>Ga0172369_10005242_pt1 | contig 16033 bp, 7 predicted proteins | sample LakKiv25m_FD_114539 | JGI IMG/M metagenome (GOLD analysis project Ga0172369, IMG submission 114539) | Freshwater microbial communities from Kabuno Bay, South-Kivu, Congo - kab_022012_11.25m | ecosystem: Environmental > Aquatic > Freshwater > Lake | place: Democratic Republic of the Congo...
CGGCTGACTTCGCCGCTACCGGAAGCAGCATTCAAGGTTGGCGAGTCGTCGATCGAACTGGGGACTTATTATTATGGCCAGGTCCTCAAGCTCGATAAGTATTTCCGCACCAGGCACTTACCCAAACTTGGATTGCGTTTTTTTATGGGTAAATCGCAACAGCAGCTGGCGGCGCGTCCTGAAACCGGTCCCGACCTGTTTCCTCCTGTGCCTTCCTACCAGATCGATCGAGGCCGGCTGGAGAATGATTTGCGCCAATTTGTGAAGGAAATGGGGGTAACGCTTTTCGAAGGAGCTATTGTGGATGATATCGAGTTGGCTGAAGGTGAGTCGGCTCACATTATCAGATGCCGGGGTAAGAACGAAGGCGATGAATTCTCGTTATCAGGGCGTTGGGTGATAGATGCTTTGGGGCGCCGGCGGCTGCTCCAGAGCAAGCTGGGATTAAAGCGCGAGCATGACCACCGGGCCAGTGCAGCTTGGTGGCGTTATTCTGGAAGGATCGATGTGGATCGGCTGCTCGCGCAAGATGTCTCAGGGCGGTTGGACGACAGTGTTGAAGATCGCTATTTCTCGACCAACCATCTGATGGCGCGCGGATATTGGGTCTGGTTGATCCCACTCGGGTCGGGAGCCACCAGCATCGGCATTGTCACCGATGATGATATTCACCCGCATAATACATATGGTAAATCATATTCGCAGGCACTTGAGTGGCTGAAAGCAAATGAACCCAGGATGTGGGAGTTCATCAGGGATGAACCACCCCTGGATTTTTTAAGCCTAAAGCGATACAGCTATGCCTCGGCGCAGATATTCTCGCACCAACGCTGGAGTTGTGTGGGCGAAGCTGGCTTCTTCCTCGATCCGCTTTACAGCATTGGATCAGATTTCATCGCGATCACAAACACACTGACTGTGGAAATGATCAGACGCGATCGCGCCGGTACACTGACAGAAGCAACCGTGACTGATTATAACCAGCTTGTGCTCAAGAATCTTTACCCGATCTGCCTGGACTACTATCAAGGGATGTACCGTACTTTTGGACATGCGCAGATCTTTACTCCCAAGCTCACCTGGGATACCGCCATTTATTGGGCCTGGATGTACCAGCTGTATGTTCAGGGGTTATTGTTTCAGCCGACAACAGAGATATTCTTGCTTGGCGAGAGCTTCAGGGAATTGAATTCTCGCGTTCAGCAGTTATTTGCAGACTGGTCAGAAAAAGCGCCGCCTCAGTCAATGCATGTTCGCGGTGATATGACGCGTATGCGATTAATGATGCTGCTCCATTTGGACCTGGCAGCGCGCCGAAGCCCAGTCCAGGCGCTTGAGATAGCGCGCAAAAACCTTGACCGCCTCGAGGAATTGGCCCTGGTTTTATTCTGGCAGGCTGTGTCGGAGTGTTATCCTGACCATCCGGCCCTGAAGAACCAACCATGGATTAATGCCTGGCGTATTCAATTGGATCCAGAGAAATGGGCGGATTCCGGGATGTTTGAAGCTGTAACAATCCGGCGCCCGCTCCATTCGATGCGCGATAATTTTACAGGCATATTTGCTCCACAGGGGTTGCGCGAATGGCTGTTGTATGAATTACCCTATCGCATGCTGCACTGGGGCCATGGTTACTTGTATTACCATCTGGCTGTTTTTCTTCGCAAGCTGATCTATGTAAACAAACCTGCCATGTGGGCCAGGTGGGCACTGGTGCGGGATTACCCGGCGAAAAAGTAAATGCAGGTGGTGGTTTCAGGTATCCTTGTGGCTCCGGTAGCCATAGCGTCCCAACCGCAAGATAAATGGCCCGATAGCGTTCGAGCCATTTCCTGTAGGGTCTTCATACCTTTGTTTTGTTCGGGGATTATTGGTACTACCTAGCCATAACTCCCATGCTGGTGAATTTCTGCGAATTGATTTTCAGATCAGAGCGTGATACCACCATCGATCTGGATTACCTGGCCGGTGATGTATCCTGAGTCATCGGAAAGCAGGAAACAAACCATTGGAGCAATATCATCAACATTCCCCAATCGTCTCATTGAAATACGAGATTTAATGTAAGCGAGTGTATCGGGGTCGAGCACTCCCAACATATCTGTATTAATATAACCGGGTGCTACCGCATTGACGCGGATATTCTGCGGTGAAACTTCAGCCGAAAGTGATTTTGTAAAACCGATGATCCCGGCTTTTGATGCTGAATAGTTGGTTTGCCCGTTATTGCCATAAATGGCAGCCACGGATGTGATGTTTACAATTGAGCCCCCGCGCTGTTTCACCATCTGCAAAATCAGCGGCTTGGTGGCATTGTACACGCTGCCCAAGTTAACATTCAAAACCGCATCCCATTGGGAGCGGTTCATGCGCGCAAAAACCATATCGCGGGTGATCCCAGCATTATTGACAAGACCATCGATGGCACCGAACTCAGTAATTAAATTTTTAACTGCAGTTTCCATGGCCTGCATATCAGCCACATCACATTCAATTGCCAGGCAGCGCTGGGAGACATATCTGGCTGACATGTCGGTTTCCAGTGCGTGGGCCTCATCCACGCTGTGTAAATAAGTAAAGGCAACATCAGCGCCTTCATCCATGGCTCTGCGCACAATTGCAGTTCCAATTCCCCGGCTTCCGCCGGTTACCAGGATCTTTTTTCCTTTAAGCATTTCCACCCACTCCAGCGGTCAGATTTTCGGGTTCAGGTATAAAACCGATCCCGCGTAGATAACTTAAATACGTATCAAATAGTTTTTCATCGGCCGGGGCACAGATGATACCGGAACCTTCCAGTTCGCGCCGGGTTTCGCGGGTATCGTAGGTGGGCAGCTGCATGCTGACCTGGTTCATATCTTCCAACGCCGCCTGGTAGGCAAACAACGCATTGGAAGCGAAGTCAGGACTGTTTACCAGCTTGTTGCGCAGGTTTTCGAACGGCAGTTCATCGAATTGGTAACCACGGTTGCGCAGGAATGCCAGGGCATCCTTCATGTGCCTGCGGTTGGGATTTGTCAGGTGGAAGGCACGACCCAGGGGTTTTCGGTAAAAAGCCATATACACCATTGACCTGGCAACATAATCCACAGGAGCCACATCCACTTCGATATCCAGTTCAGGGAATGCGCCGAATTGTAGAAAACCCTTGATACAGGCGATTAGAAAATGATCGGTGACACAATGCCCACTGAGGCTGTCACCGCCCACTTCACCGGGGCGATAGCGTGCCACCGGCAGACCACGGTCCGCAGCATGCAGCAGGCACCTTTCACCCACCCATTTGGCTTCATCATACCCCAAGTTTAGCAGCCCGTAATGTTCGATCGGATCCTTTTCATAAAAGGTGTATTGCCTGCCCATCGGCCAGATGGCAGCGGTCGAAAGATGATGGACGGGTTTGATCCGGGCATGGAAGGCAAACTGGATTATTTCATGGATTCCGAGCACATTCGTGGCTCGCAAGGCTTCATACGGGTAGATGAAATTTACATGCGCAGCACCGTGGAAGATGGCGTCCACCTGGCGGGCAAGCATTTCATATAGCGGATCACTCATCCCCAGCCGCGGCAGGGTAACATCGCCGTCGACCACCTGCATACGTGTATCCCAGGTTGATTGCCAGGATTCATCACCAGGCCAGATATCGTAATTACGCATTTGTTTCTCAATGCGCAACTTGCTATTTTCGCCGCGTTTGGGACGCACCAGGCAATAGAGATTTGCCTGGGTGGTTTTCAGGATCTCTGTAACAATATAGGCACCTAAAAAGCCGGTAGCTCCGGTGAGAAACACTGTTTTGATCTGTTCCGCCGGTTTAAAATCAAGCCCGCGTGCCGGAGCAAGATATTGTGGCAGCTGCGCTTCACGCGCCAGGAAGATCATGCGCTGGCGCGCCCACTCGGTGCTGCGATCTGTCTGCGCAAGCTGACTGGCCTGGATCAGGTTATTTTGCTGTTGGAGCCGTTCATCGATCAGGGCTGCAAATTTTCGGATGGTTGGCGCGCCAAAGAACTCGCGCATATTGAAGATAACGTTGAAGATTTTGCGCACTTCCAGCATCATGCGGGTCATCAACAACGAATGCCCGCCGAGATCGATGAAATCGGAATCTCGCCCGAGAATATCTTCGTTTATCTCGAGAACGCTTGCCCAGGCTTTTGCCAGCTTGTGTTCTGTTTGGGTGTCGAGTGGTGTAAAGTTGTTTGTTCCTGCAGCATGGCTGGCTGTGGTTGGTGCCGGCAGCGCTGCGCGGTGGATCTTGCCGTTGGTAGTTTGTGGGAAGGCTTCCGTGAACAGGAAATGTGGCGGCAGCATCACTTCGGGTAACTTTACGCGCAGTTGGGCGCGCAGGTCAGAGGTCTGCAGTGCGCCTGGTTGTTCGGCGATGATGTGAGCCACCAACTGCAGATCGCCGTGCTGATCGCGCCAGGAGGTCACAACAGCATCACGCACGCCGTCCTGGGCTCTCAAGGCAGCCTCAATCTCTCCAAGCTCCACCCGCACACCGTGGATTTTAACCTGGTCATCGGCTCTCCCCAGGTAGATCACTTGTCCATCCGGCATGAAATACGCCAGGTCGCCAGTGCGGTAAATTCGCCCGTCTTCAAAGAATGGGTCCGGCAGGAAGCGTTCTGCTGTTAATTCGGGTCGCTGCCAGTAACCAGGTGCGACGCCTACCCCTCCAATATATAATTCGCCTGGCACTCCAATGGGCGTGGGCTGCATCCGCTGATCCAGCACGTACAGGCGGGTATTGGGAATAGGCCAGCCGATCTGGACCGGTTTCCCGGGGGCACTTTCCATTCTTTTCGCAACCGAATAAACAGTTGTTTCGGTGGGCCCGTAAAGGTTCCATACTCTGGAACTTTTTTGAATTAATTGTTCTGCAAGTTCTCGATTCAGGGCCTCGCCAGCCGATGCAATGCACAGCCAGTCGTTCCCCTGCCAGCCTGCTGCCAGGACGGTCTTCCAGGTGGATGGGGTTGCCTGAATGTGGCTGGGTTTGCGAGTGCTGATCCTCTCCGCCAGCTGGATGCCATCCGCCACCAGGCCATCTTCTGCTACTTCCACCATCCCGCCGGACAGAAGCGGCATGAATAACTCGTTGGTGGATATATCAAAGGAAATGGTGGTAAGAGCCAGCATGTGGCTTTTAGAGGAAAATTCCAGATATTCCTGGCAGGCCAGCAGGATGTTGGCCAGGGAGCGGTGGCGTATTTCCACTCCCTTTGGTTTGCCTGTCGAACCGGATGTGAACAGAATGATGGCGCTGTCTTCGCCGTGAGCAGGCTGGATGCCCACCGGAAGCATTTCGTTAGCCCCTGGCACATCTTCAATACACAACAGGCTGGAACCTCTGATTTCAGCATCCAGAAGTGGAAGCAGTTCACGGTTGGTGATCACAGCCTGGGCGGTTGCATCGGCCAGCATGAAAGCGATACGATGCCTGGGAAAACCGCTGTCGATTGGGACATAGATTGCACCTAGCCGCCAGGTTGCCAACAGGGCGGGGATCAGATCGAGCGAACGCTTGAGCAGGATCCCAACCCGGCCACCTTTCTTTACCCCTTTAATATTCAGTTGGGCTGCGATTTCATCTGTTCGCCGCATAAGCTGCGCATAGGTAAGGAGCGAGGCGCCAAAACGAACAGCAGTCTGGTTGGGCCTGGCTTGGGCTTGGCGTGTGATCAAATCAAATACAGTATGCTCTTGTTCGAACGGTCTTTCGGTCTTGTTCCATTGATAAAGCAGCAGATCGAGTTCAGGTGCTGGCATCATTGCCAGTAAACCACTGTGTTTTTTTGGATCGTCCAATCCGGAGGTTAATAATGCAACCAACCCATCCAACCAGCGTGAAATGGTATCGTGTTCAAAAAGCTCGGTGCTGTAATCAAATACCAGGTCCAGGCTGTCTGTTTTGTCAATCACGATCAATTCGATATCGTATCGTGCGCCTGAACTGGGTGGAAGGATGAATCCGGTTTGTAAACCGCCAAAACCGGGCGGATCAGGCAGTGTGACCCGCCGGAAGGCAGCTGTAAAGATGGCCGAGCGGCTCTGGTCGCGTTGCAGGCTCAGGATCTGGATCAGTTCTGGCAGGGACAGCAATCTGTGGGAATTTGCGCGTGCCACCTGCTCGTCCAGTAATCCCACGCAGTCTTGGAAACTCCTTTTGGGGTCAAATGTTGAGAGCACAGGCAGCATGGTATGGGTGTTTGCCACTGCAGGTAATCCGGTATCGAGATAAAGCGGCTCGCTTTCAACGCCCACCAAAACTTCACTGCTGCCAGACAATCTGTGTAAAAATATATTGTAGGCGGTCAGCAGCACACTCTGGGGTGTTGTACCGTGTTCGCGGGACCATTCACGAAGCCTTTTTTGAAGATGATCTTCCATGCTTTTTGAAAGACGTGCGCCGATATATTTTTTTACCGGTGGGCGGGAATGATTGGCGGGCAATTCCAATGGTGGAATACCGTCTTTAAAAACATCCTGCCAATATGTGCCTGCCATTTGCTGCGATTGCCTTGCCTCGGTAGTCTCTCCCAGGGCTAAATAATCCGCCCATTGCAGGCACGGAGAAATGCTGATTGCGGGCTGGTCGTTTGAAAAAACAGTATATAGCCTGGCAATTTCAGACAAAACAATGCCCAATGCCTGTCGGTCGATCACAACTGCGTGTCCGATCAGCGCCAGGATATGTTCGTTTTCGGATAAGCGCAGCAAAATAGCCCTGAAAAGCCGTTTACCGGTTTCGAATGGAGTGGTCATGATCGAGCCCAGGCGTTGGTGTAGCTGCCCGGCTGGAACGACTTCAACTTGAACCTCAAGCGGTTCGCCGCTGCCGATCTGAAGGATATTTGCATCCGGATGAAGGGCTGTGCGCAGGGCTTGATATCTGTTTCCGGCTTCTTCGACTGCAGCTTGCAGCGCAGGTCCATCCAAAACACCTTCCATTCGCAGCAGCAGGCTCTCATTGAAGGCGGCGGCTGCTGCGCTGGAATATCGGCTCAAAAATGCGCTGTGCTGTTGTGAGACTGATAGCGGGATTTCCCGATCAACTTTCCACTCGCCGTGCGCAGGAGTGATTTTTATTTTTTGGGTTTGTTTGCTGTTGAGTTCTTGCTCAATGTACAACGCCAGGTTGCCCAGCGTGACCTGGCCCTCGATGATACGCCGAATGGAAACCAACACGCCAAAGCGGTCGTAAACTCGCCGCATGCCCTCCACCAGCGCCAGGGAACTGACGCCGAGATCCAGGATGGGCACATCCACCGGTAGGATAGATCCGGGTCCCCCCTCACCAAAAGCTTCCATGATCAGATACTGCAGCTCTTTCCGGATCTGGGTGATATTGATTTTTTCGTTAGCGTTAGCCATAAGTTTGCATACCAATTATCGGGGTTGGTCTGGTTGAATATAGAACCTGACTTTTAAGATTTGGGTAATATTTCCAGGTTTGGCGAACAGCCCAAACCTGGAAATGAAGGAAAAGTAAAGAAGGTGGATGATTAAACCTGGGCTTCGACAACCATCTTTTCGCGCAACTGCTGGTAGCGTTTTTCTGCCAGCAAGGTCTGGATCAGCGGTGTGTAAAACGGCCCGTCACCTTTCAGCCTGATCTTGTGAGGAGTGACCTCAATAAAATCAAATTCCTCAAGCGCTTTCCACACCCCTTCAAAATGTTCATAAATGTCAACATCAAATGATGATTGGAAATCTTCGCGGTCAAGTTCCATTCCAAACAAATTGCGCCAGATCAACGAGATCATGAAATCTTCGCGGGCATGTCTAAAACCGGCTTCGGTCGGGAATTTGCCTGCATCGATCCGGGCTTTATATTCGTTCAGGTTACGCCAGTTAATGAAGGACCATGAATGTCCTTCCTCGAGGGCTACATCGCTGAAGAATGAGAGCGCAGCATACCCCAACCCCAGCGTATCCATGTTATCGAAACGGTGGGTGACGCCTTCCTCGTACGGCCGGCTGAAAGGATTGCCTGGTTTGCGCCAGTTATAAGCAGTGATCTGTTCGTAACCATTGCTTGTAAGGAGATCCCTGGCAACCGAGTACATTTCCAGGTTACTCAACGTGCTGGGCAGCTCATGGTAACGGTTGAGCGCAAAATCTGTTGGCCCGCCCACATTAAGTTCATAATGGGTGATGTCATACACGCCCCAGCCAATCACAGTTTCCAGGTCTTCGACCATGGTTTTGACAGTTTGCTGTGGCCAGCCAAAGATCAGGTCCACATTGGCAGCCAGGCCAAATTCCTTGGCCCATTCAAGGGTCTGGATGACATGCTGGGTTTTTTGTTTACGCCCGCTGAAACTATTCAGGCGTTCGTTGACCTGCTGCACCCCCATGCTGATGCGGTTCATGCCCGACTCTTTGATTGCCTGGATCTTTTCGCGTGTAAACAACTGCGGGATGCCTTCCAGGGTGATATCTACATATGGCTTGATCTCTGGGAAGAGCGAACGCACCAATTGCATCAATTCATGATATTTCTCAGCCTTGTAAAGGTTGGAAGTGCCGCCGCCGAAAAATACAGCGCCGAGCGGCAGACCTTTAAGCCCATCCCTGTACATATCCGCTTCGCGCTTGAGATATTCGAAATATTTTTCAAGGTCCACATTACCGGTGAATGCCTCAACCGGGAAAAGGCAGTAACCGCACTTGCCTGGATCTGTCTGGATGCAATATGGCACCCCCATGTACAGGTTTATGGGTGCACCCAATCCCCGGGCATGTAATTTTTGTCGATCTTCCAACATTTGTTCGACCGGGATTTCGGTCTCGTTCCAAAAACGAGGTGATGGAAACGCATGTTGGATCTTGTTAACCTGGCGTTTGTCCAGATGGTTCTCAATAAAGTTACGCGCAAAATCCAGATCTGCAGAAATAAAGTTGTCCATTTAAACCTGCCTCTATAAAGTTAAGCCAAATATCCCGGAAATATGGAACAACCGGTTCAATAAAAGTATATCAATCAGCGGGAACACTCTCTGTTTGCAAATCCGCCAAAAGCACATCGCTTAATATGTATTCCGCCAGGGATTCGATCGATTGGTAATCCAGCCCCTGCATCGGTTTGAAGCGAAAAATGAGTTTTTCTTGGATGCGACGCTGTAATTCGGTTACAAGCAGCGAATCCAGACCGATTTCAAGGAAGGCGGTGGATGGCGGCAGTCGGTCCAGGCTCAGGCCTTCGGCGGCCTGTCCCATGGTATCCTTGATCTCGCTTGTCAACCATTTTGAGATCAGTGACACGCGTTCCTTGTGTGTCATTGGACGCAGCAACCCAACCAGGTCATTGCGTGAGGCAAATAACTGGGTGGCGCTGTTTTTCCCGTTCGATTTTGCGCTAGTGCCGGTATCCTTGCTGCCAGTCAATGATGTCATCCGGCGCAGTTCAAGGTTTTCGATCTCCATCAGCACTTCTCCATCATCCCCCAGCACGCGGATCGATGCCAGGGCAGCCCGTCCGTCGCCATTCGCGCTGACACGCACGTGGCTCCATGCCTCGCGTGGAAGTATGTTATGCAGGGTAATGGATTGGATCGAGGTTTGTACGACTGCACCTTCGCGACTTTTGTCACTCAACATACCGAATGCCGCTCCAACTGCATGCAGAGTGCTGTCCATCAGGATGGCATTTTTAAATGGATCATCATCCGTTACACCCGCGCTATGCGCCACGCGGCCAAATGCTTCGCCCGAACCGGTTTTCCCAAGCCACAATTCGCGCACATTGGCAAAACGCGCCCCGAAATCAAGCCCGCTCACACGCAGTTCGCCATAAAAAGGACCAACCTTCATCTCAGAAACACGGCCGGCCAGTTCGGCGTTGATATCCGCTTTACTGCGAGGGTCATTAACTTTGATAATCCGCCCGCGACAATAGGTCACCCCGTCGGATGTGATGGTGAAATTCGCAACCTCCCGGCCTTTGGTGCCAAATTCCAGCGTCAGTGTAATCTTCTTTTCTTCCCGGTACGAAAGTACCAGCGGGCGCTCGAAAACCACATCCTTTAACTCCACTGGACGCCAGGTTTTGCCTGAAGCCGCCGCGAAACCACGCGCAGCCATATCAAGGTAGCCAGTTCCAGGGAAAATGGTTGAATCGAGCACGCGGTGGTCCGCCCAGGGAATGCCGGTCTTGATGCTTGTTTCAAACACCGCTTTTTTGGCAGTATGTGTTAGCATTTTTCCCAGCAAGGGGTGAAGCACGGGTAGCTCGGGTAGCAGATCGGCGGCGGAGTTTTGCGATGCAATCGAAAATTCACCCGGTCCAACATCCAGGGCGCCGTTGGATGTCAGCCAGTATTTTTCACGGCGGAATGGGTATAGCGGCAGCCTGATGCGTTGGTAAGTCGGGCTGCCAAAAAGAGTATCCAGCTTGATGGTGGCTCCGTTGACATGCAGCGACGCCAGACTCCCCAGCAGGTTGGATATATCATTCTTATCCTTTTTAAGAGTGGGAATGGTAGACAGCGTGGGGGATTCGAAAGCGGTAACCACTGCCGGTGTCAAAGCCGGGTGGGGACCAATTTCTACCAGCAGCGAACAGCCGGCATCAATGATGTTTTGCATACCCTGGTGGAAGAGGACCGCCTGGCGCACGTGAGTGCTCCAGTAAGAAGCCGGGACGGAATCGCTGTAAAATTCCCCGGTAGTGTTGGATGCGATCGGAATTTTTGCGGGATGAATGCGCATCGAAGCGGCTACTTCGGTCAGCTCAGCCAGGATTGGATCCATCAATGGCGAGTGGAAAGCGTGCGACACTTCGAGTTCCTTGGTTTGGCGACCGGCGGACTGGGCCAGTTCGTCAATGACCATTATCACTTCCGCCCTGCCCGAGACAACCACAGCCCGCGGCCCGTTGACGGTCGCGATGGATACATCTGCTTCGCGACCTTGCACCCATTTCTGCACCTGCTCTACCGATGCACCGATGGCCAGCATTTTTCCTCCTGCGGGTAGTTCACCCATCAGGCGGCCGCGGGCCACAACGAACCGTGCCGCATCTTCCAGGTCGAGCACACCCGCCACAACAGCTGCAACAATCTCTCCCACGCTGTGCCCGATAACATAATCCGGTTCTATACCCCAATGGCGCATCAGGTCGGCCAAGGCGTATTCGATGGCGAACAAAGCTGGTTGGACATAGCGTGTATTTTCGAGATATTCGATCGATTTATCGCCGAACAGGACTTCCAAAAGGGGGGCCCCCATCTCCAGGTCGATCAAAGCAGCCAGTTGGTTGATGGTTTCAGTAAAGCGTGGTTCAGACTTGTACAACTCGGCGCCCATTCCAGCATATTGGGCACCCTGCCCGGTGAACATAAAGGCGACTCTGGGCCGGATCCTGGATGTTCCCTGGCCAACCGCCAACCCTTGCGGCGTGCGGCCCATCCGCCAGGATTGGAGTTTGTTTTTGATCTCATCCTTTGATTTCCCTACGATCGCCAGTCGAAAATTAAGCTGGCTTCGATCCAGTGCAGCCGAGTAGGTAATATCACGCAAGGATGTGCTGTCTTCCTTGCCCAGCAAATCGATCCACTTGTCGACCAATTCTTCCAGGGAAGAAGCTGATTTTCCCGAGATCAACAACATGCCTGAATCGGCATCAACCATCCCGGTATGCATGTTTTCCACCGGGCTGCCGGCCGTGGCTGGGGCTTCCTGCAATATGGTATGGGCGTTTGTGCCGCTGTAACCAAAGGAATTGACACCAGCCAACCGTGGCGCGTCACTTCGCGGCCATGCGACCCTGCGGGTGGCAACCTGGATGGGGGCCCGGCCGAGGTTTATGGCCGGATTTAATTGGGTGAAGTGGATATTAGGGAGGATTTCTTCATGTTCAAGGGAGAGGGTCGCTTTGACAATCCCCAACAAGCCTGCCCCGGCTTCAAGATGACCGAAATTGCTTTTGACCGATCCAACGTATAAAGGTTCATCAGAAGGGCGGCCGGGTCCAAAAACATTGACGATCGCGCTCATCTCGATCGGATCGCCGACAGGTGTCCCGGTCCCATGCGCCTCAAGATAGCGAATGTCATTTGGACTGATCCCGACCCGTGCCAGGGCGCTGCGGATCACTTTTTCCTGCGAACGCCCGTTGGGGGCTGTGAGTGCCGGGGTATGACCATCCTGGTTGACTGCGGTGCCAACAATGCTGGCGTGGATATGGTCGCCACGTTCAACCGCCAGCGATTGCCTGCGCAAAATAACCGCCACGCAGCCCTCACCGCGGATATATCCATCCGCCGAAGCATCAAAGGTCGCGCATCGCCCGGTGCGCGACATCAGCCCCACCTTTGAAAATGCGATATGCAGCCCGGGATGCAGCATGACGTTCACCCCGGCGACGATGGCGGTATCGCAGTCACCCGAAAGAATTGCCTGGCGTGCCAGGTGCAGGGCAACCAATGAACTGGAGCAGGCTGTGTCAAGCGTCAGGCAGGGGCCTTCCAGGCCAAGGAAATGCGAAATGCGTCCGGCTGCGATGCTCATTGCATCACCCATGGCATCGTATCCCGTTATCCCGAACGGGCCTTCGTAAATGGCTTTTAATTGGGAGTAGCCATTGGTGTTCATCATGGCCAGGAACATGCCGGTATTGCTCTGCACAAGCTCCTCGGCTGATTGCCCTGCATCTTCGAGCGCATGCCAGACTGTTTGAAGGATCATGCGTTGCTGTGGGTCCATGCGCGAGGCTTCAGCGTCCGAGATGCCAAAGAATCCGGCATCGAAACTGTCTATATCATCAACAAAACCACCTTTGCGGACGTATGTTTTGCCTGGGGTGAGAGGGTCTGGATCGAAATACGCATCCGCATTCCAGCGGTTGCGTGGAATATCTGTGATGAGATCGCGTTTGCCGCGCAGGGCATCCAACAGATCATCTGTGGATGTGATATTCCCGGGAAGCCTGCAGCCGATGCCGATCAGGGCAATCGGTTCAGTACTGGTAAAGGTGTTTTCCTGCCTCACAAAAGCCATTCAGTCCTCCAGTGATATCCTTCTGGTGATTTACGCGCCAGGATATATAATCCTGGCGCTTTACCATTAAATTAAGTATTGGTAAATTGACATTAATAACCTTTTTAGGGTACAATAAATCATATAACTAACATTCTCCTTTGTCAATCCCAAATAGATTTACCCGGCTGGTGGTTGATTTGCAAAGACGACGGCCGGAAATTTTTCCTTCCAGAAACCCTTCATTCTTAATAATTTCTTTTCGCACGCTGTTTGGAATCGGTCAGGTTCAGTGTATTAAACCTTATGTTTCTTTTGGTTATAGAAAGCGAGGATAAACATGGCGGATGAAAGTGCAGAAACTTCAACAGAAATGACCCAACCCATCATCATCGATCTGGGCTCACAGAAACCCAATAACATCAAGGATCTGAAAAAGGGAAAAGGAAAACTGTGGGATGAAGTGCTTGATGTGGTTGAAGAGGCAAAGCAGATGCTTGGCGATGAAGCGGATGGGAAAGTGCTCATCCCTGTCATTATGATCTATGAGAAAAAAAGCAAGCGTCCTGCCCTGGATAAGCTGTTATTTCCTTATTTGAGAAAATAAAGAATAGAGGACTGCCATGACTGACGATGACAAGGAAAAAGTTCATTTGTTAAGCCACTCCACTGCCGGGGCAGAGCCACGGTTAAAACCGATCATCCTGAAATACAACAAACGAAAAAAGAAGGATGATGAAGCTGTGGATAATGGCGACGAAGGCAAGGAAAAGTATTCCCGCGGGCTGGAGGATGTTCAACGCCTGGAAGGGAATGTGGTTCGCGTCGCGCAAAGAGCCACAAAAGCGCTTTCCAAAGGGATGGATGTTTATGAGCGCGAGCGCAACCAATCTTCCAGGGAGAAGACGGATGGGGCGATTGAGGATTTTATCCACAATTCAGCCAAGGCGACCAGCGCGTATTTGAAAGAGGCCAGTGATATTCCCATCGATCTTGCAGAATCTGTCAATACGGGCTCTTATCGAAAAAGGGTGCGAAAAACCCTGAAACGGGCGTCTGAGTTTATCCGCCTGTGGCGGATCTAGAAAAAGAATAACTTACACATTGGCCAGGTTCAACAGAACCTGGCCAATGCAAACAACCCGGATTATCGCCACGATGCAAAACCTTGTCAAACCCGTAGCAGATCGCGATCCTCGTGGATTGATTGCTGATTTGCCACGCCGGCAGCTCATCAAGGTTTCGGCTGACGATACCGATCTACCCCAAATGCGGTTTGTCTCATTTGAGGCCAGTAACATCAGCGCCATCCGCCGCTTTTTTTCCTGGATCCAGGTGCTGTTTAATTTTTATCCAATCACATTTGTGGATATGCTGCTTGGCAGGGATACCAGCAAGAGGCGGGCTCTGCGGCTGAGGCAGGCTTTTGAGCGCCATGGGGGATCATTTATCAAGCTGGGTATCCACCTATCGATGCGGGTTGACCTGATCCCATGGGCTTATAGTAATGAATTATCCTGCATGTCAGATCGCATGCAGCCTTTCCCGGTAAAACAGGCCATTGAAATTGTCGAGCGGACGATCAGAAAACCACTGGCATCGGTTTTTGCACGTTTTGACCCGGTCCCGATCCTGTCCACCTCGGTGGCCTGTGTCTACCAGGCTATTTTGCTCAATGGTGATAAGGTGGCGGTGAAAGTGCGCCGCCCCGGTATCGGTGAGCGGTATATGGCGGACTTCAAAGCATTCGACTGGCTGCTAACCATCGCCGAATTCCTTACTATTTTCCGACCCGGGTTGACCAAGGGTATGCGTGAGGAATTCCACAACTTGCTGCTCGAGGAACTGGATTTTGTCCAAGAGGCCCGCCGCCAGGATGCTTTTAGCCGCAAGGCGGAGGAATCTCGTAAGGATTTCTTTTCAGCCCCACAAATTTACCTCGAGTTGTCAGGTGAGGAGGTGGTTGTCAATGGTTTTGCCAGCGGTATGTGGTTGTGGGAATTGCTGGCAGCCATCGAACTGGGCAATGATACTGTCCTTGCCCAGGCTCGCGCCATGAATATCGATCCCAAAAAGGTGGCAAAACGTTTATTGTGGGTAAATTATTGGTCGCGTGAAGAAAATCTTTTTTTTCATGCCAACCCCACCTCGAATAATATCATCATCGGCCGCGACAGCAAGCTATTTTTTATTAATTTTTCTTCCACTGGCACTCTCAGCCGCACGCGCCAGCAGGCGATGCGGCAGAATTTGTATTATGCCTGGCAGCGTGATCCGCAGAACATGGCACGTTCATCCCTGATCCTGATGGAACCTTTGCCCCCCATTGACGTGATTGAATTGACACAGGAGTTGGAAAGTTATAACTGGCAGCTCCTGTATGCATTGGAAGCGGCTCCCAACAGCCAATCCTGGCAGGATCGTACATCCGCCACGCAATGGATTGGCATCATCACCCTGGCTCGCAAATACGGGATTTCGATCGATATTGAAGTGCTGCGTTTATTGCGCTCCACTCTGCTGATTGAATCAATGGCTGTCCGCCTCGATCCGGAGATTGATTTTGTCCGCCAGTACCGCAAGTTTGACAGCTACCGGGCAGAGCAGGCCCGCCGGCGCGTAACCGAAAATATTCTGGATCGCCTGGATGGTAAGTCGAATGAACAGCTCATCATTCGCATGGACCGGATCGCCCAGACGGTTGAGGGCTTATATAACCGCACGATACATATGTTCTCGCTGCCATCGGTAAACTTTAACGTATTGATGAGCAAGTGGTCCTTTGCGGTTTATACAATGGTTCGTTTTTTCACCCAGGCGCTTGGCATCACCGCCGCTGCGCTGGCTCTGGCAGCCGGGTATCTTTATTACGGGGCTGGCCGGTCGTTTAATATCCAGGAAGTGTTTTCACTCGCACTGACAAATCCAATTTTCCACGGTGTGCTCCTGGTGTTGCTCTTTGTCAATGGCCGCACTGTCTTGTTCCGCCTGGATGATAAAGAGGTATGAAACAGCCATGACAACACAGGCAGGTTCCAAACCC
>Ga0172369_10005243_pt1 | contig 16029 bp, 18 predicted proteins | sample LakKiv25m_FD_114539 | JGI IMG/M metagenome (GOLD analysis project Ga0172369, IMG submission 114539) | Freshwater microbial communities from Kabuno Bay, South-Kivu, Congo - kab_022012_11.25m | ecosystem: Environmental > Aquatic > Freshwater > Lake | place: Democratic Republic of the Congo...
CCCGTATGAACCGGATTCGCGGTCGTTGCCGGCGGGTTACCGAAGACTGGGAGGTGCGGCTGCTGGCCCTGGCCCGGATCGCTGACAGTGGAGATGAACCGGCCCACTGGGGCCGCATGCTGCTCGCTGTGGAGGCGGAGAGCGGATTCGTCTTCCCCTCCGGCGTTCTCGGCCCCGGCGAAAGCGTGCAGAACGCGCTCCTCGCGTCGATGGAACGGGCAGGCATCGTTCCGGACAGACTAAGGCTTACGAGTTTCCTGCTGGCGGAACAACTCTCGCCCATTGCCACGGCCTTCGGGATCAAGATTGAGCGAGTAGCGAAGCTTCCCAGCCTTGAAAGAGCCAGCGCTCACCTGACGGGGCGGTTCCGCTAGCCCGGACTGGTTCCTACCGCGTCAGCCAGCCGAACTGCTGCGGCTTCCGCTGGCTCCGCGCGTTGATCATGATGTTCACGATGCTCGGTTTCGGCGTCGCGAAGGCCTCTCTCAGTACCGGATCGAGTTGCCCCGGCTCCGTTACGAAGAATCCCTTGCCCCCATAGATCTCCGCCATCTTCTCGTAATGGGCCGATGGCGTGTACGCAGACGGCGGGATGCGGGCCGGGTCCAGTTGCGATGGACCGCCGCCGATGCCGTTGTTATTGAGAATGATGAACGTGATGTTCAGGCCGTAGCGGGCGGCCGTTTCGACCTCCATCCCGCTGAAGCCCCAGGCCGAGTCGCCCTCGACACAGACGACTTTCTTGTCCGGGTGAACGACCGCCGCCGCGATCGCCTGCCCGAGCCCGACACCCATCGTCCCAAACGTGCCCGCATCAAGGCGGTGGCGGGGGAGGACGTTCGGGAGCATCGTGCGGCCGATGTCCATCGTGCTCGCGCCTTCGTTCTGGATGATCGCGTCGCCGGGCACGAGGTCGCGGATGGTGCGCAAAACGCGGTAATAGCCCATCGGGACCGAATCGTCGGCCATCATCGGCTCGACGGTCGCCTCGTTCTCGGCCGCCTTCTTCTCAATCCCCGTGCGCCAGGTGGTTTCCGCCGGGTATTGCCAGGGACTCGCCTTCAGGGCCGCATTGAGCTGGGACGTGATCGCCCGCGCGTCGCCAACGAGCGCAATTTCGGTCGGCACGTTGTTCCCGATCTCCTCCGGCATAATGTCCATCTGGATGACCCGCACCTTCTCGTTAAAGCGCGGCGGCAGGCCGAAATGCATGATCCAGTTCAACCGCGTTCCCATCAGGAGGACCACATCGGCGTTCTGGAGTACAAACGAGCGCGCCGGCCCAACGGAGAGCGGATGGTCGTCGGGCATCACGCCCTTGCCCATCGGCGAAGCCAGGAACGGCAACTGTGTCGCCTCGATGAACGAGCGTACCTCCTCTTCGGCGCGCGAATAGGCGGCGCCTTTGCCGACAATGACGAGCGGGTGCTCGGCCGACTTCAGCGCCGCGAGTGCCTTCTCGATGTCCGCCGGGTCCGCGAACGTTCGTGGCGGCTCCGGGCACATCGACGTGAACCGGACCTCGTCTTCCTCCACCTGGGCGTTGATGATGTCGCCCGGCAGGTCGAGATAGGCGGCCCCGGGCCGGCCGTAGATGGTCTGCCGCACGGCCTGCTCGATGTAGAACGGCAGCCGGGCGGCGCTGTCGGGTCGGGCCGCGTACTTCGCGTACGGGCGCGCGGTCTCAACCTGTGGGGCTTCCTGGAAGGCACCCTGGCCGTTCTGGTACGAATCGTTCGCCCCGCCGAGGAGGAGCATCGGCCAGCCATTGGCCCACGCGTTGGCCATGCCGGCGATGCCATGCACCATCCCGGGACCAGACACTGCCAGGCACACCCCGGGGCGCCCGGTGAGGTAGCCAACCGCAGCCGCGCCGTAGCTCGCCGCCTGTTCGTTGCGGAAGCCGAGGAACTTGATGCCCTCGTTCTGGGCCGCGGTCGCGATCGGAATCACCGGGATGCCGACGATCCCGAACATGTACTCGACGCCCTGCTTCTTCAGTGCCCGGGCAATAATCGTTGCGCCCGTGATGGTGGCCATGGGATTGCTCCGAAAAGTGTGTGCCGGGAATGATACAGGGTGTTCTCAGCGAGTGGTGCTGCCAGCCAGGGCGAGCATTGGAACGTACCGCAGGTCGCCACGTCGCAGGCCGGTCCGCCTTCCGATTCGCGCGAGCATTCGTCGCCCGTTCTCCTCGCTCATGTGAAAGGCGAAAACGAAACCCGGCATCCCCTCACATGCACGAACGCGATGTGATCCGGACTCTCGCTTGGCCGACCTGCCGGCCTTGAGAACCGCTGCCAGCACATTCCGCGCGTTTGTCGACGGCCATTCGCTCACGCCGCGAGGAATGCGACATTAAGGAGATCAGGGTTCGCTTCGCCATGGTCGATACGGTCCGCAACCACGCGCAGCGCGAGCGCCTGTACGCTCGCTACCGCTTCGCGCCGCGTTGCGCCATAGCTGAGCACGCCCGGGATCTCGACGATTTCGGCAATCCAACGACCGTCGTCTTCGATCTCCACTTCAACCGTGAACGTCCTCGTGGCCATCGCCTTCGCGATTCGAGCACCTGCCGGCCGCGACCTCAGAAGATTTCCGGGCACCATGGCAGCGGGTCCCAGGTGAACATCGCATCCGCACGACGCAACGCAGCCGGGTCGCCGTCCACCCGCCCCGCACGCCCCATCGCCTGGAACCTCGACCCGCCGAGATACGCCGCTCCGAGTTCGGCGATCCCGAGCCGAAGATCCGGCTCCGCCGTCGTTGCGTGACAGGTCGCACCATCAGGCCCACCGGTCAGTTCGAACCTCCCGGCCGTCCACGGGCAGAACCCATCGCGCACTTCGAGCACCAGCCGTCCTTCGATCGCGTATCTCCGCGCGCTCAAGGTGGCGGGGACATCAAGGATCCTCACCCAGAGCGCGTCCCGGACCTCCCGCACGAGGCGGCGCGGGTCGTGCAGCATCCACCACAGCGGTTCGTCCACCGGGCGCAGGCGGGCTTCGATGTTCGTGACGAGGTCGACGCCGAAAACGAACTGCCACAGCCCGGCATAGGCCGAGTCGGTCGACGCCACGAGTTCGCTCACCAGGAGCGAGCCGGCGGGAATGCCGTGCTGATCTTCCATCTTCCGGCGGTACTTCACGTAGCCGGTGGGAACGCCCTCCTCCTCGAACTGAACGAGGATCGGCGCGGTGAAGCCCGGGGGTGGATTGTCGCCTTCCCGGAAGATGCGATGCGCCCACCACGCAGGCGTGCGCGTGTGTGCGCCGGGACGCTCTCGCAGGGCGCCGTCGTAGATTGCGGGCCACGCTGCGAGGGCCGCTTCGCGATCAACCATGCGCGTGCGTCCGGCCACCGCCGGCAGGTACTCCATCTCAGCATGCCGGCGGTCTATGTGGATCTCCGCATTCTCGGCCGCCAGACCATAACCAAACCGGCCATAGATCTGGCTCTCCGAGGCCCAGAGCGACGCCATCGGTTCTCCCCGGTCCCGGACGTCGTCGAGCTGCCGCCGCATGATCTGCCGCAGGATCCCGCGCCGCCGATGCGTCGGCTTCACCGAGATGATCGTCACTCCCGCAGTCGGCACCGTGGCCCCGCCGGGCACGCTTGTCCCGAACGTAAGGATGCCACCGGTGCCCACGATCTCCTCGCCGTCGAACACGGCCAGGCTGCGGTCCAGCTCGAACACCGCGAGCATCTCGTCCCGGGCCTCCGGCCGTGCATCCCAGCCGAAGCTGGCTGCCGACGATCGCGCAAACTGGCCAAACTCCTCTTCGACGACTGGCCGAATCTCCACGTTTGTGCTCCTGTCCTGGCCGATCGGTGATGGACCGCGGATATTACGGCGAACCGGGATTGTCGCCCAGCCACCATCACGGGCGCTACCATCGTCGCCCGTCTCTACACCTCGTCCCGCAGGTAGGCGGTCGAAAGCGCGTCTGCGTACTCGTTCCAGCGCGAACCGTCGTGCGCCCGGATCCACTGAATACGCACGCGTGGCCGCGCCTTCGCCAGCGCAAACGCTTCCTTCACGAGGTCGAGGTTCTTCACCTCGCCCTCCTTGCGCTTCCAGCCCCGCGCTTCCCACCCCGCCGCCCACCGGGTCAACGTGTTCACCACGAGCTGGCTGTCGGAATACACCACGAGGGCGTCTGCCGGGGTCAGCATTTGCAGCCCCGCGATCATCGCCGTGAGCTCCATGCGGTTGTTCGTTGTCCCGGGGTCCGCGCCATGGTCCCGGGCAACCAGCCGTCCATCACGCACGAACACGGCGCCCCAGCCGCCGGGACCAGGGTTGCCCGCGCAGGAGCCGTCCGTAAACACCCCGGTCTGGGGTCCGCCCTCGAAGCGTTCCAGAATCTCGGCCGTCGTCAGGTTCTTCACCCGCGTGATCGAGTTGCCCCCGGATGACTTCGATGTGTTCCCGGAATCGGTCGGCGGGCCGGAGCTCCGGCAGCGCATGCAAGTCTTCGGCGTCCAGGTGGGGTACTTCGCCTTCACGTTGGCGGGGAGCACGAACGTCTCGCCGCACTGTTGGCACAGCAGCTCTGCCTCAGGCATCGGACGATCTTACGTCCGGGCGGGCGCACCCGCTCGACTCGCTACCATACCCCCGGTATGAGCCGAGCCTTGCCCCTGGCGTACCGCCGGTACTCCTCTCCGAGTTCCCGTTCCAGGACCGGTTCCTCCACACGCAACCGGTTCAGGATCGCCGCCAGTGGGAGTACGACGCATGCCGCTACCGAACCCAGGTTTGCGAACGACACCCCGATTCCAGCGAACATCAGCAGCACGCCCGTGTAGGCAGGGTGCCGCACGAACCGGTACGGCCCATGCGTGATCACGTCCTGGCCCGGTTGCACCGCGACCATCGGGCTGTAGGCGCGACCGAGGATCCAGACCGCGCTTCCACGGATGAGGATTCCAGCTGCACAGAGAACGGCCCCCGCAAGCCCCCAGACCGCAGTGGAGCCCGGCGGCTCCAGAAGGTCGACATACACCCGAGCGGCGATCGCCAGGAGGAGCGCCGCGGTGAATCCAGCCACATTCACGGACAGCGAGCCCGCATCGTGCTCTCGCCGATGTTCGCGCTGCGCGCCCCGAAAATGGGTAACCGTGAACTCTGCCGCGAAGTAGCAAAGGAACCCCAGGAACACCAGACCTGGAATCAGAGCGGACTCACCGACCGGAGGCATGCGGCACAACCTTGATGCGCGAACAGGTGGCCCATTGTTGCGCCTTCGCGGGAAAAGTGCCTCGGGCGAGCCAATGACTCTGCCGCTCGCCAGCTCGCCGTCGCACTCCGCCCGACGAGACGGGGCGATCGGGTGGTGCGCCAACGCGTGACCCGATCGGGCGCCGCTTGACGCCTGCGATTCCCAACCTACATGCTGGAAATACAGTTTCAGGGGGAGTAACCAGCCACCACCCCGGTGGCGGCAGCGGCCGTCAATACGCGCATCAGCGCCGGCCCTGCAGCGGAGATCAACTCCGCCGGTGAGACCCTGGCCCAATTTCGGGCCGGGGTACCGTACCCGGCAGATGGAGTTGCATCGATGCCCAACGAACGACCTGGTACCTTCGACCGCCGCCCTGGCGTGGCTCGCCGGCGGGTCGGAGCCGTGCAGTGCTAATCGACCTGCTGCCGTGGGCCGCTTTCCTCGCGATGGTCGGCATCATGCTCGCCCTGGACCTCGGAGTCTTCCACCGAAACGCCCACGAGGTCGGCCGCCGCGAGGCGCTCATCTGGAGCGTTGTCTGGATCGGGCTCGGTCTCGTTTTCAACGCCGGCGTCTACCTCTTCTCAGGCACCTCACGTGGCCTTGAGTGGACGACCGGCTACCTGATCGAGAAGTCGCTCGCCGTCGACAACGTGTTCGTCATGCTCCTGATCTTCTCCACGTTCGCCGTCCCGGCGATGTACCAACACCGCGTCCTGTTCTGGGGCATCGTCGGGGCACTGTTCATGCGGGCGATTCTCATCGCATTCGCCGGTCTGCTGCTTGGCACGCTCCACTGGGTGATCTACATCTTCGGGGCGTTTCTCATCGTCACCGGGCTGAAGTTCCTCCGTGACCAGGAACATGTTCCCGACCTCAACCGCAACTGGCTCGTCCGCGTCGCCCGGCGCTTCCTCCCTGTGACGGAGTCGTATGAGGGCCAGCGGTTTCTCGTCCGCCGGGGCGGTGTGCTTTTGGCCACTCCCCTATTCCTGGTGCTGCTGCTGGTGGAGAGCACAGACCTGGTTTTCGCCGTGGACTCCATCCCGGCCATCTACGCGGTGACCGACGATCCGTTCATAGTGTTCACCTCCAACGTCCTGGCGATTCTTGGGCTTCGCGCGCTCTACTTCGTTCTGGCCGGTTACCTCGCGGGACTGGCCTACCTGAAGCCCGCCCTTGCCGCGATCCTGGTGTTTGTGGGTACCAAGATGCTTCTGCTCGACGTCGTCAAGGTTCCCGCGCTGGTCAGTCTCGCGGTCATCATCGCGATCCTGGCGATCGCGGTTGCCGCTTCCCTCTGGCGCCGGCGATTGGTGTCCCGGGTGCCGGCCATCGACGCGGCACCGACCGGCCAGGCTCAGTGGGCCACGGCGCCGGACGCACAACCGCCCGCGGGATAAAGATGGCGCGTCACGTGGATTCGATCTTCGTTTAAGATACTCTGTGCTGCGCAAATTCACAGCAGCGTCAGGAGCTGGCCATGCAAACCCATGTCCTCGTCGGCACCCGCAAGGGCGCCTGGATCTACACCTCGGACGAAAGGCGTGAGAGCTGGGAGATCTCCCAGCCCATGATACCGGGCTGGACTGTGCATCACATGAGTGCCGATCTTCGGCGCGACCCGCCTCGTCTCTACGCCGCCGCCAGCCACTGGGCGTGGGGACCTTCCGTTGCCCGCAGCGACGACGGCGGGAAGACCTGGGAGCAGCGCAGCCCCGGCCTGGCGTTCCCCGGCGATATGGGGATCTCCATCGTCAATACCTGGCACGTCGAACCGGGACACCCGGATCAACCGGGCGTTGTCTATGCCGGTACCCAGCCCGGCGGCCTCTTTCGAAGCACGGACTGGGGTGAATCCTGGGCGCCGATCGATTCGATCAACCGCCACAGGTTCCGCCAGTTCTGGGGACCGACCGGTTCTGTGGGCGAATCCTCGCTCCACTCGATCCAGATCGACCCGCGCAACGCGAACCGCGTGTATGTCGCGATCAGTTCCGGTGGCACCTATTTCACCGAGGATGCCGGGAACACGTGGGAACTCTGCTCGCACGGCGTCGTCGTCACGACCCCGGCGGCGAAAGAGTTCCTCGCCATGATCGCCGAATCCTTCCCCCAACCCGAGCTGCCGCCAGATGTCGACCCTGCCGCGCTCGACGAGTTCCACAAGTTCGTTATCGACACCAAGGACCCCGATCGCCTCTGGGCCCAGTCCCACGTTGGCGTGTTCAAGTCCGGCAACCGCGGCCAGCGGTGGGAGGACGTGACCGAGGGCTTGCCGTCGTTCCACGGCTTCCCCATCGCGGTCACCCGTCGCAACCCCGACGCGGTCTTCGTCGTTCCGATCGAATACGGCGCCGACAACTTCCGCGTCGTCCGTGGTCAGTTCGCTGTCTGGCGCTCCGGCGACGCCGGCAAGAGCTGGGAGCAGCTCACGAGTGGCCTTCCCGGCCCGCACGACTATCAGAGCGTCTACCGTGAGGCCATGGACACCGACGGCCTCGCCGCCGAAGGCGTCTACGTCGGCACCACCAACGGCGAGGTCTACGCCAGCAACAACCTCGGCGACCACTGGCGCCGTCTCCCCGGCACGCTCCCGCCCGTCCTCTCCGTCACCGCGGGCGCCTGGTAGCCGAGAACAACCCGAGCGTGCTCGACTTCGACGCGGTCTGTGCCGAGGCTGTCTTCACGGCCTTGTGAGGGGTGGGAGCGGCCTCAGCTCGCCACCGCGTACCACTTTTCCGGCACGCCCGAAGCGGCCTCGATAAACGCGAACGCCCGCTCGATCACCCGGTCGATGCCCCCGGCGTCTTCTTCGATCGCCGCCAGGTCGGCCGGCATCGCTTCGGCCGCGCCGTTCTCGTCGTCGTACCCGCAGTAGAGGCCAAAATGCAGGATGAGCCGGTTCGCCTGCGCGATCACCCCGCACAGCCCGTCCGGGCCGGGCTGCAGCGAATCGTCGTGATGCGTGGAGATGGCGTCGACGAGGTGTCCCGGGAACTTCCACCGTTCGCCCAGCGCCCGCCCGACTTCACTGTGCTCGTATCCGGTTAGCTCGCGTTCTGCATCGTACAGGCTTGTCTGGCTCTGCTTTGCGAAGGTGACCGCGTTGGCGAACTCCCGCGGCATGACCTGGCAGATCACCAGCCGGCCGATGTCGTGGAGGATCCCCGCGGTGAATGCGTCCTCGGGCCGGGCGGCGCGCGTCCGTTTCGCGATCGTTTCCGCGGCTACGGCCGTGGCCACACTATGCCCCCAGAAGAGATCGAGGTCGAAGACGCCCTGCAGGGCGGCGTTCTGCTTGAAGCCGTTGATGATGCTTGCACCCACCGCGAGTTGCCGCACCTGCTTGAAGCCCAGCACTAGCACGGCTTCCCGCACGGTGCTCACACGGCGCGCGAAGCCGTAGTAGGCCGAATTGCTCAGCCGGATCAGCTTCGCGGTCAGGGCCTGGTCGGTGCTCAGCACCTGCGCAAGGTCAAGTGCGCTCGTCTTGCTGCTGTCGGCCATGCTCATCACACGAGCCGCCACGGCTGGGAGGGGTGGCAAGTCGTTGATCCTGTCGAGGAGTTCCTTCGCGTCTCGTCCCATCACGCCTCAATAATCGATCCCCCCAGCGCCTCCCTGAACCGCTCTTCACGCGAATCTGCACCTGTGTGCGCTCGTTCTTGCCCCTCTCCTCTTCCCTCTTCTCGCTTCTCTCCCTACGCTTCGCCCATCCCCTCCTGGAGTTGAGCCATGCGCCTGCAGGGCAAGGTCGCCGCAGTCACCGGCGGCGCAAGCGGTATCGGAAAAGGCATCGCCTACCAGTTCGCCCGCGAAGGCGCCGCCGTTGCGATCGGCGACATCGACGAAGCGGGCGCAAGCGCGGCCGCCACCGAAATCGCCGAGGAGACCGGAGCCCGCACGCTTGGCATCCGCTGCGACGTGGTCTCCCGCGCCGACATCGATAGCCTCGTCGCCGCCGCCGTCGCGAAGTTCGGGCGCTTCGACATCATGGTCGCAAATGCGGGCATCGGCATTTTCGCGAGCCCTCTCGATACGACCGAAGAGATATGGGACCGCGTCATGGACATCAACGCTCGCGGCGTACTCCTGAGCGACCAGGCGGCGGCCCGCCAGATGATCGCTGAAGGCCATGGTGGCGCGATTGTCAATATCGCCAGCCAGGCTGCACTCAGAGCGGCGCCCAGCCTCACGGCCTACTGCGCCTCCAAGGCCGCCGTCATGCACATGACCAAGTGCTTCGCACTCGACCTCGCGAAGCATGGCATCCGCGTCACGTCGATCGCGCCGGGCCTCGTCGATACACCGATCTGGGGTAAGGGCTTGGGCGATCCGGACATCCTCGATCACGGGCTCCGCGAACGGCACACTGCCGCCGTCCCGCTGGGCCGGATGGCGACCCCCGACGACGTGGCCAACACCGTCACCTTCCTCGTCAGCGAAGCGGGCGCCTACCTCACCGGGCACATCTTTCCCGTCGATGGCGGCAGCGCCCTGTAGGCTGGGCTGGCTTCTGGAACGCGCTTGCCGGGCCGACAGCCGGCCCAGTCATCGCTTGCGGGCGATGAACATCGCGACGCCGGTCTTGCCGCCGCGCACCAGTGAAGCCCACGCATCGCCGGGCGCCTTCTGCCGCTCCAGCTCCGCTTCGCCCCACCGCCGGGCGTAGGCCATCTCGAACAGCTCCTGGTCGTCGGGGGGCACCGCCCGGTGCGCGGCCGCGAGCGCAAATGTGCGGTCTTCGGCGAGCAACAGGTCGAACCAGTTGGCGGCCAGCAGGGCCACGTACTGGTCCGGCTTCAGCAACGAAGGGAACCCCCAGAGCCGCCCCAGCGACTCCCAATCCTCCCGGACAAGGTCCGCTCGCGCGACCCAGTCGGAGAACGCGAACAGCGCACCCGGCTTGAGCACTCTCGCTACCTCGGCCACCACCGCCGGCTTGTCCATGTGGCACATCGCATCCTGGCTCCACGCACCGTCAAGCGACCCGTCTCGAATCGGCAGCCGCTCGGTGCGCGAAAGGATCGGCTGGCACCGCAAACCGATGCCTTCTTGCCACGCTGCCGCGCGCAGCGCCCGCTGCATCAGGAGGTTCAGGTCCGCGCAGATCATGGTCGCTGAGAAGTGGCGGGCCACCAGCCTCGCCGGGCCGCCCAGGGCCGACGCCACCTCGAGGATTCTTCCGCCCACCGGGAATCCGAATTGAGATGCCCTCTCCACCAGGTGTGCCGTCGCCATCTCGCGGCCCGGGTGCAGATGCGTTCCCGCCGTCCGCAACGTCCATTCGGTCCACGGCTCGTCGTAGATATCGCGCACGGGCCGCAGTGCCAGGTCATGCGGACTTTCCACGCCAACGCCTCCTCGCGCGCAGTGTCGCCCTCTCGTTCATGCCGCAGTCTACGTCAATGCCGACTGTCCGGCGTCCACCCGGAACCGTTAGACTACCGCTGTGCAAGTGCGATGGAGTTGGGGCGGGCGCCTTCGCCTGGCTGGGCCGGCTGCCTAGCGGAAGTCGGCCCGCACCAGTAGCTGCAGCTCGGACCTGGTCCCGTCCGCGGCCTGCACGGGCACCGTCACCCGGAACAGGTGGGGCCCATCCATGCCCTCGTGCATCATCATCGAAGTGCTGACGGTTGTCTCTCGCCCTGGTTCGATGGTCGTGGCACCCACGACCGGCTGCTGCGGTCAGCAGCCCTCCAGGGCTTCGATCTTCGGCTTGCCCAGCTGAGCCTTCCCGCTGCCTTCGTTGCGCAGGTGCCACGTCTGGGTGATCATCCTGTCGAGCGGCACCCTCCCCAGGTCGACGGAGGCCTGGTCCGCGACAACGCCCCCCGCAGTTGCGACAGTGGATGGCTGGCTCGCGGTCGTCGTCGCCTTCGGCGAATCGTCACCTCCGCAGCCGGCGGAGAGCGCGCCAGCGCCGATCGCGAACGTGAGGCCCAGGGCGAGCGCGAACGTCTTCATTGCGTATTGGTGGCGGGGCCGAAGTCCCGGTAGAGAACGTCGATGCGCGCCCGGATGGCCTTCACGTCGCTGGTCTTCGCAGCCAGTACCTCAGTGTCCTGGGCGATATCGAGGCAGACTCCGCAGCCGGCGGCGTGCTCGTCCCGCTTGCCGCCCGCGGCGATGAAGCAGTCCTTCAGGCTCCGGTGGCCCTCAACCTTGCCGCATCCGCAGTAGCAGGGGACCCGCTCCGCCAGCGCCTGGTTTGCGTTCACATAGCGGTAGCGCGCTTCGATGTCGCGCCGCGCGTCGCCCGGCTGCGGACCATTGCCCCCATCCAGCGCCGGCGAGTCGGAGCCGCGGCTGTTCCACCAGTAGCCCGCTCCCAGCGCAACTCCCGCGCCCAGGATTCCGCCCAGGAAATCGCGACGACTGATCTGTACGCCCATCAACTCCCCCTGCCCCGGTAAGTACGACCTCTTGCCCTTTCGCCCATGTTCCACAATTGTTCCATAGCAACAAGAATCATTCGACCCGAAAATTCTGGCCAAATGGCCCATCCACGCCACCGTATGCGCACGGTCATACCGGATCAAGGCGATCGAGCGCGATCTTCCGATTCCTCCTACGATGTCCGCGAACCGTCCGCGCCACCTGAACGGCCGGCCCACAATGGAGTCTCAGCATGCCCTACAGCGATGATCTTACCGACCTCACCTCCGACCAGGTCCTCCTCAAACAGGAAGCACATCGCTTCGCTGTCGAGGTTCTCCGGCCCACTGGCGCCGCCCTCGATGACCTTTCCCCGGACAGGGTCATCGCCTCGGGTTCGCCGCTTTGGGACGCCTTTAAGAAGGCTTACAAGGCGGGCCACCACCTCCGCGGGTTCCCGCCTCAACTGGGAGGCGCGACCCTTGGCCCGCTCGAATCGCACCTCGTCGGCGAAGAGTTTGGCTGGGGCAACTCCGGGCTCTCGATCAGCCTCGGCGTCACGTCGATGCCCTTCCGCTTCGCCGCCATGAACGGAAACCCCGATCTCATGCGCGAGATCGTCATGCCCTTCGTCGAAGACACCGAGGGCAAGTACGTCGGCTGCTGGGGCGCGACCGAACCCAACCACGGCTCCGACATCATCCTCGCCGGCAACGACCCGAACGTGCACTTCGACTGCACTGCCCGCCGCGACGGCGACGAATGGGTGATCAGCGGCCAGAAGTCGTCCTGGGTCTCGAACGGTACCATCGCCACCCACACGCTCGCCTTCCTCAATGTGCGCCCCGACATGGGCATGATGGGCACCGGCATTGCCGTCATTCCCCTGAACCTGCCCGGCGTAAGCAAGGGCCCTGCCCTCAACAAGCTTGGCCAGCGCCCGCTCAACCAGGGCGAAATCTTCTTCGACGACGTCCACATTCCCGCCCATTACATGCTCGTGGAACCGCCGAATGCGATGTCGGGGATCGAAACCATTCTTGCTGGCGCCAACGCCGGCATGTCGACCACCTTCAGCGGCGTCGCGCGTGCCGCGTTCGAAGAGGCGCTCGCCTACACCCAGGGCCGCATCCAGGGTGGCGTGCCCATCTCCAGCCACCAGCTCGTGCAGAAGCGGCTGTTCGATATGTTCACACGCGTCCAGGCGGCCCGCGCCCTCTCCCGCAAGGCCAACCTTCGCCTTGCCAGCGGCCAACCGACCGCCCACTATTCGATGGCTGCCAAGGTCTTCGCCACCCGCACGGCATTTGACGTCGCCAGCGACGCGAGCGAGCTGTTCGGAGGCATGGGCATGGTGAAGGGCGTGTTGGTGGAGGCGCTCATGCGCGACGCTCGCGCGTCGCTTATCGAGGATGGCGCCAACGACACCCTGTCCATTGCCGCTGCCCAGCGCCTCCTCGGTTAGAACCGACACACGGATACGGAGAGAACCATGCAACTGAAAGAAGTCATCGGCCGCCGCCGTACCATCCGCTTCTTCCTGCCACACCGCCCGGTGGAACGCGCGAAGATCCAGAAGATGCTCGAAGCCGCCCGCCATGCCTCGTGCGTCGGCAACGTCATGAACGTTCGTGCCATCGTCATCTGGCGCGCCCAGGCTCCGGAGAATCTCATCAAGGCGATCACGCCGCCGCTGGGGTACCAGCAGATGCAGACCGCCCCCGTGTTCCTGTTCTGGTACAACGAGCGCGGCGCCTACCAGATCGACCGCTGGATGGAGCGCTTGCAGGGCCTCGTCCGCAGCCGCCGCATCGGTGTCACCATCGAGGGCACCCTGGCGGAGCTCGAAAAGCGCCTCAAGCCCGTCTTCTCCGCCGGCTGGGAGATGTCCTCCGTCTCGCCTCTCGCCTTCATGGATGTTGGCCAGGCCATCGCCCAGGCCACCCTCGTCGCCTACGACGAAGGCCTCTCCACCTGCCTCATGAGCAGCCCGCGCATCGACCGCATCGGCAAGCTCCTCGACCTCCCCGAGACCGCCGTCCCCGTCGCCATCCAGGCCGTCGGCTACTCCGCCGAGTCGTGGGAAGCCGGCGGCCAGACGCCCAAGCCGCCGCTGAACGAAATGTTCTACGAAAACACCCACGGCACGCCCTTCAAGGCGGACCCCGCAGTCGACGAGGAGCTCAAGCGCGACAAGCTCATCCAGGAGGAGGCGCCGCTCCCCTGGCGCGAAGCCGAGCTCCGGTACCTGATGAAGGCGCTCGACCTCGAGGACCGCATCCTCGCCGTGCCGTTCGAGGGCGCCCCGCCGCCACCGGCCCAGAGCTAGATTTCAGGGAGCTGCCAATGGCATCAGCAACAACCGCCCAGCCCGAATCCGGCGAACGCCTCATCGAGGAGGGTCTCTTCCGCCTCGATGACACGGGCACGCCCCGCCTCCGCGGGAGCCGGTGCTCCGCCTGCGGCACGGCCTTTCTCGGCCGCCGCGCCGTATGCCTCGCCTGCTTCCACCTCGGCCTCGATGAGACCGACCTGAGCGCCGAGGGCGAGGTCTATTCGTTCACCACCGTTCGCCAGCAGTCCCCGGACTCGCTCATTGCGCCGCCCTATACGGTCGTCCAGGTGAAGCTCCCGGAGCGTATCATCGTCACTGCGCCGCTGCTCGAAATCGCGCCCGAAGCGGTCGCTGTCGGGCTGCCCGTGCGCACCAAAGCCGTCCGCTTCACGGAACCATCGGGCCAGGTCGTTGTTTCGTACGCCTTCGTCCCGGTCAACGCCGGGCCCTGAGGAGGGAACACCATGAGTCGCCGCGTTGTTGTCCTTGGGGTGGGTCTCCACCGTTTTGGCCATTTCCCCGACCTGCGGGTTGAAGACCTCGCCCGCGAAGCCGGCCTCGCCGCCCTCGCCGACGCCGGCATCACCTTCAAAGAGGTCGAGGCCGGCTTCTTCGCCCGCGTCCAGAACAACGCTGGCGTCGGCACCCGCTGCTTCGGCCAGCTCGGCATGACCGGGATCCCGGTCACCAACGTCGAGTTGGCCTGCGCGTCGTCGTCGCGTGGTGCCCTGCTCGCGGCCGACCTCATCTCCGCCGGCGTCTACGACTGCGTCATGACCATCGGCGTCGAAAAGATGCAGCGAGGGCTGGTCGACAGCGCCACCGAGAAGGGCTACGCGGCAAAGATGGGTCTCGGCGTCATGCCGGCCGTCTATGCCCTCATGGCGCGCCGCCACATGCACCAGTACGGCACCAAGCCCGAGCACTTCGCCATGTCGGCGGTGAAGGCCCACAAGAACGGCGCGCTGAACCCCTTCGCCCAGTACCAAAAGGAAACGTCCCTCGAAGAGGTGATGAACTCCCGCACGATCGCGGACCCCATCACGCTCTTCATGTGCTGTCCCACGAGCGATGGCGCCTCTGCCACCATCCTCGCCTCCGAGGAGTTCGCCCGGAAGTACACGGCCAACCCGGTCTTCGTCACCGGCTGGGCCGGTGGGACGCCCATGTACGTCGGCGGCGAAGCCGACCAGGCCGAGGGTCCGACCGCCGTCCTCGCGAAGCAGGCCTACACGAAGGCCGGCATCGGGCCGGAGGATGTCGACGTGGTCCAGCTCCACGACGCCTTCAGCCCCGGCGAGATCATGACCATCGAAGAGCTTGGCCTCTGCCCCGAAGGTGAAGGCGGCCCCTTCGTCTGGGAAGGCAACACCGCCCTCAGTGGCAAGGTGCCGGTCAACACCGACGGCGGCCTGAACTCCCGCGGTCATCCCATGGGCGCCACCGGCGGTGCCATGCTCACAGAGCTCACCCGCCAGTTGCGCGGCCAGGCAGGCCCCCGGCAGGTGAAGGACGCGAAGGTTGCGCTCCTTCAGAACGCCGGCATCGGCGGCATGAACGTCATGGTCCTCACCCGGTAGCGGCGCCATGAAGGCGACGCGCGTCTACACAGGCCCCGACAACCAGTCCCACCTGGAGGACCTCGATATCCCCCTGGCGCCGGGGCGCTACGGCGACCTCTCCTCGATCGTTCCCGTGACTGGCGTCAGGTTCCGCCTGACGCCCCTGGGCGCCGCCCTCGACTTCCACAACGCCCCCCAACGCCAGTTCGTCGTCACCCTCGAAGGCGTCTCCGAGATTGAGTGCGGCGACGGCGCGAAGCGCCGCTTCGGCCCCGGCGACATCCTCCTCGCCGACGACACCACCGGCCAGGGTCACATCACCCGTGAGATCGAAGGCCCCCGCCGCAGCCGCTTCCTCCTCCTCCCGAACGACTTCGATCCCGCCCCGTGGCGCGTCAACACCTGACGGAATCCGAACCGCGACCGTCGGGGAGCGGCTCAGTCGTTCGCGCTGTGTCGATGCTCCTCCGGTGCAGGCGCGGGGGTTCGCTCGATCTCGATCGTGCACTCCGTCACCAGCGCA
>Ga0172369_10005248_pt1 | contig 16025 bp, 17 predicted proteins | sample LakKiv25m_FD_114539 | JGI IMG/M metagenome (GOLD analysis project Ga0172369, IMG submission 114539) | Freshwater microbial communities from Kabuno Bay, South-Kivu, Congo - kab_022012_11.25m | ecosystem: Environmental > Aquatic > Freshwater > Lake | place: Democratic Republic of the Congo...
CCTTCAATAGGGATCGGGGGATGGACGGCCTAAAAATCGTCTCTCGCTGTCCGATCTGCCAGACCGATCATAACCCTCTGGAAACCGCCTTGCTCGATGAAGCCAATGGCAGCCATTTGATATATATAAAATGCCGGAAGTGCGGGTCAGGCGTCGTGGCGGCGCTGACGCCGACAGCTATGGGCATCAGCACTGTCGGCTTGGTGACCGATCTTACCGGCAATGAAATCCTGCAATTCAGGGATATCAGCCGCGTTTCCGCCGATGACGTGTTGGCGGTAGTCGAGCATTTTAAATCACAAAATATCATTTAGCCGCACAATCAAGAATCAAGCCAGCTTGACACTTTTTTTGTTTTATGCTAAATTTGTTCCAATAAATAATACAAATTATGACAATCAAATTGAACGCTAATTTACGCACTAATTTAGGCCGCAAGGCGAAGTATGTCCGCGAGGCGGGCAAGATTCCCGCTGTGGTTTACGGCCATAAGACGGAAAACGCCAATTTGGAGCTCAATTACGTTGAGTTCGTCAAGATTCTGGAAGAAGCGGGCGAGAGCACTATTTTAGACGTGTCAGTCGATGGCAAGGAACCGCTTAAGGCGCTCATTTCTGACGTCCAATATTCTCCGGTTTCCGGCCGGATTTCCCATGTCGATCTGCATCAGGTAAATATGAAAGAAAAGATCAATGCGCATGTGGAGATCAAATTCGTCGGCGAATCACGCGTCGTCAAGGAGGAAAGCGGAATGATCATGCACAATATCAGCGAAGTGGAGATCCGCTGTTTGCCGAGCGATCTGATTCATGAAATCATCGTCGATGTCTCTTCATTGAATAATTTTGATGACACCATTACCCTTGCCGGCTTGAATCTGCCCTCAAATATTGAAATCTTGGATCATGAAGACGAGGATATTGTCGCCATTGCAGTCGAGCCGAAAGCGCAAGTTGAAGAAGCACCTGCTGTCGAAGCTGTTCCCGCTGAAGGCGAAGCTGACGCCGCTTCCGCCGAAAGCGCTGAAATTGCTCCCGAAAAGAAATAATATCAAAATTCAATCACTAAAATTCTTGGCCTTCGGGCCAAGTCTTTTTTTATGGAAATTTTCGCAGCTGAAAAATCAGCTTTTGCCAGCCGCAAGAAATCACGCCAGTTGGAGCTGCCGATTTCGGCGATGATGATTTTCGGCGTAATATTCAGATTCAGGATTTGCTTGAATAATTTTTCGTAAAGCGCCGTGCCGCGCTTGCCGGCGTATAAGGCCGATTGCGGCTCGTATGCCAGTCCGTGTTTGATCTCAATCGGGAATTTTTTTAATTCCGCCTTATCCAGATAGGGAAGATTGGCCACGATAATTGAGCCGTTTATGAGTTCCTTTTTAACATTTGCGAGCAAATCGCTCTTTATGAAGCTAATGGGCAATTTCAGCGCCTTGGCGTTGTTTTTTGCCAAATTGAGGGCATCAGGAGAGGCATCCAGAGCCGCTATGGTCGCTTGAGGCAGGCTTTTGGCCAGGGCCAGGGCAATTGAGCCCGAACCCGTTCCGACGTCCAAAATTGGCGTTTTTGAGCCTCTGGAGCCCTTGAAATAGGCGATTGCTTCATCAACCAATTGTTCGGTTTCGGGGCGGGGAATCAAGGCATTGCCGTTCACTTTGATCGGCAGGCCGTAAAATTCCTTAGAGCCGACAAGATAGGCGACCGGCTCATATCTGGCGCGGCGGGAAATCAGGGTTGAATACAATTTTTGTTCAGCCGGCTTAAGCGTTTTTTCTGAGTACGCCAATAGCCATACGCGGGGCTTGTTCAGAACGAATGACATCAGCACTTCGGCATCCAGCCGAGCTGATGAAATGCGCTTCTTGTCGAGCTTTATTGACGCTGCTTCCAGCGCTGATTTAATCGTCATAATACGGTTATATTACAAGATATTCCGCAGATTGACAACTCAAAACATTCGCAGTATATTTACAATGCAATAGTATAAGCACTTTTTATTGTCATAACCAGCAAGGAGACTGGCCATGTCAGACGGTTATAGCGATGCTGTTGATCTATGCAAAAACGGATTCGATGAGTGGGTGGAATTTATGGTTGCCAATTACGAAGATCCGATTGCCGTGGTCGCTGCTTGCGCGGCTCAAGGGATTGAGGAAGAAGAAAAGATGCGGTGCAGGGCAAGTTGGCTATTCAAGCCGATACATATCTTGGAGTCGGCGGTTGATTTTCGCGATGCGTCGGTTGCCAGATTCTTTAGCAAGCGGGCAGCATCAAAACTGCCTTTTTCTCTGGATGAGCTGTTTTTGATTCTTCATAATTCCGGCCGGCTTTCATTATTGCAGCGTTTGCAGAAAGCCAGCGGATACGGCAATCGTCTGTTAATCTTCTTTGACAGCGAAGGACGATTGGCGGACAATGGGATCCATTACCGCTTTCCGGCGAAATTCTTTGATGGCGATCAGGATGTCTTGCTGGGAATCGCCAAAAAGGCCTATGGCGGAGAATTAAGAAAAGGCGTTCCGTTCATGATTGTCGCATCTCGGCATTTCACTCGCAAACGCTGGCATTTTGATCGACTCTGCCAGATTCCCGTCATCGCTGCCTGACGTACATTTTCAAAACCCCCGAGGCTTGGCCGCGGGGGTATTTTAATATCAATCGGCTATTGACAGCTGATCGAAATACTGCTTCAGGGCTCTGTGGAGCGGTTCCAGCTGGCCGTCCATGATCTGTTGGATATTGGAAAAATTATCGCTTAGCCGGTGGTCGGTCAGGCGGTCTTGAGGGAAGTTGTAAGTCCGGATTTTTTCGCTCCGATCGCCGGTGCCGATCTGGCTTTGGCGCTGTTGTTTCAGTTTGGCGTTTTCCTGCTCTTCAAAGTGGGCAAGCAGGCGCGAGCGCAGGACCATCATGGCTTTTTCGCGGTTCTGCAATTGCGAGCGCTCGTCTTGGCAGCTGACTATGATATTGGTAGGGATATGGGTGATGCGGACGGCGGAATAAGTGGTATTGACCGATTGCCCGCCGGCTCCGCCGGAACAGAATGTGTCAATCCGCAGATCCTTGGCATCGATTTTCAGATCAACCTCCTCGGCTTCCGGCAGGACAGCGACTGTCACAGTCGAAGTATGGACGCGGCCTTTCTTTTCGGTTTCCGGAACTCGCTGGACTCGATGCACTCCGCTTTCGAATTTCATCTTGCCGTAAACGCCATCGCCGGCAATCTCAAAAATCACTTCTTTGTAGCCGCCTATGCCGATCCGGCTTTCTGACAGCAGTTTCGCCTTCCAGCCGTTTGATTCGGCATAGCGCATGTATAATCGGAAAAGTTCAGCCGCGAATAAAGCCGATTCATCGCCGCCGGCTCCGGCGCGGATTTCCACGATTACGTTTTTTTTGTCGCACGGATCTTTGGGAATAAGCAAGCTGACAAGCTGTCTCTCAATATCGGCTTGCTGTTTCAGCAGCTCGTCTTTTTCCTCGCGGGAAATTTTCATCATTTCCTCGTCATCGCTGTTTTCGGCGATCATCTTTTCAATCTCTGCCAGATCATTTTCAATCTTATCAGCTTTTTTCTTGGCCGTAATAATTTCTCTCAGATCGTCGTATTCCTGGGATGTTTCCTTGAGTCTGGCGGAATCAGAAATCACCGACTCGTCTTGCAATAGCCGTTCCAATTCTTCAAACCTGAGTTGCAATTTTTGCAGCTTATCTTTCATAATCTTAATTATACCGCAAACAAAAAGAACCCGCTACCGCTGGGGCTGACGGGTTCCTTATCGGATAGTTAACGCTTGATGACTTTGACGCCTTCCGTTTCGGATTTCTTGGCCGCCTTAAGGGCTTTCTGCTTGGCTTTCTTTGCGGTCTTGGAAACGACGGTTTTGGCTTTAACATCGGCGCGCTTTTGGAATTTTTCAACGCGTCTGGCGCTGTCTAAAAGCTTTTGTTTGCCGGTGTAAAACGGATGGCAAGCCGAGCAGATTTCCACATTGATTTCTTCCTGGGTCGAACCGATGTTAAAGGTGTTGCCGCAGGCGCAATTGACCTTGGCGTTTGGGAAATATTTCGGATGGATTTCTTTCTTCATAATATGGATAATTTTTAATATGTGATAATTATAGCTGATTTGAGCATAAAAGTCAACCCCTGCCGGATATAAACCGGCAATGTTGACTTATTTCCGATAATCTGCTAAAGTCTAGACATAAATTACGCCCCAAAAGGCGCATATTTAATTAATAATATCCCTCATACTTAGACATTTCCTTGTCCCCAAGCGGCTACTGGCCAGCCTGGACGGATTAAATAAGTAGAGGCAGAAAGGAAAAACTATGAAGTTACCGTCAGTCATGGAACTCCTGCAGTCAGGCGTTCACTTCGGCCACCAGAAAGGCCGTTGGCACCCGAAGATGAAACCGTACATTTTCGCCGAAAGAAATGGTGTTTATGTCATTGATTTGGAAAAGACAGTTGAGAAGCTGGCCGAAGCCGCGGAATTCGCGCAGAACATCGGCGAGAAAGGCGGAACCATTCTCTTTGTCGGCACTAAAAGCCAAGGCAAGAATATAATGGAGAAATACGCCAAGCAGGCCGGCATGCCTTATATTAAGGAACGCTGGGTCGGCGGATTATTCACCAATTACGCCAATGTCGGAAAATTGATCAAGAAATACAAGTCTCTCCGCGAACAGAGGGACAGCGGAGCTTTGGCAAAATACACCAAAAAAGAACAAGTCAATATCGGCAAGGAAATCGAAAGATTGGAGAAGATGGTCGGCGGACTGGATTCCATGGCCAGGCTCCCTGATGCCGTTTTCATACTTGATGCCAAACACGAGAAGACGGCCTTGCTGGAATCTCGCACTCGCAAGATCCCTATCATTTCATTCGCCGATACCAATATCAATCCTGAAATGCTGGATTATCCGATTCCCGCTAACGATGATGCGGTCAATTCCATTGACATTATTGCCAGAACCGTTGCCGAGGCGATCAATTTCGGCAAGGTAAAAGCTACCAAGGAAAAGAAATCAGAATAATTTAATTCAAATAATCTTCAAATATAATATGGACATCAAGCTCATTTCACAACTGCGCGAAAAGACCGGCGCAGGACTCAATGATTGCCGGCAGGCTTTGGAAGAAGCTAGTGGAGATATCAATCTGGCCGTGGAAATCATGCGCAAGAAAGGCGGCATCAAGGCGGCAAACAAAGCGGACAGGGCCACAAAGGAAGGCGTAATCGCCGTGGCGGGCGACAGCTCTAAGCTGGCGGTCGTGGCTTTGGCCTGTGAGACTGATTTCGTTTCCCGCACTGATGCTTTCAGAAGCGCCGTTCAGGAATTGGCTGATAAGCTGCTTGCTTTGGCGAGTGTTGAAGCTTTCAAAACAGAAGCCGAAGCATATATCAAAGATGAGCTTACCATGAAGATTGGCGAGAATATGGTGATTGCCGGAGCGGGAATATATGCCGGAGCAATCGTCGGCAGCTATATCCATTCCAATAAGAAAGTGGCCGGAGTCGCAGTTCTTGACGGCGGCAATGCGGAAATCGCGAGCGATATCGCCATGCAGATCGCGGCCATGAGCCCGAGCTATCTGGACCCGTCAGTGGTGCCGGCCGATGTCTTGGAAAAGGAAAAGGAAATCTATCGCGAACAGCTTCGGAAGGAAAACAAGCCGGAACAGATCTGGGACAAGATCATAGAAGGCAAGCTGAACAAGTTCTATGAGGATAATTGCCTGGTGAACCAAGTATTCATCAAGGATGATACGAAAAAGATCAGCGACTTATTGGCGGGCAATAAGATTACGGAGTGGAAGAAATATTCATTATAAGATAGTTGACAGTCATTCAGACGCCGAGATCAATTCTCGGCTTCTGCAAATTATCAATTATTTATGATTCTCTATACAGTTGAGATAAATCCGTGGGAAAAATTTACAGCCGGCAATCCCGATGGCTTAACTCTTAAGCTCGGAGATTTTGCGGTTATGACTACGGAATTCGGCGAAGAAGCCGGACGCATTGTGGAAATGAAGGAGGTAAGCGATAAGGAGTCGGACACTGCCTCAAATGTTATCAAGCGGACTGCCGGAGAAGATGATTTCGAAATTATCCGAAAGGATGCCAAGGCCAAGGAAAAGACGCTGGAAGCATGCCGGGAAATCATCAAGCGCTATGATCTGGGCATGAAGATCGTGGACTGCCATTTTTCACTTGACGGCCAGAGATTATCATTCGCCTTCATCGCTGACGGGCGGATTGATTTCCGCGATCTGGTCAAGGATCTGGGGCGGAATTTCCAGAAGGTGATCCGTCTGCATCAGCTGGGCGTTCGGGATGAAGCCAAGTTAGCCGGCGATATCGGCAGTTGCGGCCTGGAGCAATGCTGCAAGGGTCATCTGAAGAAATTGGGCAATGTGACCAGCGAGTTCGCGGAAGATCAGCAGATCGTCCATCGGGGCAGCGAGCGTTTGTCCGGCATCTGCGGCCGATTGAAATGCTGTTTGGCGTACGAGGAAGCTCATTATCAGGATTTGATCAAGAAACTGCCGCCGATCGGCACCAGAGTGAAAACCGTCCATGGACGGGGAGTCGTTTGCGGCTGGCATGTCTTGAAGTGTTCGGTTGATGTAAAATTGGATCCGGTTTCCGGCGCGAAGAGCGACGGCAAGTCGGTAATCGTTGAAGTCCCGATCACTAAGTAGGCGGTTCGTTGAAAATTTTAAGGCAGAAAGGAGAACACCATGCCGAATCCGGATGCATGCCCCAATTGCGAAAACAGCTCGCGGCACGACGATTTGTATCAATGCGATGAGTGCAATGAAATCTTCTGTTATGAATGCGTTGATTTTGCCGGCTCCAAGACTGATGGGGATTTCTATTGTCCATTCTGCGAGAGTGAGAAGATGACGTATATCGGAGAAATCGGCTGATCAGATTATTTTGCACATAACCTTCCTGATGTAATCGAGAAGGTTTTTTATTTGCGATGATTTTATGATATAATACATTTAAGAAAATATAAAAACCATATATGGTTAAGATCGCAATCAACGGCTTCGGCCGGATCGGACGCGCCGCGCTGAAAATCGTGCTGGATGACAAGCGCGCCAAAGTCGTCGGCATCAATGATCTCACTGACACCAAGACTTTGGCTTATCTCTTAAAATACGACACGGTCTATGGCCGATATGACAGTAAAGTTTCCTATGATGCGGGGAATCTGATCATCGACGGCAGGAAGATTCCTGTGACGGCGGAAAAAGATCCGTCAAAATTGCCGTGGAAAAAACTGGGAGTCGATGTGGCGCTGGAATGCACCGGAGTGTTTGAAAAGAAATCGGATCTGGAATTGCACTTGAAGGCCGGCGCGAAAAAAGCGGTATTATCGGCGCCGGCCAAAGACGAAGTCATGACGCTGGTCTTCGGCACGCAATTCACCAAGGAAAATCTCGGCAAATCAAGGGTAATCGCCAATGCTTCCTGCACCACTAATTGCATCGCGCCGGTCATGCAGATTTTAGAATCCAATTTTGGCGTGGAGAAATCAATCTTGAACACCATCCACGCCTATACGGCGACGCAGAAGATCGTGGATGGTCCGGACTCCAAGGATCTGAGGCGCGGCCGGGCTGGCGCCGCCAACATGGTGCCGTCCACTACCGGCGCCGCTAAGGCGACGACGCTGGTGATTCCCTCGCTGAAAGGCAAATTTGACGGCATCGCCATCCGTGTTCCGGTTATCTGCGGTTCAATTTCCGATATTACCGCCGTGCTCAAAAAAGACGCGACTGCCGAGCAAGTCAACGATGCCTTCAGGAAAGCCACGCAAAATCCAATGTTCAAGAGAGTCCTGGCCATTGCCGAAGGCGATGACGAATTGGTCTCATCTGACATAATCGGCACTACATATTCGGCAATTGTCGATCTTAAGTTCACGCGCGTAGTCGGCGGGAATCTGGTCAAGGTGCTGGCCTGGTATGACAATGAGTGGGGCTATGCCAATAGGCTGGTAGAAATGGCCTTGGCCAATTGATCTATTTTAAAACTCCCCATAAGCGGGGAGTTTTTCAAATTTGTAACTATTTCATTATTCAAATTATTCAAATTACCACCAGACTTTCTTCCAGCCGATCAGATAGCTGATGATATTGGTCAGGGGGTGAAGCAAAAGCGTCAATAGGCAGATTGTGATGATAACGCTCCAGTGAGGAATGAAAATGACGGCTGTAAAAACAATGAAGCCGGCAATAAAATCAAGCTGATCAAAAATGGGCCAGGCTCCTCCGGCCTTGATGCCGACACGGCGTTTGAAAAAGCTTTTGATCAAATCACCAAGAATTGCTCCGCCTCCGCCTAAAATGCCTAGCATTATCCAAACATCAGAATAATCGACCAGCGATAAATTATATAAGAATAATCGCTGATAGGCGAAGGCTTGCAATGCCGTGACTATCAGTCCGCCGATTATGCCGGCGGCCAGTCCGCGCCAAGTCTTATTGGCGCCGAAAAGCGGCTGTCCATTAAATGTCCTGCCGCCATCAATCGGCTTAGCTAAGAATTTCAGCCAGCCCAGCCTGTCAAAGATGACCGGACACATATTGGCGAAATAGGCGGGAAGGAAAAAATATAATGTAACGATGACGGTATTGATCATATGGATATATTGTGGCAGAAATCAGTGTAATCGTCAAAATTGGGCAGGGGTTTGCCGCTTGCAAAATTCAACCTATTTTGCTAGAATATGCGTATCTTAAAACATATCCACAACCGCTTATATGGCCGAAAATCCACTGAGTAAGTTTTTTAACCCCGGAAAAAGGGGACTATTGCGCTGGGTAATATTCGCAATCGCAATGCTATTTGTCAGCACTGCGTTCATCGATATCATCGGCGCCGATAATATCGTAGCGAAAAAAGTCGATCAAGGACTGTCGGCTGTGCCGGTTATTTCCGGCGCCAGGGTTTTTCCGATCCTGACTTTGAATCCGCTCGATGGCAGCAAGCGCCTAGGCTGGAAGTCGATCAAGGAAATTGATCTGGCTTCATACGGCCTGCCGTATCGCCTCGGCTTGGATCTGCAAGGCGGAGCCCAGCTTACCTATAATGCCGATTTGTCCCAGATTCCTCTTGGCGACAGGCAGAGCGCGCTTGATGGCACCAAAGATGTCATTGAACGGCGCGTCAATGCCCTCGGCGTTTCCGAACCGATCGTTCAGACATCAATGTCGGGCGAGACGCCGCGCATCAGCGTGGAACTTGCCGGCGTCAGCGATATAAATAGCGCCATCAAGATGATCGGCGAGACGCCGCTTTTGGAATTCAAAGAAGAGAATCCTAATGCGACAAAGCTGACCGCCGATCAGCAGAAGCAATTGGACGAACAGAATTTGGCGGTCCGCGCCAAGGCTGTAGAGGTCTTGGGAAAGGTCAAGGCGGGCGGAGATTTTGCCGCATTAGCCAAGGAGTACAGCGAGGATCCGGGCAGTAAGGATAATGGCGGCTTATATCAGGGCATCAAGAAGGGCCAATTTGTCGCTGAATTCGATGATGCGATATTCAATAAATTGAAAGCCGGCGAATTGTCATCTGATCTGGTCAAGACAAGCTTCGGTTATCACATAATCCAGAAAGTCGCAGAAACCGGCGTCGGCGATGCCCGATTGATCGATGTCAAGCATATTTTATTCAAGACTAAGACAGGAGCCGATTTGGGCATAGTTTCCGAACCGGAATGGATCAATACTAAATTATCCGGCAAGAATCTGAAGCGTGCGACCGTGGAATACGATTCGACATCAATGGTGCCGCAGGTGTCTTTGGAATTCGATAATGAAGGCGCCCAGCTTTTCGCCGATATCACGACCAAGAATGTCGGTAAGTCGGTCGCGATATTTCTCGATGGCATGGCGATTTCCATACCGAAGGTAAGCGAGCCGATTTTGGGAGGACGCGCCGTGATCAATGGAAATTTTTCCGTTGATGAGGCCAAGAAACTGTCCCAAAGGCTCAATGCCGGCGCTTTGCCAGTTCCGGTATCCCTTGTTTCACAGCAGACGGTAGGCGCTACTCTCGGACAGGAAGCCGTGCAAAAAAGCTTGGTTGCCGGTTTTTGGGGCCTTATCATCGTGGCTTTGTTCATGATAATCTATTATCGCTTGCCCGGCGTTTTGGCTGTTTCCGCTTTGCTGGTCTATACGGCGATTTCTCTGGCGGTATTCAAGATTATTCCCGGTTTTACCTTGACTTTGGCCGGCATCACGGGTTTCATCTTGTCCATCGGCATGGCGGTTGATGCTAATATCCTGATTTTTGAGCGCTTGAAGGAAGAGCTTAAATCCGGCAAGGATCTGGCCAAAGCGATAGATGACGGCTTTGCCCGCGCCTGGACATCCATCCGCGATTCCAATGTTTCGTCGCTTATCACATGTTTCATCCTTTATTGGTTCGGTTCATCGATTATTAAGGGTTTTGCGCTGACATTGGCGATCGGTATTTTGATTTCCATGTTTTCCGCCATCATCATTACCCGCCAATTCCTGCTTTTAGTCGCCAAGTGGAAAATCAGCCAAGTCAAATGGCTTTACCATATTAAAAAGTAATTCACCCTGTTTAATAAATTTTTTAATTTTAATAATTAAAAAATTAGATTTTAAACATAATATAAAAAAACAGGGTAATATCATTAATAATTAATCACTAGAGATTAGGATAACACATAGTCCAAAATCTTATTTAACGGGGTAAATATGAAATTGCAAATAATAAAGAATCGAAAATATTATTACCTGATTTCCGGGGCGATGTTCTTGGCAGCTGTCTTGTCTCTTATCGCCTGGGGATTGAAACCTGGCCTGGATTTTACCGGCGGATCGCTGATGGAACTGAGCTTTTCCAATTATCGTCCCCAAGTAAGCGAGATCCAAGCGGTCATCCAGCCTTTGAATCTTGGAGATGTTATTGTCCAGCCGGCCAATGACAAGGATGTCATCTTGAAATTCAAGGCTATCGCCGAAGAAGACCATCAAAAGCTACTGTCGGCTATTACCGGCAAGTTCTCGGAAAATGGCAATGTTATCAAAGAAAACAGATTTGATTCTATCGGACCGGTTATCGGCAAGGAACTGCTTCAGAAATCCTGGACCATGATGCTTATCGCGGCTCTGGCCATCATCGCCTATATCGGCTTCGCTTTCCGCAAGGTGTCCAAGCCATTGCTGTCGTGGAAATACGGCGTCGCAGCCGTTCTTGCCTTGGCTCATGATTTGGTCATTGTCATCGGCTTGTTTTCCATCTTAGGTCATTTTTTCGGCATTGAAGTGGACAGCTTGTTCATTACCGCGCTTTTAACGGTCATGGGATTTTCCGTCCATGATACGATCGTCGTATTTGATCGGACCAGGGAAAACCTGTCTAAGTTCTATAGCGGGAAGTTTGAAGAAGTGGTCAATGACAGCGTCAATCAGACTGTTGTACGTTCCATCAATACATCCGTCACGGTTTTGATCGTTTTGGCCGCGCTTTATCTGTTGGGCGGGGACACGACCAGGAATTTCACCTTGGCGCTCTTATTCGGCATCGCCATCGGCACCTATTCGTCGATTTTCGTCGCTTCGCCGATAATCGTCGATTGGAACAATTGGGATCACCGGCTAAAAAGGAAGTAATCCGGCTAAGCTTGACAAATCATATAATTTAGTTTATACTCAAATAGTTGAAATTTAATACCAAATATGGCAAAAATTGCGATAATCAGGACCGGGGGCAAGCAGTACCTGGTCAAAGAGAACGACAAATTGAAGATCGAGAAGCTGTCCGATATCCAGGCTGATAAGGCGCTGGAACCGGGAACTAAGATTGAGCTTGAAGCTCTATTTTTAGCTGACGGCGATAATGCTGAAATCGGCGAGCCGACGCTGGGAAATAAGGTCAAAGCGTCTGTCATCCGCCAAGGCCATGCGCGGACTGTCACCGGAATGAAGTATAAGCGGAAGACCAGGCAGAGCAAGAAATTCGGCCATCGCCAGAAATTCACCGAGGTCTTGATTGAAAAAATCTAACCAGTAGAACATCCGCCGCGGCGGATGTTTTTGCTTTTCATCAAATTTTGTGGAATAATTTCACCCTATTTAATAGGGTGATTTGACCGATTATGTAAGGGCAATGTAAAATGAGGTTTAGAATCAAATAACAAATTCATGATAATATTTAATAGGGTAAATATGGATAAAATTGACATTTCAATAGTCATTGTCTCGTGGAAAGTAAAAGGCTTATTAAAAAAATGCCTTGATTCGATTTATGCGCATCAAGGCGATTTGACATTGGAAATATTCGTCGTTGACAACGGCTCCGGCGATGGCACTGTTGAGATGATCAAAAACAGTTATCCGCACGTAAGATTGATTGACACCGGCAATAATTTGGGCTTTGCCAAGGCGAATAATCTGGCACTCAAGCAGGCGAGAGGGGAATATGTCTTATTGCTTAATCCGGATACCGAAATTGATCAGCAAACATTGCCTAATTCGATCAGATTCATGAAAGAGCATAAAAGCTGCGGCGCGCTCGGACCTAAAATGCTTTATCCGGACGGGTCGCCTCAGCCGTCCATCCGCCGCTTTCCCTCAGTCTGGCCGATCATATTGATGCTTTTAAAATTGCCCAAGATATTTCCGCATCTTAAATCGGTGGATGATTATCTCGCGGTTGATTTTGATTATATCAAGGAGCAAAGAGCGGAACAGATCATGGGCGCATATATGTTCATGCCTCGCGTGATTATGGTCAAAATAGGGCTGCTTGATGAAAGATTTTTCATCTGGTTCGAAGAAGTTGATTATTGCCGCCGACTGCTTAATGCCGGTTTTGAAGTCTGGTACAGTCCGGATGTAAGGATTATCCATCACGGGGGCAAGAGCTTTTCTCAACAGGCCCTTGTCATCAATCAGAAAGCATTCTTCATGAGCACGCTGAAATACTTCATTAAATATGGCTTCACTCGCGTCTAAGATGCTCTCCAATTCCTGGTTGCAAATCATATTCTGGTTTGCTGTCATTGAAATTGCCTCAATTATCGGCTATCAATCAGTCTGGCTCAGTCATATTATTTTTGTCTTGGCGCTTGTTATCGCCGGTCTGCTTGCATTAAAGAAAATTGAAAACGGCGCTTATCTGCTTATCGGCGAATTGATTGCCGGCGGCCTTGGTTATATTTTATTCCTGCCTATAGGCAATAGCCGGATATCGTTCCGAATCGGCTTATTCAGCGTCGTCATGCTGGCCTGGCTGGTAAAATGGCGAAGGCAGCCGATCGGCAAGCCTATTGATAAGAAATATTTGCCGCTGATAATATTTTTTGCGGTATTATGCCTGGCGATCGCCAGAGGATTCATCAACGGCTATGCGGTTCCGGCGATTGTCGCTGATTTTAACGGTTATCTGTATTTCGCCCTGATCGTCATATTCGCTTTAGCTAATATTAAACCGATGAAATTGGCGCAGATACTGGCAGTCGGAACGATATTTTTGGCGATCAAGACTATCATAGTCCTGTTCGCATTTTCCCATGGCTATGCTTTGGTCGGCGATTCCTATCTGTATCATCTGATCCGCGATACGCGAGTAGGGGAGATAACGCTGATCAGTTATCCGCTTTATCGCATATTTTTCCAATCGCACATATTCAATCTTCTGGCGCTTGTATTCGGCGCCTTCATCCTGCTGATCAGACAGACGGAATATGGCCGGATCAATCAAGTGATTAAGGTGATCAATGGATCAAAAAAAGCCAGGCTGCTGCTAGGGCTGTTTGTCTGGTTGAATTTTTTTATAATTGTCATTTCTCAGTCGCGCAGTTTTTGGGTTGCCGGATTATTTGCCTTGATCATATTATTGCCCGCCGCCGCGATTCATTTCAACGCCAATTGGCTAAGAATAGCCATCTTCATATTACTTATTCCAGCCTTCGCTTTTACCACTAATCTTGCTAGACAGATAATCATAAATAATTATTCCACTGATTTTCTCGTAGGCCGAGTAAGTGGCCAATCGGGTTCTGCCGCTGTTTCCAGCCGCATGGCTCAATTAGCTCCGGCCTGGGAAAAAATTAAGCAGGCTCCGCTTTGGGGCAATGGCTTCGGCGCGACTGTAAGATATAGAAGCGATGATCCGCGAATAAAAAACGCGTCTAATCCTGATGGCTGGTTTGACGCGCCGGCTCTTGAGTGGGGTTATTTGGATATCGTTGTCAGAATGGGATTTCTTGGCCTGTCCGCTTACCTGGCATTTCTATTCTCTTTGGCCTGGCGATTATTCCGGCAGGCTAGGAATCATGATTTATTATCCGCCGTATTGCTGATCGGCTTATTGACGCTGATGGCCGTAAATATATTTACTCCTTATCTTAATCATCCGCTGGGAATCGGATATTTGTTGGTTATCCTGGCGCTTATTTGAATTTCTTGCCGGCAATATCCTTATGCCCTCTGATGAAATCAGTCGCGGAAATCTGATTTTTGCCTTCCAGTTGCAGCTTATTTAAGGCAATCTTTTCTTGGCCGCAATTGACGATCAATTCGTTATCAACAATTTCAATTTTGCCCGATTCGTCAGAATCGGCTTTTTTTACGGCAATGGGCGGGAAAATTTTTAAGCGCTGACCATCAAGCATCGTCCAAGCCGCCGGCCAAGGATAAAAAGCGTATATTTTCTGTTTTATCGCCTTAGCCGGATCCTGCCAATTGATCCTGGCCTGCTCTTTCGCAATCGTAGCGCAATAGGTCGCTTCCGAGTCGTTTTGTGGCTGCGGCTTTATTTCGTCGGACAGATATTTCCTTATCGTTCCAATCAGTAAATTAACGCCGATGCCGGCTAATTGATTGTGCAGCGATTCATTGGTTTCATCTCCGGTCAAGCTGATTATTTCTTGAGCCAGAATAGGTCCGTGATCCATCATTTCATCCATCAGCATGATGCTGATCCCGGTTTCCGCCTCACCGGCCAGTAAAGCGCTTTGGATCGGGGAAGCGCCGCGGTATTTCGGCAGCAGTGAAGGATGGACATTGATGGCGCCTCGTGGAAATATCCTAAGAATGCTTTGCGGAATGATTTGCCCGTATGCGACTACAACCAATAAGTCAGCTCCGACAGCTTTGATTTCCGCTGCAAGTTCTGATTCAGTTTTAAGATTATCCGGTTGCCAGATATTGAGCCGATATTTTTGCGCCGCGAGCTTGACGGGAGAAGGGGATAATTGCTGTTTGCGGCCGGAAGGCTTATCGGGCTGAGTTATCGCTCCCATGATAAAAAAAGCGGGATCATTGATTAATCCCTCCAAATAAGGCACGGCGAAATCCGGCGTGCCGGCAAAGATGATTCTTATCTTATCATTCATTATCAGCTTTTTTTAATTCTTTAGCCTTATCAATGAATAGAATGCCATCCAGGTGATCTACTTCATGCTGGATAACGCGGGCGAAGAGTCCCTCGCCAGTCATCTTGCGCATCTTTCCGGCCGGATCTTGAAATTTGACAGTGATCTTTTTGCATCGTTTGACTTGGCCGTATATATTGGGGACGGATAAGCAGCCCTCCTCATCGATTTCCTTAAGAATCGACTTGCTGGTAATTTTCGGATTGATCATGGCTAAATTATCGTCCTTATAACGGACGATTATTAGTCGGATGCTTTCGGCGATCTGCGGCGCGGCAATGCCCAAACCGTCTTTTTTAAGCATTAATTCAGCCAGCTCAGGGATCAGCTTCTGAAGCTTAGCGTCGGATATATCTTTTATCGGTTTGGCCTTTTGGCGCAATATCGGATTGGGATGGGTGATGATTTTCAACATATGATTATAGAATATAATTATATCGGCATAATGTCAATAATTTTGGGTAATGTGCACATACATATGGCGGTTTTTCCAAAAATATGGCAAAATCAGCTACTATGTGCACAACACTGCCTAAGGATGCGCTCGAAGAAAGGTTGAGATGGGTGCTTCCGATCGTTA
>Ga0172369_10005249_pt1 | contig 16023 bp, 17 predicted proteins | sample LakKiv25m_FD_114539 | JGI IMG/M metagenome (GOLD analysis project Ga0172369, IMG submission 114539) | Freshwater microbial communities from Kabuno Bay, South-Kivu, Congo - kab_022012_11.25m | ecosystem: Environmental > Aquatic > Freshwater > Lake | place: Democratic Republic of the Congo...
ATATCCACAATTTCAATATCGCGGATAAACAAAAAAGTATCTATTGTAGCATCACCGATGGAAATAATGTCAAACATAGGCTAATTATTTATTAAAAACAATCAGTAGTTAGCTGATTTTCTCTTAATTACTTTTTTTACTGCTCTAATTATAGCATCTTTACCCATGCCATATTTTTCAATTAATTCTTCGGGCTTGCCGGACTCGCCAAAACTATCCGGCATGCCAACCATTTCCACGGGCACGGGGAAGTGCTCGGCTAATACTTCACACACGGCACTTCCAGCGCCTCCCATTATCTGATGTTCTTCCAGCGTAACTACTGCGCCACATTTTTTTGCCGAGGCTGTAACGGTTAAAACATCTATAGGTTTAATAGTGTGATTATTTACCACCATTACGCTTATACCCTCTTTCTCTAGCTCCATGGCAGCAAGCAGTCCGTTATAAAGCACCGGACCACTGCCGATAATCACCACGTCCGAGCCTTCTTTCATAATATAAGCTTTGCCAATTTCAAACGGAGTGTCAGGCGTCGTCATAACCGGTGTTTTGGATCTACCCAAGCGGAAATAAACCGGTCCCTTAATTTGTCCGGCCAAAACGGTAGTTTTTTGCGCTTCAATTGCGTCGCAAGGTACCTCCACAATTAAATTCGGCAACACTCTGGTTATTGCAATATCTTCAAGCGCCTGATGCGTGGCACCATCCGGTCCCACGGTCACTCCGGTATGGGCACCGGCAACTTTAACATTAGCGTGGCTGTAACAAACCGAGACACGCAACTGATCCCAATTTCGCCCGGGAGAAAAAGTCGCGTAAGAAGATACAAATGTAGTTTTGCCATAAAGCGCCAAACCGGCCGCCACCCCCATCATATTCTGTTCGGCCACACCGCATTCAATAAATCTTAACGGGTATTTTTTGGCAAAATCCAAAACTTGGGTGCTTTCCGCCAAATCTGCGGTCAGGACAACTACATTTTCATCTTTTTCACCCAATTCCAAAAGCCCGGCTCCATAACCGGCTCTGGTTGCTTCTTGCTCAATATCTTTTTTTCCAATTTTTGGATTCAATAACATAATTTTAACCTTCTTCTACGATAAAATAACCTTTAAGATTCGCATACGTTTTTAAAATTTCCTGTCTTAAAAAATTTGGCGGTAATTCCATAATTATCAATAATTCATTTAGTCGCTTCTCTTGCAAAGAATCCCTTTTTTCTTTCTGATAAAGCAACCGGGTAAACTCGTCCTTAAAATTTGCCTCTGGGTGTTCCGCAAAAAAAACGTCTGTCTTGTCTGAAAGCACAATTTCCACAGCCCGCGCCCAGCCTTCTCTATCATTTTGCATAACCGTAATAAGTTCCTGTTTAGTAATTCGTCTCATCCGTTCATGATGCTGGTCCATATATTTAATTTAATTCTTCCGCGGTGGTTAATGCATTGCCGGTTGTATATGAACTTAAGTCTGTTTTATTAACATTTATTATTGCACTTGGGTCAATTCCGGCCGGATTCCAGATTGCTGAAGGAATATACTTTCTAACCCCATCTTTAATTTTGTAAATTGCTCCGCTCCCATTTAACCAAATATACTTAGCCGTTTGGTAGTAATCAAATTCGCTTTGGGGAACGGTTACCACATCTGTCCATTTATTGCCGTAAGACAAAAATACCTCTGCACTCACCATGGGAATTTTTAAATTATTTGGCGAAACCCAATAAACCGTACTGTCGGTTTCAAGCTTGATTAAACGCGGACCGGCTTGATAACTTCCGTTTAAATTTAAATTATCTTGATACTCCAGTCCGGTTGGCATTTGCAAGCCGGAAAGGGTGGCTGTAACCGCAGATGGCTCCGCCGGCGCTGACCCTCCCGTTACATGAACAATAAAATATTGCGTCGTTACATATTCATTGGTAGAAGTGGAACTGCCGGCATTTAAAGTATACATCCCCATATAATCCCCGCTTTTGGCCGAAGAGCTTACATCGACCTTCACTAAAGCGTTAACATACTGTTGTCCGGCATTTAAAATCATAGGCAAATAGACTCGGCTGGCTATCTCATCAATCACCACCGAACTCGGCGTAGGCGAAGCAATCTCGTTGGATGGAATAATATTTAAATTGGCAAGGGAATTTAAATACACTACGGTGGAAGTGGCGTTATTAATAATGGTGCCGCTAATGGAAACTGTTGAGTTAGGCGTGGCAGTAACATTGCCTTCGTTTTGAAAAACCAAACTAATACCGGAGGCCTTAACCGCCTGTGGCAAAAACATTGCTGCAAAAATTATAACTGTAAAATACAAATATTTTTTCATAGCTGTTTTTTATTGATGTTCGCTTGTTATTTTGCCTTGTAAAGTTCTGAGTTCCTGCAGTGCAATTTTTGCCTGTTCTTTATTTGGCGGGGTTCCATGCCATTTATAATCACCCTCCATAAAATCCACACCTTTGCCCGCAATAGTATGGGCAATAATTAAGGTTGGCTTTTCATAAATTGCCTTGGCTTCATTGCAAACGTTTATAATTTCTTGGATATTATGCCCGTCCGTTTCCAAAACGTGCCAACCAAAGGCTTCATATTTAGCCTTTAAATTTTCAATCGGCATTACTTCTTCGGTGTAGCCGTCAATTTGAATATTATTTCGGTCCATTATCGCCGTCAAATTGCTTAACCGGTATTTGCCCGCAAACATAACGGCTTCCCAAACTTGTCCTTCCTGTTGTTCACCGTCGGACATAATTAAATAAACCCTATTTTTTTTATGGTCCATTCGCAAACCATAAGCAATGCCAGCCGCCTGGCTTGCCCCCTGCGCCAGCGGTCCGGAAGAAGTTTCAATTCCGGGCAAGGCTAAATTATGAGGATGCCCGTGCAGTCTGGTTCCAAATTTACGTAATGTATTTAATTCCTCTTTCGGAAAAAAACCCGCTTCAGCCATACTGGCATAAAGCACAGGGCAAATATGCCCGCAAGATAAAATTAAATAATCCCGCCCTTCCCATTTAGGTTCTTTTGCCTTGAAATTTAATACATTGAAATAAAGAGCTGTAAAAACATCAGCCATACCTAAAGAACCGGCGCTATGTCCGCTACCGGCTTCCACCAACATACTAATAATATCCTGCCGGATGTCGTTAGCTTTATAGGTTATCTCATTAACAGATAATTTTTCCATTAGATTTTATTTTTGAATAAACTTATTTTGATTTAGACAGGAAACTTTTGTTTAATTCATTTTGTATCTTTTCGAAGGCTTCTTGCATATTAGAAACCTTTGTAATGCTCGATCCTAAAATCAACAAATCCGCTCCGGCATTGGCCAACAATTTAACATTATCAGCATTTATTCCCCCATCTACTTCTAGTATAGCATTAGGCAACAGGCTCCTCAATTCTTTAATTCGATCGTAGGTATTTGCCAAAAAAGGAGTGCCTTGATAACCCGGCTTTACACTCATTAATTGAAAATGGTTTATAATAGAGGAAAATTCAACAGCTGCCGCCACCGGAGTTTCATTCTTTAAACACAGAGCGGGCTCAAGCCCTACCCCTTTAATTAAAGACAGCGCTTGTCCTAGATCTTCCAGTGTTTTATACGCTTCGTAATGGACTATAATTGTTTTAAAACCACAAATTTGATACTCCAAAAAGTCTTTCGGTTCCTGTATCATTAAATGGGCTTCCCAATGAACTGCCGGACTTAAAACGTCCATCTCCTTTATATCCAAAATTTGATTGGGCACAAAAACTCCATCACCGAAATCAACCTGGATACGAGTGACGCCAGGCAGTTTAATCTCTTTGGCATAAGTGGCCAAAAATCCATCTTTTGAAGTTTCTAAAATTGAGGGAACAACCTGTGGCATAATTTCTAATTTCTATCCTTATCAAAATTGTCAATTTTTTCAATTCTTCTTTGGTGCTTACCGCCTTCAAAACCTGTCTCTATAAATAAATCAACCGCCCGCTCTGCTTCTTGAGGGCTTATAAATTTTGCCCCTAAAGAGAGTATGTTGGCATTGTTATGTTCTCGAGCCAGTTTTACAATATCCTCATGTCCGCCATAATATAATGCGGCGCGGATACCCTTAACTTTATTCGCCACCATGGCTTCTCCATTTCCGCTCATTCCTAAAATTATTCCTATACTTCCGGGGTTTTTTGAAACCTTTACTGCGCAAGGATAAATAAAATCAGGATAATCGTCATCGGAAATTAAAGAAAAAGGCCCGCAATCTTCCATTTCAATATCTTCATCTTTTAGATGCTCTAAAATTTTATTCTTTAATTCAAATCCGGCGTGGTCACTGGCGAGATAAATCATAAATTAGCATTTAGTATATAGCATTTAGTATATAGCTCTTAATCCTTAATGCTATATGCTATCTGCTATATGCTTATAAATTAATTATACTGTTAAAATCTTTAACATTTAAGCTCGCGCCGCCGACAAGCAGACCGCCCAAGTTTGGCTGAGATAAAAATTCTTTAGCATTAGCCGCGTTAGCGCTCCCGCCGTATAAAACTTTTGCCACTTTAAACTTATTCTTTATAAACAAAGAAATTTTTTCCGCGTGTTCGGAAGTGGCGTTGTGTCCAGTGCCAATTGCCCAAACCGGTTCATAAGCCACAATTACTTTACCCGCATCTACCCCGGACAAATCCGCGGTTAGTTGCAGTTTTAAAATATCCACCACTTCCAAATCATCCTGCTCCACGGTCGTTCCAAAACCCACACAAAGCACCGGAATAATTTTTTGCGCCAGACAAGCTTTAAGCTTAGCGTTAATCATTTCATCGCTTTCCCCCACCCCCCGTTTTTCGCTATGGCCAATTATGCAATATTTCACTCCCAAATCATTTAATTGCGCCGGGGACACCTGCCCGGTAAAGGCACCCTTGTCCTGCCAAAAACAATCCTGCGCCCCGATATTTGGATAATTGATGGAGGATAAATAAACGGCCGGCGGACAAAGGACCACACTGTTTTTTGCCGTTACACTTATTGATGAGGCGAGTTTCTGTGCATCAGATAAGGTAGAAGGATTAAGTTTCCAATTGGCGATGATGAGTTTTTTCATATAATAGTGGCTAGTTTCTAGTTACTAGTTGCAAGTAACTTCTTCATTAAGCCTGAAAGCATTTTTTGGATTTCCACAAGTAAGCTCTCGGCTATCTGATAATTTAAGTTTGAATATTCTTTTTTAGCAATTAATATTTCTGTCTCCAATTCAGCAGAAGAAGCAAATGCTATCCCTAAAAATTGAACAAACTCTGCTTTATGATTCCTCGATTGGCCTTCTGCGATATTTGAAGGTATTGATACCACCGCTCTTTGCATTTGAGAAGCAAGTGCATATATTTTAGACTTAGGAAACTGTCTTGTAATCTTATAAACTTCATGAACTAAATCCATGGACTTTTGCCATACTATCAATTCTTTGAAATGAGAAATACTCATAATTTTTGATGCTAGCCACTAGTCACTCGCAACTAGCCACTAATACTCTATTCTTCTCCTTTTAAAAATTTTGTGCTAACTTCAGGCGGAATGGGATTTACCGGAATTCCCGTGGCATATTCAAACCCGGCCCAAATGGTAATGCGCGGAAAAATTGTTAAATGCCAGTGGAAGGCCTCTTCTTCGTGGGCGCTGTGCCGATGGTCTCCTTCATTTTTCTTCAAAGGCATATTATGAATATAAAAATTCAGTGGTGGGTCGGATAATTTAGTATACAATTGCCCCAAAGTAACTTTTAGAACAAACGACAAATGCTTTATTTCATCTTCGCTCATATCCTCAAAGCGCGCCCCGTGTTTTTTTGGCAAAATCCAGGTTTCAAACGGACTTCGGGAAGCGTAAGCGGAAATTACCACAAAATGTTCGCTATCATAAACCACCCGGTCTTTCACAAGCAGCTCTTCTTCAATAATATCACAATAAATACAGGTCTTATGGGTTTGATAATAATGATAACAACCCATTATTTCGCTATGAATATGTGGCGGGACTATGGGGGTTGCCAATAATTGATAATGTGGATGGATTATGCTTGCGCCCGCATCACGGCCATGGTTATGAAAAATCTGCACGTAAGCAAGCTCCTGATGTTTAGAAAGGCTATTAATTCTTTCAATAAAAGTGCGGATAGTCAGCTCCACTGTAACAATGGACTGTAAGGAAACCGGTTCATTATGTTTGCGGGTTATAATTACCTCATGGTCGCCATCGCCGGAATGCGAAACATAAAACTCTTTGTGCCTGTAGGTGGCAGTGTGCTCTAATGATGCAAACTTATTCGGAATAATCCGAATTTCCCAATTTTTGCCTTCCGGCACGCGCAAAAGCTCGGTATTTAAATGTTCATTGCCGGGACAAAAAACACAAGTTTTGTCCACTTCCGGCACACCATGCATAACGGAATAAGTTTTATACTGGTCCGGGCGCTTCCCTCTGGCCGGCGCAATAAGCACCCAGTTTTTGGTTATTGGATTCTGCCGAAATTCAGACATTTATTGTTTATTTTTATTTAAATAATTTTGCAATAATATTTGCGCAGCTAAGCTATCTAGGTTTTTTTTGCTTCCACTGATGTTTTGAGCCATTTGTGATGTCAGCCTTTCATCTATTGTTTCTATTTGCAGTCCTGTTTCTCTTGCAACTTGAACCTTGAACCCAGCAACTTCTTTGGTTTTTTCCGTTTCTTCTCCAGCTAAATTCAAGGGCCAACCGAGGACAATTTTTGATATCTGATTTTCAGCGATGACGGTTTTTATCTGCCGCCAAAATTCCTTAGGAGATAAAATACTTAACTCTCTGGCAAAAGTTTGGGACTCGTCGGAAATTGCCAGCCCAATTCTCTTTTCACCGTAATCAATGCCCAAAATCCTCATATTATTTACTCTCGCCTAAAATCAGATTAATGCTTTTCTCTTCACCCTTATGATAAACCTTCAACGAGACACTATCGCCGACATTTAAATTTTTGATTGCGTCGGCCAAAGAATAATCTTCATCAATTTTTTTACCGTTGATTTCCAAAATTATATCATTTTCAATGAGTCCGGATTTATCCGCGGGACTGCCTGGGGTAATTGCTAGATCTGTCATCCTGCTTCCCCGCACGATTAATGCGCCATAATCTTTAGGCAACCTTTCGCTTTGCGCCAATTCTTTAGTTATAATTACATACCTTACCCCTAAAAACGGTCTGGTAATTTTTCCATTCTTCTGAAATGACAATAAAGCTTTCGACGCGTCCGAAGACGGAATAGCAAAACCCACCAGCTGGCCTTGTTGGTCAATCGCCGTATTGATTCCGACAACCTCCCCACCCAAATTAAGCAAAGGCCCGCCACTATTTCCAGGATTTATAGCAGCGTCGGTTTGAATAATCCCTGATAGTTGTCCACTGCCGTCATTCCCTCCCGCTGTAATTTTTCTTCCTATGCCTGAAACGATCCCGGTAGTCACCGTATTTTGGTACTGACCTAAAGAATTTCCTATAGCAATAACCCTTTGACCGATTTTTATCTCAGAGGAATTTGCCAATTTCAAAAAATGAGCGTCCTTAATATCTATTTTGACGATTGCCAAATCGTTAACCGGGTCAGCTGCCAAAACTCTTGCCTCATATTTTTGTCCATCAACAGTAAGCACCGTATAACTTGCCGAAAGGTCTGAAACCACATGTTTATTTGTTAAAATTAAACCATCCGCGGAAACAAAAAACCCGCTTCCTGCCCCAACTTCCTGGATATTCGGACCGCTTTGTTCTGAATTATTGTTAAAAAAAGGGTTGTCGCCAAAAAAATTCAACCCATACCCCGGGATTTTGCTTAAATCTTTTGAAATAACGATGGAAACCACGGCGGGACTGCTTTTTTCCACTACATCAATAACAACCGAATCTTCATTAACAGTTAAATTCTGTACGGTCTGACCAGCCCCATATTTTTGTAAAAATGATTGTCCGCTTTGGGATGAGAGCAAATAAAAGCTACCGGCCATACCGCCTAAAAAACTGACAATTAAGCAAATCACAACAAGCAAATAAGGCCCTTTTGGCCATTTGTTGATATTTTTTTGCGAATTCACTTCATATTTTGAATACATAAGATTTTCCCCAATATTTTCTTTATCCATATTTCAAAAAAATTACTTATAAATATCTATTCTTATTTGTTATTATAACATAAAACCGCCCCAACAGATAAATTAAAAAGGGGCGGTTTTACATAACAAATTTTTACGGAATTTTACTTAAATAAATTTGTAAATTTGAGCAATCTGTAGTTGGTCTTAACTGTTGTTTGCATTGGCCGAGCATGGCGCCCACATAAGGCGAATTTTTCAAATCCGAGCAAGTCTGCTGGCCGGTATGTTGCGAGGGAGCAGACGCACAAACACCTAGTTCTCCTAAAACAGCGTCAGTGCAGTCCGTGCTAAGACTCGCTAAACCGGAACAAGCATAAGCGGTTGCCGCTTGTGCCGTAGCCGGAACAGAAGAATTTTTATACTCTGTCAAAGGGAGTGCGGTTATTGGGCTAACAACCGCGGCGGCAAGACAAGTTGACTGTTCTTTAAATACTCCAATCCCTCCCCCATTGCCGGTCACTCCCTGAAAAACAAAGCGATTAACTAAGGTTTGAGTTAACTGTGCCACGGTCGCACTAATAAAACTTTCCGCGTTATTAATGCCAAGCTGTAAAATAGAAACAAAACTAGCCCGCTCGGCACTTACTATACTGGTAATAGAATTACTTATGGAATTGGCCATGGTATTGCGCGGAGTTTTTAGCCCGGAACTCGTAAGCTCGTTTTGGGCGGCTTTTTGCGCCTCGCTTTGAGTTTCTTGGGCAAGGCTCTGATAATACTGTTGCCACCCTTCCGGAGAAGACATATAATCCCCCACCCTTGCCATCTTTACATAATAATCAGGATCACTTGTACTTACGGTATTTGGGTCAAATCCTAAGTACTCGGCCGCCTTTGCCTGAAATAAGGGTTTTAGATCTTCGTTTTGTTGACCGCAATTAAATTGCGGAATAAACTTTTTTATAATTTGCCTGTCTAAAGCATTGCTTACATACTTGTTTAAATAGTCATCCGCATATTGGCCGTTAACCAACGCATCTGTGTAATATAAAAAGTTGGAAATAATATAATTTTGCTCAATTCTTGTTACTAATTTATTAAGCATTGAACCCATAAATTGCAAAAATGCCGACCGCAAACCTTCTTTAACGGAATCCATAATAATACGAGGAATGTCGCCTATGGTAAAACTCCAAGACAATCCCAAAAAAGCTTTAGCTTCGGGAATAAAAATATTTTTTGGCCCCGGCTGATTGCCGCTGTCAGCATAATAATCCGTCACTGTTACATAAGAAATTTGGTACTTAGCGGCCAATTTGTTTAATTCCGTGGAATAATTGTTGGCGGCTGTGTTGGCTATAATATAATTTTTATAAACTTCCGGCCAGACTGAATCATTTTTTGTATAGTCGTCGGGACTGTATACGGTGGCAACATTGAGCAAGTCACTGTATGCCGAGTAAGCGGTAATTAGAGCTTTATGCATTAAGAGCGCATCTTTTGGCACGCTTAAGGCATATAATTTGTTTTGCAAATCATCCAACTTGGGTTTAAGATCCGAAACTGTCGAAGTCTCCGTGCCAAATAAATCCTCTGTTAATCCCAATGAGTTGTTATTAAAACTGTAAGCTTCACTAATGCTGTCCGTTAAATACTGATTAATTGCGGAAGCGGAATTGTTGGAACTGATTTTAATTTTTCCATTATCAATAACCGGTTGTACAATTGGTTTGTCCGCCTCTAAGGCCTTTACTACTTCCTGCTTAATTTCATCTTCGGTAATAATGGTTTCAAACAGTTCCTTACTGGCCTGCTTATCTATTTTTAAAGTATTTAAATAATTTAAATACTCTTGTGAATTTAAATATCCAACGGATGACTTGGTGTTTTGTGCCGTATCTTTAATGGTTAAATCGGGCTTATGCCAAAATGAAATAACACTCAAAATAATTATGAGTACAATGGTTCCCGCAAAATATTGTTTTTGTTCTTTTGTTTCGAGCATAGACTGCAGATACGCTGATAGAAACCGATAACGCAGATATCTATTTTTTAAAGCTATTTGATGATTGTATTATACCACAATTATTCTATTAATTCACCGCCGAAGACTTGCAAGGCCTTGGTTAGTGCTTCTGCCGTATCAATTTTTCCCTCAATGTCTGCTTTTATCACCTGGACGCAAATAGTAAGCTTTTTGCCGGAAACCTCTTCTATAGTGGTATTTATCAGTCCGGCATTCTTCGGGCTTTCCAAATTTTGCTTGTTGAATAAAAATTTAACCCCTAAAAATATTTTTCCGTTCTCCGCGTTAAGCAACTCTGAATTTCTAATCAAACTGGACAAAGGGCTGTTTACGGCTTTAATTTTGGCAATAACCTTGGGAAAAAAAATTCTAACCTCAGGCAAAGAAATATCTTCAAATGACTTCGGCTGGTCAGTAGCATCTGGCACCGCCTGAGTTTGGTAAGGTTGCTGGGAAATTATTGGCTCCGAAACAGAAATTTCATTTTTTTTTACTTCTGATTTTATTTCTCGGAAGGACGGGGAAGAAGAAGCGCCAACAGGGTTTTTGCTTTCCGACTTCCTTAAGGCCGCCTCAATTGACGCCAATAATAAAGGTATTTGGGGCGAAGGGGAACTTTGTAAATCTTTATAGGCTTTTAAAAACAATCTGATTATAAAAATAAGCTCGCTGAAGGAAACCAGAGTCACTAACTCCGCAATTGTACTAAGTCGCTGTTCTCTAAGCGCAAAATTAATTTTTCCGTCGGTAGATTTATAAATTAAGACTTTACGCAGATATTCCAAAAAATCCCGGGCCAAAATTGCGTAATCCAAACCCCGCTCCGACAAAGACCCGAAAAAATCCGGCAAACCGGCAACTTCCCCATGGGTAATTTTGCCCAATAATTCTTCACAAACCGCGATATCGGTAATACCCAAAAGTTGTTGGCAATCCGCTAAGCTGGCGTGACTCCCCAAAGTGGCCACCTTACCCAGCAAAGACAAAGCGTCGCGAACACTTCCTTCCGCGTTCTCGGCAACCAATTCCAAAATTTCTTTAGCTAATTCCAAATTTTCATTTTTGGAAATTTTTTCCAAATGTCCAAAAATATCGGCAACCGAGAGCGCCTTAAAATCAAATCGCTGAGTGCGGGAAACAATGGTCGCCGGCACTTTGTTAATTTCCGTAGTGGCTAAAATAAACAGCGCGTGACGGGGAGGCTCCTCCAAAGTCTTAAGCAGAGCATTAAAAGCGCCTTTGGAAAGCATGTGAACTTCGTCTATAATAAATACTTTATACTTTCCCGAAGATGGGGAAAATTTAACGTGTTCAATAAGATCGCGAATATTGTCCACACCTGTGTTGGATGCGGCATCAATTTCCACCATATCCATAAAATTTCCGACTTCTATGGCCTTACAATTATCACATTCCCCGCACGCCTCCCCGGACTGTTTGCTGTTTTGGCAGTTAACGGCCTTAGCCAAAATTCTGGCGACAGAAGTTTTCCCTACTCCCCGACTGCCGGTAAATAAATAAGCATGCGCAACAGACCCGGCAGCCACTTGATGCTGCAGAGTCCGGATAATTGGTTTTTGGTTTAAAACTTCCGCAAAAATCTGCGGTCTGTACTTTCTATAAAATACTGCCATAAATGTAATTTAGCTTATCTATTATAGCACATTCGGTATTGCCAGGCACAAATTAAAAAGCCCTATTTTCAAGGGTTTTAATTTTCGTTATCTGACTCAATCCGCGTATCTGTGAATCATTTTTTAAACACAAAAACCTTGTATCCGATAAAGTTCCAGGCCAGCGAACACAGAGTTGCTAAAATTTTGCCTATATTTAAATTGTCCCCGGAATTGGCGGATAAAATCAAATGTGTCGTTGTAACATAAAGCACCGAAGAATTAATTAAAAACCCAATAGCACTAACAACAAAAAAAGCAATATAATCTTTTTGCAGCGATTGAGCTTGTTGTTTAAAAAATCCAAATGCATACCATAACACCAACTGTGCTAAAATAAAAACTCCAAAAATTCCAACAAAATAAATTGGCTGGGCAAAATTATGTCCGCCAACAACCACCATCGCATAAATTACCAGACCGACAAACCCAACCGCTGCCAGCCGAAAAAAATTCTTCAGTAAATTTACGCTTTCACCGCTAAAAGCCCAGTACTTATTCCAAAAATAACTTTGTACTACCGCCAACATAACCCCCGGTAAATTTATCCACCCCAAACTGGCACCTTTAGTTACACCAAACTGAGCAGCCATAAAATTTAACACTAAAACATCTATGGTTGTATTAAAAACGCCAATTGCTCCAAAACGCAACAATTGCAAAATTACCGGATACTTGTCCAAAATACCGGTAACTTTTCCGCCCAAGCCCGCAGGCTGTGCACTGATTGTATTTTCCATGCACAATACTTAATACTAGTTAGTTGCCTAAAGTTCTTCGTCCTCATCCATAATAATTTTTCCACCTGAAGGAATTTCGTTCATCTCTACATCGGCATGACCGCTACTGCTTCCTTTTTTAATGACATTTTCCACTGCGGCCCATTCTACTTCTCGGTCTTGAGGAACCACAATAGTCACTTCGTCTCCGGCTTCCGCCTTAAAATAAGTTAAAGAAGCCAATAAAACTTTATAAGGCTTGCCTTCGGCCAAAACTTTAAAGTCGCCTTTTTCGTCTACCAGCAACATACCAAGCATTTTTTTCCGCTCAATGGGTCCGATTTGTTTATATATAAAAGACCCGTCTTCGGAAATGGTTAATTTAAGTACATCGCCTTCCACCAACTTAGATTTAGATGCATAATTGGCAGGCACCGGATACTGTTTATTGTCCGGTCCTATCATATTTTGTCCGTCAAACATACCTTCAATAACCTTACCCCCTTCGGAAATTGTCATAACTTGAGCTTTTTCCGAAAGCGCCGTAAGGTTAGCTTTGGTTGCCGGACCACCCATTACTTCCCTAAGCAGCTGTTTGGCTGACTGAATACTTTTCTCTGCCGAATCTATCATTTGAGTCAACAGAGCTAAATTTGAAATTTTATCCATTCTTTTTATTTTAATATCTATACCCACACTAAAAATATAACAGAACCAGAAAGTCAAACTTCCAAATAGTGTAAAACAACAGAATCTAATTTATTTTTGTTTCAAATTTGACTTAACAATACCAATACATTATATCACATAATATTACAAATGCAAACACATCTGTGTAAAAATTGTAATTATGTTTTATTTAGGCCAAATTTCCTACTAATGTTGACTTATCCGAATGTTTTGCCAAATACTGACAAAAGTCCGGATACTGTAAACAAAGCCTTTGGATTGTCATTTCGGACTTAGCGGCATCTGTCAAAAAACCGGCGGATTTCTGCATGTCCGATAAAAAAATTCTGGACGCATAATCTTTTATTTCCGGCTCGTAAACTTTTATGTCCGAGGAATGATATCCAAAATGCAATGCCTGTTTGAGTGCGGAAACTTCCTGAAAATCTTTTTCAATATCCGTTAATATGGAAAGCATTTGGTTTTCCGATTTTAAAGAAGGCAAGTGGTCTAAAACTTGTTGGGAAATTTCCGCCGCACGCACTAAAGATGTCCGCCTGCTACGAATAGTTTCCGCTAAAAATAAAGCGACCAACTGATTCAAATTTAAATCCTGTACTTGTTCTTGCATATAATTAATTAGTGATGCTTTTCATGACCATGTCCACCCCCGCCTCCACCTTCAACACCAAACAGATGCTCTATGGAATTAGGCGCGTCGTGAAATGCTCCAAGCCCGGCTTTGTGAACAAGCTCATGCATTCCCATAGCCAACCCCTCCACAATGTTATTACCTTTTGATGAACCGGAGCCTTTTGATTTTGCTGGCGTAGCATGGTGATCTGACATAATTCTTTCTCCTCGTTAAATTAAATAGCTATTTTACAAACCCCTCTCTATACTGGGCAAACCTTCGCTCATTCTTTCTGCTACTTCGCTTGCCTCCAATATTTCTTCTTCCACTTCCGCTCTGGGCCGGCCAAATTTTAACCGCGACAGCTGGCGAATAGCTTTGGCCTGTTCGTCATTTCCGTTTCTTAAAAGAGGATAAGTGGCCATATTAAAGGGTTTAGAAGCGGTACCGTCTATCATCAGCTTCATATAAGCATTATAGCGGTCTATATTAACCAAATCAAATTCATTAAAAGTCGGCTTAAATTCTTTGGCCATAACCTCGCTGTCTTCCGCGCCAATTCTAAAACAAACCATACTTCCGGCGTTGCCAAATACCGCATCGCGCAAATCTTTGCTGGCCGCCCCTTGCGCGCCGGCCTGTTGCTCCAACTGCCCCAAATACTGGTGGGCGATAATTAAATTAAGCCGATACTTTCTCGCCTCCGACAAAATGGAAGAAAACGCGTCGGTAATAAAATTTTGAAACTCATCTACATATAAATAAAAATCCGGTCGGTCTGCTTCGCGCATATCCGCGCGCGACAACGCGGCCATTTGCAACTTTGAAACAATAATTAATCCAAGCAGTTTAGCATTCAACTCCCCAACCTTACCTTTGGCTAAGTTGATAAGCAAAATTTTCTTTTTGTCCATTACCTCGCGGAAATTAAAAGCCGACTTGGACTGCCCGACAATGTTACGCATCATAGAATTTTCCACAAACCGGCCGACCTTGGAAATTAAATAACCAAGCATTTCCGACTTGTGGAAATCCGAAGTTTTGGCCATTTCTTTTTCCCAGAACAACCGAACCACCGGATCTTTTACTTTTGATAACTTATATTTCTGAAATTCAGTATCGGTAAAAATCCGCGGGATGTCGGCAATCGTTCCCGGATGTTCTTCGTCCGCCATTAAAGTAAGCATAGCGTTTCTCATATTATGCTCAAACATAGGCCCAAGCATAGCCGGATCGGTCACCAACTTGTAGAAGATAGAGATCATTTCCTGAACCGCAAAATCTTTTTGTTCTTCAGAGTCTACCTGAAGCATGTTTAAACCCATAGGTCTTTCCATATCAAACGGCTCAAACAAAATTACGTCTTCGGCCCGTTCTTTGGGGATGTGGGGTAAAATATCCTCTATAAAATCGCCGTGCGGATCTATAACGCACAGGCCTTCGCCATTTTTTATGTCCTGTACGGACATATACTTCATGATTTCCGTTTTACCGCTTCCGGTACGGCCCAGCACATACATATGCCTCCGGCGGTCGTCGCGTTGCATGAAAACTTTAGTTTCCTGCCCGCGATAAATATTTCGCCCCAAAAGCAAACCTTCTTTCGGCAGATTCACCGGCGGCGGAGCTTTTTTGGAAACCAACCATTTAATATTCGGCGTTTCTATATAAGGCGTGGGTAAATGCCAAAGGGAAGTAATCTCTTCAGTATTTAAAATTGAGCTGCCACTGTCCCGAAATACGCGAAAAATATAATCTTTTAAAATATCATTTTTATCCCGCTTTTTAACCCGCAAACCGTTAAACGGAGGCATATTATACTGCAAAAAAGATGCCAATAAATTCCGCATATGGGAATTGGCATTACCGGGAATGGTTGAAGAGGTAACTAACCTGATGTTAACTTTATAACCGGGACGACTGGCTTTTTCCTCCAGCTTTTTTACTATTTCCTGTTGCATCGGGGTAAGCTGGATAGGCGAAGCATAACCGGACAAATCTTTGTGGGCATGGGATGGCTGATAATTTTGATTACCTCTGCCAACGCCGGCCAAACCTTTTCCCACACCTCTGCCAAAGCCAATCATCATTTGATAAAAATGCCCCTTCTCTACCATTTCCGGATTCTTCCCCTGCTGAATTTCCAAAGCCATTTTGCGTGGCCGATATTGCCAAGAAGTGCCGGCCGG
>Ga0172369_10005250_pt1 | contig 16022 bp, 3 predicted proteins | sample LakKiv25m_FD_114539 | JGI IMG/M metagenome (GOLD analysis project Ga0172369, IMG submission 114539) | Freshwater microbial communities from Kabuno Bay, South-Kivu, Congo - kab_022012_11.25m | ecosystem: Environmental > Aquatic > Freshwater > Lake | place: Democratic Republic of the Congo...
CACATCGCGCGAGCGCACGCTGGACGCGCCGCCCGCGAGCGACATCGTGGCGGTCGGGTTCACGCGGTCCACCGTGATCGACGCACTGGCCTGGTAGGTGCGCCCCGAAACGTCCTTGAAGCACACGTACACGGTCTTCGTTCCGTCGACCAGGTTGTTCGTCGGGTCGAGGTCCCAGCTCGACCGGCTCGTCGTGTACGTCTCGTAACTCGCCGAGGAGCACGTCTGGCTGAAATTCGAGATGGATCGCAGCGTCGTGTCGGACGCCGCCGAGAACACCAGGTCGACCAGGTCGTCCTTCGTGTAGTCCGTTCCACCGTCGATGGCGATCGTTCCGGTCGGATCGACGCGGTCCAGCCCGATGGTGTCGCTGGCGGCGCCGACGTTCCCGGCGTCGTCCTTCAGGCAGACCACGACGGTGCGCAGGCCGTCCTGCGCGAACAGCGTCCAGCCGTTGCGCGCGAACGAGGTGGTGAACGACGTGTAGGTCGCGGACGTGCAGTCCAGTGTCTCGTTCGCGATGGCGTACGACGACGCGCTGGCGCTGGAGCCGCGGACGTTCACCGTGACGGACTGCGTCCACGCGGCGTCGGTGGTGCCATCCGTCAGGTCGACGAAGACGCTGCCCGTGGGCGCGGTCGTGTCGAGTGCGACGATGCCCGACTTCGAGGTCGTGCGTCCGGCCGCGTCGCGCAGGCACGCGGCGATGGTCTTGTTGGCGTCGCCGGTGCTCACCGTGAACGTCGAGTGCGCGAGGAAACCGCCGTACGTCGCCGACGCGCAGTCGAGAGACGACTCCGCGAGTGCGAGGCCCGCGATGTCGGTCGAGTAGCCTGTGAAATCCACCGACACATCGCGCGAGCGCACGCTGGAGGCGCCGCCCGCGAGCGTCATGGTCGCCGCGGGATTGACGCGATCGAGCGTGATGGACGCGCTGGTGCGGTACGTGCGGCCCGCGCCGTCCTTGAAGCAGACGTACACCGCGAGCAGCCCGTCGGGCCCCGTGCCGCCGGGCGTCGTGTCGAGATCCCAGCTCGAACGGCTGGAAGTGAAGTTCTCATAGACTGCGGTCGAACAGGTGATCGCGGTGTTCGCGATGGACATGAACGCCGTGTCGGACGGCGCGGCGAACGTCAGGTCGACGAGGTCGTCCTTGGTGTAAGGCGCTCCACCGTCGATGAGCATGGTTCCCGTCGGGTCTGCGCGGTCGAGCGTGATCGAGGCCGATTTCGAGGCGATCCAGCCTGCGGAGTCCTTGAAGCACGCGACCACGGTGCGCAATCCGTCGGCGTCGGAGAGCGTCCACGACTGGCTGTCCTGGAACGCGACGTAGCTCGCGGCGGTGCAGTCCAGCGCCTCGTTCGCCAGCGCCACCGTCACGGTTTCCGGCTTCGTCATGGCCAGCGTCACCGTGCGGCTCGTCGTGTAGGCGACGCCTGCGTTCAACGTGACGGTCGCCGTCGTCGGCGCGGACGTGTCCAGGATGACGTCGTCCGTGATCGTGCCGGTGTTGCCCGCGGCGTCCTTCACGCATCCCGTGACCGTCTTCGTGCCGTCGCCCGTTCCGAGCGTCCACGATCGGCTCGACGAGTAGGGCTCGTACGCGACTGCGTTGCAGTCGATGGCGCTTCCGTTCACGAGCGACATCGACACGACGTCGGCGGACGCGGTGAGCGCGAGCGTCGTGGAGGTCGACTGCGCGTACGTCGCCCCCGACGCGACGAACAGCGTGCCCGTGGGACTCGCGGAGTCCACGGTGATCGTGGCCGTCGCGGACCCGATGAGACCCGCGGAGTCCTTCAAACACACCGTCACGGTGCGAAGCCCCTGGCCTGCCAGCGTCAGTGTCTTCGTCGTCCCGTAGGTTTCCCACGTCACCGACTGGCACGTCGACGCGCCGTCGACGGCGGCAATGTACGCAGTGTCGACGTCCGCGGCGATGGTCAACTGCACGTCGAGATCGCGGCTCCACGCGGCGCCGCCGTCGATGACGACGACGCCCGTGGGCGGCGCGCGATCCAGCAGAATCGTCGCGGTTTTCGACACGACCCAGCCCGCCGCGTCCTTCACGCACGCGACCACCGTGCGCAGTCCGTCCGCGTCCGCGAGCGTCCACGACTGGCCCGCCTGCAGCGCCCCGTACGTCGCCGAAGAGCAGTCGAGCTGCTCGTTCGCGAGCGCCACGGTCACGGATTCACCCGCGGTCATCTTCACGGTCACCGTGCGCGTCGCAACACGTGTGGCGCTGTCGTTGATCGTCAGCGTCGCGGTGGTCGGCGCGGCGGTGTCGAGCACCACATCGTCCGCGACGGTGCCCGTGTTTCCGGCCGTGTCCCGCAGACACGCCGTCACGTTCTTCGTGCCGTCGCCCGTCGCGAGCGTCCACGTGCGACCTGAGGAATAGGGCTCGTACGTCGCGGCCGCGCAGTCGAGCGTCGCGGCGTTGACGATGGCGACTTCGTCCACATCCGACGAGGCCGTCAGCGCGAGCGTCGTAGCCGTCGAGCGCGCGTACGCCGCGCCTTCCGCCAGCGTCAGCGTTCCGGTCGGCGCGACGGAATCCGCCTTGATCGTGTCGCTCGCCGAAGCGGTCAGGCCGGCGCCGTCCTTGAAGCACGCGGTCACCGTGCGCGTGCCCTGCCCGCCCAGCGTCAGGCTCTTCGTCGTCGCGTAGGTCTCGTACGTCGCGGCCGCGCAGTCGAGCGTGCCTTCCGCGACGGACATCTGCACGACGTCCGCCGGTGCAGACAGGTTCACCGTGACGCCCAGCGATCGCGTCCACTCCGCGCCGCCCGCGATGGCCACGATGCCGCTCGGCGCGCTGCGATCCAGCGTGATTGTCGCGGATTTCGTCACGACCCAGCCGGCGCTGTCTTTGACGCACGCGACGACCGTGCGCAGTCCGTCCTGGTCCTGCAGCGTCCAACTCCGGCTTGCTTGAAGCGCGCCGTACGTCGCGCCCGCACAGTCGAGCTGCTCGTTGGCGATGGCGACCGTGACCGCCTCGCCTGCTGTCATCGCGAGCGTGACCGTGCGGCTGGTCGCATACGTCGCGCTGCCGTTGATCGTCAGCGTCGCGGTGGTCGGCGACAGCGTGTCGAGCACGATGTCGTCGGTCACCGTCACTGTGTTGCCCGCCGAGTCGCGCAAGCACGCGGTGACGTTCTTCGTGCCGTCGGTGCTCGTCAGCGTCCAGGAGCGCGACGACGAGAACAGCTCGTAGGAGGCCGCGGCGCAGTCCAGCGTGGTCGCGTTCGCAACGGCCATGTCCACGACGTCCGTGGACGCGGAAATGGCGAGCGTCGTCGAGGTAGAGCGCGCGTACGCGTCGCCGGCCGCGATGCTCAACGACCCGGTCGGCGCCACCGTGTCCGCGCGGATGGTCGTCGTGCCCGATCCGACCCACCCGGCGCCGTCCTTGAAACACGCGAGCACCGTGCGCAGCCCCTGCCCGCCCAAGGTCACGGTCTTCGTCGTCGCGTAGGTCTCGAACGTCGCGCCGGTGCAGTCCGTTGCACCGTCGGTGACCGCCATCTGCGCCACATCGGAAGCGGCCGACAGCGTCGCGGTGACGGAGAGCGATCGAGTCCACTGCGCGCCGCCGGCAAGAACGATGCTGCCCGTCGGCGCCGTGCGGTCGAGCACGATCGACGCCGACTTGCTCGTGACCCATCCGGCCGCGTCGCGGAAGCACGCGACCCCGGTGCGCAGGCCGTCGGCATCCGTCAGCGTCCAGGACTGGCTTGCCTGCGACGCTCCGAACGTTGCGCCGGCACAGTCGAGACGCTCGTTCGCGATCGCGACGGTCACCGTTTCACCGGCGCTGAGGGCAAGAGTCACCGTACGGCTCGTCGTGTACGAAGCGCCTGAATTCAGGGTGATCGTCGCCGTGTCGGGCGCGCCCGTGTCGAGCGTGATGCCGTCCGTCACGATGCCCGTATTGCCGGCGGAGTCCTTCAGACACGCGACGACGTTCTTCGTGCCGTCGCCCGTGGGGAGCGTCCACGAACGGCTGGACGAGTACGGTTCGTACGTCGCCGCGGCGCAGTCCATGGTGGAGCCGTTCGCGACGGACATCTGCACCACGTCCGCGGAGGCGGTGAAAGACAGCGACGTGGACAGTGTACGCACATACGCGTCGCCCGAGGCGATGGCGAGCGTGCCCGTCGGCGCGACGCTGTCGACCTTGATCGTGTCGGAACCGCTCGACGTCAGGCCCGCGCCGTCCTTGAAGCAGGCTGTGACCGTGCGCGTTCCCTGTGCCGCCAGCGTCACGGTCTTCGTGGTCGCGTACGACTCGTAGGTCGCGGTCGCGCAGTCGAGCGCACCCTCGGCGACGGACATCTGCACCGTGTCCGCGGGCGCGGCGAAGGACACGTTGACCGAGAGCGAGCGCGTCCACTCGGCGCCGTTCTCCACGAGGACCGTGCCCGCAGGCGCGCCGCGATCGAGCGTGATTGCAGCCGATTTCGAGACGATCCATCCCGCGGCGTCCCTGAAGCACGCCACGACGCGGCGCAGTCCGTCGGCGTCGGAAAGCGTCCAGGTCTGGCTCGCCTGGAGAGCGGAGTACGTGGCCGTTGCACAGTCGAGCACCTCGTTCGCGACGGCGACGGTCACCGTCTCGCCCGCCGCGAGCGCGAGCGTCACGCTGCGCGTCGTCGTGAAGGCCGCGCTGTTGTTGAGCGTGACGGTCGCCGTGTCGGGCGGCGCGGTGTCGAGCACGATGCTGTCCGCGACCGTGCCGGTGTTGCCCGCGTCGTCCTTGAGGCAAGCGGTCACGTTCTTCGTCCCGTCGCCCGTGCCCAGCGTCCACGCGCGGCTCGACGAATACGGCTCGTAGGTCGCCGCCGCGCAGTCGAGCGTGGATCCGTTGGCGATGGCCATCGAGACGACGTCGGAGGAGGCGGTGAGCGAGACGCTTGTGGACAATGCACGCACATACGAGTCGCCCGACGCGATGGCGATCATGCCCGTCGGTGCGACCGAGTCCACGACGATCGAGTCGGAGGCCGAGGCCACGAGGCCCGCGGCGTCCTTGAAACATGCGGTCACGAGGCGCGTTCCCTGCGCCGTCAGGGTGACGGTCTTTGTCGTCGCGAACGACTCCCAGGTCGCCGAGCCGCAGTCGAGTGCGCCCTCCGCGACCGCCATCTGCGCGGTGTCCGCGGGGGCCGCAAGAGCGACGTTCACCGAGAGCGTGCGGCTGTACTGCCCACCGCCGGCGACGAGCACCGTGCCGGCCGGGGGCACGCGATCCAGCGTGATGGAAGCCGATTTCGTCGTGACCCATCCGGCCGCGTCCTTGAAGCATGCGACGACGCGGCGCAGTCCGTCGCCGTCCGACAGCGTCCAGGTCTGGCTCGCCTGGAAGGTGACGAAGGTCGCGCTCGAACAGTCGAGCGCATCGTTGGCCAGCGCGACCGTCACGGTCTCCGGCGTCGTGAGCGCCACGGTCACCGTGCGCGAAGTCGCGTAGAGCGCGCCGCTGTTGATCGAAATGGCCGCCGTGTCCGGCGCCGCCGAGTCCAGCACGATCGTGTCGCTGATCGTCCCGGTGTTGCCCGCGGCGTCCTTGAGGCACGCGGTCACGTTCTTCGTCCCGTCGCCCGTCGCGAGCGTCCACGCGCGGCTCGACGAATACGGCTCGTAGGTCGCCGCGTTGCAGTCGAGCGCCGCGCCGTTCGCAATCGACATCGAGACCACATCCGCTGAGGCGGTCAGAGAGACGGTGGTCGCGAGCGAGCGCGCATACGCGTCGCCCGAGCCGATCGCGAGTGTGCCCGTCGGTGCAACCGTGTCCACAGTGATGGTGTCGCTCGCGCTGCCGACGTTGCCGGAAGCGTCCTTGAAGCACGCCGTCACGCGCCGCAGTCCTTCGCCGCCGAGCGTGATGCTCTTCGTCGTCGCGAACGACTCGTACGTCGCGCCGGCGCAGTCGAGCGTGCCCTCGGCAACCGACATGCGCGTCGTGTCGGCGGACGCGGAAAGCGCGACGGTCACGCTGGTCGAGCGCGTCCAGGCCGCATCCCCCGCGATGCTCACGGTGCCCGTCGGCGCCGCGCGGTCGAGCACGATCGTGTCGGACTTCGTCGTGATCCAACCCGCGGCGTCCTTGAAACATGCGACGACCGTGCGCAGCCCGTCGGCGTCCGAGAGGTTCCAGTTCTGGCTCGCAACGAAGGCGCCGTAGGACGCGGTCGAGCAGTCCAGCCGCTCGTTCGAGAGCGCGACGGTCACGGTCTCGGGCACGGTCAGCGCGACCGTCACCGAGCGCGAGCTCGTTGTCTCGGCTCCGCTCGCGACGCTGATCGCCGCCGTGTCGGGCGGCGCGGTGTCGAGCACGACGTCGTCGACGACCACGCCGGTGTTGCCCGCTTCGTCCTTGAGGCACGCGGTCACGGTCTTCGTGCCATCGCCGCTGCCGAGCGCCCACGAGCGGCTTGCCGAGTAGGGCTCGTACGGTACGGCCGCACAGTCGATGGCCGCGCCGTTCACGACGGCCATCTTCGTCACGTCGCCGGACGCGGTGAACGACAGGGCGGTCGCGATCTGACGCACATACGTGTCGCCGCCCGCAATCGCGAGCGTGCCGGTCGGCGCTGTCGTGTCCGCAAGAATCGCATCGGTCGCGAATCCGGTGTTTCCGGCTGCATCCTTGAAGCACGCCTTCACGGTGCGCAGGCCCTGGCCGCCCAGCGTCACGGTCTTCGTCGCGGCGAACGACTCGTACGTCGCCGTCGCGCAGTCGAGCGCGCCGTCCGCAAGGGCGACGCGCGTCGTGTCCGACGACGCGACGAGCGCCGCCTGCACTTCCAGATCGCGCGTCCACTCCGCACCGTCGTCGAGCGTCACGGTCCCGACCGGAGCCTGCGTGTCCACGCGGAAGGCGACACCGCTCGCGGAAGGCGCCCAGTCGCCGGCGTTTCCGGCCGCGTCCAGCGCTCGCACGCGCCACGACCAGTCCCCGTCGGCGAGCGTCGCCGACAGCGTCGTCGCGCTCTGCACCTCGTCCACCGCCGGCGCGCCGAAGCCTCCCGAGGCGGCGATCGCGATCTGGTACGTCACCGGCCCGACGGCGTCCGACGCGGATCCCCATGCGAACGCCACCCGTGAAGCGGACAGCACCGCGCCCGCCGCGGGCGTCGTCGCGGCCGTGCCCTGCGGCGCCGTCAAATCGATTGCGAACGCAACGAGTGCCGACCACGCCCCCGTGTTTCCGGCCGCGTCCACGGCCCGGACACGCGCGTTCCAGGCCCCTTCCGCCAGCAGCGGCGTGCCGTACGCGTTCACCTGCGTCGAGGCATCGCGGCGGTTCGACGAGCCGAAGGTCGGTGAAGTGTCGAGCTGCACGTCGTAGCGCACAGCGTCGGCCACGGAAGTCCAGCGCAGCTCCTGCGAACGCTCGCGCGACGGCGTCGCGACCGCCGCCAGCACGGGCGCGGCCGGCTGCGACGTGTCGAGGACGAACTGATCCGCTGCGGAATAGGAGCTTTCGAGTCCGGCCTCGTCGCGCGCCTTCACGCGCCAGTAGTAGGTGCCGTCCGGGCGAATCGCCGCGGGGCCGTAGTCCGTCCCGGCCAGTTCCAGGTCCGCGACCGTCGTCGCGAACGTCGCCACCGCGGACACCTGCAACCGGTAGCGCACGGCCCCCGAAACCGCTCCCCAGGAGAGCGAGGGCGTGTCGTCGTTCGTGTACCTGCCCACGGGCCGCAGCACGGGACTGTCGGGCGGCGCCGTGTCGACCAGGATGGAGTCCTGGAACGCCGCCGAGAGGTTCCCTGCGCGGTCGCGCACGCGCAGGTACACCGTGCGCGTGCCGTCCCCCGGCACGAGCACCCAGCTCAGCAGCGAACGCGCGCCCGGCAGCGGCACGGTCGTCGCGGCCGTGAAATTCGGGTCGTTCGACACCATCGCCTCGACGGCCACGTCCTCGGGCAGTCCCGTGAGCGAGCTGTCGATACCGAGCTGCACGAGGGGACTCGTCGCCCACTTGTCCCCTGCGGAGAAGTCGCCGTCGGTGCCCGAGTCCGAAGGGTTGACCGAGAATGCGAGCGACGTCGGCGCCGTGCGGTCCACGAAGATCGCGTCGCACAGCCCCGGCACGGCCGTCGCGCGCGGCTCGGGACACGTCACGGAAGACCAGTCGGCGGGCGCGCGGTTGCCGGCGGCGTCATCCAGCTCGACGTAGAATCGACGCACACCGTCGTCGGTCCCCGTGAGCACGACGGCCGGAACGGTCGTCGCGCCGTCGCGCAGCGACACGATCTGCGGCGACGGATCGCCCACGCTGCGCAGAATGCGCGCCGCCACGAGCCCGGTCTCCGCATCCGCTCCCGTCACGCCCGCGCGGTTGCCCGCGCCCACGACGAGCAAATCCACCGACGCCGCGCGCGTGTACGCCGCGCCCTGGTCGGCCACGGTGCCGCCCGCGAGCGTGTCGTCGGTCGGGTCGACCACGACGCGTCCCGTGGGCGCCAGGCGATCCAGGAGAATCGGCAGCTCGAACCAGGGGGACTCCTGCGCCGACGAATCCTTGAAGCGCACCCACAGCACCTTGGCCCCGTCGCAGACCGCGGTGTGCGCCGCGTCGGGGCACGGCGTCGCGAGGAACGTCGCGGAAAGGCCGGAAAACGAAGGCGAAGAGAGCGCAGTCCACCCGCAGTCGGCCGTCGTGAACGAGTCCGGATCGGTGCGCGCGGGATCCTCGCAGACGCGCGCGTGCGTCGCCTCGGGGTAGCTGCCTCGCAGGTGGACCGTCGTGCGATTCGTCGCGACTGTGCCCTCCTCCACCGCGACCTCGCCCACCTGGCGCACGAGCGTCTGTGCGGCCACGGTCTTCACCTGGTCGGGATCCACGACGACGTTCGGAATGCGTTTCGACCCGAATCCCGCGACGGAAAGCGTCAGCGTGTAGGAACCGGCCGCGACGCCCGCGAGGCGGTAGTTGCCGGAGTTGTCGGAATACGTGAACGCGACCTCGATGCCGTCGCGACCCAGCGACGCGCGCACGCCGCCGTGCGAACTCTCTCCCGCGAGCGTCACGCGGCCCGACACGTCGCCCGTGGCGGGCGCGAGCACCGTCGTCCCGAGGTCCATGTCGCCGCCCGGTTCCAGCAGCAGTGTATCCACCTTCACAGTCCGATATCCCGTCGCGGAAGCGGTCACGGACCATGTGCCCGCCGTCACCTCGGTGACCTCGAACGCGCCCGGATCCGGCTCGTCCGTCGTCGTCGTGGACTTGCTCTGCACGGTGCCCGCCACCGTCGCGCCGCGCAGCACGACGTCGATTCCCGTGTGTACCGAGGCGTCCCGGCGCTGGAACACGCCGTGGATGCGGCCCGGCACGGGCTCGAGCACGATGTCGGGAACGGTTTCCGTCGCGCCTTCGCGCACCGTCGCGGGGTCCACGAGCGTCGTGCGCAGGTAGGCGGAGCCCTTTTCGGCCGAGGGATGGTAGTCGCCTGCCGGCAGTGCCAGGAAGGCATAGCGGCCCTCCCGATCCGTGAATGCCACGAGACCTCCCGCCTCGACGCGGATGCCGTCGTGGCTCGTCTCGCCTTGCAGAAGCGCTTTCCCTTCCAGGTTCCCGCGCGCGACGGCGAGCTGCATCTCGGGCACGAGCACGTCGCCGCCCTCGGCCACGACGACGCCCGCGAGCGACCGCGACACGTAGCTTCCACGCGAGAAGTCGAGCCGGTACGTGCCCGCCTCCAGCGCGGCCAGCGCGTAAGCGCCGTCGGTGCCCGTGGTCGCGGTCGCTCCCACGTCCACCCAGGCGCCCGCGTCGTCGCGCCGCAGCCCCGACACGAGCACGCCCGAGAAGCCGTCGACGCCTTCGAGACGCACCGATCCGCGGATGCGCCCGCGACGGTCCACCATCACGTTCTCGGTGATCTCCTCCGTGAGGTTGCCGCAGTCGTCGCCGAAGTGGACGTGTACCTGGCGCGGTCCGTCCGGCCCTTGCGCGAGGCGCCAGGGCATCTGCTTCGTGACGGGCATCGACTGCCATTCGGCAGGGTCCGTGCTCAGCCCCGCGACGTTGCTCGCGTGCACGCGCGTGGCTCTTTCGACCCGGAAATGCAGAGTCACGTCGAGCGAGTGGACCACCAAAGCGCCATCACCGACCTCCAGCGCGGGCTGTCCCGGCACGGGTCCGATTCGGTTCTGCTCGACGACGGTCTCGGCGGGCTGCGACTCGTTGCCCGCGCGGTCGCGGAGCTGCAGCAGCAGGTGCTTGTCGCCGTCGTCGCCCAGATCGCGCGTCTCTTCGGGCTTGTATTCGCCCCATTCCACGCCGTCCAGCGATCCGGTCGTAGAGAAGCGCATCTGGTATACGCCGGCGCAGTCCCCCGGCGCGCACGCCTGCGTGCCGCCGAGCAGATCCTGCCCTCCGAGCAGAATGCCGACCGACCCCAGGTTCGTGCAGCGCCCGCCCGACTTGAGCGCGGGCGGAAACGCCGTCGGAGGCGAGCGATCCGCGATGAAAGCGGGCGAATCGAAGCGCGGCGAGACGCGGCAGCTCGGCGAGCGGAACAGCACGTGGAGCTGTCGTGCGCCCTCGCCGGGCGTGCGCAGCGTCCAGTCGAAGCGCGTCGCGAACGGACGCCACTCGGTCGTGTCGCCGCGCGCCGGGTCGAGGAAATCCGGGTCTTCCGAGACGAGGACGGCGTTGTAGACGGCGCGCAGATCGGCGAGGTCCACGACGACGGCGCTCTGGCGGGTCGCCTGCGAGGCGGGATCCGCCGCGCTGTCGCCTTCGTGCAGCGACAGGCTCACGAGCCGGGCCGCGGGCACGAGCGTCAGCTTGCCCGCGTCCGCCTCCGCGCCGATGGCCACGTCCACCGTGCCGCGGCTCGCGGCGGGCACGAACCCGTCGCGCTCGGCCGTGACCAGATACGGTCCCGCGGCCAGTTCCAGAGCGTCGTACGTGCCGTCCGGCGATAGGTTCGCGATGCGCACTTCCTCGGGAGAAACGCTCGTGCAGTCCGTGGTGCCGTCGCCCGCCTGCACGGGTGCGGCAAGGCGCAGCAGGGTCACGCGCGTGTCCAGGGGCGGCGCTCCCTCCGAGCCATCGGCGCCGACCGCGACGAGCCGGCCCCGCAGCGAGCCGCGTCCCACGCGCAGCACGAGGTCGTCGAGCTCCGCGCGCCCCGCGGCCGCCAGCGCGACGCCCGCCCGCTGCGCGGTGTCGAAGCCTTCGGCGCTCGCCGTCACGGTGAAGATGCCCGGCGGGACCTGCGCGGCGAACGAGACGATGCGATCGTCCACGACCTGCGTGGTCACGGCGATGTCGCCGATGGCGGCGCCGCGCACGCTCAGGCCTTCGACGACGATGGTCGGGGCCCTGGCGAACGCCGCCTCGCCGCGCACGCGCCCCGCGAGAGAGGCCTTCGCCTGCGTGTCCACGGGCGAGTCGGGGTCGTAGGGGTTGGTCGTGGGAACGCGGGTTTCGCAGGCGGCGAGCGCGAGGACGCACAGGGCGGCGGCTGCGGCTGCGGGATGTCGGGGCATGGGGGCTCTCCAGCGTGCTGTCAAACGGCCGCGAGTGTAGCGCGGGAGCGGCCTGCCGGGCTGTGACCGCGGCACGGTAGGAGATATCGCCGGCTTTGCCTACATCGGCCTACCCGGGCGCACCGGCAGGACGTCGCCCGGTGCGGCAAAGTGCCGCGGCGACGGGAGGGAGTGCAGCCGGCTGCCCTGACTGCAGGGCGGCGCTGCCGACCGGCCGGAGTCTTGGCACGGGCTTGCCCCTCGCGGCGCACTCGCGCATCATGAAGGGGTTGGGAGGCGGCCATGAGCGCGCTCGACGGCGTTCTCCAGAATGTGGAATTCGTCGTGGATGCGGACGGGCGGACGACCGCCGCGGTCCTCGACATCGAGTCCCGGGCGCGGGTTCTCGACTGGCTCGAGGATGCAGAGGACACGCGCCTCGCGCGCGAACGGCTCGCCAAGTGGAAGAGCCACGAGGGATGGACCCGCATGGAAGGGATGAAGGCTGAGGGATGAATCATCGTTCATCCTTCATCCTTCCGGGCTCACGCCGGTTCTAGCTTCGCCGTGAAGTGCGCCAGCGCCGGCGGCGCCTCGACGACGCGCAGGCCGCGGATGGACTCCTTCTTCCTCACCAGTTCGCCGAACACCTCGACGAGGAAGTCCACGTGGCTCTGCGTGTAGACGCGCCTCGGGATCGCCAGGCGCACGAGGTCGAACGGCGCGGGCAGGAATCCGCCGTGCGCGTCGCGCCGCCCGAACATCAGCGTGCCGATCTCCACCGCGCGCACGCCCGCCTCCAGGTACAGCGCGCACGCGAGCGCGACGCCCGGGAACTGCTGCGGCGGAATGTGCGGCAGGAACTTGCGCGCGTTCACGTACACCGCGTGCCCTCCCGGCGGCCGTATGATGGGCACCCCCTGGCGCAGCAGCCCCTCGCCCAGGTACGCGACGCTGCGCACGCGGTAGCGCAGGTAGCGCTCGTCCAGCACCTCCTGCAGCCCGGTCGCCATCGCCTCCAGATCGCGCCCCGCCAGCCCTCCGTAGGTGGGGAAGCCCTCTCCGAGGATGAGAATCTGTCTCGCCTTCGCGGCCCACGCCGGGTCCTTCAGCGCCAGGAACCCGCCGATGTTCACCAGCGCGTCCTTCTTGGCGCTCATCATGCAGCCGTCGGCGAGGCCGAACATCTCCTGCGCGATGGACTCGACGGTCCGGTCGGCGTAGCCCGGCTCGCGCTCGCGGATGAACCAGCAGTTCTCGGCGAATCGCGCGCAGTCCAGGAACAGCGGCACGCCGCGTGCGCGGCACAGCTTCGCCGCCGCGCGCAGGTTCGCCATGCTGACCGGCTGCCCTCCCAGCGAATTGTTCGTCACCGTCATGATGCACAGCGCGACGCTCCCCGCGCGCCCGGCCAGCGTCCGCTCCAAGGCCCCGAGGTCGATGTCGCCCTTGAACGGTCCCGGCACGTCGATGTCCAGCGCGCCCGGCGCGGGCAGGTCGATCGCCTCGGCGCCGGAGGCCTCCACGTTGGCGCGCGTCGTGTCGAAGTGCGAGTTGGACACGACGCAGCGTCCCGGGCCTCCCGCGAACGAGAACAGGATGCGCTCGGCAGCGCGGCCCTGGTGTACCGGGATGATCTCGCTCATGCCCGTGAGCCGCTTCACCACGGACTCGAACGCGTAGAAGCTGCGCGCGCCGGCGTACGACTCGTCGCCGCGCATGACGCTCGCCCACTGTTCGGCGCTCATGGCGCTGGTGCCCGAGTCGGTCAGCAGGTCGATGAGCACGTGGTCTGCGTGGATGGCGAACAGGTTGTAGTGTGCCTCGGCCAGGATGCGCGCCCGTTCGTCGTCGTCGGTGACGCCCAGCGGCTCGACGGTCTTGATGCGGAACGGCTCGATGATCGTCTTCCACTTCCAGTTCTCGTGCAGCATGGGCGGCTCCGTGGCGCGGCGGCGCGGGAGGCGGAGGGTACAGCGCCGGCGGGCGCGGTCAAGACGGGGACATTCCTCCACCAATCGCTGGAAGACGTGCATCTAAGGGTAGGATGGGCAGACCGTCCCGCGCGGCGCGGCGGTCGAATGCACCTCTGCGATCGGCGCGCGGGACGGCTGCCCGTCCGCCGCCAGCGTCCGCCCGGGCGCTCCCGCGTGCGGCGGGGTGTACATTCCCGCCCCCGGAGGTCCTCTCGCCGCCGATGCGCGCCGCCATTCCGCTCGCGCTCTGCCTCGCCGCATGCGGCCCCTCGCCCGCCGCGGAGGTCGCCGAGGCGCGCGAAGTCGGCATCGTGCCCCGCCCGGCGACGATCGCCGGCCGCGACGGCGGCGGCAGCGTCCTCGCGTGGGGCCGCTCGGTGTGGCTCTACGGCGACACGGTGCTTCGCAGCGCGGACGCGGACGGTCTGACCTGGCACGACAACTCGTTCTCTTTCACGACGGATCTCGACCCCTCCGACGGCCTGTCCTTCGACGAGCGCACGGACGCGGCCGGCGCGCCCGTGCCGTTCGTCGCGCCGACCCAGGCCGAGGCGGCCTACAACGCGGCGCACCGCGGCGATCCCTGCGCGCAGACGCCGTGCGGCGCGCGCGAAGCCGTGTGGCCCGGCGCCCCCGTGTACGACGCCGCGCGCGACCGCGTGCTCGCCTTCTACGGACTCATCCGCGGCGAACCGGGCGAATGGAACTTCTACGGAATCTGTCAGTCGCTCGCGGTCTGGGATCACTTCGAATCGGCGGTGAAACGCCCCGAATTCGCACCGGGGCACGAGCGTCCGACGTGCCTGTTCGGGCAGGACGAGCCGGCCTTCGGCGCGGGTGCGGCCATCGACGGTGAATTCCTTTACTCCTTCGGGTGCGAGAAGGACTTCGTCTCGTTCCGCTGCAAGCTGGCGCGCGTGCCGCTGGGCACCGTGACCGTGCGCGCGGCGTGGCGCTTCTGGGACGGCGACGGCTGGTCGGCGGACCTCGGCGCGGCGCGCCCGGTGATGGACGGCGCCCCGTCGATGACCGTGTGGCACGACCCGCGCATGAAGGCCTGGGCGGTGCTCCACTCGGCGCCGCTCTCGAACGACGTGACGCTGCGCACCGCGCCGGATCTGGCCGGCCCCTGGTCCTCGCCGCTGCACGTTTTCACGGCGGATCGGCACACGACGGAAGGCTGGGTCTACGACGCGCAGGCGCACCCGGAGATGGCCGCGGACGGCGGGCGCGTACACTACGTGAGCTTCTCGCGCCCGGACGGCACCGGCATGTTCGGGAGCGAAATCGCGCTCGTTCGGGTGACGTTCCGATAGACGCCTCTGAAGGATGAAGGATGAAGGATGAAGGTTGAAGGATTGGGCGACACCCTGACGATTCGCGGAGCGCGTCTCCACAACCTCAGGAACATCACCGCGTCGATCCCGAAGCACGCTCTGGTCGCATTCACCGGCGTTTCCGGGTCGGGCAAGTCCACGCTGGTGCTCGACACGATCCACCGCGAGAGCCAGCGCCAGATCATGGAGTCGCTGGGCGTGGTCGGGTTCGGCGCGTCGCGGCCGCCCATGGACTCGATCGAAGGGCTTCCGCCCTCCATCGCGGTGGACCAGGCCGCCGCGAACCGCAGCCCGCGCTCCACGCTGGGGACGGCGACCGACGTCTACACGTACCTGCGCCTGCTGTTCGCGCGCGTCGGCCGGCGCCCGTGCCCCTCGTGCGGCGCGAAAGTGCCGCCGGCGCAGGACGTCTCCGGCGCGCCGGACGACGGCGGCGCGGAGCAACGCAGCTACCCCTGCCCCGCGTGCGGCGCGGCCGTTCCGGAAATCGGAATGGCGCACTTCTCCTTCAACAAGCCGGAGGGCGCGTGTCCGGGCTGCACGGGCCTGGGCGTCGTGAGCGAGGCGAGGCCCGAGGCGCTCGTCGACCCCGAGCGCAGCGTCGCGGACGGAGCGGTCCTGTCGTGGCTGCCCGCGCAAACGCAGTACTACTCGCCCTCGCTGCAGGCCGCGGCGCGGCACTACGGCATTTCCTTCGACCTCGAAAGACCCGTGAAGAACTGGCCCGAGGCGGCGCGCGACCTGCTCCTGCACGGCGTCGCGAGCCCTCGATTCGCCCGGCATTTTCCTGCGATTCCTCCGCCGGCGACCGCGCGCGAAGGCCGCTTCGAAGGGCTCGCCACGGCCCTTCTGCGACGCTACGGCGAGCGCGCGGACGACGCCGAATACCGGCAGAAGACGGAGAAGCTGCTCCGGCAGTGTACGTGTCCGGACTGCGGCGGCACGCGGCTGAAGGCGGAGGCGCGCGCCGTGATCGTCGACGGCCGCACCATCGTCGACGTCGCACGCCTGTCGCTGAACGTCCTGGCGACGTGGCTGCACGCGCTGAGTGAGAAGCTCGACACGGCCGAGCGCGAGGTGGCCGAGCCCGTGCTCGCGGATCTCGAAAGCCGCGTGCAGCACCTTCTCGACGTGGGGGCGGGGTATCTGACGATCGACCGCGCGTGCCCTTCGCTCTCGGCCGGCGAAGCGCAGCGGCTGCGGCTCGCGGCGCTGC
>Ga0172369_10005251_pt1 | contig 16020 bp, 10 predicted proteins | sample LakKiv25m_FD_114539 | JGI IMG/M metagenome (GOLD analysis project Ga0172369, IMG submission 114539) | Freshwater microbial communities from Kabuno Bay, South-Kivu, Congo - kab_022012_11.25m | ecosystem: Environmental > Aquatic > Freshwater > Lake | place: Democratic Republic of the Congo...
GAAGGAAGTAGCGAGTGAAAATCTTGCGAATGATTACAACAATTATTTTTTCATAAAAATTAAAGATACCGGCATTGGAATACCGGCTGATAAATTGGACATCATTTGGGAAGAATTTAGACAAGTAAGCGAGGGGATTAGCCGCAATTATGAAGGTCCGGGATTAGGGTTAACGATTTCTAAAAAAGCGATTGAATTGATGCATGGGAAAGTTCATGTTGAAAGCAGATTGGGTGTGGGTTCAACATTTACTGTACGATTTCCGCTGATCAATACACAAGTTGAAGGTGAAATAAAATTACAAAGTAAGATTGAAACTAAAGAACTTGAACATGAAAAATTCATTTCGGCGCAAAACCTCCCAACGGCGTTGTGTGTTGAAGATGATAAAATTAATAGAAATATGGTAGCGTTGTTTTTAAAAAGTATCTGCACCGTTGATACCGCAGAAGACGGCATCTCGGCTTTGAGATTAATTGAAAGTAAAAAATATGACATCATTTTTATTGATATTAATCTGGGAGAAGGAATGGATGGAATGGAAGTCGTTCGGCAAATTAATACCATGCCGCAGTATGAAGGCACTCCGATTATTGCGTTAACTGCATACGCAATGGAGAATGATAGAGCGGGCATTTTAAAAAACGGGTGTACGGATTATTTAGCAAAACCATTTGGAAGAAAAGAATTGATCGAATTGGTAACCGAGGTTCTTGACAAAAAAAATAATTAGTTTATGAATCAAGAGGGCGCTGCAATTTTGGTATAGATAAAGTCGGATATTATTAAACACTAATTGTTCAAATAAGGAGAAAACATGAAGACTTTAGATAAAAAAAATTCTCTTGATAATTTAATTGGCGATATGCTGGGAGGAACGGCTTCCATGTTGGTCGCTATCCCTTCCGCCATCGCATTCGGATTAATTATCTTCGCACCCTTAGGGGCGGAATTTTCCGGTAGAGCTGCCGTAGGAGGCATTATCGGTACAATTACCATGGGTCTTTTTGCCGCGTTGTTCGGCGGTACAAAAATGTTGATCTCGGCGCCATGTGCACCGGCAGCAGCAGTTCTATCCGTATTTGTTGGTGAAATGATGCATAAGGGAACCATCCCGGCAGAAACAATTCCTATTTATGTGGTGATCGTTTCTCTCCTTTCGGGAATTGTTCAAGTGCTCATCGGTAAATCGGGCGGCGGCAGATTTATCAAATATATTCCTTACCCCGTGGTTGCCGGATACCTTAGCGGCGTTGGCGTTTTAATATTTTTCGGACAGCTTCCAAAATTTTTGGGGATACCGATTAAAGTTACTGTTTCAACATTCTTCGCTTCTCTAAATCTTTTTAGATGGGAAAGTATGGTTGTAGGCGTTGTTACGATGCTTGTAATGATCTACATTCCCAAATTGATTACCAAAATACCGGCAGCAATTCTGGCGCTCATCGGCGGAATTCTCACATATTTTGTGCTGGCTTTTTTTAATCCGGCGCTGGCTACTCTTGAGAATAATTCATTTGTTATCGGACCAATCTCGGCTTCATTTTCCGATATAATAAATATGCTCGGAAATAATGTGAAGCTTATTCCGAGTATAGATTTTTCTGCCATTAGTTTTGTTATCGTACCAACCCTTACACTCGCGGTTCTTCTTTCAATTGATACGCTTAAAACGTGCGTAGTTTTAGATGCGCTAACGTATTCCCGGCACAATTCAAATAAAGAATTGGTCGGGCAGGGAATAGGAAATATTGCCACAGCGCTTGCAGGCGGTATCTCCGGCGCAGGTCAGATGGGAGCTACATTAGTCAATTTGAACAGCGGCGGCAAAACTCAAACATCCGGCGTTGTAGTTGGCGTTTCATCATTTTTAGTTTTACTTCTCTTTGGAAAATTAGTCGCATGGATTCCATTTGCTGCATTAGCAGGCATCTTAATGGTGGTTGCTGTGCGCATGGTTGATAAGAAAAGTTTTACACTTTTAAAACATAAATCAACCCGGTTTGATTTTTTCTGCATTGTTGCAGTTGTTATTTCTGCCGTAAGTATGAGTCTTATTGCCGCATCGGGTGTTGGGATTGCTTTTGCGATTCTTCTTTTTTTAAGAGAACAAATTCGATCTTCGGTTATCCGCAGAAAAATATTTGGGAATCAGATCTTCTCCAAGAAAATACGGCTAAAAAATGAATTGGAAGTTTTACAGGAAAAGGGAAATGAAACAATTGTTGTTGAACTTCAAGGGCAGCTTTTCTTCGGAACAACCGATCAATTGTTTACTGAATTGGAACCGTTTCTGAAAAAATGTAAATATATTTTATTGGATATGAAGCGAGTGCAATCAATTGATTATACCGCCGTTAACATGTTAAAACAAATTCAGGCAAGAGTGAAAAGTCAAAAGGGATTTCTGGTGTTCAGTTCTGTTCCTTTAAGTTTGCCCACCGGACAAAATGTTAAATCGTATCTTCAAGATTTGGGATTAACCGAAACAGATATTTTAAAATTTTTCAACGATCTCGATTCGGCGCTTGAATGGATTGAAGACGACATTTTACGAGAAGAAAAAGTTGCTTCCCTCGCATCAGGGCAATCGCTTTCGGTAAAGCAGTTCGACTTTTTTGAAGACCTTTCTGAACAAGCATTGCAAAAACTTCTTGAATGCATGGAAGAAAAAAAGTATGATCCAAACGAATTGATTTTTGAAATTGGCGAAGAAAGCGATGAAATTTATTTTATCAGAAAAGGAATGGTGAAGATCGTCCTTCCTTTATCGCAGGGAATGAGCCATCATTTAATAACGTTTCCAACCGGCGGATTCTTTGGCGATATGTCATTCTTAGATAAGGGAACGCGTTCCGCAAATGCTGTCGCAATAGAAAACGTCGAACTTTTCGTATTATCGCGTGAAAAATTTTCAGAAGTCGCCGGGCAATATCCTGAGCTTGGCGGACAATTTTTTGAACGCTTAGCCCGTACTATTGCCTACAGACTTCGCCAAAGCAATATTGAAGTGAAAGCATTACAGGAAAATTAAAATAAAGCGGCTGAGAGATTTTTTTTTCTTGAAGACTGAATTTTAAGATTGGTCAATCAAGTTAAAAAGCTGGGAAGTAAAAATTAGGAGAAACAATAAAAGGTTTGAAAATACATCTTTTTCAAACCTTTTTTGCGGAGAGGCCGGGATTCGAACCCGGGGTACAGTTTTACCCGTACGACGGTTTAGCAAACCGTTGGTTTCAGCCACTCACCCACCTCTCCGTGGGAAACTGAATTTTTTAACGGCAAAAATTAACGAAATTTCTTCAAACTTAAAATAGGAATTTGTAACTAAGCGAAATATTTCTTCCCGGATTAAGCGTAAAATCTTTTATCACCGATAAATGATCTCTATACTCGCGCTTGAGGGCGTTTTCAATTTTCATCGACACAATGTGAGCATATCTGCCCGAGAAGAATTTTACGCCTCCGTATAAATCAAGAAGAAAATATCCTGCCGTAGGTGTTTCATTTACAGCAACAAAATTTTGAGTTGCAGCTGATTTTGCACTAAACCCAAACCAATATTGGTCAACCGTGTATCTTGATTCAAGTGAAAATCGAAACGGTGGTATCTGCGGCAGATTTTCATTTGTCCGGCTATTTTTTGCTCGTACGTAATCCGATATGATCGTTACAGCTAAATGTTCTCCCAATTTTAGCGTTGATTTGCTCTCGAATCCATAGAAAATCGCTTCGTTATTTTGATATTTTTTTACTCGAACGCCGGTTGAGTCGTTAAAGCCAATCGGTAAATCTGATACCGGATTATTCTCATCAGAATAAAAAATTGATTGGGGAATTCCGGATATATAATTATTTAACGAGTTATAATATCCGGTAATTTCCATCGTGTAATCATCGGTAATTAACCTCCATCCCAAATCCACACCGGAATTATTTTCTACAGAAAGATTTCGATTCCCGATATCAAAACTGTTTGCAGCCTCATGAACACCGTAAGACGCAAGTTCATCTGCACTTGGCGAGCGAAATGCTTTTGCCATGTTTAGAAAAAAAGCATTCTCATCCGAAAGAGAATAAACGGCTCCGATGGAACCTGAGAATGTGGAAAAATATTTATTCTGCCCTACAAAAAATGAATCCGACAAAACCGCATCACGTATCTTCATAGCGTTCAATTCAGTCCTCATTCCAAAAGAAAAATTCAACTTATTAAATTTCAATTGTTCATATATATAAAACGCGGAAGACAATGTTTGCGTATTTGGTGTAATTGCTTCGCTCCCGAGCGCTTTGAATCTCTGATACGACGACGTGAAGCCGACAATGCCATTAGTTAACAAGTAAAATGATTTATGTTGAGCGGTTAAATCAATATTTGCGGATTGAAGGTTGAACGAAGTTCCAACCGTTCCGGTGTATTTATCAATTTCGTTATGATGATAGATTTGATAACTTCCTTTTAAATTTAGCGTCTGCAAAAAAACGTTATCGAGCTTAATTTCAGATAAAAATTTTATCTGAGTTTTTTTCATATCGATAAAAGTTGCTGAAGGTGTGCCGGTAGGAGCCGGTAATCCGTATTTGCTATTAAATGATGAAACACTTAAACCGGTTGTTCCCCAATTTGGATGGAAAGAGATTCCAGATTGTCCGCCCAATATTTTATAAAATGAATTAAATGTGGTTTTTCCTGAAGGAAGTTTGTAGTCTCCGGCGCTTCGTTTATAAATATTTGAGTGGAAGGAAAAAATTCCCTCCCCGTAATTAAAATGAAAATTAGTTAAATATTGATTATTTACAGAAGCTCCTTCGGTCAAGAAATGTCCGTTGAATTGCTGTGGTATTGTTGATGGAATGGCATCGGTGATCACATTTATAACGCCTCCTATAGCGTTGCTGCCATACAGTAAACTTGCCGGACCTCTTATTATTTCAATTTTTTCCGGCTCGCTGCCGTCATCAGAAATTCCATGGTCATCCGATGCAGAAGATAAATCGCCCATCCGAAGTCCATCCTCTAAAATCAAAATCATATTATTACTAAATCCCCTAATAACCGGTCGCGATGCGGCAGAACCATTTGAACGAACTGCAATTCCAGGCTGAAAATCCAACGATTGCGCAAGCGTTGAATTCCGTTTTATTTGCAAATCCATGTTTGCAAGTGAAATTGTTGCTTGCGAAAGGTCTTTTAAGTCTAACGCAAAAGGATTTCCCGTTACCACGGTTTCATTCAGATTAATGACTTGTTCTTTCATTAAGATTATTAATTTCTGAGATAGCGGCACTGATATTTGCTTAGAAATTCCTCTATGACCCGCGAGTGATGGAATCAAAAAATAATCGCCTGCCGGTATATTCGAAAACCTAAATAATCCATTTTCGTTGGTTTCGACGACTATTTTCAATTCCTTTAGCAAAACGTTAACACCAATGAGTGGTTCCTGATTGTGTTCATCAAGTATTTTCCCCTCAATTACGAATTTTGATTGTGAGAATATCTGAGATGAAAGCATAAAAAGCAAAATAAACTTGAACATAGAGTTCTCCTATATTTAAAATGAAAAACGATTTTGAACGACTTGCGAGAAGTTAAATCGCTGGAGGCGCTCTGAAAGCTGAAAAATGATGGGAAAAGGAATGGAACGTAGGCAAAGAATCTTTTTCAATTGCTCGTTTTACTGTTGGCAAAATAAAGCTTATTTGAAAAGGATTAAGATCAAAATAATTTACCGATTGAGAGAAATGTTCAAAAGAGCAGATCCCGGTTGACGGATCAAAAAAATCGTCGGCAATTTTATTCTCATTTGAGAAAATAATCCGGCTGTTTCCGCCAATCTCAAAATTATAAAGATGATGATGGAACGATCCGGCTACCATTATGAAAAGATATACCGATAATAAAATTGTCGATTTTTTCCTGTTTAATAAAACTGATTTCATAATTGCAAAATAGTACGGGTAGGCAAGAATGAAAAGTGAATTATTTTTGCCGATGCCCATTTTGAAAGGGGGGACTTATTCTGTAATTTTGAAGGCAAAAAATCGAAAAAAAAATGTCAAAATTTTCCGGAGTAAACTATTTCAATATTGATGATCTTCTTTCTGAAGATGAGATATTAGTTAGAGATACCGTTCGAACTTTTGTAGAAAACGAAGTCCTTCCCCAAATAGCGGAGTACAATAGAGAATCGAGATTCCCGCAATATCTTATTCCCAAAATGGCTGAATTAGGAATTATTGGACCAACCCTGCCCGCAAAATATGGCTGTGCAGAAATGAATAATGTCTCTTACGGCTTAATAATGCAGGAATTAGAAAGGGGAGATAGCGGAATCAGAAGTTTTGCCTCGGTGATGAGCGCTTTGGTGATGTATCCGATTTTCACTTTTGGAAGTGAACAACAAAAGAATTACTGGCTCCCGCTACTATCAAAAGGTGAAAAAATAGGATGTTTTGGTTTAACTGAACCTGATTATGGATCTAATCCCGGCGGGATGGTCACAAAAGCTGAAAAAGTTGACGGAGGCTATTTAATAAATGGTGCCAAAATGTGGATAACCAACGGTTCCATCGCGGATGTTGCAATCGTTTGGACAAAGTTTGATGGAAATGTCCAAGGATTTTTAGTGGAAAAAGAATTTCGAGGTTTTTCTGCTCCCGAGATGAAAGGTAAACAATCCTTACGCGCTTCCGTTACATCAGAGTTGATTTTCGATAATGTATTTGTACCGGAGAGCAATATTTTACCAAATGGAGCAGGATTAAAATCACCATTGATGTGCTTAAACCAAGCCAGATATGGAATTGCATGGGGTGTTGTCGGTTCTATGATGGCTTGTTATGATTCGGCACTCGAATATGCCAAAACGAGGAAACAATTCTCTAAACCAATAGCAGCTTATCAATTAACTCAAAATAAGTTAGTGGAATTCTTAACAGAGATTACGAAGTCCCAATTACTAACTATTCAATTAGGAAGACTAAAAGATAAAGGCAAACTTCGATTCCAGCAAGTTTCTTTAGCAAAAAGAAATAACTGCAAAGTAGCGCTTGATATTGCAAGATCAGCAAGAGAAATTTTGGGAGCAAACGGAATTTTAGACGAATATCCGATTATGAGGCATGCAGCAAATTTGGAGTCAGTAAAAACGTACGAAGGGACACATGAAATGCACACACTAATTGTTGGTGAAGATATTACGGGATTTTCTGCTTTTGATAATTAAATTCTCTAATGTTAGTATCTTATGATTGAAATTAGGTAAGTGAACAAATTAAAAATGAAGAAAGATTGAGATGAAGAATCAGAAAATAATTTATGAAGGATTAACATTTGACGACATCCTTTTACAACCTAGAAAGTCTAATGTCCTTCCGCGAGACGTGGAAATTAAAACAAAACTAACGAGAGATATTTCATTAAGTATTCCATTTGTTTCGGCTGCAATGGATACCGTAACGGAATCAAATATGGCAATTGCGCTTGCCAGAGAAGGTGGATTAGGGATCATCCACAAAAACATGAGCATAGAAGCGCAAGCAGATGAAATTGATAAAGTTAAACGGTCGGAAAGTGGTATGATAAGAAATCCTGTCACACTGCATCCTGATCAATTAATTTATGATGCTCTTGAACTTATGAAGAAATATAAGGTTAGCGGAATTCCGGTGATTGATAAAAACGGTATGTTGGTTGGCATTCTTACAAATCGCGATCTAAGATTTTCTCCGAACACTAAATTAAAAGTAAGTGAATTAATGACGAAGGAGAATTTAATTACTACTTCCGTTGGAACCGATTTTGCTACAGCCGAAAGATTGCTCCAACAATATAAAATTGAGAAACTTCCGGTAATTGATAAACACGGGAAATTAAAGGGATTAATTACTTATAAAGATATTTTGAAGAAAAAACAGCATCCTTTTGCCAGTAAAGATAAACTTGGTAGATTACAAGTAGGTGGAGCAGTCGGTATTGCAAAAGATACTTTTGAAAGAGTTGAAGCATTAATTGCCGCCTCGGTTGATGTTATTGTGATCGATACAGCTCACGGACAATCAAAAGGAGTTCTTGATTCCGTAAAGAATTTCAAAAAGAAATTTAAGGATACGCAACTAATTGTTGGAAATATAGCCACATCTGATGCTGCACTTGAATTATATTCTTTGGGTGTTGATGCTGTTAAAGTTGGTATTGGTCCCGGATCGATTTGTACAACACGTGTGGTTACCGGCGTTGGCGTCCCTCAAATAAGTGCAATAATGGAAGTTGCCGGAGCATTGAAAGACAAAGATTTACCAATTATTGCAGACGGCGGAATTAAATATACCGGTGATGCTGCTAAAGCAATTGCCGCCGGAGCAGATTCGGTTATGATCGGAAGTTTATTTGCCGGCGTTGAAGAGAGTCCGGGAGAAAAAATTCTTCTTGAAGGCAGAAGTTTTAAAACCTACAGAGGAATGGGCTCTTTAGGAGCAATGCAAGTCGGAAGTAAAGACCGTTATTTTCAAGATATGGAAGAGGATGTTAAAAAATTGGTTCCTGAAGGTGTTGAAGGAAGAGTGCCATACAAAGGTCAACTTTCCGATACAATTCTGCAATTTGTCGGCGGGCTTAGAGCTGCAATGGGATATTGCGGAGTTAAAAACATTAAAGAATTAAAAGAAAAAACCAGGTTTATCAAAATGACTTCAGCCGGTTTTAGAGAAAGTCACGCGCATGATGTAATCATAACAAAAGAATCACCAAATTATCACAGATAGTTTTCACAATTAAGGTAAAATATTTCTATGTTCAAAGTTCTTGTTATTGCTTATTATTTTCCTCCAATGGGTTTAAGCGGTGTCCAAAGGATTCTAAAATTCGTAAAGTACTTTCCGCAAAATGGCTGGATTCCGACCGTTCTAACCTCTGGTGAAACTGGTTACTTCGCACATGATCCTGCATTACTTGATGAGATTGACGATCGAACGAAAATAATTCGTGTAAAAGGTAATGAAATAAATACTAAGCTTAGTTCATTTAAAACTATTAAGATGCCAAGTGAAAGAACGAGGAAACTTTTTAGCCTCATTAATCAATTTTTTAATATTCCGGATAACAAAGTTTCTTGGACAAAAAAGGCGCTTGTTGAAGCACGAAAACTACTGAAAGATGAACAGTTCGATTTAATCTTTGTTTCCGCGCCACCGTTTTCCGCTTTTCAATTAGGAGCAAAATTAAAAAAGGAATTTAAAATTCCTCTTGCAATTGATTATAGAGATTTGTGGTTTGGATATCAATTCTCGAAATATCTTACTCCATACCATTCTTATAAGCATAAAAAATTAGAATACGGAGTGTTAAAAGAAGCAGATAAAATATTTGTTACGAATAGAAGGATAAAAGAACGTCAAATGGAAACGTACAAATTTCTCGATTCCAATGATGTTGTAATTATTCCCCACGGATATGATCCGATTGATTTTGAACATGCACCTTTAATAAAGAAAAAAAATAATAAAATGATTTTGACCTACTCGGGATCATTTTATGAATTCATTACGCCAAAATATTTTTTAAGAGCTTTTGCTCTTCTCAAGAAAGAAAATAAAAATATTGCAGACAACATTGAACTTCACTTTGTAGGTGTTAGAACGAAAGAACTGAGAAAGCTTACCATCAAATACAAGTTGGAAGACTTCGTAAAAGAGTATGGTTATCTTACGCATTTAGAATCGGTTGCAAAGATTAAATCGAGTGATGCATTGTGGATGATGGTTGGGAGAGGGAAAAATGATGACACCATTTCCAGCGGCAAATTATTTGAATATTTTGGAGCCAGAAAACCAATTTTAACCTGTTTGCCCGAAGGAGCTTTGAAAGCGTATGCAAAACAATATGGCGCATCTTATATTTGTGATCCTGATAATGTTACGGAAATAAAAAACTCACTCATACAGATTTACAACGATTACACTAATATACTTTTCCCAACACCGGATGAAGGATTTGTTGAAAAATTTCGGCGTGACTTTTTAACTGAAATTCTGACAAAGGAATTACAATTTATGGTAAAGAATAAGTGATGAATGTTCTGATTTTAGGTAACGGCGGAAGGGAACACGCGCTTGCAGAAACAATACGCAAATCTCCCAAATGCGGAAATCTCTTCATTGCTCCCGGTAATGCAGGAACTGTTGATTGCTGTATAAGCGTCTTGTTACCGACAAATTCCGACTTACTTAATTTTTGTATTAGTGAAAATATTTCACTTGTTGTTGTAGGACCAGAAAAGTATTTGGTTGATGGAACTGTTGACTTTCTTCGAGAAAAAGGTGTGACAGTTTTTGGGCCCGGTGCATCGGCAGCTCAAATTGAATCGGATAAACTTTTTGCAAAAAAATTGATGGTAGATAATCATGTACCAACTGCCGCCTATAAATCATTTTCAGTTTCTTCATCCAAAGAAGACATTTACAATTATTTACGACACCAAAGATATCCTATTGTTATTAAAGCGAATGGATTAGCTGCCGGAAAAGGAGTGTCAATCTGCAAAAACATTTATGATGCCTTAGATGCAATTCTTCTAAATTTTGAAGAAAAAGTTTTTGGAGATGCCGGCAACCAAATAGTAATCGAAGAATTTCTGGAAGGTGATGAAGCTTCACTTTTTATTATTTCAGATGGTACCGACTATTATTGTTTACCACCTGCCCAGGATCATAAAAGAATTGGTGATGGCGATACCGGAAAAAATACAGGCGGGATGGGTGCGTACGCTCCTGCGTTTATCATTTCTGATGAGCTTCAACAAATTATTGAAGAAACCATCGTCCGTCCAACATTATCCGGCATGCAATTGCTGGGAACTCCTTTTATTGGATGCCTTTTCTGCGGATTGATCATCACGAATGAGGGACCTAAAGTAATAGAATTTAATGCTCGTTTTGGCGACCCGGAAACGCAAGCAGTGATGAATGTAATTCAGGGTGATTTTTTAGAATTGTTATTTTCCGCTGCAAAGGGAAAAATCAATAAAGAAGCGGTTTCCTACAACGGTGGTGTTTCTGTATGTGTAGTTACAGCGTCGGGCGGATACCCGGATAGTTATGAAATTGGATATGAGATTCATGGGCTTGAAAGAAGTGATGATAAAAATGTCAAAGTTTATCATGCAGGTACTTCTTTTAATGGAGATGGAATAGTAACGAATGGTGGTCGGGTTCTAAGTGTAACTTCGTTTGTGGAAGAAAAGGATTTTGAAGAAGCCGTCAAATTAGCTTATCAAGCAATTGAAAAAATTCATTACGAACACATGTATTACAGATCAGATATTGCTAAAAGGGCGATTAAAAAATAAGATGAAGAATGTGGAAAACGCTGCATCTTTATTTTTCAAATATTCTCAAAAAGTTATAAGGATATCTCAAAAATCAATTTATCTAAATGAGTTATTCTTGTCATCCGCATAATCAAAATTAACAACATTGATGTTTCATCATCTCAAAAAATTTAGTCAGGTTACTTTCTCTTCGCTTAAAATTCGAAACTATCGACTCTATTTTATCGGACAAAGTATTTCATTATCCGGTACATGGATGCAGACAATTGCGCAAGCCTGGTTAGTCTTAAAGTTATCCAATTCTGGAACTGCGCTGGGACTTGTAGTCGCACTTCAATTTTTACCCGTTCTTCTTTTCGGGGCAATGGGTGGTGTCTTCGCTGATCGAATGTCAAAAAGGAAAATTTTATTTATTACCCAAACCGGTTCCGGATTGTTGGCATTATTTCTTGGAATTCTTGTTGCAACAGATCTTGTACAATTATGGATGATTTATTTCCTCGCTGCGGCACTCGGCTTTATTAATGCGATTGATAATCCAACGCGACGGACATTCATCCTCGAAATGGTTGGTAATGATGAGTTGAGAAATGCAATTACTTTATTTTCAACATTATTTAATTTGAGTAGAGTTATTGGTCCAGCAATTGCCGGTGGAATAATTGCCGGGTTTGGTTTAGCGTTTTGTTTTTTATTTAATTCCGTTTCTTACTTAGCAGTGCTTTTCTGTTTATACTTTATGCGAACAGAAGAGTTGCATCGATCCCAACCCGTAAAAAAAGCAAAAGGACAATTACGCGAAGGTTTTAAATACGTAAGTAATTCACCTCTGCTGAAGAATGTTTTATTTATGATGGCTATAATTGGAACATTAACTTATGAATTTCAAGTGAATCTGCCGTTGATAGCTAAATTTACTTTTTTGGGGGATGCGACGTACTTCGCATTGTTAAATTCAGCTATGGGAATCGGCGCTGTGGTTGGAGGTTTAGCGACCGCAAGTAAAAAACAAACAACCGCACGAGGACTAATTAAAACGGCTTTCGGTTTTGGAATTGCTATCATCATTGCATCAATTGCACCGAGTTTTCATTATGCTCTTGTCGCTATGTTTGTTGTCGGCATTTTTTCAATTACATTTACCGCGCAAGGTGATACGTTACTTCAACTTGAAAGCACACCTACTATGCGAAGTAGAGTTGTAGCGCTTTGGTCTGTTGCATTTTTAGGTTCAACACCAATTGGTGGCCCAATTATTGGTTTACTCGGCGAATACATTAGTCCGCGTTGGAGCCTTGCAACAAGCGGTATAGCCGCAGTTGTTGCTGCTGTTGTTGGATTTATTACACTCTGGAATTATTCGTCTCCGATTAAACAACCGCTTACCGTAAGCGGAGAAAATGTAATTGAGCAGGAAAAGGAAATTTGAGTAATTATATTTGAAAGGATTTTATGAGTACTGATTTGTTAGAAAAAGTTTTGCTTCTTGCAAAGTTGCAGCCTGAAACTAAACCGCTTTGGGGAATTATGTCTGCTCAACACATGGTTGAACATTTAATATTAGCGGTTAAGATGAGTAATGGAAAAATACAGACAGAATGTTTTAATCCCCCGGAAAAATTACTCGCATTGAAACGCTATTTAATGAGCAGCAGACCATTACCAAAAGAGTTCGTTAATCCGCTCATCGGCGCCGGATTGAAACCACTTCAATATTCTTCTCTATCAGAGGCAATAGCAGTATTGAAGATCGAAATAGAAGGATACTATTCCTACTTTGAAAAAAATCCGGATGCGACATTGGTAAATGCTACTTTTGGAGAACTGAACAAAATTGAATGGGATGTATTCCACGAAAAGCATTTTAAACATCATTACACACAATTTGGGATTGAGTAAGAATTTTATTTTTCCGTGTAAATTCGAGCAAAAATCAGTCATTGCGATTCCAGCAATTGGAAATGCAATTCTCTATTGCTCATAGTTATCGCATGAGAAATATATTAATGTGGGGAATCTATAATCTTTAATTTCCTATTTCGTCCTTCAATTAAAAAAAATTGAAAACATTTACAAGAGGCGGAGAGAATATTCATTCTAAGAGAAAATTATTTTTTTTAATCAAAACATATTAGGTAATTTAGTCACATCTCCTAAAAAATATAGGTGATAATCAAAAATATTTAGTTGTTGTAAGGTGTTTAGATGCGAAAATATAATTTTCTTCCTTTTGCCATTTTGCTAATAATAGCGATTTTAGGAGCATTTTTAAACTATAATTATTCTCACATAGAAGGCGCTCCTTCAAATCCTGCTGATATTGCCTGGATGTTGACCGCTACGGCGCTTGTTTTATTGATGACTCCCGGGCTTTCATATTTTTACGGTGGAATGGTAAGTTCAAAGAATATTATTTCAACGATGCTGCAAAGTGTTATTGCTATGAGCGTAATAAGTGTGGTTTGGGTAGTGGTTGGATTTAGTCTTTCTTTTGGTGATTCAATCGGAGGAATTATTGGAAATCCGCTTACGTATTTTATGTTCCGCGGAGTAGGGGAGAGTACGAATCCTTCATTGTCCCCAACAATTCCGTTACTGCTCTTTGCGATGTTTCAACTAAAATTTGCGATAATAACACCGGCGCTCATTACCGGTTCGTTTGCAGAAAGAGTTCATTTTAATGCGTATTTGTTATTCATGATTTTATTCACAATTTTTATCTACTCACCTTTAGCGCATTGGACGTGGCATCCAAACGGATTTCTCAGAAATATGGGAGTGCTTGATTTTGCAGGCGGAACAGTTGTTCACATGTCTGCCGGATTTGCAGCACTTGCCGGCGCCATTTTCCTGGGAAGAAGGCATTCGCATATTAAACAAGAAAAACACGTTCCGGCAAATATTCCTTACGTAATTCTTGGTACCGGTCTATTGTGGTTTGGCTGGTTTGGATTTAATGCAGGCTCAGCACTTGGTGCAAATAGTTTGGCTACTTTAGCATTTGCCACAACAAATACTGCATCAGCCGCCGCGGCGTTAGCGTGGATATTTTTTGATATTCTTCTCGGAAGAAAACCTTCCGCTTCCGGAGCGAGTATCGGCGCGGTTGTGGGATTAGTCGCTATTACTCCGGCAGCCGGATATGTTTCCGTTGGTGCGAGTTTATTTATCGGGGTTTTTGCAGCGGTAATTAGTAATCTTGCTGTTACCTGGAAATCAAAAACACGGTTGGATGATACGCTTGACGTATTTCCATGTCATGGTTTGGGTGGAATAGTAGGGATGATACTCACCGCAGTTTTTGCAAAAGATTTGGGATTAGTTTACGGGCAAACGCATACGTTTCTTATGCACCTGTTGGGACTTGCAATTGTATCGGGATTTACTTTCGGCGGTTCTTATTTACTCTATAAAATTACCGATGCTCTTATTCCTATTAGGGTAACAAAAGATGAAGAAAAAATCGGACTCGATCTTAGCCAGCACGAAGAAAGCATCCACGTTGGATATTAAAATAACCGAAGAGAAAAATACTTCCAGTTATTTGGATGCTGGGAGTTAATATTTTTTATTACTCTTTCTTCATTCCCAATTCGACTTAATGCAAAGAAGTCTTGTGTATAATTAACAGTTTATCAATTCATAAAATTTCTTTCTCATCGAGATTGAACCGCGTAAATATTTTAAATAATTTCTATTTGACACTCATTATAATTTTATTAAGTTTCCACTGCATTTTAATTTGAGGTAGCAATACCGTTGTGTTCTTATTCCTTTTTTGTGTTAGCTGAATAAAAAAGATTTTTGCGTGTTTACAGATAAAGATATTTGATTTTCACAATGTTCATTCTTTTAATTAATTATTCTATAACAAACTATCTACAAATTTCATTGAGGAAAACATGAAAAAACTACTTACTAACTCACGTTACGCAGAGAAATAGAAAAGTGTTAAATTTCTGATGGCAAAAATGAGAGGTAAGCGATGGAAAAAGCATACTTAGAACTATACACAGATTATTTAATGAGTTCATTTTCCTATACAACAGCAACCGGACTATCGGTAATGTCGGAAGGGAAAATCAGTCACGATAAAGTAACCAGGTTTTTGAGTTCAGAAGATTTTACCGCGGCTAGACTATGGGAGCTAATCAAGCAAACGGTAAGAGAAATAGAAAGTGAAGAAGGCGTACTAATAATAGATGATACGATAGAAGAAAAACCAAGTACAGATGAAAATGAAATTATGTGTTGGCATTTTGACCACAGCAAAGGAAGATCGGTCAAGGGAGTAAATATAGTTTCAGCGATGTATTACAGTAATGGATATAGAATACCGGTAACGTTTGATTTAGTGAGAAAGACAAAAATCGTAATTGACGAAAAGACAAAGAAAGAAAAAAGGATAAGTGAAGAAACAAAAAATGAAAAATATCGGAGCATGCTAAAAGTCTGTGTTAAAAATACTATCAAATTCAAATATGTGCTTAATGATGTTTGGTATGCCTCAAGTGAGAATATGATGCTTGTCAAAATAGAGTTGAAAAAAGATTTTATAATGCCAATCAAGAGCAATAGAAAAATAGCGTTAACTAAAAAAGATAAATTATCGGGGAAGTATGTTACAGTAAGTGAACTCGAACTGAAAGAGAACCAGCAACAAGAAATCTATTTAGAAGGAGTCAGC
>Ga0172369_10005253_pt1 | contig 16019 bp, 17 predicted proteins | sample LakKiv25m_FD_114539 | JGI IMG/M metagenome (GOLD analysis project Ga0172369, IMG submission 114539) | Freshwater microbial communities from Kabuno Bay, South-Kivu, Congo - kab_022012_11.25m | ecosystem: Environmental > Aquatic > Freshwater > Lake | place: Democratic Republic of the Congo...
CGTGAATCCTTATCTTGTCCCGTATGTTTTCCCCGGACTGAAATACTTGTTTGTCGCCTGCACCTCGTTTGCCTATTGGCAATGGATCTCGATATATCTCCTTGCATCAGGCATCGGGAAACAAAAAGGCCCCATCCGGACCGTCATGGACGACAATCTCCTCGCGATAATAAAGACCAAAACAGGACTGCGGTTGGGAAAAATACGCGTGAGCGCGAGTACCAAACTGTGGGGTATGATGGTCGGGCTACCCGGGCATCCCTACATGATCCTATCGGACGCATTGTACCGGGACTTCGGGGAAAACGAGAAAGAATATGTGATTCTGCATGAAACAGGACATTATCTCCTGGCCCACTCGGCCAAGCTTGCCGCCGCATACCTGTGTACGATGGCGGTCGCCTTCTTCGTCATCGCCCAATCGTCCCATTCACTCGTTTGGATCATGGTCTCCTGGCTCTCTGGAGTCGCCTTGATACAGGTAAGCCGTGTCTTCGAGTACCAGGCCGACGCATTCGCGCTCACGCGCATCACCGATCCCCGCGGGATAATAACCGCGACGCGCAAGTTCGAACATAAATCGGTCTTCCCCTCCCTCATCCGGCTCGACGAGGACACCCTCCTGGGCCGGCTCATATATATAAGCATCCCGTATAACATACGGATAAGGAATGCGGAAGAAGAGATGAAAAGAAGGAACCAAAATAAATAATTACACTAACGACTTGTGGAGATGCCGGGAGTTGAACCCGGGTCCGAGGAAACACCCGTACAAACGAATAGTTAGGGATAGCTTATTTTAGACTCAAGCTCCATTTCGGTAATAAGCAAACTTGACGGAGCTGCCGGTAATGATGTCGGCACTGCAGGCAACCGGGGTTCCCGCATTGCCCTATCATAGTTGGTTATCCCGTTATGCGTTGAACTACGAGAAACGCACAACGAGTCTTAAAGACTTTTTGCCGATTATGCAAAAAGCATAGCCGGTGCTTGATAAGAAGGCATGTAGCCTGCTTTTTCAAGAACGAAGTCTCTGAGATCTGCCATAGCCTTTTGGGCTTCAGATTTAGCAGTTATTGTTTTTTTCTATTTCAGGCCCCGGTCTTGCGACCGGAACCCCGCATAGATACGCCCTAACCGTTTGTAAAAGTGCCAATTCCCCGTCGATGCCGTTCATCCCCTTTGTGTCAAACCTTCATGTATTCCTTCATCTCGCGCTTTTCTTGTCTTTTCACGTCCCGTTCTTTCTCTATCTTGCGTTTCTCGATGTCTTTGCGGCCCCGTACCAGGGCTATTTCCAGCTTGATTTGACGCCCTTTATTATAGCAGGAAACAGGTGCCATTGTCAAACCGCCGGAGGCCATCTTGACCTGGAACCGGAGAAGCTCTTTGCGGTGCAGAAGGAGCTTGCGGGAGCGTTTCGGTTCGTAGTTTTTATTATCGGCGAATGAATATGCGGGTATATTGGCGTTGACCAGGAAGAGTTCGTCCCCGATAAGCTTGACGAATGCGTCGTCGAGCTTCAGGTGACCCGCGCGTATCGACTTCACTTCCCCACCGGTCAGGGCCACGCCGACTTCCAGGCGCTCCATTTCCTCATACTCGCGATGGAACTTACGGTTCACGATTCTCATGCCTCTATTGTATCAAAATATATCAGGTTAGGCTCCCGAATTATGAAGTCGTCTCGAGCGAGTTCATCCAGAAAACGGAGGCGACGATGAGTACTCCCCCCATGAGCTCCTGCATGACCGGGACCTCGCGGAAGACAAAAAAACCGAGAGCCACCGCAAAGGCGGATTCCAGGGTCAGGATGTTGCTGGCCAATACCGCCTCGACATGCTCGAACCCGAAGTTGCTCAGGAACATGTTGGCCGTATTGAATGCGCCCGCGACAAGGACCGTCGCGAGAAGCATCCAAGACCAATGGGCGCTCGGGACTCCCTCTCCAAAAACAAAGGATAATCCCATGAGCAAAGGCAAGGAAATCGCAAAAATGAGAAGCGTTATCTCCTTGTTGTTGAGGAGCTTGGAATGGAACCGTCGGCTGATATACCCGAAGGAGCAGGCAATGCATGACAGGAGCGCCGCCATCTCACCGCCTCCCAGGAACAGGAGGGAGGAGGTATCCTTGACGGTGATGAGGGCGACGCCCGCAAAAGCAAGGACGACGCAGAGCACTTTCCAAAGGGTTACTTTCTCTTTCAAAAAAATGAACCCCAATACCGCGGTCAGGGGCAGGGCGCCGATAAAAGAGACGTTCCCGTATTTGGTCAGGAGGATTGCCTTGGTAAAGAGAACGACCCCGAGCACATAGTTTGCCGTCGCGCGCGCGGCAAGGAGCAGCCATTCGCGGGATTTGATTTTACGCAGTTTGGAAAAGTGTATGTCTTTCCGGAACACGAGGTATCCGATGAATAGTGCCGCGGCGACACGCAGGTATACCTGCTGGAAAAGGGAGAATCCAGTGCTCAGGAAGCGTGCGAAAAGACCCATCGATGCAAAAACCAGGGTAAGGAGGACAAGGGCTATGATCCCCTGCGTCCTCTTGTTCATAAGAAGCCTTCCCTGAGTAACTGCGTGACCCAGGGAGCATACATCGACCGGAGCCGGACATCGGACAACTTGGCGATATCCCGCTTGTTCACCGCCGTAAATCCGTATGCGAAATCGGGATTGGGAACCGGCATCCGCGCGAGGGTCACGCCGAAGATATAATCTATCTCATGTTCGGTGTATCCGCTCACGTCATCGAGCGCCTTGTAATATATCTTCCTGATGAGACGCGGCTCGGCGAGTATCTCGTTTTGTTCAACCCCCCATTCGCGGGCGAGCCCCTCGGCGACTGCGTTCGCATCGCTTTGGAGCGTGTCGCCTTCGTAAATCTGGTGTGATGAGAATGAAAGGTCGAGAACGTTGTCGAAGACCGGATGCTTCCGGTACTGGAGGAGGAGATAGTCGCCGACGGTCAGGATTGCGGTGAATCCGCGATGAAGAATTCCTTTTTTATGGGCTTCCCATTTCTCGACCTTGCCGACGATTGTATCTTTCTCATCGACCTCGGCGATGTATTGCTTCCGTTTGTAGTAATCCATTCCCTATTTTATCACAGCCCGGTTGCGCGGCTGTGTTAGAATAACTGCATGAGCATCGTCGCGGACCTGCACATCCACTCCAAATATTCCCGTGCCGTTTCGCCGCGCATGGACCTTGCCGGCATCGCGGGATGGGCATCCAAGAAGGGGATCAATCTCGTCGCGACCGGAGACTGGACGCATCCCCTGTGGTTCAGGAGTTTGCAGAAAGAACTCATGGAAACCGAACAGGGCATCTACCGTTTGCGGACAACCCCCGCGGGACAGATGCACCCGGTACGGTTCCTCCTCGCGACCGAGCTGTCGAGCATCTACTCGCAGGGCGGCAAAGGCAGGCGGATACACCTGGTCGTCTTGGCCCCGTCTCTTGAAGTCGTCGCCAAAATAAACGCGGAACTCATCCGGCGCGGCGCCAACCTTGCATCCGACGGCCGTCCCATCCTTGGACTCTCGGCGATGGCGGTGCAGGAACTCGTCCTGTCTATCGACGAGCGGTGCCTCATCGTCCCCGCCCACATCTGGACCCCGTGGTTCTCCCTTTTCGGATCCAAGTCGGGTTTCGATTCCATCGCCGAATGCTTCGGGGAAACCGGCGCGAAACACATCTATGCCATAGAGACGGGACTGTCCTCCGATCCCATCATGAACTGGCAGATACGGGAACTTGAGACACGCACCATCCTTTCTTCCTCGGATGCCCATTCGGGTCCCAAGCTCGGACGCGAGGCAACCGTCTTCGTCCCCAATCCAAAATCCTCCACGCAAAAAACGATAGCGTCTTTTACCTATGACGACATCATTGATGCCATCAAGCAAAAAAACAGCCCCTTGTCCGTCGGATACACCATCGAGTTTTTTCCGGAAGAAGGCAAATATCATTGGTCGGGCCACCGCGCGTGCAATGTCCGGTACACGCCCCAGGAAATCCGCGAAAAAGGAATCGTGTGCCCGGTATGCAAATCTCCCCTGACCGTCGGGGTCGAGAACCGCGTCCTCGATCTTGCCAGACGGACCATTGTCCCCGCCGATCTTGTCATGGCTCAAAACAGCGCGGGCCTGACCTATGTCGACGACAAGGAAAAGAAACGGAAACCGTTCGTCTCCATCATACCGCTCCTTGAAATCCTGCTTGAGATCCACGGCAACTCGCCGACCAAGGCAAACGCCGCATATGATGATCTCGTCACCAACGTCGGCACGGAATTCGACATCCTCCTCCGGATGCCGCTTAACGAGATAGAGCAAAAAAAGGATTACGTGTTGCGCCGGGCGATAGAGATAGTCAGGTCCCGCACGGCATATGTCGATCCCGGATACGATGGCGTGTTCGGTGTCGTCAAGATTTTCAAAGATGAAGCAGCAAAAACAAAACCGGCCAAAAAGGAACCGGTCCAGGCAACCCTCATCTGAACGGAGTCCCAAAAGACAGATCTCCCATCGCGGATTGCTGGAGAACGTGTTGTTGTTTGCATTCGTCTTTTTCCTCCCCACGCAACTCGGGAAGCATTTCTTTTTCCCTTTTGCGTACATCTTCGGGGTGCGTGTCGACTACCTCGCCCCTGCCCTGTACCTGACCGATATCCTTGCCCTCGCCGTCATCGCGTGGGGTTGGCGATCCCTCAAGCCATTCGCCTCCCGCACGGGGCTCCTCCTTCTCGGCGGGGTCGTCCTCAACGTCGCCCTCTCCCGGTCGCCGTTTATTTCGCTTGTCACCGCCATGCGGCTTGCGGAATGCGCCGGCGTTTTCCTGGTGATGAGAAGCGTATTTGCAGAGCATAAGAAAATCGTGTTTGCGGCACTGGCGGTCGGGACCGTCCTGCAGGTCATCCTGGTCGTCCTCCAATTCATCCATAAGAGTTCCCTCCAGGGGGCATGGTATTACCTGGGCGAGCGGGCGCTCTCCCTCTCGACACCGGGCGTCGCCAAGGTCGCTTTTTCCGGAACCGAGCTCCTGCGTCCCTACGGGACATTCTCCCATCCCAATTCCATGGGAGGATTTTTTTTCCTCGTCGCGGTCATATTTCTCACCAACGAATCGGTAACGAATATCATCATGAAGTATGCGGTCGTCGCCCTGGCATCGTTTCTTGTCCTGTTCTCTTTTTCCAAAGCAACCCTCGCAGCGCTCCTTGTCGTCCTGACGTTGCACTATCTGCGTGGTATAAAATCCTGCAGGATATGTACGATTGCAAAGATAATCCCGCTTGCCGTCCTCGCCCTTGTTTTTTTCCAGGGCAAGACCGATCCCACAAGCCTTGCCAAACGGCTCGACCTCATCGAGAGCTCGTTCCACATCTTCCTCGCGCATCCCCTGTCCGGGACAGGGCTCGGGGCATATCTCACGGAACAGGCGTTGTTTCCCATGCACTATACCTACTTTTTCCTCCAGCCGGTCCATAACATCCTCCTCCTGTGGATTGCCGAGACGGGAATAATCGGACTCGCTCCCCTTGTTTTCATTGCCAACAAAATCCGTCCGTTCATCAGCAGACCCCAGGTCTATCTCCCGCTCCTTGCGGTATTCCTCACCGGCATGGTCGACCATTACTGGCTGACCCTCCAGCAGGACCGGCTTCTCCTGGCGCTCGCCCTCGGCATCGTGCTCGCCGATGCATCTGGTATCATGAATACAGGACATGAAAAAACCGCCCGTGCCAACAACAAGAAGTAATGTCATCGACGACCTGCGCGGCATCGCGATACTGGTCATGATCCTTATCCATACGAATGCATACTTCCTGCATATCAAGTTGGCGTACCTCACGCTGGAGATAAGTCAGTTTGCGGTACCCGTTTTTATTTTTTGCTCGGCATATCTTTCATTCCGGAAGAAGATGGAACTTGACCGTCAGTCCCTCGTCCCCTACGTGAAAAAAAGATTCATGCGCCTGTTGCAGCCCTACTACCTTTTCCTTGTCGTCCATTTCATATTCACCCTCATCGCCGAACCAAAAAAAATGACGTCGTCTTACGTATTGAACAATATCTTCCTCACCGGAGGACTGGACTTCAACTGGCTCGTGTTGTTGTTCATTCAGTTCACGTTCCTCATCCCCTTCCTTGTCTGGCTGCGCGACAATAACAAGCGCATGTTCTACCTGTACACCGCCATCAGCGCGGCAAGCACCCTCGTCTTCCTCAGATACACGCCTCTTCCTTATTACCGCGCCATCATGTGGTTGCCCTGGTCCCTCCTCATCGTCTTCACGATGGAATACGTCGAGGCAGAAGCCAATGGTGTATGGCAGTCGACGACCGCGACCCTCGCCCTCATCCTGTATGGTTTGACGCGTTTCTACCAGACCGCGACCGGCCACTCGCTTTTCCACTACAGCAACAAGTATCCCCCGAATATGTATCATCTTTCCTACGGGATCGTCTGCATCCTGCTCCTTGTTTTTCTCTCCAAGAAAAACGTGTTCGCATGGCAACCCCTCCGGTGGCTCATCCACTTCCTCAGCGTCTACTCGTACAGCATATATTTCTTCCATATCCTCGTCATATTCACGGTGACGGTGTTCCTGAAGATGAGGTTCACGTGGATAAGTTTTTTCTTGACGGTCACGCTGCTGACTTTGGTCGTGCAGATGATGTCGAACGGACTCATGTCCCTCCTCAAGCCGAAGCCGGTCGAGTGATTCACTTCCGCTCCACATTGTAGAGCTGGCTCACGATCTGGAGATTGGCCGGTGCACGCACATTGAAGAAGTCCTTGAATTCCTTCCCGTCAAAACTTTGTGAACCGCCGTCGCCCTGCACCGTGATGCCGTTGGTTTTCCCGTATCCGATGTCGGCGTTAATCGAGACGGAGTTCACCGAATTAAACGGGGTCACGCCCCGGCTCCGGAGCTCTTCCTTGAGTTTATTCTGGTCCCAGGTGTCGGATGTCGGTTTGTCGGGTTGTCCCACGTGGGAACTCGTCGATGAATCGGCGCGTACCAGGAGAATCGCATTCACGATGTCGGCGACCTCATCGGGCTTGAGCCATGCCGTCTTGTTATGCTCGGGACGGGAACCCCAGTCGCAATAGAACCAAGGCGACTCACGGTCCCATGCGCGCTCGTTGAGTTCTCCGAAACTGTTGGCGCCGGAGGAGGTATCCTGCATATGCTTGGTCCATGGCTTCTGGCTTCCCCAGATCTCGCCGGATGTCCATTCGTATCCGCCATGCGTCGATGCATACCATGCCTTGATTACTTCCCCTGTATCGTTTGAGACCATGACCTGCGCGCTGTTGTCGCCGCACTTTCCCTTGACATCATTCTCCGCCTGCTCCCATTTGCCCCCCTTGTTGCTCCCTATGTACACCTGGCAGTCCTGGGTCGTGCATATCTCTCCCCCGCCCCCGCCGGTATATGCATATGCGAAAGACGCGGCCGCGACGACCTGTGCCTTGAGGGCCTCGTATCCTCCCGAATCCCCCCAGGATCCCGGCATCTCCCCTATGCCCTTGAGATAGTCGTGGATACCGACCTCGCCATATCCCTGCACCCGGATCTTGCCATTTGCAAAATCGCGGCATTCGAGTTTGACGTTGTTGTAGTATGCGTTCAGGATCGTCTCATAATTCTGTCCCGCCTTCGCGCGGCCATACGCACCATACTGGTTCATGCCGACCCGGTGGACGGAACCATAGCTGTAGAATGCAAATGCCGGCGAGAATCCGGGATCGACACTACGGTCGTCCACGCATCCTCCGAGGGATGTTCCTGCCGATCGCGGGAGATTGAGCCCGGCCTGGCGGGATGCGATGATGGACTGCTGTTGCGCGGTCAGGGTGGCTATCTTGCTTTTGAGTTCTCCCAGGTACTGCCGTGTCTTGACGACCTCGCCCGCTAGGAATGTCTGCTGCTTGTCGACATCCGCCTTGACGACAACCAGCCGCTCCCGCGTGCTTTCAAGCACCTTCTTCTTGTCCTCCAGGTCCTTGATGTACATGACGATCTTGAGTATCTCCCGCCGGTCCTGATCGACCAGCGTCTTTTCATAAAAAAAATTCTTGAGGGATGCGGAGAGGTTTTCCGAAAAAAGGAGGGAGACAAGGGAGAGCTCGCCCTTGCCGGCATTTTTGTAGTAGGTGCGGGCGCGGTTGTTGAGGAGGTTTTTCTGGGACAGGAGGACCTTGTCGCCCGCCGTCACCTCTTTCTCCTTCTGTTCTATCTCCCGGCTTGTCTGATCGACCTGGGCACGGATCCTGTTGAGGCGGGCATTGAGATCATCAAGCTGTGCCTGGTTCGTCTGGTTTGCCTTGTCCAGTTCGCTGAAGGTGCGCTTGAGGTCTTCCAGTTGCTTGGTGACTTCGTCAAGCTGGTCGGCACGGACAACAAAAGGCAGGCTCAAGACCGCGACCAGGACCACAAGAAATACAATCCGTTTCATGCATTCATTATACCCAATGGAATAAGATGATGACCTTGCTTTCTCGTGGTTTGTTATACTGAAAAAAGGCATGAAAAATATCCTTGCAATCGTTTTCGCATTCTTCCTGGTTTTCATCGTCGCTTCAGGCACCGTACACGCGCAGACGCGGTATGCGACATGCGATGTATGCGGATACTGCCCGACTATAGAATTTAATAATGCGGCCGATCCCCCGACAGCGACCTGCACGCCGATAACCCCGCCCGGCAATTGGGAGGCATGCGTCAAATGCATGTATGGGATAGCAGACCATGCCGCGGCACAAGCCGCCCTCGCCAGCTGCAAGACGCTTACGGTAGATGCGACGACAGGGCTCCAGTTCCAATCCATCCAGGGTCATCAATACACCATGCTCGGATGCATATCCTCCAGCTCCAGTTTCGCCGACACGTCGGGATCGGGCGCAGCCAACTTCATCCAGACGCTCTTTGATTTCCTGGTGTTCAAGATAACGGGAGGGGTGGCTTTCCTTTATCTTATCTATGGAGCGTTCCTGTATCTGACGTCGCAGGGGGACACCGAACGTCTCAATCACGCGAAGCGGGTCATTCTGGGAGCTATTATAGGACTTATTTTTACCATCTCGTCCGTATTCGTCGTCAACCTCATCGGGAACGGGATACTCAAAATCCCGGGATTCTCGGGGACTACGCCGTAACGACGGGTTACTCGCTTTTTTTCTTCAGGAAGATGCCTCCGCCGAATGCCGCCATGGCAATGGGGAAAAGAAGTGCGGGGCCGGTGGCGGGGATGTTGGAAACGTCCCCCACATTGCCTCCGTTTGTCTGGTAGCTATGATATTCTGCCGTGCCGCCCTTGGTGGTTACGGTGCCATTGTTTGTCACACCGCCCTTGGTGGTTGTATTACCGGTTGTCTTTGTTCCTGTTCCATTGCTTGTCCCGCTCACTGTGATGGTCTGCGTCGGGCGTATGGCTCTTGTCGGGGTGACGGTCGGGGTCGTTTTTGCCTTGCTGAGGGTGGGCAGTTTGCCCTTGAGGTTGATGCGTCCGCTTGCAACGGCAATGAAGACGACGACAACGACTAATCCGAGAACGAATGATACTGCTTTGTTGAATTGGTCCATATGCGCATATTATATCATTATAGGATATAAAATGCAAATATATTTGACTTTTCCCCCAAAATGAAGAAGAATAGAATATATGGAGAGCGTGCCCACATCGGTCGTTCAGTCCAATCCGCAGCGTGTTTTTTCGTGGAAAGCGCCTCTTCGTGCCTATAAAAAGCAGGGAAAGAGCACTCTGCGCTTCTTCGCGGCCCTTGCGGTCCTCCTCTGCCTCGTCACCCTCTTTTTCGGGGATTGGGTGCTTGTCATCCCCATCCTGACCGTCCTTTTCCTTTTTTATGTCCTGACCGTGACCCCGCCACCCGAGGTCGAGAATATCATCACGACCTTCGGAATCGAGTCTGCGGGCGTATCCATCAGGTGGGAAATCCTCTCCCATTTCTATTTCACGAAGAAGTTCGGATATAACGTATTGACGCTGGTCAGCCACGGACCCTACTATTACCATGCCTATTTCATCGCTCCGAACGATGAGATCAAACGTCAGGTCGTCAATATACTCTCGAAGCACATCATGTTCATGGAAAAACCCCAACTCAACTTCACAGACAAGGTTATCGACTGGCTGGCCAAGCTCATGCCTGATGATGAGGAGCCTTCAAAAACTCCCGTACCCGTACCCCAAACGAGGATACCGGCATCTCTTTGATCCCGAATTTCCGGCCCCACGCGACGACTCCCGCATCCGTCGTGACGACGTACGCATCGAGCTCTTTTGCTAGCATGATGACATCAAGGTCTCCCAGGCTGTCCAGGAACCCGACGCGCGTTGCCTGGCGGTACCGGTCCCGGAACGGCTTGATGACGGCGCCCATGGACATCTGGAACTCCTTTGCAGGAAGCGTTTCCTTGCCCATCATCAGTTGCCCCGCCTTCTGGATTTCCTCTTCCCCGACCCGGAGCCCCCGGTAGCTGCGGCCGCGGACGTCCTCTATAAGGTCGTAAAACAGCTGCGCGGGAAGGGCGAGGGAACCGACATGCGGCGAGCGGATGATGGCGTGTGACAAGAATTCCGTCAAAAACGGCTGGCGCGGATCCTCGAAAAACGACAGGAACTCCTCCACGATTCGGGGAGGCATGTAGAACTCGGCCGTCTTGGACTCGGCCGTCGCCTGCATGGAGGCGGTCATGGTGCGCACGACTTCTTCCGTCTTGTCGCCCAATCCCATCCCCTCCTCCATGTTGAAAAACAAGTTAGTATCCAGGATATACCGTTGCATATAGGTATATATTACCACCTTGTTCAAGAAAATTATCGGATATCTTCCTGATATTTGGTTTCGTGGCTGACTCTCTCATCTGATACATTTTGTTGCTATTTTGACACCTTGTAATTGTACTGTTAGTGTTCTAAAGTTTTAACTGGCACTAATTCTAGGATTGATTGATTATGTTTTGCATATTTTGCAAGGGCACCGATTCGGAGGTAATCGAAACGCGCCTGTCAGACGACGGCTCCATTGTACGAAGACGCCGCCGCTGTCCCAGGTGCGACAAGCGGTTCACCACCTACGAACGGGTCGAGGAGCTCCCCGTCCTCGTCATCAAGCGGGACGGACGCCGTGAACGCTTCGACCGGACCAAGCTCCGGGGAGGGCTGTTGAAAAGCTGCGAGAAAACATCCGTTACCGCCGAACAGGTCGAGCACATCCTGACGGAGGTCGAACGAGAAGTGAAGCAGATGGATTCGACCGAGGTCGAGAGCCTGATGTTGGGGAAATGGGTCGCCAAGCGCCTGAAGACGTTGGACAAGGTCGCATATATCCGGTTTGCGTCGGTTTTCCGGAGGTTCGTCGAAATCGATGATTTTGAAAAGGAGCTCAAGAAGCTCCAGTAAGATAATTATTAATTATTTTGAACGTATGAAACTGACGGGTATCTCGGAGAAGGTTTTCCTGGATCGTTACTCGTTGAAGGATAAGGATGGCAAACCCGTCGAAAAGACCCCGAACGAGATGTGGAAACGCATCGCGAGGGCTGTCGCGTCGCAGGAAAACAAAGAAAACCAAAAGAAATACGAGAAGATCTTCTTCGAGGCCATGAAAGATTTCAAGTATATCCCCGGCGGCCGCATCCTCGCCGGCGCAGGCACCAACTATGCAGTCACCTATTACAACTGTTTCGTCATCCCCAGCCCCAAGGACGCCCGGGAAGGGATCCTGGACACCCTGAAGCAGATGGTCGAGATCATGGCCCGCGGCGGGGGTGTCGGCATCAATCTTTCATCCCTTAGGCCACGGGGAACGCGAGTAAAAAAAGTGAACGGTTTCTCGTCCGGACCCATCAACTGGGCCGAGCTTTTCTCGGTCGCCACGAAGGACATCATCCAACAAGGCGGGACCCGCCGTGGAGCCCTCATGCTCATGATCTGGGACTGGCATCCGGACATAGAAGAGTTCATCACCGTCAAACAGGACCTGACTCGCATAAACGGCGCCAACCTGTCCGTCGCGGTATCGGACAAGCTCATGGAAGCGGTGGAACGCGATGGCGACTGGGACCTGGTCTTTCCCGACACAACAGATCCGGAATACGATATCAAATGGAATGGGGATCTGGAAGAATGGAAGAAGCTGGGCAAGAAAGTGATCGTGCGACGGACCGTCAAGGCGCGCAAAATATGGGATCTCATCGCCGAGGCCGCGTGGAAATCGGCAGAGCCGGGAGTGGTTTTCCTCGAACGCTACAACAAGATGCATAACAACTATTACTGGAATCGCATCATCTGCGTCAACCCTTGCGGCGAAGAAGGTCTTCCGGCATGGGGTGTATGTAATCTAGGCTCTATCAACCTCTCCGCGCTTGTTAAGGGCGATACGGTCGACAAGAAGGGCAAGTTTGATTTTGCAACGCTTAAGAAAGTCGTCCGTGCGGGAGTACGCTTCCAGGACAACGTAATCGACCAGGACCAGTATGTGTTCGAGGGTATCCGCAAGACCCAGCTCGAGGGCGAACGGCGCATCGGGCTTGGAACGATGGGGCTCGGCGACACGCTGATTAAGCTCCACCTCCGATACGGATCCAACGAGTCGCTTGCATTCATCGATAAGGTATACCGCATGATCAGGGATGAGGCATACCGTGCATCCGTCGAGGCAGCGGCAGAAAAAGGATCGTTCATGAAATTCGACAAGGAGAAGTATATCAAGGGTCTTTTTGTGCAACAGCTCCCGAAGGATCTGCGGGACGATATATCCTCCAGAGGTATCCGCAATTCCCTGCTCCTCATGCAGGCCCCGACCGGCTCCACATCCCTCATGGCGAACACGACCTCGGGGATAGAACCGGTCTATGAGTTCGAGTTCTTGCGCCATGACAGGCTCGGGGAACATGTCCTCCGGCACCATCTGTTCGAGAAGTGGCATGCGAAACACGAGAAGGAAGTGAAGGAAGGCAAGCTCAAGAAGCCGGCTTGGTTTGTCTCGGCCAATGAGCTCTCGCCGGAAGACCATATCAAGGTCCAGGCCGCCATCCAGAAATACGTCGATGCATCCATCTCAAAGACCGTCAACGCGCCCTCCACCCATACGGTCGAGGATGTGAAAAAACTCTATACCCTCGCCTACAAGATGGGCCTCAAGGGGATAGCATACATGCGCGAGGGATCGCGTGCAGGCGTGCTCGAACGTGTCCCGGAAAAGAAAAAGGAAGAAAAACCGCCTGCCGTCCCGGCATATAGCGTCAAGCCGCGCCCCATGGTCGTCCACGGATCGACATACCGCATCAACACGCCGGTAGGAATAGCATTCATAACCGTCAACACAAACGGAGGGACCCCGCCGGAACCGCTCGAAGTATTCATCAATATCAGCAAGCCGGGGTCGGATATATCGGCAATGGCAGAGGGATTGGGCCGTACGATATCCCTTGCACTCCGGTTTGCATCCCATCTCCCGGCCCTCCAGCGGGTCAAGGAAATCGTCGCACAACTGCAGGGAATAGGAGGAGCCCGCGCAACCGGATTCGGGAAAGACCGGATTCGCAGCCTCCCCGATGCCGTTGCCAAGGTCCTTTCCATGCATTATGACCTCGAGGGGCAGAATAAGAAGGTCGTCCCGCAGGAAAAACCGAAACTCGTGACCGAGACCACCCAGGCATCGCTCATTGCACCGACCGAGGGCAAAAGCTTTGATATCTGCCCGTCCTGTGGCGAAGCCCTGCTTGCCCACGAAGAAGGATGTAAAAAGTGCTACGGGTGCGGATACTCGGAGTGTTCCTGAAAACAGGCATGGCAATCTATACGAAAACCGGTGATGGAGGAACGACAGGACTGTATGGAGGAAAACGCATCTCCAAGGGAAATGTCCGTGTGGAAGCATACGGCTCCCTGGACGAACTGACAAGCTCGCTCGGCATCCTCTTGGCCGCCATGCCGAAGGGATCCGACCACGACCTCGTCAGCGCGATACAACGGGATTTGTATGAGCTCATGGGACACCTGGCGGGCGCAAAGACCAATCTCTCCGTCCACGAAAAACGGATAACGCAGTTTGAGGAAGTCATCGATGAATTGGACACTTCCCTTCCTCCTCTCCGTTCCTTCATCCTGCCCCAGGGAACCGAAGCATCCTGCAGGGCGCATCTGGCCCGTACGGTCTGCCGCCGCGCAGAACGGGCATGCGTCAGGTATCTGGAAGATGCAAACACCCAGAACCCCATCCTCCTCCGGTATCTCAACCGCCTGTCCGACCTGTTATTCGTCCTTGCACGCGCATTAAACGGCGGCCGCGACATCTTCCCCAAAACGACATGAAACGCCTCATCCTGCTTATACTCCTTGCCGGCGCGTTAGCTTTGGGCACGTTTATCTTCCTCATGCCCGCCGGGCGATCCATTGTCTCACCGGCCAATACGCGCTTCAGCTGCACCATGACCATCCTGCATTCACCCCCGATAACCTTCTCCGTACCCGGGGGCACCACCGCGCTTGAGGCAACACAACGCCATGCAAAGGCGGTTTCAAAAGGAAACGGGGCGGATGCGTTCGTGATAGAGATAAACGGCAGGAAAGCCAATGACGCCAAACACGAGTTCTGGAATCTCAAGATAAACGGGAAGGCGGCAACGGTCGGCGCGGGGTCGTATATCATCCGGGATAATGATAGAATTGAATGGTCGATTGCAACTTACTGAATATGAAACATAAAATCATCCCGCTCTTGCGCGACATCATGACCCTCGCCCTCCTCGCGTCAGCGGCGTTTGCGATGCGCCTCCTCCCTCATCCGCCCAATATAACCCCCATGGGCGGGCTGTTTCTCGTAGCGGGTTCGGGCGGCATCGGGTTGGGCGGTTCGGTATTGCCATTTGGGGCTCTACTGCTTTCTGATGTGATACTCGGATTCCATGCGACCATGCCCTATGTCTATGGGAGCTACCTTGCCGTCTTCATCCTTGGCATGTTCCTCCAACGATCAAGCCGCCTTCTTTCCGTAGGCATCCTGTCCCTCATATCCTCCGTCTTGTTTTTCGCCGTGACCAATTTCGGTTCCTGGATGACATCGGGCATGTATCCCCATACCCTTGACGGATTGAAGACAGCATACGTGCTGGGGCTCCCCTTTTTCCGCAATTCTCTTATCGGAGACCTGATATATTCCCTGTTGTTTTTCCGGTCATACCGTTTCGTCGCCCCGTTTGCAAAAAATCTGATACTATATATCCGCGACCGATTGTCGCATTACCATTTGTCCCGGTAACGCCACTGTCCCCTAAGGGGGATGGGAAGGCGGCATCCGCAAGGATGCATGAGGGAACGTTGTGCAATTCAACGACTGTGCCGCAGCGGTGATCCTGAGCTTGCCGAAGGAAAGTCCGAAGACCTATCGGGATGAGATTGTCCCCGTGCAGGGAGCCTTATGTATCACCAAGCAGAATCAGTCCGCCTCCAACCAATCTTCCATGCTCCCGAACCGCTCCCGGACGCGTCCTTGTCTTTCATCTCCGAGTATGAAAAACGCCCCGATTCAATTTTCAGGTACTATTCTATCGAGAACGAAGCCGCGTTCCTCGGCAGGGCAACCGCGCTCAAAGACCAAGAACGCCGGTATTATGTCGGGGAAAACGTGAAGCGGTTCCTGGGAGAGTATGTCGCCAAACTCCCCTTCTCGCACATATCTTATCACCTTGGGGGCGGGGGATTTGCGTTTGCCGGCATGCCGGTGACAGCTTCATATGCGAAGGCGGCGGAACTCGGGGAAACCCGCGAACAGGCGGAACTCACGGGATTCCTGGAAGTCGAAAGGCAGATGCGGGAACATCCCCGTTCCATGTCTTTCTGGCTTTCCCCCCCGAAAACCGCCGATTATGGGTTTGTTTTCGCCCTTGCCCCCGACAAGACAGCACCAGAGGGATCCGGGATGGTCAAGGAATACATCATCCGCTATCCGGAGCGGAAGGGAGAGCTTGCGATGAG
>Ga0172369_10005255_pt1 | contig 16017 bp, 18 predicted proteins | sample LakKiv25m_FD_114539 | JGI IMG/M metagenome (GOLD analysis project Ga0172369, IMG submission 114539) | Freshwater microbial communities from Kabuno Bay, South-Kivu, Congo - kab_022012_11.25m | ecosystem: Environmental > Aquatic > Freshwater > Lake | place: Democratic Republic of the Congo...
CCAACCAGCAAGCCGATCTGCTCCGCACCCTTAATCCCTACCATCTCAACTATTACAAATCCCGCGCCAAAATCTATTTAACTCTTAATGAAAATGAGCCTGCGAAAAACGAGCTAATCAAAGCCCGTGAGCTCGCTCCGACTGACCCCAAATTGGCTTACAATCTAGGTCTTGTCGAAACTCGCCTTGGCCAAAACGAGGAGGCCGCCCAACAGCTCCGTGATGCCATAGCCCTCAAACCCAACTACGAGTCCCCCTACTATGCGCTAACTCTCCTCTACGAACAGACTAAACAAGAAAAATTAATCCCCGATTTGTTAAAACAAGCCACCCAAAACCTCGCCACCTACAGTGGCCAACTCAAAGCAAAAATCGAGAAATACCAATAAACTAATTTCGAGCATCTTCAGGTCGAACAAACACTTTTCCACGCTCTTCACTTGGTTTGAGATCAGTACTCAATTTCCTAACTGCCTCAGAAGCTTCCACTATTCGTCGAAAAATCTTCAACTGCTCAGTCGTCATATCCTCCACCAACTTCCCCAACAAACCCGCCTTTCTCAACGCCTCTTCTCTTATTGCAAGCAAACCACCTTCTTCACCCATACCCCCACTCTACCACTCCGCCCCCTGCACATCAAGTGCATTGCACTTGAGAAATGCCTCCAGACACGAAATTGTCTGGGAGACCCCAATTTCAACCCCTCATTTGCTATAATTCAGTATATATGATCACCAAAAAGACACTTCTTGCCAAGAAAAATACTATTTCTAACCTAGCCCGACAAGCTGGCGTATCCTATCTCGCTCTTTTTGGTTCTGTCGCCCGCAATGAGCAAAGAATAGATAGCGATGTCGATATTCTAATCAAATTCGGCAAGAAAAATAAAAGCTATTTTGATCTTATTAAGCTCGAACAAGACCTTTCTACCCTCCTTCAAACCAAGGTGTCAGTTCAAACTCAAGACACAATTAGCTCTCTCATATTCCCCTATATTCAAAAAGATTTAACTCTACTTTATGATCAAAAATAACCTAATCTACATCGAGCACATACTCAAAGCGACTCAAGAAATTGCAGTTTTCATTAATGGTATGACCAAACGTCAATTTCTTCGTGATACCCGCACCCAAGGTGCCATCTTCTACCAAATAGCAATTATAGGGGAAGCTATCCGTCAAATTAGTCCGGATTTTAAACAAAAATACGCAACAATCAAATGGAGTCAGATTACAGGAACTCGCAACAGGCTCGTTCATGATTATCTAAACATTGATCTTAATTTACTCTGGCAAATTAGCAAAAAAGATATACCACAACTTAATGTGCAGATTACAAACATTAAATCACTCGAAAACTCGCCTTTCCAATTATGAAACCAATCCTTGCGGTTCCTCACGACACCCTCCGCGCCAAGTCGGTCAAAATCGACCGCATAACTCACGATGTCCAGGAGCAGATCCAAGATCTCATCGACACCATGAAAGCCGCCCACAACCCAGATGGCGTCGGCCTCAGCTTCCCCCAGATCGGCTACAACCTCCGTGGCTTCGTCACCTACCTCGAGAAACGTATCAAAGTATATCTTAACCCCATCATTCTAGATCAAAGCGAAGAAATGACCCTTGGTGGCACCCCCGACCGCCCTACCCTCGAGGGCTGCCTCTCTATTCCCTGGCTCTACGGCCCCGTCAGTCGCCCCAAAAAGATCAAAATTGCCGCCATCGACGAGCACGGTGTACCATTTACGAAAAATTTAACCAGCTTCCCCGCCCGCCTCTTCCTCCACGAGTACGACCACCTCGAGGGAGTCCTCTTCACCGACTATACCCTGCGTGACAACCTCCCCCTCTACTTTCTCGACCATGAAAAAGACCAATTCACCAAAATAGAAAAACCCGAAACAGTGATCAAGTGGTAAATACATTATTGTTTAACATAGCCATCAATAATATTACATTTTTGTAGTTTATACTTGACAAAAACGTAAATAGTGTTAATATCCAGATATGGACAACAAAATTGTCGAGCGTCTTACTTTTCAAAACCCTTGGTGGCAAACAAACCAGATTCCACCAGTCCTTGTACCCACCTTTCACCGAGTCATTTTTCAAAAAATTCAAGGCTATCTCGCACTCGACCGCATCATTATCCTCAAAGGACCGCGTCGAACTGGGAAATCCACCCTCCTTTTTCAACTCATGCAACAACTAATTACAGAGAACAAAATCGCACCCCAACGACTCTGTTATATAAGTTATGACGACCCCCAACTTCGACTTGATCTACTCGATATCCTCAAAGTCTACGAATCGCAAAATCATCTCTCTCTAGCCGACCATACTACTACCTATCTATTTCTCGACGAGATCCACTCTCTACCCCACTGGTCGTCTCTTCTTAAGCTACTCTATGACAAAAAACTCAATCTCAAAATCATCGTTTCCGACTCTGCTGCCTCCCTACTCACCCACCAATCCGAAAGTCTCGGTGGTCGTACTATAGAAGAAACTATCCTCCCCCTCTCTTTCTCAGAATGGATTGAATATCACTCTCACTCGAGAGTTCCTAGTCTAACTTCACCCAATCAGCAATTATTTTCGCAGTATTTGCAACACAGCGGGTTTATGCATTTGCAAGAAATTGCCGATTCAACTCTTCGGTCTCGCATGCTCCTCGAAGATGTCGTAACCAAAGCTATCTACAAAGACTCTGTCGAAATTTATGGTCTCCGCGAACCAGCTATTTTAGAAAAATTGTTTAGTTACCTAGCTACCTCTAGTTCTGGTTTGGCTAACATTAGTAGATTATCCTCGATGCTAGGCATTGATCGCACCCAAACTAATAAATACATTAGCTTTCTCAAAAATACCTTTCTCATCTTCTCTCTTCCCAAATATAGCCCGATAATCAAAGAAAGTCTGCGCAGTCAGGAAAAGATACATCTCATCGACCAGGGTTTTGCCCCGATTTTTGCTACCCCACCCGGATCTCGCTACGAATCCATTGTTGCTCGCCATTTATACGCCCTATTCCCCAGAGAGCTTTACTTTTGGCGAGATCGTAATGAGGTAGATCTTATACTTAAATTTCAGGATGAATTAATCCCTATCGAAGTCAAAAATACTAGCAATGTTTCACTCAAAGAACTCACTGGTCTTACTACCTTTATAACCAAATATAACTGCAAAAATGCCTACGTCCTATACAACGGTCATACTCGTACCGAGCAAATCGGAAATACAGTTATACGTTTTATTCCTACTTGGGATTTTTTGCTCAACCCCCCCACCCACCCTATAACTTGACTAATTAGAGTATAATTCTACGCAATAGTTACACATAATTTTGTGTGACTAGTGATTGCTGTAGTTCTATGGCACAAGCGCCAAAACCACTACAGTTTTTCGCACCTTAACACGTTCATGGGTTTAATAGATTTTTCTCCTTGGGTGAAGAAAGATGCGGTGGAGGCCGTTCATCTCAAAGCAGCAGCCAAGCTACCAGCGCGGTAGTCATGGCTCAACCGGGCACCATGCCCAAATTCAAAAGACGCCACACAGCGTCTTTCTAACCCAAAAGGAGAATATCATGTCAGGAATATCTTCTGGCTGGAATGCCCTCATTGTGTTTTTCGCGGGTATTTGGCCCTTCTTATGGATTCTCTATGAAATCCATCAAATCCGCAGTCATATGCGGAAAGGTCGCACCATTGGCGGCAGCATCATTGCTGAGCTTGGAACCCTCATTGGAGGTCCACTCATTGCAATTGCAGCCCTTTGGATCATCTTCTCGATTGCCACACCCACGCTCGAAGATCAGGGACGCCGCTACGCGGGGCAATCGCAAACCGGACAAATCTTGTTCGGTTGTCTCAATTCCGGCGGTAATTGCCTTCAGGTCGGCGACGAAAAAATCATTCCCCCCACCCCGCAAGTTTGGGCGAATTCCTCTTCAGCCGAGCAGTCCCCCTTTAGTGGCTCGAACACCCCTACCCCCATACCTCAGGTGGAATCAACACCCCCCACGCCGGATCCCGCCGCTACAGTCCAGGCAACCGAACCCCCTCCCGCCCCCGTCACGGCATCTGCTCCCACTGCGCCAGACCCTGGCTTGTTTGCCACCAACGCCAACTTGGCTGCATGCCACATTCGGGTTTTGACATCCCTGGGTTTCTGGACTTTAACGGAGAATATCATCGAGCCTAGCTCGGTTTATCTCCCCGCCGGATCCAACTGGGAAGTTAACTCCCCCTCATGGGCAGGTCATTTTTTTGTCCCTGAATCCAGGGAAAAATGGCAACTCTGCTCGCTCGACTGGGGACCACCATGTACTCCAATCAGCCAACAGCTGGCAGAATCGCTTACGGGCGGTGTCTGGTTCTTTCAGGGAAAAAAGTCCTTTCAATTCACCGGTACAGGGACTATTCCCGAAGCCTGCTGGCAATACGCTCAGTAAGTCAACCCATGAACGCTACCTCCCCCGGAGCAATCTTTGTTGTGCAAGCAACAATTATTACTCCGGGGCGTTCATGTTTCGTGAACACTTGCGCCCTGTAGTAAAATACTTAATACACAACAAGTACATATTAATAAAGGAACTATATGCTTAAATCACTAATTGGCGCCGCAATGAAAGAGACTTTTGGCGTCGCCACTCAACCAGAACAACAGACACCTTCTGCAGTTGATCTTTTGCAAGCCACAATTATCAAAGAAACTCTTGGTGTAGCTACCAAACCAGCAGAAGATCTGAGTCTAGTAGACCTAGCCTTCCAGACGCTAAATCAAGAAATGTTTGGCGTAGCCACTGCCCCAGAAGCAGAAACATCAAGTAAAATTGGTGCAGTTTTGGGCAAAGTCACCGAACAAGTAACCCTCGAAACAATCGGTAGCATTGCCGCCCTAGCTCTCAAAGATATTCAGTCAGGTGTCTTAACTCAGGCCAATCCTCCCGAACCAGAAGGGCCAAGTCTATTATCTCGCGGTTTAAAAGGAGCTAAAGACATTTGGAAGGGTAGGCAAGATAAAAGTGCAGCCAAAAAAACTCAAAAAGCCGCTGAAGAAGCCGAAGCGCAACGTAAAAAGAAACAAGCCGATGATCTCAATCATGCCCAAGCCATGGCCAATGCCCACAAAGATTCTGCCCAAGCCCAAGCTCAAGGCGCCGCAGCAGCTATGGTTACAACCCAAAGTCTTGCCAATATTATTCAAACACTTAATGCATTTCGCCAAACTCAAGGAGGCTCTGCCTCTTCTCAACCAAATCAAAGTGAATCCCCTGACATTATCGATGGTGTAGCAAAGGACATTAAATAATGTTAAAAAGTTTGTTGCAAGAATCATTTGGTGGCCTCAATGCGGGTATCGTCGAAAATCAAGGAGAAGAGCCTGGAATATTTTCGATATTAGCAGAATCTGTTGGGTCTGAGTTTTTTGGTGGAGTAACTCCAGATGGCAAAGCCTACTCAACTTTTTCAGTTGAAGATGATATCCCAGCAACTGGAGTCAGACCAAAAGCTATAGCATCTACCAACCCACTTGCCACTCAACAAAAACCAGAAGTCAAATCAAACGGCAAAGGTGGACAACTTTCCGCTCCCGAACAAGCTCTCTCCGAAACCGAAAAAGTCATTACCGCGCTGGTCACCACCATCGCATCCCCCTTGCTAATGCCAATTGATGCGCTAGCGATTAAAGCTGATCTAATCCCTACTCCTGACCAACTACTTAGTACTACTCTCCGAGACCTCGCTACTGCTGCCGAGGCCTATCGTCAAATTCCAGGAATTGTCGCTCAAGATCCCAACCGCCAAGCGATTATTCAAGAAGCGGCAAGAACCGCTCTGAAAATTGCGATCCCCCAACCCGCCGAAGACGTTACCTGGGAAAAACCAACTGCTAAAGAAAATGAAATTGCGATCCAACAAGCTTATGACATTGTCAAACAAGCTATTGCCGAGATAGGAGACACATCATGCCAGAGTTGTGGTCAATTACCATGTCGCTGTGGAGCTAGTGAAATTGAATTCTCATTGCCAGACGTTCTAGAAAAAATTAAGTTAATAACCGAAAAACATAATTCTCGTCTCGCTCTCGAAGCAGCCTCTAGTACCGTCGTCAACAATGTCCGTCGTCAGGCCGCAGGCGCAATCCAAAATGCAATTGGTGACAAACCAATTGAGGTGCTCCACATTCCTCCCAAATCACTTCTTACCGGCGCATTTCTTGGTGATTGGAAAGAAATAGTCCCTGCCATCATCGCCTCAGTTATCGAAAACGAATCGGGCAAACGTGGAGCTAGCATTGCCCTACGTCCCAAACCAGGAACTAAAGAAGGTGGCTCGTTAATCGTCAATATGACCGAAATAGGCCAATCGACTGATAGTGACGAGTTCCCACTTACTGCGATCACAACCTGGGAACAAAGCATACTCCAGCAATCTCTTTCCGATAAACGTAGTAATCGCGCTAGATGGGGCAGAACCAAGCACGGAACTATCCCAGAAGTTGGTAACTTAAATATTGTCAGTCCTGGCAACTCCGCCGTCAAACAAAAAATCCCGGTGGCAGTCCGTTTTCCTCACACAGATAGAGATAGTCAGGGAGGTGCTAGTATTCTTAACTACGCCCTCTCTCAACTAGCGGGGGTACAGATTTTTCTCAAAGATGCTCAATCTGCACTTGCAACCCCAGACCTAGGTAATGATGCACATGCTCTTACCCAGTCAGCCACAGTAGAAGCTACGCGTAGTCTCGAAAAAAATGGGATTCGTCCCGGCGTAATTGCTCGAAAAACTCATGAAATCGTTAGTAAGATACTTGATGACCAAGACGCCAATCCAACTCTCAATAATATTGCTCAACAGGTACATTTATCTCAAAAACAAGAGTTGTCAGCGGTGGCCAAAGCATCTCATGATCAAGCAACACTTAATCTGGCCTTAACCAACCTCCAAGTTGGATTAACTCATGAGCTAGTTTTAAGAAACCCAGATAAATTCGTAATTAAATACGAGGAACCATATACAGTAAAAGGTGAGTCAAGAAGTGCCACAAGAGAAGTCTATGTTCTTGATCGCGATACCAATCAGCCTGTACTTGCCTCTCAAGTATCTAGTTTAATCAAGGGGAAAAAGCCACAACCATCTAGCTGGGAAGTCCACGGATTACCTCCGAAAGATGTTAATGCTGACCTTGTCGCAACAGCTATTGAAACATTGGCATCTATATCACCGACCCCACGACTCTGGCAACAAATTATTAGTGGGGAAGTCGATATACCAGATAATGTCGATAGACGGACGATCTCAAAAGCAATGCTAGCGATTAATTCGCAGAAAGAAGTAGAGGCAGCAAATCCTCCCTCGGTCAAAAAACGATCTCTAGCTGAACGTGCGGCTGACAATATCGATCTTGCTGTTGCCCTCATTACTCCTAGACGAAAATCCAAATAATTATTACTATTTGAAGCCTACTCAAGTAGGTAGTTTTATTGTACTTTAACAAATTAAGACTATAGGTTCTGGAGCAAAATCTGGACAACTATGTTGTTGCCTGGAAATGCTCCAGAACGCGGAGCAAAACAAAATCTTATGAGTCAAAGGAGGCTCAGAAAACCCCATGCGCGCGTTGCGCAAAAACCAAAACGCGCTGGGACTGGTCCTCCTCGCGCTCTTCTTTTTCTCGACCGCACTCGTGCCTTACGCGCGAGTTGCCGCCGCCCCCGTCTTCCGGCAGATCATTTGCACGGAAGAGGATTTAGCCTTTGCTTGGCCCTACACCAAGTTTGTAGAAACACAGGGCCCCCACGGCGCTTCATACGGCGATTACGCCTATGATCTCGCTGCTGGCAGAGGTGCCCCAGTCTTGTCGCCCATTAACGGCGAAGTAACCAAGCTGGGCACAGACGGCCTCGGAAACACGTATGTCTACATCAAAAATACGTGTTACGAAGTCAAGATTCTCCATGGTCGCTACACGGTCGCCGTAGGTCAATCTCTACAGATTGGCAATGTAATCGGCACCGAAAGCAACCAGGGGAATACAACCGGTTACGGTGGAGTTGTATGTGCTAGTGACGCGACGCCAAACTGTGGGAACCACACCCACCTAAACGTCCGCGAAGCAAACACTGGCAAAAACCTCGACGCTAAGTCATTGGTCAACCATGATTCAGTCGTTAATGGTAACTTGCCAGAAAAAGTCGCACTCATCGTCCCCGACTCCCCCGCCGAAGTGCAAGAAACAGTCCAAACTGGAAAAGGCAACCTATTCCATTGGCTCTTTGCCAACTGGATGTGGTTCGTCCTCGCTTTCGCCCTGATCTTTGTGATCACGGGAGCCCAGCACGGACTGAGCCTACGCACCACCCTTGCAATTGTGGGCATCGGACTCCTAATCTATGCCTGGTGGATCCCCTCCACTAGCACTTGGTTAGAGAGCCCAGTTGATGGATCAATCCCCATCAAAACCCACTATGGTGATGTGCGCGTAGATCCGCAAGGAACTACCACCACCACCTGGGCTGTGGCTGCAGGCACACCCATCAGGGCAATTGCCCCGGGCATTGTCGTCAATACTCCTGACTCACTAGAGGGTTATTTTGGCTATCAACAAGTCTGGGTGGACACCGGCAACGGTCTCTACATTCAGTATGCGATGCCTGCCTCTAGCTCTGCCAAAGTCCTCTCAGGGACCAAGGTCAAAACAGGTCAAGAAATTGGCATAACCGCCGCTGGCGAACTCAGGCTTGGTGTAAGTTCCAAAGCTCCTACCGAGTTCGTTAGTATCGACGACCGCACCTACGGCTGGATGGACCCCGAAGAATATTTGGGTAAATCCACGCTTAGCGGTGGGCGCAAGAACGAGGCAGTATTTATGGGAGTAGGATTTATTCTACTGATCATAGCCTTGTTCTGGCCAAAAAAAGAAGAGACAGACGAGCTCACATTCCCATGGAACCGTAGCATGGCTCGGTATCAAAACATTAAATTGATACTGGGATTCTGCATAGTCGCTATCGGCATCATGCTCGATGGCCCATGGTTTATGTGGCTCGGTACTGTCCCCCTCTCCCTCTCCCTGACCTATTTTATCGGTAGATTGGGTTACCGGAGGAGCTCAGAGTGGGGCGTCAGTACAAGGTCATACTTAATGAGTATCTTGAGTATGATCTTCGAAACCACCCTGGTGGTCGGATTGATAATTGCGGGCGTGGCAAACCCCGACATTATCTTTATCCGCCGTGCGGTAGCGCTAGACCTCCCCCAGGTCACTACCCCGCGCCTCCAAGAGTGGAATCCTCCCTCACTCGTTGAGGATGATGAGGTTGCCCCAAGCAACCCCATTTACAACCTCAGCGATACCCACGCGATCGAGCCGTTCACCTTCCGTTACTGGAACGGTGGTATGTATCGTGTGGATATCCCGCAAGAGGTTTGGGACGCGTCAATTGCAGCCGATCAGAAACATGGCTGTGATTACCGCCTTATCCTCGCCGTTGCTTGGTCGGAGTCCCCCAACTTCACCAATCACACTAGCGAGAATTCGGCGGGCGCGATGGGAACATGGCAATTTATTCCTGGCACCTGGAATGGATACTGGCCAGACCCCACGACTCGTCCCCCTCGCACCGATATCGGTGCTTCAGCTGATGCCGCCTGCCGCAAAGCAGTCGACCAAGGACTCCCCACTTCGGGTAGTCGCTCAATTTTCATCGACCGCTTTGCCCACCACCCCGTAGGCGGGAGTGTGTGGAATATGCACGACGGCCAGGCAGGTACGGTTTATGATCTCTGGCAAGAGCTCAAAAATCGTACCCAGTAAACTCCGCGTTATTCGGGAGAAGTGGTAACCTGCCACTATCACTTCTCCCGTGTCAGGAGCATTCAACTAGAACACTTACGTGTTCTACGCTGGATGCACCTCATGCGTCTGCTGGTACATTCGAGATTGCCTCGAAACGTACATGCAGTTTGCATGTGCACCCAGCAATAGTTCGTCTCCCGCCTCGCGGGACTGATGAGAAGCGTACTAGCAATTAGCTAGTCCTCGAAACGAACAACAGAACCTATTTATGAAAAAGATTACTCCCCTCATCTATGCTGATCCAGAACGATCAGGATATGGAGATTTACTCCTTACAGGCCCAACAACTGGCTACACTCCAGATCAAATTCGTGCTGGATACACAGTCGTAACCCCAATTCTAAATGCTGATGGAGAACTAGGTAGCTTAGAAGTACAACCTACCGCCACGGTCGTAGATATCTGTGCCGTACTACATAATTGCGGAATACCCATCCAAGCCTTGTCTGGAGTCCAAGAACTCGATGCACTTAATCGAACTCAAAGGTATTTTGTTATCCCAGATGACAACTTAGGTAGTGGAGTCTACGCATTATCATTAGTGAGTCAATCCGAGTTTATTCCTCTTGCCTAACCCCCTATAATATTCTCATGGGAAAAGAAGGGGAAACGAATAGTGTTACTCTCCCAAGACCACCATTGCCAAAAGAGTACGCAGAAGCAGGCCTGACCGTTCGATATGACTACAAATCTGGTCGATGGATTGTAGTTAATAACGACGAGAATCAAACCAAGCTCCACCCAATCAGAAAATTATTCCAAGACTATTACCTCCCTACCAACTCAGAATCATAGTACAATTCTATCCATGACCACTCTCATCTTTTTCGGCTCCGACCAATATAGTGCCGTCGTCCTCAAACAACTACTGGAAAACCGGAATACTGGAATACCGGAAAACTTAACAGTCATTACCGATCCCCATACTCCCCCCAACCCCGTCGAATCTATGGCTCGCGAACTCTCCCTCCCCCTCACCTACTACACCGACTTTGCAACTTGCAACTTGCAACTTGCAACTAGTCAATCCGAAACAGTCGGATTGACAGCCTCCTTCCCCCATCTTTTCCCCACTGACCTCATCACTGCCTTTAACGGTCAGCTCTACAACCTCCATCCCAGTCTCCTCCCCCAGTATCGCAACGTCGCCCCCGTCCCCTACGCGATCGCCCTTGGTGACCAGGTCACGGGCATCACTCTCTTCTGCATCGCCCCTACTATCGACAATGGCGAGATCATCAGTCAGGTTGAGGAGCCCATCCTCCCTGAGGACACTACCCCCACTCTTCTCACTCGCCTCTTCACCAAAGGTGCCAACCTCTTCATCAACACTCTCCTACATCAAAAACAAGGTTACGAACCTTGTAAAGATATGGTAGAGAACAAGGTTCGTAACCTTGTTTTTACCCACCGCCTCACCCGCCAATCTGGATTTGTCGAGTGGGACGTCGTCCAAAAGCTCCTACAGGGCCAGGCCCTGAAGGCCCAAGATACCCAAAACGAACTTCTCCGTCTGCGACTCTCGCGCCAACCATGTACCACGCACCATGTACCATGTACGATCCTCTCCGATCTCATTCGCGCCCTAACCGGCTACGAAAAGGTCTGGACCATCGCTCCAACTAAAAAAGGAGACCTCCCAATCTCTTTCTCCCTGCCCCCCAACCATGTACCAAGTACTATGTACTATGTACTCGTTCCCGGCAAACCTCGCCCCATTCCCTACTCCGACTTTACAAAATACTACCTCAGTGTATAACTGTAATTATGTCAACCCAAAAATCATCTCTCAACGAACCCTCTCGGTTAGATCTTATTGAAACAAATATTTCTCTACTTCAAGATGATGTTGTGGGTATCCGCAACGATATCAAAGGAATGAAAAAAGAAATTAGTGCGATTCGCACTGACATGGTCGATCTCGAAGATAGATTAACCACCAAGCTCGACAAAATCCTCGACATCGTCTCCGAAAAGCAAAGCACGGTTCACAATCGTCTAACCAAACTAGAGCATCACACGACTCACCCCCCAACCCTCGCTTTTGCCGCCTAATCTATCTTCCCCACCGCTCCCGACTAACCCGTATCACCTTCTCTCTATTCTGATTCTTTGAGGCTGGCAATGGTAAAGTTCTAGCCACAAACGCACGTCCCGACATCGAATCCACCATTAGTCGCACCGCAATCTGGAAATTCTCCAAGTTTACCAAGTCTTTATCGGTAAAGACGTCGCCAAACTCCTTCATAATTATCCGGGCATCATCCGCCCCGATCGTGAAGCTAATAATGCTCCCCGCATTCCCCAATATCGCCTTCTGCACCTCGAGTGGGATCTGCGCCATATACTGGTTGGCCATCGTCAAATTGAGCTTGTATTTCCTCGCCTCCGACAAAATCTTAATAAAGCTGGTTGTCGCAAAATTCTGAAACTCGTCGACATACAGGTAAAAGTCGCGCCTGTCCGACTCCGCTCGCTCTACTCGATTCATCGCCGCCAGCTGGAACTTGGTAATCAGCATCGCCCCAACCAGCGCCGCATTATCCTCCCCGAGTTTGCCTTGACTCAAATTAGCAATCAAAATCTTCCCCTCGTTCATAATCTCTTCCATATCAATGCTTGATTGTGGTCGCTCAATAATCGCGCGGATTAAAGGGGAACTGACAAACTGCCCCACCTTGTTAAGAATTGGTGCAATTGATTCTTGCATCATCTTTTCGCTCATCCGCTCAAACTCATTTTCAAAATAACGTCTTATCACCACATCCTTCAAATTGGCTACCACCTGTTGCCTATAGTTTCGCTCCGTGAGCATCCGAGGGACATCCACGAGCGTTGCACCTGGAGTCTCCGACAAGGCAAGTAAAGTATTGCGCAAAATATACTCGAGCCTCGGCCCCCACGAGTGACCATACAATTTGTTAAAAATAGCGACAATGCCCGACACCACCAGCTCTCGTTGTGCTGGATCACGTACTTCCAAAATATTGATGCGCACCGGCCGATCGCGGTCTATGGGGTTAAAGTAGATAACATCGTTAATCCGACTCGCTGGCACATAATTCATGATGGTATCCGACAAATCTCCGTGCGGATCAATAATCGCGATTCCCCTCCCCTTTTTCATATCATCAATCGCCATGTTCGCGATCAAAGTTGATTTCCCTGTCCCCGTTTTCCCAATCGCCCAGAGGTGTCGTCGTCGATCCTCGTCTTTGATCCCAAAAATTAAATCGCGATTCTTAAAGACAGTTCTGCCGAAAAAGTTAATCCCTACTCGCTCCTCCTCACTCTTCCCCTCTGCAACCGGCAAATTCTCGGGTGGCTCGCTAAAGACATTTTGCCCCCACAAAATCATTGGGATCCTCACTTTATCACTGGGCAAATGCCAAAGTGTCGCCATCTCTGGGATCGAGACCACTCGCTTCCCCCCACCTCGCCGCTCAACCAATCTCCGACGCCAAGCGTCAATCCCAAACAACGGCTTCGAGAGCCCCCAGCTATTCCCATCCGGTCTAGAGAACACCCCCATCACCGCCGCTAACTCTGTTAATCTGGTCGGGTTACTCGCCCCGATCCGGAAAGTGATCCCAAATCCCGGGTGTCCTATCTTCTCTTCGATTCCCCGTGCGTTCGGCAACGTCCCCCGTCGCTCACTGTAGCCATCCCTGCTCTGCGTCACCCCTACCCCACGTCCACGGTCGATCGCTCCCCTCCCCTCGCTTTGCCAGGTACTTGGTGCCTCGGTTAGTACCCACGACATCCAGATCACCTCACCTGCCTCCGCCTTAGATAATACTGATAAATACGTGTTAATGGGATCCGTCTCGCGAAAGTCACTCCAAGTTTTATAGGGATAAAAACTAGCCAAATTGACCTTTAGCTCCCCCACCTGCATTCTCGAAGCAAACCCAGGCAAGGGATCAACAATCGGAGTAATGACGGCCAGAGGGTAGGTCGACTGGATCTGCGCCACCACAAACTGTACTAGGTAGGTATGACACGTGACCAAAAATCGGATCTTCTGCTCCCACACTGCAATCTCGAGTGCCACCACCGGCCTCACCTCACCCTTGATCCAGACGTCGATTAGGGATTTGTGCAAAATCGTCGGGAAAGTCGAGAGAAACGTTGCCGCGCTCTCCGCAGTTACTTCTGTTTCGCGCGGGATAGTCACCAAAAGAGTTGTTAAACTGGGCATGCTACTAGTATAGCTGATTTATCTCGCCAAAGTACCAACCAACCACAAACACCCACCAATCCCGCCAATCAATCCTAACCCACCCAAAATAGCCAACCCAACCCGTTCTAATTCAGTCTTCGGATAATAATTTTTTACTTTCTCTACAGCACTCATATTCTTGAGCTATTTACCCTTAACCATCCTGAGGCATTTGGTACAAAGCCTCATCTTGATACTAGTTTCCCCTAACTTCATGCGGTGAGCATGGAGATTGGGTTTGCGGATCCGTTGGGTGCGATTTTTGGCGTGACTGACATTATGTCCCACGTCTCGTTTTTTGCTACAAAGATCACATGCGTATGCCATAGAAAAGTATTCTACCAAACTTTAAGCAGAGACGCTACCCCGGCTACGGAAAATAAGTGAGGCACCGATCGCGATACCCACGATCACTAGTACTATAACTAATAACGAAGTTAAGATCTTGCCAATCACCGTCCCAGCTGTAGAACTAGTCGTGCTAGTAGCACTTTGGACTGTCATTCCAGTCTTGGCGGTACTCGCTGGAGCAGTCGAGGCAGTCGGCACAGCAGCCACCTTGGATTTATCAAAGTCAAAATAATCAACCTTACCCACTACAACACGCTTGTCACTAGGCTTCCTCACCAAACTTTCGGCCTCGGCAGTGATAAAGACTTCGTCATATGGACTGGCAATATTACCCGAGAAGTATCCCTTATCAACTTCGGCGACGCGCATCACGCTCGAATTGGCACTGGTCTTAGCCCAAAGAACATACTTGTTGTATGTGGTCTCGTGGGGATAAACTAAGCCATCACAACGCCCAAATACGCGGTAATAACCGTCTTGATAAAGCGAAATTCCTTTGCATGAAACTCCAGAGCCAGAGAGATCAACTGACCCCTCATGTGCTGAGGCAACACCTGCAAAAACAAATAATGAAGCAACCAGCACCATTAGTTTTTTCATATGTCCCATAGTGTATCAGATATTCCCCAAAAGTCAATGTTATACTATCTCCATTATTCATTATTCATACTTCATGCTTCAAACTCTCTTTAGCTCCCCTCTCCTCTTCCTAATCTGGGCGATTTCTTTAGTTATGGCAATTAGTATCCACGAATATGCTCACGCCAAGGCTGCCGACACCTTGGGCGACCCCACCCCTCGCTCCGACGGCCGCTTGACTCTCAACCCCAAAGCTCACCTAGACCCACTAGGCACCCTTTCACTTCTCTTTTTAGGCTTCGGTTGGGGACGCCCCGTTGGTTTTGATCCCTATAATCTAAGGAATCCCAAACGTGATTCTGCACTAATTGCTCTGGCAGGCCCCGCGAGCAACCTTCTCTTTGCCCTAGTTCTCTCTCTTATCCTGCGCTTTACTGCCATCCCCCTAGTTCTAACTCTTTTCCCCATCCTCATTATGATGAACGTAACCCTCGCTATTTTTAACCTCGTCCCGGTCTACCCGCTAGATGGCGAGAAGATCCTCTTCGGCCTACTCCCCACCGAAACTGCTATCGAATTCGCCAAAATTATGCAGCAATACGGGACAGTCATTTTGATTCTCATGCTCCTCCCAATTGCTGGGGGTACCTCCCCCATCTCTGCCCTAATCTCCCCCGTCATTTCCTTTGTCTCTAGTCTCTTGCTATAATTTTACTCATGAAAAACTGGAATACCAATACCACTCAATTTCGCTCCAAATTGGATAAAAAAATCTGGGAACTATCTCAATTAATAAATTATGGATTTGATGGCAAAAAGCTATCAAAAAAAATCTTAACTCGTTACTGGTCAAAACTTACGCCCCACCTCCGTCCTGAGCGCTCCCAGATGCTAGAATGGTTATTATGGAACAAAAAATCCTCACCCCTTTCCAATCCAAAATTTTGGAACAAATCAGGTCTGATCAAAGCATAACCACTCACTTTTATTTTACG
>Ga0172369_10005256_pt1 | contig 16017 bp, 22 predicted proteins | sample LakKiv25m_FD_114539 | JGI IMG/M metagenome (GOLD analysis project Ga0172369, IMG submission 114539) | Freshwater microbial communities from Kabuno Bay, South-Kivu, Congo - kab_022012_11.25m | ecosystem: Environmental > Aquatic > Freshwater > Lake | place: Democratic Republic of the Congo...
ACGATGGCAAGGAATTCTAACACAAGAGAAAATGGTAGTGGCTTTGATGAAGATACAATCGAGGCCGTCTGGAAGAAGGGTACGCCTGTACCAGGTCTATCAACCTATCGTAAGGATGTTTGTAGCGCAAGTATGCAACGGCAAAAATATGGGAAGCAGGAACAGTATGGATGGGAAATAGACCACATAAAGCCTGTTTCCAAGGGCGGAACTGATAATTTGAGTAACTTGCAGCCTTTACAATGGGAAAATAATAGGCACAAGGGGGATAGCGATCCTGATAAATGGACGTGTAAAGTTAGATCATAATAACATGATGATGTGCTTAGGCTTATATGAATATATCCGAAGAACAATTTTTACGCTGGTCTAGGGCACCAAGCGAAACTGAAGAAACTAAGTGCCAGTCCACATTTCAAAGAATTAAAAAAGCTTTGGAATCTAAGTTCGGTAGCAATATTTCTATTTTTTTACAAGGGTCGTATAAAAACAGAACTAACGTAAAGCTTGATAGTGACGTTGATATTGTGGCTCTCTATAAGCCAGTTTATTTCCCCGATGTTAGTTTTCTTTCCGATGAAGACAAGAAGATTTTTTGGAGTAATTTTACCCCTTCTCAATATACGTTTTCACAATACAAAAATGCAGTACAAGAGGTATTAGAAAATGAGTTTGATTCCGGAGAAGTCAAGCGCAAGGACAGATGCATTAAAGTTATAAAGAATGCTCAGCGTGTCGATGCCGATGTGGTACCTTGTTTCGAACATCATCGTTATGAAACACCATATTCGGTTAATGCTACAGGTATTGAATTTATGACGGATTTAGGTGTTCATATAATTGGTTTCCCAGATCAACATTATGATAATGGTGTGTTAAAAAATAGCGCAACGAAGCAAAAATTCAAAAGTATTGTAAGAATATTGAAAAATACCAGAAATAATATGATTGACGAGGGATTGATTACCGACAAAGCTATGCCATCTTTTTTGATAGAATGCCTTGTATGGAATATTGGAGATGAAAAATTTGATTATATTACTTTGACCGATTGTACTAGATCGGTACTTGCAAATTTATTCAATAATACGATTAAGAAAGAAGATTGTTGGAGCTATGCGGAAGTTAGTAATTTAAAATGGTTATTTCGAGGAGAAAGCCGGTGGACAAACGAAACTGCTAACACTTTTTTAGGAAAAACATGGGGGTACCTAGGTTATGACTAATTCTATATCTCTGAAGGATTCAAAGCCGTTTAAGATTTTATCACTTGATGGTGGGGGATCAAAGGGGACGTACTCTTTAGGAGTTCTATTAGAAATTGAAAAGCGACTTGGCGCACCCCTTTATGAACATTTTGATTATTTTTATGGTTGTTCTACCGGAGCTATTATCACATCTGCGCTTGCTATGAAAAAGTCTGTTGCTGATATAAAAGACCTGTATATTACCGAAATTCCAAAAGTTATGAAATGTTTTCTTGCAACAGAAAGAACTTGGAATCTACGAGAAGTATTACAAAAATATTTTGGCAAACAAACCAAGTTTGATAGTTTCACTAAGCATGTTGGGATAGTGGCAACGATGGTTGAAAATAGATCCCCGAGGATTTTTAAGACAAGTCGAGATGCGGCTTTTGGCAGGAAAGCTTCATTTATAGAAGGCTTTGGCTGTACTATCGCGGAAGCGACCCTTGCATCTTGTGCGGCGAATCCTTTTTTTAATGATGTGAGGTTATACGACGAGGTCAATAAAACATACTTTACTTGTAGAGATGGCGGCTATTGCGCCAACAATCCAACGCTTTTTGCCATAATAGACGCTTTAAAGTCTCTAGGTGTTGTAAAAGATAATTTGATTGTGGTTAATATAGGTACGGGGGACTTCCCACGGTCTCATAATGTCCGCTTAAATATAAGCGGTTGTAGACATGCTTTGTCAAAGGACTTAATACTCGACATGTTTGATACGAGTTCCAATACGAATGCGGCCATTGTTAAATATCTACTTGACGACATAAAGAAAATAAGAATTAGTGACTCAGATTCTCATCCGTCACTTAAAACCAATATTTTAGAACATGATAAACGTAAGCTTGAAGTATTATTTTCAAGGGGCAGGGAGTCTTTTGGATCGGCTGAAAAAGAATTCAAAGAACTTTTCCCCGGAAGCTTATAAAAACGAGACGTAATTGTAAGTCTTAATTTTGAGGTATAAGGAAGTTGTATGAAGCGTATAATCTTTGCTATTCACGGTATCAGAAGTCATAAACAAGATAATTGGGTATATGATTTTACGGATTTTGCTAAACAAGATCCAAGATTTAAAGATGACATTTTTGAGCCATATTATTATGGGTTCGTTTTGGCCACGGTATCTGTTATCCCGTTTTTCAAATACGCCAGAGTTAACAGATTAAAAGAAGTATTACGGAAAATAATCAATAATAATCCTGATTGTGAATTAAATATAGTCGCACACAGCTATGGGACAGAATTGTCTTTTCAAGCAATCAAAACAAGTGGTGAAGATGGCAAACCGCCTATTATTGCGAACAAAGTAATACTCGTGTCAAGCATTGTATCTCGGCATCATGAAATTCCGTATGATACGACTTTAAGAGCAGGTAAGATAAAACAATTGCATTGTTATTGTAGCTATGAAGATGAAGTTTGTAATTATGCACCTTTTGGCCATTCGGGATGTTTCGGTTTTTCAAGAGATAGATATGATAGCAAATGTTATCCGAAGCCTTTTGATGATTTAGAAATATATAATCATCAGGTAGAGAAATTAGAGCATGGCGATTATTTTCAGGGTACAAAATACTATAAGGAATGGTTAGATATAATTGCTGGCTAGAAAAAAGACTGGAGAAATAATGACTAGAAACGAAGAGCGGATGATTGAGATCAAAGTACGTTTTTGGACGGGCGAGATTTCTCGTACTAAAGGTACAGTTGAACCACGTCATTGTTGGGATGCTGGCACAGTGGGAATTAAACCTAACAAATTACATGGTATTAAGTGGCAAAAATCTATTCCGTTTAATTCGTTAATGGGGATCTCACAGGCAGTTGAGATGATGCTGGTACGCGCTGGAATCAGGATTCACAAAGGTAAAATTACCAAAAAATATATAGAATCTAATAGAGAGCACGGAAGTAAATAAGTGCTAGCCAAAACTTCCATAACTTATCAGGTCCCACTTTCAACGCTTTAGTAATCTTCCCAATCGTATTAACCTTCAAGGCAGGCGGGTTCTTCTCTCTCTCAAGTCTCTGCAGGTACTTATAATCAAAACTTCAGTAACTGTGAAGGGGTCATGCCGAAGGCCTTAGCGAGTTTCTCTAAAGTATTCAAGGTGGGCGAGGACGGCTTCTTACCTTCAAGGCGCTGGATATACTTGTATTCCAAATCAGCTAAATAAGCAAGCTCCTCCTGTGTTATCTTCTTTTTCTTCCGCAAGGCTTTCAGGTGCTTTCCAAATCGAGTATTAACATTCTCCATACCGCGATTTTCTCATAAAAATTGGCATCTTGACACCCACGATAGTAGGTGCTACAATTTTATTCTGTAGTGATAACTTCTAGGAGGAAGAATGAATCTAGTTAAAGTGCTGTTTAGCCTGGCAGGATTATTAATCTTACTAATTCCAGTAGTTATGGTGATTTACAATGTATTAGGAGCACCAACCTCAGAGATAGGCTTCGTTGCATTTTTCCACAACTTCACAGGACTCTTCATTATCGGATTACTCGCAGGAGCGATTGGTTGCGTTACCTGGGCGGTTAGATTATTCGGATTGAAGCTTGTTATCCAGTATCTCTTCGGAAAGGAGAGAAGCTAGGATGGGTTATTGTAGTAAGGGGCATGAACTTCGTAAGTGTTATAACTGTGGTTTCGTTAGTTGTATTCACTGTCAGAAAGAAAGCAGAAGTTACAGTGGAGATACTACCTGTCTGAATTGTGGGAAATATCAGGGCATGGTTAGCTATAGCGATTCGCCTATCTCCTCGAGCAGCTCATCAAACAGCTCTTCTGGAGATGTAGCTGTATTCATTGGTGTTTTAATATTAGCGTTAATCGCTATTGTGATTAAATTTTTGTGGATTACCCTTAGTGTTGTTGGTGTGATTGGAGTAATCGTATGGATTATTATTCGGAGTCGCTCCAGTAAAAAAGCTCAGGAATGGTCTGATAGCAGTGAGCGAAAAGAACTTGCTGAAATACTCAGATCTCAGGATGAACGCAAACGGCCAGACAGTGCTCTTGATAAGAATGTGCCGAGCTTATCGGAAACATTTAAATACGAATGGGAGATTGGTGGTAAAAAATTCATAGGTACCAGAAAGATCGAAAGCGAACAAGCCCTGCGAGATCATGTTGCGCGAGCGGGTGGTAAATTTATACGTTTAATCAATGATTCGTGCAATGAATCGGAAAATGATTCTTTGGGCACTGCTCGTATACAAGAAGCCTTTGAGAATTATATTGATATGAAAGCTGTTGATCTGGGGGTGCAGAATCCGGATAAGCTTGATACATGGGACATAGGAAGATTAGTAACTCATCCAGAGGTGCTGCCGTGTGCATACGATTTAACCGTTGGCGGATGGTTGTATCGGCTAAAATTCTGGGGTAAACCTGATATCACTTGGTTTCATCCAACTACAGGTGAGAAGGAAAAGATGACGGAATCTCAACTAAATTATTATCTATCCGGCATGGAGTTTCTGCAGAATTTCGGCAAGTGGCATTTACATAAGGTATCGTTCAAATCATTTGAAATGTCTAGGAGGTGGAAGGGAGAAGACGGAAAAATGATCGATGAAAAAATAGCTGTTGATATAGATTTGAACGATAATGTAAAGCAAGCCTTGAAGATGAAGCTAGGGTAATGAGCTTTAATTAACTCGATTAGTTTTAAAGGCAATTTTACAAAATCGTCTGCCACCCAACTCCAGAAACAAAAACTTACGCCCTAGTAACGCGGTAGACATTTGATCGATGCTTCGGGCGGGGCGCGGTTCGGCTTTTCAGCGTTCGAATGGTAGAGGGGTGTTTCTTAGTGAATTTAGCGAAAGGAGATTTTAAATGGATCTTAAAAAGCATGAAGAGCTTTTAAATAAGCTGAGAGCGAATGATGAAGAAGTTGTCTTAGATGGAGCAGTGGATAATGATCAGTGGAGCAACCTAAAAGGCAAGAGGATCCTCTGGATATTGAAAGAAGCTAATGGAACTCCTCAAGATAATGACTTACGAAAACTACTTAATGAGTTAGCCAGTACACCGAATCCTAATAAGATCTATGCGAAGTGGAAAACTACATATGGGTTAGTCGTTAAAGTCTCATATGGGCTTCTGAATGGTTACGATAAGTTGGGCGATTGGGCGGATAACGTTGATACTATAAGAGGCGTACTAAAGGATATAGCAGTTATCAATGTAAATAAGCGAGCAGGTGCAAGAAAGGCGAACTTAAAAATGCTGACTAAATGTGCTGAAGAATTTCACGATATAATTCTGAAGCAAATTGAGTTACTTGATCCGGACATTATTATCCTAGGTGGCGTAAAATATGTCTTGTCTAAATGGTTACCCGATAACGATTCAAGAAAGAAGTGGATAACTACGGATCATCCGGGGCAGAGGAGATTAACCCATAGGCAGTATTATAGTTCAATTCTTAAACAGTTGAAGGCATAAATAGTCTATAAAAACTATTCATTTCGGAACCCTCACTTAAATTGCCTCCTATTAACGCAAGAACCATTGCTAGTTTGGCCATCTGCGAATTTTCCGATAAAATGATTCAAAAATCCAGAAATCGCCTTTCTAAAAGCCTCCTAGAGGCTTAACGAATTTCGCTCAATCTAAAGCAGTCAATTAAAACACCGTCGGTAGAAAATTTCAAAAATTAACTCCACCGTCGGAAAAAATCGTTTAACAAATGGGGTCAAAAATTTGTTATTTTAAAAGGTGGGAACAAAAGAAAACACCAGTTTTAAGGTTTTACAAAAACTGGGTGGCAAAACAATCTAGGAAGCCGCTATGCGCTAAGAAACGATGTTACTTTATTCGTTTAAAGTCCGGGCGGGCACTGCTTCGGGAAAATAATCGTTCGAATGTCCTAGGGCTTCTCTAGCGTAAATTTAATGAAATGAATTTTAAACTCCAGAATGATCAGGCGAATAAAACTGAAGCCGAAGATTCGGCGAAAAGCCGAGACCGAGAAACTTTTGGTTCTGGAGTCTTCGGCTTCTTCTTTTTGGAAGGAGATCAATTTGAGAATAGCGATTTATGCGAGAGTCAGCAAAAATGATGAATCGCAGGATCCGCAGAATCAGTTAAATCCGCTAAGGGATTATGCTAAGGCTTTAGGCGGTGAAGTTGTTGAAGAGTATATTGATCTTGCTTCGGGCGGTACCAGCGATAGGGAGAAATTTCTAAGGATGCTGAATGATGCTGATAAGCGGAAATTTGATCTGGTTCTCGTGTGGGCATTAGATCGTTTAAGCCGAGAGGGAATCTCAAACACATTAGGATACTTAGAACGTCTCAGAAGAAATGGTATTGCTATAAAGTCTTTGCAGGAATCTTGGCTCGATACTCAGGATCAAGGTTTGGGACAATTACTGCTTGCAATTTTCTCATGGGTTGCTCAACAAGAAAGAAGACGGATTGTTGAACGGACTAAGGCCGGTCTTGAACGAGCTAAGCGGCAGGGTAAAAAGTTAGGTCGTCATTCGGGAACAAAGGATTCAAGACCGAGAAGGCGTTCGGGTTATTACTTGAGATATGCGAACAAAGAATCCTCCCCCGAAATTTAGATTAGTTATTAAGGGAAGAATTGCACTGACAAATAATCGTTCGATTATTTGGTTTGTTATTGCAGGGAGAGAGAACAAGTGATGAGAAAAACTTTTTTATTTGGGACAGCAGTCCTTTCTTTAATTGTTACCTCATTCGCTATTGCCAAGCCGCCTGATCTATCTAACACAGAGATAGATAAACGGTCTGATAGGTTAGATGCGATTAATGAAAAACTACAACAATCTATGGCAGATAAAGAAAGAGCCAATCTTCTATTTGAAAAAGCTCAATTGATGTTCAATACATTCGGTCCGATATACTTAAGGACATCAACAGAGGCGCTGTTAAAAGCAATTCAAATAAGTCCTCAAGAAAGGTATGAAGATTTTTTACTCGAAGTTTATGATCTATATTGGAAGGACAAGGATTTCAGTGGTGACGATCAGGTTTCAAAGGATTTGTCAGCATTACAGAAAAAGTGCGAAAAGACTATTTGCTTGTCGTGGTATAATCTCGGATTGAGTAATATGGATAATCCTGAACACTACTTCAAGAACGCGATAAAGGCGGATCCAGGGTTTTCGCCATCATACTACTGGTTGGCTTCTTACTACTGTAAGCATAAGAAGAAAACGGAGTCCATAGACTACTTTGAACGATACTTGCAGGTTGTTAACGAAAATGATCCGCAGGAAAAAGACAGGATTGAAATGGCAAGATATTTTATCAAAGAGATGAAGGCAGGAAACATCGATTACAATTCAATAATAGGAAAGGCGATGAGCGAGTAATAGTTATGGATTACGATAGAGCATTGCTAAAAAGTTTTGCTGAAATGGAAACTTGGGATGAATACTTGGAGCGGCAAGGTGCTTTTAAGAATGTATCAACAGAAGGCTTTAAGTTCCTAGAGCAAAATTACTTTAAAGAAGTAAAGCGAAGAATTAACTACTGCAAAAAACTTTTAGCTGAACATGACGACAGTTGTATCTACTATACACTGGCCGAGCTTTATAACCGTTGCAATCTCGATGAATCGCCAGAGTATCTATACAAACGACCAGTGAGGTACTATTGCATTAAAGCTTTAAGAAAAAATCCTGAATACGCGCCGATATGGTTTTTATTAGCAGAGTCCTATGTATGGGTAGTAACCCTGGGAGGGGAAAGTAAGAAGACGATGCCGAAGATGCAGGCAATGGTTGAAGAGGGTATAACGGTAGATATAAAACAGAAAGACCCTTGCGTAAAGAAGAAACTCTTGTGGTTTGCTAATTGGGCAGCTAAATGCGTTAAGAAGGCTGTTAATCTCGAGCCAGATAATCTGGAGTATCAGAATCTAATCCGAGATTGCTATAAATTCAAAGCTGAGATTGTGGGTAGCGACGAGGAATTTTAACAAAAATGAAGAGGGAGCTATAAATAAAAAGAAATTAAAGATTTTTCTTGACAAAGTAGTAACTATGTTGTATACTTGGTAAAATGTCAAACATAGACGGTACATTAAGTTTATCAGAGGTAGCCGCTAAAGTTGAGCGGTCTCATGCCTGGGTTAAAAAGATTGAAAAGAAATTCAATCTTCCTGTCTGGGGCAGTGGTCAACGAGGCAAACGAAGTTCTTATGAATTTGGAGAAGTAGATGTCTTCAGAAAAATAAAAGTTCTGAGCGATCTTGGTCTTACTTTGAAAGAGATAAAAACCATCTACGATGCAGAACAAGAGATACGAAAATTCATGGATAGAAATTTTTGTATTGATGAGAATACTAAAAAAGAAAAAATGACAGGCTATAACCTGTATATTATTTCAGATGTGTACCCTACAGATTATGACAAAGCAAAATACGAAACCGATAAAGATAAAGCCAGCCAGTTAGATAAAATGTATAAAGAATATTCAGAGGCAATAAAGATCGTGGCAGGATTGCTCGTAAATCGTCAAGAGGAGCTAAAAGAAGAACTCAGGGGGATTCAAGGTATAATAGGTGTTTAAGAAGAAAGATATTTTTTTAATTAAAGTTGTAACATCGTAACAACTATAAGGAGGTGTAAGATGTTTTACAGTAATGAGATCGTTGAGACAGTCAGGCAGGCAAATCCAATTACGGATGTGGTGGGTCAATATATTCAGCTAAAGAATAACAAGGGGCTCTGTCCGTTTCATGATGATAAAAAGCCCAGTTTCAGTGTTCATCCACATAAGGGAATAGCTAAGTGTTTTGCCTGCATGCCTCACGCCATTGATGTGTTTGGATTCGTAATGCTGATGGAGAAAGTTTCTTTCCCGGAGGCAGTTAAAATACTTGCAGACCGCAGTGGCATCGATCTGCCAGATTTCAGCGAAGAGGACAGGCAGGCCTTAGAAAAACAGAAGAAACGGGAGCGGATTTTAGAAGAGGCAGTACTTTTTTGTCACAATCAATTAATGTCGGTGTTGAAGTTAGAAAACGGAAAGGAGGCTGTATGAAGGGTCAGGATTACATTAAAACCAAAGGTATCTCTTTGGAAATGGTTCAACGGTTTAAACTGGGGTTGGCAATCAAAGGTGGATTGTTGGGGCATTTGACAAGTAAAGGTTTCACTGTGGAGGAGTGTATTGAAAGCGGCGTTGTAACCGTTAGAAACGGCAAGGTGACAGACTTCTTTGAGCATGCGATTATCTTCCCTATTATTGTTAGGGATAAAGTTGTTTCATTGACAGGGCGGATGCTTTCTGAGAGTGCCCCTAGCAAGTTCATGCACCTCAAAGGAGAGATCTCTTACCTATATAATGAGGACGCTCTCTATGAGACCGACGAAATTATTATCTGCGAAGGTCCCATTGACACCATTACTGCTATTCAGCACGGCTATGCAGCCGTAGGGGTACTTGGAGCGCAAAGTTTTAAAGAAAGCTACGTGCCAAAATTCAGAAACGTTTCCAGAATTTATTCCTGCCTTGATAATGACGAGGGTGGCAATATGGGAACAAAACGATTAGATGAAGTATTTCACGGTGATATGAAGGTAATAAAACTACCAGAAGGGATGGACTTAAATGACTACTTCAATTCTTAAAAGAAAAGAAGAATTTGAGAAGCGGAAGAAGGAAGCAAAGATTCTAATTGAGCATCTGCTTGATGAGGTTAAACCGATCCCAATCTATCTAATGGACATTGATAAGGTTGAATATGCCGATAAAAAGATAGTGGCAGAGGTCATGGTCTGCGCGAAGGATGAAGTCTACCATGTGCCGAAAATCTTTGAGGCTGAATGCAGACCTAAAAAATGTTCTATCGGCGATAAGTGCCCGTATTTTCACAAAAAACAGCGGATTCACATTGCCTATGACCGCAAGGAGTTGATTGATTTTACAAGACTACCTAATTATAGAATCGGCTATGTCCTTAGCAGCATTGTACCCTGCGAGTTTGGTGATAGAGGAGGCATTGTAACAAAGGTTGTAGAGAAGATCGCCGTACAAGATTTACTTGTGATTCCTAAAGTAACCACTTTAAGAACGGTCAAAGAGGATGATAAAGAGCTGGTAGTCGATGAGATGGGAAGAGAGTATCGAGATAAGCAAGTTTTTGCTCTCCAGCCACTCCCTAAAACCAATGAGTACTTCCGTGTTACAGGATGGGTCAAATCAAATCCGAAGAATCAAATTGCCACGTTATTAATAACTGACTTAGAGCCCTTAAACGATGACTTCCAGAACTTCAAAATTACTAAAAAGGTGGCGGAAGACCTTCGGGTATTTCAGGTACCAAACGGCTCAAGTATAGAGGTAAAAATTGACGAGATATTAACAGACCTGACGAACAATGTTACGAAGATTTACGGTGAGCACAGAAAAAGAATGCTGCTGGCCATACTGCTGACCTATCATTCTGTTATTAGTTTTAAGTTCGATAAAGAGATAGTTAAGCGCGGATGGGTTGAGTTTACTATTGTCGGTGACACTGGACAGGGGAAAACCCAGACATTTGAACATCTACAGAAGTATATAGGACTAGGTGTTTTTATTAGCGGAACATCAGCCCGGAGGACAGGCGTTGCATATGCATGGTTACAGTTTGGGAACACATGGTATTTGAAATGGGGCATCTATGCTCTATGCGATGGGAAAGTACTCTTTGTAGATGAGGGGCAAACTCTTAAAGAAGATGAATGGAACAAGCTGTCTTCGGGAAGAAGTGATGGAAAGATTACTGCAACAGGCGTCAAGTCTGGAGAGCACTATACCAGAACAAGATTAATAGTTTCATGTAACCCTAAAGACAATGCACCCATAGATGAGAGCATGTGTGGCGTAGCTACTCTTAAAGCCATTTATCGTCCCGCCGACATCAGAAGGTTTGACTTAGCCGTTTTCTTAAGCTGTAGCGACCAGAATCAAGACGTTATCGATGTCCCAAGCGACAAGCGAGAGCATACCGAACAAGTCATTACCGCCGAACGACTCTACAATAACGTATGCAAGGCGTGGACACGTCTCTCAAAGCACGTCGAGTTCACGCCGGATGCTGTCCAGCATGTCTATGATGTCACGAAGGAACTCAAGAATAAATATGAAAAGGCAATCGACATTCCCTTGATAACGTCTGATGCGAGGCATAAGGTTGCGAGGCTTGCGGTTGCTCTGGCGTGCCTTCTCCATTCCACAGACGAGTCGGACGAGAAGGTCATTGTTACAAAAGATCACGTCGAATACATAAAGAATTATAAGATGAGCATATATGATCATGATAACTGTTCGTTAAACATTTACGCTTCTTTACGCAAGGATGTATCGACACTTTCGGAAGAAGATTACCAAGAAGTGCTGCGGGAATTTAAAGGTAATGCCCATTTCATTTCAGATGACGTGAAATCCATATGTCTTGAGTTTGCTAGCAATGATGTAATAGAACGAAGTTACCTAGCCGACATCTTAGATTTAACGGCAGACAATGTGTCTAATAAACTGAAAATCTTTAAGGATCTATATTTAATCAAGAGTAAATCCGGGAAAAGAGGCTATAAAATTACCGCTAAGTTTAAGAAAGTGCTTAAAAGAATGTTGACTGAAGGATTATTGGAAAAATGATAGCGCCTTTAACGGTTCTAGCGGTAATTTTTGGTTACCCTGCCTTGCAGAAAACTTGTCAAGTTTTAGTTTCTGCTTAAAAGGCAAACCCTAAAAAGCAGTTAAAACCGTTAGAAAAGTTGGGAAGTGTTCGGTGAGAGAGGTTGTTAAGCGGAATGTTAGTATTAGATCAGGGGAACCAAATTTATGGGACATTCTGAAGCAAGCCAAATATTTTTGCTTATCTATATCAGCACTAATTTTATCGGCATGTTTTCCCACAGCAGAAAAGCAGCTTCTTACTCTTGCCCTAATTGCAGGGGGCAAATGGATAATAGCTAACGGAATTAACAAGATAAATATCCTAATTAAGTAAAAGGGGGTGAACATGGTAGAGAGGTTTAGTCTAAGTCGTACCTACTTAACACGAGGTGTTAATGACTTGGTAGCCGAAAGCCTGCCCTTTGCGAAATTCGTTATGGGCTGTTTGCAGAGACATGCACGGGGCGATTGGGGCAATGTAGGAAAAGAGGACTGGTTAGCGAATGAACAAGCATTAGTAAATGGTAGCAGGTTGGTTTCTGTTTATGAGACATACGACCTGCCAAAGATATGGATTATTACCGAAGCGATTGGCGATGATGGATGCAGAGCTTCGACATGCATCTTGTTTCCAGATGAATATTAAGGAAGGGGGGGTGATTAAGATGGGGTTGATAAAAGTAGAAGATGTTATGGGATATTGGGTTGGAGAACTGTGTATTTGCTGTGATTGTACCACTAAAGCGGAAGAAGAGGTCGCATCGCAAAATGAAATAATTACTCTCAATGATGTGGAGAGCGGCGATAATCTTTACTTCTGCGATCGTTGTGAGAAGCAAATCGGATAGTTCTAAACATTACGTTATGGTGAGGCATGGTAAGGCGAGGTAAATATGTATAGTCCAAGAATCGAACCAGATAAGGTAGAAAGGCTCTATAGATTAAAACAAGAGCTTTTCGCTAGAGGTCAGAAGACTAATATGGTTAAGTTGGTTGATGAAGCCATAGAAAAATATTTAACAGAAATGGAGAAAGATCATGAAAGACATTCACGAAAAATGTAAGGAGAATTGGTTCCGATCATCGGATATGGAAGAACTTTATCGTACCTATCCAGATCCCTGGGCTTATTCAACAACAGCTCTTGAACGATATGCCTATGTTCTTAATAAAGCTAAAAATGTACTCGAAGAAGCGAATGCCGACGCAGAGACTATTCTTGAAGTCGGTTGTAGTGAGGGCGTATTTACTGAGCTTTTAACAGAGAATTTTCCCCTAGCAAAAATATACGGTTTTGACATATCCAAAACTGCTTTAATCAGAGCAACTGAGCGGACAGCAGGTAAGAATGCGCGCTATTACGCTTTAGACATTGGTAAGCGAGTTTTTCCACTGTCTGATAAAAGCGTACAGCTTCTGTTTTTATGTGATGTTCTTTATATGCTTCCGTCAAGCGAGGAGGTGGAGTTTGCCGTTCAGGAGGTTAATAGGGTGTTAGCGCCTGAAGGCATTGTAGTGATAACGGAGTTTACAAAGACAAGAAAATTCTCAGATATGGTTTGTGGTGCAATTGGCAAGCGTCTGCATGATAGTCGATCATCAATTCATTTTGATATCCATCCGACAACAGGCAAGATAGACGATACTCAATCTTATAGGTTTTTGATTTTTGGAAGAAGAGATTACGGAGTAAAACGTGTTTGCAGGGCTTGCAGAAAAGAGATAGCGCGCCCCTATAAAGACAATGAAGATAACTTATGTGAAAGATGTTACGGGGCTAAGGTTATCATAGAAGCGGAGGCCGAAGCAGAGCGAAGAAAAGGGATTCCCGAGGACAGAAACCAGGGTATACGAACATTAAGAATATAAGGAGAATGAGATGGCAGATGAATTTAATTGTAATTCTTGTGGCATTCTAACAGATACGGGTTATTTCTACTGCGAAAAATGCCATAGGATGCATAAGGAACAGCGGCAAAAAGATAAAGATAATAATGAAGCCGGTGGAGAGGAGAAAGATACATTATTAATATCAACATGAAGTTGTTCTAGATCTTAAGAGTTGAATATGTGCACGGTGGTTCTGAGGGTGAAGACGAATAACAAGGATTTTTAGGGCGATTAAGAGTGTTGGGTCGTTTTAATTAGCAAGTTTTAAACAAAATAAAAAAGAGAGCAGAGGGAAAATGAGAGCATTTAATGTCAGACAAGAAAAATCCAGAATGCGATTTGGAAGTCGACGATGCGGAGTACCGGCTTCAGGAATTTGTATACATTTTACATCAGGCGGATCTACGGATTCTCAATTCTCTCTTGGAGAAGAAGCATAAGAAAGAGATAAAGCAGGTTAAGAATGAAAGTCGCGATTTACCTACGAGTCAGCACTGAAGATCAGGTTCGTGAAGGCTATAGCCTCGAAGTGCAGGAAGAAAATTTAAAAGCATATGCCGAACGCGAGCAGCACCAAGTCTATAAGGTATATAGAGACGACGGCATAAGCGGATATACAAAAGAAAGACCTGCGCTTATAAAGCTACTTCAGGACGCTAAGGACAACAAATTCGACTTGGTGATCGTGTATAAACTCGATAGGTTCAGTCGTAACCTTAGAGATTTGCTTAATATCGTTGAGGAATTATCGGCTTACAACGTGGGATTTAAGTCGGCAACAGAGCCGTTTGATACCACAAATTCTGCAGGAAAGTTAATGTTTCAGCAGTTAGGCAGCTTCGCTGAATTTGAGCGTAATCGGATTAAAGAGAGAGTTTTCCCTGGGATGATCAAAGGTGTCCTTGCAGGTCATTGGCAGGGCGCAAGATTCGCTCCTTTCGGATATCACTATATTAAGGAAAAGCAGTTGTTGGAATTAATCCCTGAAGAAGCCGAGATAGTTAAGATGATCTATTCGATGTATCTGTCTGGGAAGACGACTTCGGAAATTACCGCACACCTATATCATCACGCCTACAAAACCAGAACAGGCATAAAATTTCATAGTAAATTGGTCTGCGACATCCTAAAGAATAAATTCTACACAGGCAAGATCGTCTGGAATCGCAAGCATTACAGCAAGAAGGAAAAGACAAAAGGTGGTTACGGTAAAGGGTATCGCTACCTTCCAGGCAATGTCTCAGATGTTGTTGAAGGACAAGGCAAACACGCGTCGATTATAAGCGATGATGACTTTAAGAGAGTACAATTGCGTCTGGCTAATAATACAAAACGCATCCGCAGGATTTTTAATAAACATGAGCATTTGTTGACAGGGATTTTAAGATGCGGGCTTTGCGGATGCAGCTATCTAGGTATGACTAATACGGCGAATCATAAAACAGGCGAGAGAAAGAAATGGTACAGGTGTAGGCTTAAAGGGGAGACAAGAGGAATCGAATGTAACAACAGAAACATAGTAGCAGCTTCATATGATGAGTTTGCCCTTGAGGTGTTAGAGAAAGCAACTGCCCATAAAGTTGTAAAGGAAAAGCGTTATACAGAGCTCCGTAAGGTGGCAGGAGATCCAACTGATGATATCGTCAATAGTTTTTATAGCTTCAGCCAAGCCCTTAATGACAATCGCGAGAAACAGAAAAAACTCACAACAATCTATCTGGAAGGCGGCATCGGATCGGAAATTTACAAGCAGACTCAACAGCCCTTAAAGGACGAGGAAGAGAAGTTGAAACGCCAAATTAGAGGCTTGGAAATGAAATTGATTGAAAAGGAAGCTTCACAGGAATATAATAATCTCCTGACTTCTGTTTTAAATAACCCCGCCAAGCCCCGCAGCTATCTAACCATCTTTGAGAAGAAGGCGCTGTTGAGGCTGGTCTTTAAGAAAATCGTTGTAAAAGAAGGAGTTATAACAGAAGTTGACCTGTATGAACCGTTCAAAACGCTGTTGCCAAAGGAAGATATAGCATGTCTGTTAAGTCAGGTAAAAACCAATCTGAAAATAAGGGACTCAGATTGTACATACGCACGTTCGGATGTCAAATGAACGTCCGCGATTCCGAGGTCGTCAAGGGGCTGCTGTTGGCGGAAGGCTACGAGTTGACGGATGATCCCAAAGGTGCCGACGTTGTGCTGTTTAATACGTGTTCGGTCAGGGAG
>Ga0172369_10005259_pt1 | contig 16016 bp, 17 predicted proteins | sample LakKiv25m_FD_114539 | JGI IMG/M metagenome (GOLD analysis project Ga0172369, IMG submission 114539) | Freshwater microbial communities from Kabuno Bay, South-Kivu, Congo - kab_022012_11.25m | ecosystem: Environmental > Aquatic > Freshwater > Lake | place: Democratic Republic of the Congo...
AGCGGTACCCCTACCATCAAGGCGATCTGGCCGTAACTCGCAACTTTTCCGCGTGGCACTATACTAACCGCAGATAACACTTTGTCTTTAAACTGACTTGCCATAATTGATATGCTAACATTTTAATACAAATGAAAAAGACATTGTTTGTAATTTTTGTTTTGCTGTTTAGTTTTGCGTGGTGCTTTGGCGCCGGTATGTTTGTTTACCGTGCTTTGTTATGGAAGCCTTGTGACAATTCTGTAGGGCAAAGTTCAAAGCTTCGTAAGGAGTACGATCTGTTGTTTGTTTCCGATAAACATATTTTAAATCTTGATTTTTACCAAACCGGTAAGGAGTTTTATGGTAATGCGTATCTGTTTTATAAGCCTGTTGTAATAGGGGTGGTTCCGCCCCCAGGTGTTCCGGCCGATCAAGCTAAACCTGCGCCCGTACCCGGGCAAACGTGGACAACAAACAGACTACAAAAAGACGAGATTAAAGTTGTCGAAGCGGATTCTCTGTCAAACTTAAAATATAGCGTGGAAGGGTCGTTTAAAGTTGACGGTGCGGATGTTTCATTTTCAGTTTCGGATATGTATTTGCCACTTGCAGTTCGTGGCGAAGAGGAGTTTTCAAAAATTGGTGGCGCTGTTGGAGAAGAGAGTGTCGACCTATTTATAAATGGACAAAGAGAGTATGCAAAAGCAGCACTTCTTGTTGGTTTTAACTACAACCCGACTGACGTTGACTTATCTGCAACAGGTATAGACACAAGCTGGGCTATGTTTTTTGATGATGCAGGTAAGTTTTACCATTTGGATGATACACGAGTTCAGCACGAAATTAACGGATATATATCGCACGCTTTTTTTGGAAGTTACCAACAAATGCAAAGCTTTGTATTTCTGGAACCTTCTGCACGCGTAACGGGAGACGTAGTTGACGTATCCTATCGCGATTTTACAGATTCGTCTGTCCGTACTTTGCAGCTAAGTTTAGGCAACATGGTTAAGAGATCCACAGGGTTTAATTTGTACGCCGTTGTTGGTAAATATTCTGGAGTGTACTTAAAAGTTAAAGCAGAGTAAATCTAGCGCACGTAAGTAAAGATTGCCGAAACAATAATACTGATCATGCTTGCCAGACAAAATGCTGTCCACAGCCGCGCACCCGTTTTGATATTCTTGGTGTTGTCACCCGGCTTAACCAACAGTGCAGTTGCTGTTATGGGCACGCTCATAATTGCAAATATTTGCCAAGCTCTCAGTATTAACGTACCCCCAAGCATGGACCGGCCACCTATTAATATATAAGCAGGAAAAAAGAGAATAAGCAGCATGCCGGATGCAAAGAGCGCTGCCTTAACTACACTTTCCACAACACCATTTTTCTTGACCAATCTAATAACAAACGCGACTGGTATGGATATTGCACCAAACGCTATGATCAACACTTTTATTAGAGCCAGTGCAAATATCGGCGCAACAACCAAAGCATGCGTGCGTACGGTAGTAACAGCCACAGCGATTAACAGTCCGGAAGAAAGTGTTAGAAGCTTTTTCACTCTCATAGTTGTTATATTATAGCTTTGCGGGCATATAATAACATCATGGACACTAAGAAATCTCTACTTGTTCCGGGACGTGCAGGAGAAATAGTTGATTATGCAGACGAAGAAACCTTTAAGTTTGTCGAAAAGATTTTTGCGTGGGATGGGCCGTACCGAAGAGTTTTGCGAGAGTTTGGCATAGGAAACTCCAGCACCAAAGATTTGTTTCTGGTCTACAAAGACGGGCGTGTTTTTTCGGATATTGAAAAAGAAAATACAATTTTGTGGCAGACCTGCATGAGCAGACTTGTATTTGAAGCTGGCAAAGCAGAACTGAAGCCGGATTATTCCCCGCGCGCTATTATAAGAGGCTTGCCCGGGTTTATAAAAAAAAGTTTAAAAGAAGCAGCGATAATTTCTGAGTACAAAAGGTATCTATCGGAGGCAGATAAACTATACAAAGATTATTCGGATTTTGAACTAAGTGTTGTAAAAGACCAAACAATTTCCGCTGAAACGTACCTTGCCAAATATGAAAATATTATCCGTATAACATATATGTACGAGTTGTTTTTCAACTACAATCTCGATAAGCGCGGTGATGTTGACTTAAATCAGTGTATCAAAGCCTACGTATCACAAAACGATTATCTTTTAAGGTATGATCCGGAGTTTGCAGAAATAAAATTTGCTTCAAAAGAGGGCTTTTCACTTCAAAGAAGTTTGGAATTTGATAAATTAATTAACACACCGGTTGAAGAACTAATATTTATTCCTTCGGAAATACCAAATTGCGAGTGTAACTTTTCCCCTCTCTTGCTTGTTGAAAAGAAATTGCAGTGTTTGAAGAATAACCTAAGGCTTAAGGCAGTGTTTTTGCTAAATTTCGTCAAATTTTAGATTGTTGATACAATGTGAAAGTCGCAGCCTGTCGCACACCTGCTGGTGTTGTTGGCTAGAGGAGCGGTACGTATTTGTGGAGGGATACCGAAGTGGTCATAACGGGCTAGTCTCGAAAACTAAGCGTCGCGCAAGCGGCCCGGGGGTTCGAATCCCCCTCCCTCCGCCAGGTAAGTCCACAAATCTTGTTTGGAAGACAGCTTGAAGTTGGGGACCGATATTCTAGTTTGAATAGAGTTTAGAAACTTTATTGCATTTAATATTAATGTTATAAAATCTCCATGACCTTACATACAAATTCCCAATTGAAGAGACTATCGAATATTTTTGATAATGCGGGTCAGGTACTTTTTGGTTGGTTGGTTATAACGCCTGTAATCGCCTCGGCACCTTATAGCAGTGTTTTACCCGTTAGTTTGTTTGGTAGCATATTGACCATTCTCTTATGGTGGGTATCATTGAGGTTAGAAAGGATCTCTTTATGAATATAGCATCTTTAAACACTCTTGTTTTAGTTTATATCGGTATTGCAATTGTTGCTGTTGGTTTTATATTACTGTTTTTTTTAGGAAATAACCCAAGAAAGAAAGATTAATTCTAGGCATTGTCGTTTTAAGGTACCCCAATCAGTTCCAAAGCGTATTTAGTACTACTAAACCCATTTTCATTGCCGACTGACGTACTAGTGTTGCCGTGTGAACGTTGCTAATCCAAATGTACAGTTTGAATCCGGTACTATATATTAGGGTGTATGCGTCCAGGCAGTTTATTTGCATTACCTGTTTATAACGACGAAAGCAGATTTGTATTGCGCAAAAGTAAAATACGCATCTTTAAGGATTCGTTAAATGCGTTTATCAATCTATTTAAAATAGCCTTCTCGGTTTATGGAATGTCGAATACGCACAGTTTGTTTTTAGCAATTTCGTTGTTAATTTATGTGGCAATTTTTTATAAATTAATGCTGGCTTTCCCACTCTTTTCTACTGTAAAACCCGTATTATTGTCGTTACCCAATAAAGATATTATATCTTTCATAATAGCGGCTACCCTAAACTACCTTTTTATATTTTTTTTGTTTTCTAGAGATTTTGGGCGAAACTTTAAGAAAATACATGTAGTATCGGTTGTTGTTTCTTTTGCAACGGTGTGTTTGTTTGCGCTCTTTACTTATCCAATATTTTCTCAGGATCAGAGTTGGAACATGCTTATGTCCAAAGCATACTTGACTTACGGTAAAAACCCTTACACCACTTCTGTGTCGGATATACAGTCTGATTCGTGGGCACTTCACGCTCCTGCGTGGACCGGGGTTAAGATGGTTTACGGTCCTATTTCCGTGCTCGTTTATTCAATTGCTCCAGCGTTGACTAATGATTTCTACGTTGCTTTGTTGTTGACCAAAGTTATTTCATTTGTTGCCCTTCTAGCCTGCATGTACTTAGCCTACAGTTTGTATAAAACGGCGGGTCTTCTTGACAGTCAGATCAAAAATACCCTAATGCTTTTAATTCTCAACCCTTTTTTTGTTATTAACGCAGTAATAACGGCTCATAACGACATATTTATATGTCTGGTAATTTTAATATTTACACTCTCATTAATAAAGAAAAAGTATTTATTATGTATGCTGGTGCTTATTTTGGGGATACTTGTCAAATACGTTCCAATAATACTTTGCCCTGCTTTACTGGTTTACCTAATAAGAGAAGAAAGGTTAGTTGTTTCTAAGAAAATTACACTAATGTTTTGGGGTGGTTTATTATCACTACTGCTGACGGCTTTTCTATACGGGTTGTTTATTCAAGGATGTTCCTCATTAAAATGCTTCACTCATGGAATAATCGAGTCAAACAATCTTGGGAATAATATTACAGGTTTATTTCCTTCAGTTGTATTGCATAATTTTGGTATTTCCAATACGGCGTTGAAACTGCTATTCTTTTTTGTTTCGATACTAGTCTCGGTTATTTTTGCAACAAAAAACAGGGTGTTGGAATCTATATACTACCCGTTAGTAATTCCTGTTTTGTTTAGTGCGGTATGGTTTGAGCCTTGGTATTTTCTATGGAGTTACTTTCTGATTGCGCCCAAGATTAAAATTAAATATCTCGCGGGTTTAGCTAGTTTACTAATTTTGACGACTTGTACTTTTTCGCCATTTTTGGTTAGTCTCGCCCTGTTCTTAGGTTATCTATCCTTTTACTTCGTGTTTTGTACTATGGCAATAATTAAGCATTACGGTGCCGGTCTAAAAGACCCTTTAGTATAATACAACCATGAAATCAGTTTTAATAACAGGATGTTCCTCGGGAATAGGGTATCTCACCGCTCTTAAATTTGCACGTCAGGGGTGGGCTGTTTATGCTGGTGTGAGGAAGAAAACAAGCTATGTTCTGGAACTCGACAAATTAGCAAAGAAGGAGAAATTAACTTTACAAACAGTTATTATTGATGTAACAAAAGAAGAGCAGATTAAAAAGGTTGTTGGTGAAATTTCCCATAAAGGAAATAACATAGACCTGTTAATTAACAATGCCGGATTTGGAAGCATCGGACCTGTCGAGGAGTTTACAATCGAAGAAATAAAGGCGCTGTACGACGTAAATATTTTTGGTGCAGTACGTATGATGAAAGAGGTAATTCCCGTGATGAGAAAATATGAAAAAGGCAGGATTATTAACATCAGTTCAATCAATGGTTTGCTGTCGTTTGGACTTTACGGTGCATACTCATCATCTAAATTTGCATTAGAAAGCTTGTCTGAAGCGATGCGTTTTGAGTTAGCTCCTTTTGGAATAGACGTTGTATTAATAGAGCCCGGAGCATTTGAAACCAAGTTTGCAGAAAATAGTAAAAAACCCGCCGGGTATTTGCGCAAAAACTCGCCCTATAAAAGTCTCGGCGATCCATTAAATCGTGTGACTGTTAATAAACTTAGAAAATATTCTATTTTAAGATCATTGACAGATCCTCAAAAAGTAGCAGATAAAGTATACAAAGTAGCAACAATCCAAAATCCTTCCATGCGTTACACTGTTGGGTTGGACGCCACGCTATATTTAATTGCTCGAAAACTATTGCCGTATTGGCTATGGCTCAAGTTGCTGCGCAAAGCATATAAGTGGTAGATTAGGTAATTCGCATCTTGGAGGGATCGCATAGTTGGTCTAGTGCGCAGTCCTGGAAAGACTGTATAGATGAAAATCTATCGCGGGTTCGAATCCCGCTCCCTCCGCCATGGAAACGCAGATATCACCGAAGGTGGTAGCTAAGTTTCCTATTGGGTGCGGGATGAGAATGCCGGACTGAATGAACGAAGTGAATGAAGGAGGCGGGGTCGCGACCGAGCGTAGCGAGAGTTGTGACCGAATCCCGCTCCCTCCGCCATGTAGACGTATTATTCGTACTAGAGGTAAAATGAGTCCGTGCAGCTGTTTAAAAAATGTTTATTAGTTTTAGCTGTTTCTTTGACAATATTTTTTGGCCCCCTGTTAATAGTCATTATTGCAAAAAGCATAGCTGAAAATGTACTCCAGCTAAGCTGTACAGTCTCAGAACAATCCATCCCTATGCCGAACACACCTTGCTCCACTGTTCTGGCTATAATTTTGGGGATTTACTACATTGGGTTCGTAACCCCAGTGCCTCTTGTTTTGCCTGTTACTGTGGTTTATTTTATTTCACGCAAACTTTTTAGAAAGTTGTTATAAAGTACTTGGGTAAAAAAAGTTCCAAGTACATTCCGCTCCCTGCCTACCGGCAGGCCTTCGCCAATTTACAAACACCTTAGAAAAACATAGTATTTACACATGCGAAAGATTTTATTAATAATATCTTTGATTCTTTTAGTACTTTCTCTTCTGCCCATTCCTACTTTCAATTCTTATTCACCGTGTCCTGCCTGCGACACTATTACTGGAAAATGTCCGCAATGTTCCCAACAGGGATGGACGTTTCAGAAGCCCTTGTTGATTCAGTTACTTTCTTTGCTTTCCTTAAAACAAACACCTGTTACTGTTAAGTGAGAGTTCTGCTTATTTAGAAGTTCCAAGATCGTTTCGCCATGTACACATGATATTATTCATCCATGCAATCCCCGGAATTTGTTTTACACGGTACTAGTTCTGAAGAAGGCGCAAAGCTTATTAATACCGAGGGATTTGGTACAAGGGAAGGTTTCCCTAACGTTTCAGCGAATTTACTATACGCCTATAAATGGGCAACAGACAAAAAGGATGTAAAAAATAGAGTACGAAAAGGCGCTGTTGAAGGTAGTATTGGCGCGGGAAGAATAATCTTAATAAAGGTTCCCGATGGGCTAAAAGTTGGGTATAGAGACATTACTGAAATTAATATTGACTCGGAAACAAAAGAGGCTTTGGGACACGTTAAAAACTATGTTTCAGGACGAAACCAATTAACTTTTAGGCAAGAAAAAGAAGAAGATCGAAAAAGACGCCAACCGCTTAATATAGACCCAGAAAACATTTGTATAAGTGTGAAACCAACTGAAGCGCTAGGTGACACTTTGAAAAACCTTAAAAAGGATATTAGATCGTTGAGTCAGCTAGATAGGCAACGTTATGTTCACGAACTGACATATTTTTTTGAAGTGGATGAGACCAATAAGCTTAGTCACGAAGAATTGCAACCGATTATGGAAGAACTGGTTAAATCGACAATTGAGTCTGAAGTTGTCATGATGATGCGTACCTTGTAGTTAAATGTTTTGCGTGCTAAAGGCTATAAAACTTATAACAACAAATTGCCTATAGACGCTTGGAACTATCTGGATCCCGTTACTTTAAGAAACAGGCTACAAGATTTTATACAAAAAGCTGATGATATCAATTTTGGTGTAGGGCTAGAGCATGTAAATCGCTATGTAAAATCCGGTGCAACATACTTACTTAGCAAGTTGGAAAGCTAACAGTTGGTAACTTTTAATCTCGCTACATTTAATTCAAAACAACAGCGTACCTACTTTCTGTGACAACCTATATCCGCACATATAGGGCACGAAGGTCTAGCTATGCAGGTAGAATTTGGGCACTTGTTGTAGCTAAAGCTTGCACAATAACTCTCGGACAGCCCATCTCTAAATACAAACAAAACAGTTGCTGTCGTAAAGATCGATAATACCGCTGCTATTAAATAAATAACTCTTCTTTTTGACATACTAATAAAGTATCATACCCTCCAGTGATGTACACGATTTTATCGATAGTGTTATTTCTTTTTGCCATAGCGTGGGTCCTTATATTGTTAGACCTTGTTTTAGTTGCAGCCAAAATGGACGCGCCTTTTGTTTCTTCGCCCACAGAGTTGTTAACAGATATTACAAGTGTATTTGAAATAAAAGACGGTGATACGGTATACGAACCCGGTTGCGGGGATGCTCGTGTATCGTGTGCCCTGGCAAAAAATTATCCAAATGCCAAGTTCGTAGGTGTTGATAGCTTGTTTACCGCGGTGATATTAGCACGGTTAAGAGTACAGAAAATGAAGCTCTCAAATGTTCAAATTAAATGGGGCAATCTTTATAAGGAAGATTTGTCGCGTGCAAACCACATGTTTCTATGGATATTTCCACATATGATGACAAAACTTCGTGCAAAACTGGAACAAGAACTTCCGACAAACGCAAAGGTTGTGGCTATGGACTTTGGCTTTCAGGGTAAAACTGCGGACAAAGAGATTTTACTAAACTACACCAAGAAAAATTACGCTAAAAAACTCTATTTATATACTTTCAATCCTAGCTAAAGTGCCAAACTTGTGATATACAGATCCAGATGGACGCAATTTCCCAAATCAAGCAGAACCTAGATGTTGTTGATGTTATAGGGGGTTACGTCCCGCTGAAAAAATCCGGTAAAAACTACAAGGGCGTATGTCCCTTCCATTCAGAAAAAACTCCGTCTTTTATGGTTTCTCCAGAACTTCAGATTTTTAAATGCTTTGGATGTAATGAAGGCGGTGATATGTTTCGGTTTGTGGAGCTGATGGAGGGCGTGGATTTTCCGTCCGCGCTTGAGCTGCTTGCCGAAAAGGCCGGCGTAGTACTTGAAAAACATGATTTTGATCGTGAGGGGCAATTAAAAAAGAAGATTTATCACATTAACGAAACAACGGCCAAATTTTACCACTATTTACTGCTCAAGCACCCTGCAGGTAAGCCCGGATTAAGTTATGTAAGGGAAAAAAGAGGTCTTACTGACGAAACGATTCGCAGTTTTATGATCGGTTACGCGCCGGATAAGCCAACAACTCTACTTGATTTTATGTCAAAACAAGGGTTTTCGGATGATGACTTGTTTCAAGCGGGAGTAGTTACCGAGAGAACGTACGGCAATGCAGGCCAATTAACTGACAAATTTAGGGGCCGTGTTGTATTTCCCCTTACGGGAACTGATGGCAAAGTAGAGGGTTTTACGGGCAGAACTATCTTTGATCGCGAACCAAAGTATCTAAACACTGCCGAAACCCCGGTTTTTTACAAAAGCATCTATATTTATGGCTTGGATAAGGCAAAAACTACAATAAAGAAAGAAGGAGCGGTTTTTGTTGAGGGTCAAATGGACGTGTTATCGGCACACCAAGCCGATTTTAAGAATGTTATTGCTTCATCAGGTACGGCCCTAACCCCCGGTCAATTAAAAATAATATCCAGATATACCAAAGACATCATTTTTTGTTTTGATAACGACTCGGCCGGCATCGCCGCAGCCAAACGGGCTTCCGACCTGGCAGAGAAGTTAAATTTTAACATCAAGGTTGCTATGGTGCCCTCCGGTAGCAAGGATCTTGATGAGCTACTGAAAAAAGACCCAAGTTCTGTTCGAGAACTCTTCTCCAACGCCGTTTCCGCGTACGATTTCTTTTTGGCAGACGCGCTAAAAAGGCACGATAGAACGTCTGCACTGGGCAAAAAAGGCATAATGGACGAGCTTTCAGCTGTTTTTAGCAGAATAGCCAGCCCGGTTTTGCTCGATCACTACGTCAAAAAAGTGTCACAAGAGCTTAACTTGTCTCAGGACACTATTTACAGCGTTTTTGTTAAGAAAGAGAGCTACACGTCTTCAGAGACGCATGTCCAAGAGTCCGGTGAAGATCCTGTACAAAAAATTGGCCCGGAACCCTACTTATTGGCGGTATTCCTGCATCTAGCCCTTGACACCCTAGAGGAATTTCTGTATAACCTTCAGCCAAGGGACTTTGAGGATTTAACCGTTGGCAAAATTGTTGATAAGCTTGCAAACTTTGTACACAAGGAGAAAAAGCTTGATATAACAGCGTTCCAGAAGGAACTGCCGGTAGAACTCAAAGAAACGTTTGATAATTTATATTTACTCGATGTTTCCGCAGAAGATGACACGCATCTAAAAAAACTGGCTCAAGGAGCTTTTGGTCGGGTGAGAACGTTGTCAATAAAAAGAAACTTGGCAGAGCTATCCGCCAAGATAAAGGACGCGGAGTTATCGGGAAATGCAAAATTAACCGGGCAACTAATGAGCGACTTTAGTGAATTGTCCCAGGAATTACTAAAATATAAAGATTTCTAAGTTAGCGCAGTGCTTGTATAATATTTAAGTTATAACTATGCCAAAAAAACAAGTTTTACCAAAAGACGGAAAAGTTACTGACTCTGATCTTACAAAAATCGTAACCAAAGGCAAAAAACAAGGTTATCTTACGCTTGACGACATCTTGTCCCTGTTTCCAAACGCAGAGGAAGACGTTGAGCTATTGGATACTCTCTACGAGAAATTGGGAGATGCCGGTGTACAGGTTTTTGACGTGGCTTCCGAGAAGGAGGCCGAAAAGATATCAGCGATTGAAGAGATTGATTTTTCGCAGATTAAGCTTGATAAGGCCGTTTCGGCCGATCCGGTTAGAATGTATCTCAAAGAAATCGGTAACTACGATTTGCTTAAAGCCGAAGAGGAAGTGGTACTTGCCAAAAAAGCTGAAAAAGGCGATCTTGACGCTGCAGCTAAGTTAGCACGAGCTAACCTTAGACTTGTTGTTTCGATAGCTAAAAAATACATGGGCCGCGGGTTGCAATTTTTAGATCTAATTCAGGAAGGCAACATTGGTTTAATGCGCGCTGTCGACAAGTTTGACTGGCGCCGCGGTTTTAAATTTTCCACCTATGCAACATGGTGGATAAGACAAGCTATTACAAGAGCAATTGCCGATCAGGCCAAAACTATTAGAATTCCCGTACACATGGTTGAAACCATAAATAAGTTTAAAAAGATTGAACGTGAGTTGGAGCAGAAGTTTGAGCGTTCTCCTACACCGGAAGAAGTAGCAAAAATAATGGGTATAGATGTAGAAAAGGCCCACGAGATTGTGAAAATATCACAGGAAACAGCTTCTCTTGAAACTCCGGTTGGTAAAGAGGAGGACACAAGACTTAAAGAATTTATTGAAGATGAAACAACTTTATCGCCGTTTGAGGCTGCAAGCCGCGAGTTGTTGAAGGGCCATATCGACGATGTTTTGACTACTTTAAATCCGCGCGAAAAGAAAGTTTTGGAATTGCGCTTTGGGTTACGCGATGGTAGAACGAGAACGCTTGAAGAAGTTGGCAAAGAGTTTGGAGTTACACGAGAACGTATCAGGCAAATTGAAGCTAAGGCATTGCGCAAGCTACGACATCCGTCGCGAAGCAAACGGTTGAGAGATTATCTTTAACGACATATCTTCGGAATATGTCCAGACTCGCTACTCGCTCCGTTGCTTCGCAAGGTCGCTCGCTTAGGCATATTCCGTACGATATTACGGCATTATAGTTTCTTATAAATGTATACATCCGACAGCGGAATCAAGTTTGGCTTTGGTAACACAAATTCTTTTATAACTTCGTATTTAGTTTCGTCGTTTAAGGTCTTTTCAAAACTATCCCAGTTTTGCGCGTAGACGGGATATTTTGTACGGACTTCTTTCCTCTTAAAGTTTTGCATCGGTCGCGAAGAAATAATCACATAATTATATGATGCAAGTAACGGGTCGGGCGAAAAAAACTGCGCTCCTTTTGATTCGTACACTTCGAATTGGTAAACCTTGGCCCCGTCCAATTTATTCATAGGATCAAGCCCCTCCTCTGTATATACTAGTTTTTTGGCTAAGGCCGGAAGGTTTTGTTTTGACCATAAGTAGGCTTCTGATTTTGGTGTGTATCTGCCAAACTGCCAAAGCAGTAGTATCGGAAAATAGAGGTATAAAAGGCTTATAACTATAAGCGATATAATCTTTTGCACACGAGTAAGTGATTGCAGCAGGCCAACAATTCCGTATCCCGCGTACACCAAAAGCACGGGAAGTATTGGCAGTAACCATCTATCAACTCGGCGTGATTGTATTGAAAAGAAGAAAAAGTAAACAAGAACAGTTGCCATAAGAAAAATATGAAAGACAAAATTAGCGTCACGTTTTTTTAGTGAAATAAATTTTCCGTAAAACGACAACATGGCTAGTAGCGGAGTTACCGTAAACACCAGTGCCCAAATGTATTTGACCGGATTTGAATCTACCGAATCAAACACAAGCCCCGCTTCTACAGTGGTCATTCTATAAACTCTAAAAATAAAATCCTGAAAAAATAATACTGAAAATGGATTTGTCAGTGCATAAGACCCAAGTGCCAGCAAACCAAAACCTACTAGCCCATACAAATCCTTTTTCTTAACAAATAATAGTGCAACTACCGGTATTGAAATAAGTGCTGTTATTTTTGTTCCAACCGCAAACCCAAAAATTATGCCTGACAATGTCGTGTACAAAGTGTAAGCCGATGTATTGGTCGAAATATAATATTTAAATAACATCGCTGTAGTTGCCAGCAGCAAAACGGTAAGAAACATATCCTGATTAAGATAGTGTGCATGAACAATTAGCTTCCAATTAAAAGTGATTAGTGCCAAAATAGTTAGAGTCACACTTTTATTCTTATATATTGAACACGCAAGGTATGCGCCAAGTATCGGAATTAACATCGATACTACGGCATTAACCACCCTCATAAAGATAAACAATGTTGTTTTATCAAAGGTAATTCCCGCAACATTCATAAACTTGCTAAAGGTCATTACGCATATCGTAAAAAAGTACGTTGGCAGAGTGCCGTACACATAAGAGATCGGAATTAATTTGTAGTAGTTGTTATTCTGAAGTATATCTTTGAGTTCGTAAGTGTATTTTATTGCCGGTTCAGAAATTTCCGGCTCATCGGCGTAGAACGATTGAGGTAACCCAAACTCTATGTGGTAAAGTCTAAAAAACAAGCCAACACAAATAATCGCGCAGGGAAGTATGAAGGCTTTGAAATTACTGCGGATTTTTTGTAGTAGCAAAATCATTTGAGAGCTTTCTTAAATTTATCCGAAAGTTTGCGCGAACCTTGCATATACGACAGACCCGACATACTATTTTTATTCTTATTCAAAAACTTAACCACAGACCCGGGATCCTTTTGAGACAGTTCTCTTAGTGCCCAACCAATTGCTTTTCTGATAAAAAATCTGGCGCGCGACCTGTCCAACGTTTTTATGTATTTTACAGCTATCCAACTTTCATCAAGCTGCGATTCGGCCAGTGTAAAAAATAATTCTTTATCGCATTTACTCCCGGTCCTAAACAGTAACAATTGCGCAAGAAGAGCTGACCTGCGAATCCAGTAATCATCGTCTTTAATCCATTCTTTGAGCCAACCGTATGTTTTTTTGTACTTAGTTAGAAGTGTTGGCATAATCGGAATAATCAGACTATCAAGCAGCGCCCAGCCTTTGCTTTCGCGCATCAGTTTCTCGATTATATTTTTATCTTCTAGATTCAGTGCATTCTTATGCCTTTCAAGAATATATAGTGCAAACACTCGCTCTTCGTGTGTTCCTTGTTGCCAAAGTTCCAAACAGATTGTTAACATCGCAGCTTTACTAAGAGCTGCCACAGTCTTTTGGCTTTGTCTAAAAAAAGTACCCATTTCTGCCGCCGCAAGTCCGTAGTGTTTTAGGTCTGAATACAAGTAAGCCTTTTCTTTTTCGGCTCGCTCGGCATTTGCGTGTTCTTTTAGATACTTTTTATAGTCAAGAGTTAACGCGTTCATAGATAGAGTATACTATTTTGTTTCTGTTCGTATTTCAAAATTTTGCTAACTAGTGTACAGTATTGAAAAATCCTCGGTGTGATGAAGGGAGCTTACAATGGAAACCAGACGGAAGAAGAGTTCGTTTAGACCTGCAAGAGAGGGTGAGCCGTTGATCACAATTATAAAACCCCTGCGGTGGCGTCAAGGTCTTATAGCTCAGGTACCAAGGGGAGTACTAAAGGCTCGTGGTTCTCTTCCCAGAGGCTGGCGCTACATGCGCGAAGGAGATGATATACCAACCAGATTTAAACTTGTGACTAGTATTAAAGGGTGGTGAGAAGTTTAGTTTTAGTATGGTTTGGCCCTCGTAACAGGAAATTGCGGGGGCCAATTAATTTATCAGACTGTTGCCGTTGTTATCCAGGCAATAAACGCTTTGTCTATTTCTTCTGCAGTATTTTATCCAATCTTCGTACAACCCTTCAAACTTTTGGAGTGTATTATCGTATGGATTAAGTTTTCTAAAATATTCCCATTCGCCATATTCCCTCTCAACCCCCTCAATTTTGCATTTACCAAACTCGCCTTGTGCGGTTCTTTCTAGTCGCCACTTACCGCCCATGCACCCGCAAAAGAGTGTAGCGGGGTTGGTTTTGGCTTGTCGTGAATCCAGATAGCACTTCTCAACTTGGGTTAGATTCTGAAAGACACCTTTTGTTTGTGGTTTAGTAAACGTTGATTTTATTTGAGGGGCAAAGCAGTAAACGCCGATCGTTACTGCGGCTATGAGCGCCAGTACTATAATGTAGCCTTTCATACCAAAATTATATAGCATCTGCAGTATTGTGAAAGCTTTACAAGGTTAGGTAAAATGTTCTAAAAGGAGGTAGTGATTATGGTGTGTTTGAGGAGGATGTTGTAATGGCTCCAAAGTTAAAACAGCGCAACGACAGTCTTACGACAAGACTCCGGAAAAGTCCCAAGAGATCGGGAATAGGAAGAGACAGCAGAACTAAGCCCACTTCCAGAACAAACGGTAAGAACGGGCACTAGAACTTTTAACGCAAGCCGCGACTCGATTAACTAATTGGGTTTCGGCTTGCAATTTTTTTAGAAAATTTCGGGCCTACCGGTCGGTTCTTTGGGTTTTGCTTCTCTAGCGGTTTTGCCCAACGCATACCTGGCCGTCCTATCTGCAGATATTTGCTGCGCTCTTTGTCTTATGTCGCTGTTTCTTTCCTCGGCTACCTTTTTTGCTATTTCCTCCCGCATGTTAGCATTAAATTCTCTATCCGCTTGATGTATTTCCGGTGCTTGTAAATCAACATTTTCCATAAACTTAGTATACAACATTTCGTAAACCATTGACCTTCGGCTTTCCTTCGGGTACACTTATTTTCGATGTTACGCAACAAACAACTGCTATTTCAAGACGCGGTCTACGCCGGATTTCCAAGCCCGGCTGACGATTATTCCGGCAAGAAAGTAGATTTGAATAAATACCTTATAAAACACCCCAGCTCCACCTTTTTTGTAAAGTCATCGGGTGATTCCATGATTAACGCCGGGATAGCCGAGGGCGATCTGTTGGTTGTAGACAAGGGAGTTAAACCAAAAGCCGGTTTTGTCGTTTTGGCGTATGTTGGTGGGGGCTTTACTGTAAAAAGACTTACACAACTTGCAGACGGCAATTTTTACCTTGCGCCGGAAAACCCCAAATATACCTCAATATCTTTATCCGGCGGTGAGCAAGAAATTATCATATGGGGAGTAGTTACATATGTTATCAAAAACCCCAATATTTGTTCTGGTTGATTGCAATAATTTTTATGCGTCGTGTGAACGCGTTGCCAATCCCTCGTTGGAGGGTAAGCCTCTTGTAGTTCTGTCAAATAATGACGGAATTATTGTGGCGCGGTCAAACGAAGTTAAGGCTTTGGGTGTTCCGATGGGCGCGCCTTTGTTTAAGTGTAAAGACGTACTACAAAATGCGGGGGCAAGGGTATTTTCTTCCAACTACGAGTTATACGATGACTTGTCCGGCAGGGTTATTTCGGTGTTAAAAACTTTTACGGATAACGTTGAAGTCTATTCCATAGACGAAGCTTTTATGGAGATAGCCGATCTGCCCGTGGAAAAATATACAGATTTTGGCAATGCAATACGCGAGAGAGTAAAACTTGAGACCGGTATTCCCGTTTCTGTTGGAATAGCGGGCACAAAGACACTTGCAAAAGCTGCCTCCGAGCTGGCTAAAAAGAACAAACAGTACGGTGGTGTGCTGAGTTTTGTAGGTTTATCGGAGTTGGAAATAGATGCGTTTCTTAGCAAACTTCCAGTTGAGGACGTTTGGGGTATCGGTAGGCAGTATACAAAACTGTTAAATGCGCACAACGTCACAAACGCTTTAGAGTTCAAAAATTTATATCCTGCGTTTGTAAAAAAGAAAATGACTGTTGGTGGTTTGCGCACACAAATGGAACTCAA
>Ga0172369_10005261_pt1 | contig 16009 bp, 16 predicted proteins | sample LakKiv25m_FD_114539 | JGI IMG/M metagenome (GOLD analysis project Ga0172369, IMG submission 114539) | Freshwater microbial communities from Kabuno Bay, South-Kivu, Congo - kab_022012_11.25m | ecosystem: Environmental > Aquatic > Freshwater > Lake | place: Democratic Republic of the Congo...
ACACCTCGCCTTTCGGTACCTGGGGCCCCTTGAACACGTGCACGAAGTCCTGCACCATGGCGGCCGCATCGCGCAGCACATACTTCTTGAGCGGCAGCACGTGGGCGGCGTCGTCCGCCAAGAAGCGTCCGTCGGGGAGGTTGTCCAGGCACTGCCGGATGATACTGCACGATTCGCGCATCTCTTTCATGCGCACCAGGAAGCGGTCGTACACGTCGGCGTTGTACTCCACCGCCACCTCGAAGTCCACCTCGTCGTAGGCCGCGTAGGGCTCGTCTTTGCGCAGGTCGCGGGCCACTCCCGCCGACCGGAGCGGCGGACCGGTGACCCGCCAGGCGTGACAATCGTCTGCCGTGAAGATGCCGATTCCCACCGCCCGCTTGATGAAGATACGGTTGGCCTTGATCAAGCGCTCGTACTCGGCCAGGCGCTGCGGGATGAAGTCGACGACCTCACGGCACCGATGCGCCCAATCTTCGGGCAGGTCTTTGGACACCCCGCCGATGCGGCAGTACGAGTGTGTGAGCCGTGCCCCGCAGAGCATCTCGAAGAGGTCGAGTATGTACTCCCGGTCACGGAAGCAGATCAGGAAGAAGGTCTGAGCCCCGAAGTCCATGATGTGCACGCCAAGCCACAGGATGTGATTGGAGATGCGGCACAACTCATGGGCGATGGTGCGGATGTACTTAGCCCGAGTGGGGACCTCTACTCCCATGAGCTTCTCCACGGCCTCGCAGTAGCCGTGGTTCATGGCGAAGCTGGAGATGTAGTCCAACCGGTCGGTCACCGGGATGAACTGGTGATAGGTGCGGTGCTCGGCCAGCTTCTCCACGCCCCGGTGCAGGTTGCCGATGCCGGGCCGTGTTCGGACCACGATCTCACCGTCGATATCGATCACCGCTTGATACACACCGTGCATGGAAGGGTGCTGAGGACCCATGCTGACGGTGATGGTCTCGCGGTCGCCCGCGACCCTCTGTCGGGTCCGCGCCTTCCGCGCCTTCAGTTCCTCCTGCGTGGGCCGGGGCTTGGCGGCGGCTCCGTGCTCGTGGTCCTGCTGCGGATGAGTGGTGTCGTGCGTGGACCCACTCATCTCACATCTTTCCTTTCAGATCGGTGCGGATCTTGCCGCCCACCGTACCGCGCAAAGGGAAGTCTTTCCGCAGCGGGAAACCCTCGAAATCCTCGGTGGTCAAGAGGCGGATCAGGTTCGGGTGCCCCTCGAATTCGATTCCGTACATTTCCCAGGTCTCCCGCTCGTCCCAGTTCGCCGAGGGCCAGACCGAGATGGCGGTCGGCATCTTTTGACCCTCCGCCAAAGCGACCTTCAATCGCAACCGGGCGGTGCGGGAGACAGAGGTGAGATGAGCCGTCACCTCGAATGGGGCCGCGCGCCGGCCGGGGAAGTGGTTGCCGACCAGGCAATCGAGCCGCTCGAAGGCCAATGAGGGTTCGTCGCGGCAGAATGTGGCCACCTCGACGAAGTCTTCGGGGGCCACGTTGAACGTCAGCTCTCCGCGGAAGAAGTCATGGCCGACCAGCCGGTCGCCGAACCGCTTCTCGAGCGCGTCGAAGACGACCTTCAACGCATCCGGTATCTCCACAGTCGCCGTTGTAGAATCCATCCCTCCCCTTCTCAGGTCGGACGAGCCACGTTGTCCGGTCACCCTACTCGGCGATGGCCGCGCGGGCGGGAATGCGCCGCAGACCGTCGTACGCATGGCGGCTCTGCTTGACCCGGCCGCGAAGCAACTCGAGGCCCTGCCAGAGCGCTTCGGGCCGCGGGGGACAGCCGGGTACGTACACATCCACCGGGATCAGAGCGTCGATGCCCTGCACGATGTTGTACGTGTCCCAGATATTCCCGGAGATGGCACACGAGCCCATCGCCAACACCCACTTCGGATCGGGGATCTGCTCGTAGAGACGCACCACCCGGGGTGCCATCTTGATAGAACACCAGCCCGCGACGATCATGCCGTCGGCCTGCCGCGGTGACGCCCGCATGGCCTCCATGCCGAAGCGGGACATGTCGAAACGGGGCCCGGCCGTGGCCATCATCTCGATGGCGCAGCACGCGAGGCCGAAGAGCAGGGGCCACCAGGAGAAGGTGCGCCCGAACCCAAGGAGCTTCTCGAGACTGGCGGGGACGGCTATCCCCGGGATGTGATCGTCATCGATGGCTTCGCCGGCATCGGTAGCTTCGACGGCGGCGACCGGAAGAGCGACCCGGGGTACCTCCCCTCGCGCGCCCAGGAACAGAGGTCGGGCGCCCGAGCCGCCACACGGCATGCCGGGGAGGCCGATCGCGTCACTCATTCCCAAGAGAGTACTCCCTTCTTCCAGGCGTAGAAATAGCCTATAAGCAGGATGAAGATGAATGTCAGCATCTCTACCAGAGCAAGACCGCCGAGCTTGCGCAACGCCAGAGCCCAGGGGTACATGAAGACGGCTTCAAGGTCGAAAAGCACGAAAAGCACGGCCACCAGATAGAAGTGCACGTTGTACGGCGCCCGGGCATCCCCCTCGGGCAGCACGCCGCACTCATACGGCAGGCCCTTGTTGGGATTCTTGCTCGAAGGGGCCAACCAATGCGAGATGGCGATAAGGAGCAGAGCGATACCTCCGCCGATCACTGCCATCAAGCCGAACTGCACGATGAGATCGACTGGCGGGTTGCTCACGGGCGCACCTCTCAGCTCGGATGACCAGGCTGCGCGAGGAGTCACACAGCGGCGCCTACGATAACAAATAGGCATAGTGGCTGCAACATATTTCACAACACCCGATGAGGACCCATCATGTCCATTCGGCCGGGCGATGGTGCCGCTCACGGCATATGCCGGCCGTTCGTCGGGATTATCCTGCGCTCGGTATACTAGGCGAGCAGCCGGCTTCGGTGCCGCGCCGCAGCCGGACTCCCGGCGCACGTCGTTCCGATCAGGAGAACACGCTCGGTGGCCACCCAAGAGCAAGATCGCATGTCCATCGTCGAGCACTTGGATGAGCTGCGCAGGCGAATCATGATCTCTGTGATCGCTATCGGCGTGGGAGTGGCCGTCGCGTTCATTGAGAAGGACTGGGTATTTCGCATCATCATGGCGCCCCTCGACCGCGCCCTGGGAAAGCCGAGTACACTCTTGACCCTGAGCCCTACCGAGCCGTTCATGAGCGTGCTCAAGGTCTCGATCTACTTCGGTCTGCTGCTGGCCCTTCCCATCCTCCTCTGGCAGGTGTGGGCTTTCATCATGCCTGCCCTCTACGAAAACGAGAAGAAGAGGGTGCTCCCGTACGTGCTGTTCACCACGGTCCTCTTTGCCGCCGGGGTTGTGTTCGGATACTACGTGGTGCTGCCCATCGGCCTAAGATTCCTCGTCGGCTACGGCGGTGACATCTTCAACCAGCAGCAGCGGGCAGGGGAGTACATCTCCTTCGTGACGCTGTTCCTGCTGGCCTTCGGCGTGGTGTTCGAGATGCCGGCGGTCATGGTACTCCTGGGTTCGGCCGGCATCGTATCTCATCGCCGCATGCGTAGCTCGCGCAAGTACGCCCTCATCGGGATAGCCTTCGCCGCCATGGTGCTCACCCCTAGTCAGGATCCGGTCAGCATGCTGCTGATGATGGGCCCCCTCGTACTCCTCTACGAGCTCGGCATCGTACTGTCGAGGATCGTCGACCGACGGCGGGTCAAACGGAGGGCCGCCGCGGAGGCTCTGGCGGACGCTCAGGCGGATACTCAGGTGGACGAGGTGTGACCGGCACGCCGCCTGTGGAACCCGGACGGATAGTGATCCTGGGGGTGGGAAACCTCCTCCTTACCGACGAGGGGGTGGGACCGACCACCATCACGTACCTTGAAGAGCGCTGGCGGTTTCCGGAGCACGTGGAGCTGGTCGACGGGGCCACTGCAGGACTCGAATTGATGAACGTGTTCGGCGGGGCCGCCCACCTGGTGGTGATCGACACGGTTCTGGGCGGGGCCGAACCGGGGGCCATCTTCCGCTTCCACCCGGACGACGTGCCCAGCGGCGTGCGCTATCGCACCTCGATCCACCAGATCACGTTCCTCGACGCGTGGACCATGGCCCGCCTCCTGGGTCCTGCGCCTGAGGTGACTATCGTCGGGGTCGAACCCGAGGATATGAGCACTCCTCACATCGGCCTCACGGCCACCCTCCAGGCACGCCTGCCGGATATCGAAGACGCCGTGCTGGGCGAACTCGCCCGGCTGGGCGTGGTGCCTCGCCTTGCGGGAGTGGCGCCGGAGCGGACTAATGAAATGAAGGGGGACTAACATGGTACTGGTGCCCGCAGAGCCCGAGGCGATCGAGATCGATCCCTCCCGGACGGCCGTCATCGTTGTGGACATGCAGAACGCATTCGCCTCCAAGGGCGGCATGCTCGAACTGGCCGGGGTCGACATCACCGGCGCCGATGAGGTCGTGGAGACCAACCGCCGCGTCATCGCCGCCGCCCGGGCGCACGGTATAGACGTGGTCTACCTACAGATAGGCTACGATCAGGAGCAGTCAAATGCGGGTGGACCGCTGTCTCCCCACCCCATGAAAGAGCTGGGTCTCTGCCTGATGCGGGCGCGCCCCGAACTCACGGGCACCATCCTCACCTACGGCACCTGGGACTTCGACGTGGTGGACGCCCTGAAGCCTGAGCCGGGCGATCTGGTGGTCTACAAGAACCGCTACAGCGGGTTCGCGGGCACGAACCTCGACCAGCACCTGCGCGTGCGCAACAAGCGCCATCTGCTGTTCACCGGCATAGCGACCAACGTGTGCGTGGAATCGACGTTGCGCGACGCCTACTTCCTGGAGTACTGGCCGATCGTCATCTCCGACGCCACCATGCAGGCGGGCCCGCCATTACTGCAGGAGGCATCGCTCATGAACGTGCGCACGTTCTTCGGCTGGGTGACCACCAGCGACGCGCTCTTGGCCGCGCTGACCTCCACCGGCAAGACGGGCTGAGACCGCCAGACCGGCGCGACGGACATGCCGGCTTGTGACGGCGGCTTGTGACGGCCCGCCGTATCCCAGACAATGAGGTTGATCGGGGGGGTCGGGGTCGCAAAGCGACCCCGACCCGGAGACCCCCAGCCGCGCCGTCTCTCGCCGCCGGGGGAGCTTCGAACGGCCGCTGCGGCCGGTCGCGGGCCTACGCCTTCAGTTTCTCGATAAGCGCCGGCAGCACGTCGTACAGGTTGCCCACGATGCCGTAGTCGGCCAGCTGGAAGATGGGGGCGTCCTTGTCTTTGTTCACCGCTACGATGAGTTTGGCCGAGCTGATCCCCACGGTGTGCTGGATCTGGCCGGATATCCCCACCGCCACATAGAGTTCGGGTGAGGTCTTGGCTCCGGAGAGCCCGATGACGCGGTCCTCCGATACCCACTGGAAGTCGGCAATGCCCTTGGTGGCACCCAGTTCAGCCTTTAGTGCGTCAGCCAACTGCTCGCCGAGGGCGAGGTCTTCGCGCTTGTCGAAGCCGCGTCCCATGCCGACGATGCGGTTCGCCGCGGCGAGATCCACCGCCTGGCCTTCCTTGGGTCGCCGATCGACGACCGTGACCGCCGAAGGAGTCAGCTCGAGCGATGGTGTCACCACAGCGCCCGCGCCGGAGACGGGCGCTCCGATCTCGAACGCTTTGGGCATGACGGCGAAGACCTTCGCGGCAGTGATGACCGTCTCTCGGGCCACGGTGTTGCCGCCGAATGCGTAGCGGCCGGCGACCAGGGCGCCGTCCTCCACGGCCATGCTGCCGACGTCGGTGACGCACCCCGCGCCCAGTTTCTGCGCCAGCCGGGAGGCGAGCTCCTTGCCCCGGCGCGTGGAACCGACCAGCACGCAGGTGGCCTCCGCCGCGTGGACGATCTGAGCCAGAGCCTCCGCCACCACGTCGGTCTGCAGGCCCTCGAGCGCCGGATCTTCGCTCAAATACACGGTATCGGCGCCGTGAGCGCCCAGTTCCGCCGCTGCCTCACGGGCAGAAGCCCCAAGGGCCGCCGCCGAAACACCGAGGCCGAGGGCGCCGGCAAACTCCTTGGCCTTGAACGTCAGTTCGCGGGCGGTATCCCGCTTTTCGGAGTAAACGAGAATATCTGCCATAGCTATCTCTCCAGGACCCCTTCCTTGATCAGCGCGTTCGCGAGGGCTTCGGCCTGCTCGGCCGCTCCGCCCTGCAACATGATGCGTTTCCGGTCCTGTTCCTCGGCAAGGTTGGAAAGGACGTCCCGCTGCGGTCCCACAGCCGCGAGATCGAGGCCCAAGTCGGCCAGAGTGTACTCGGTCACCGGCTTCTTCCCCGCCTTCATGATGTTCATGAGAGAAGGAATGCGCGGTTCGTTGATCTCGCTCACCACCGTAACGACGGCAGGCAGCGGAGCCTCGAGTGTCTCGGTCATTTCGTCCATGCTCCGCTCCACCTGGATGCCCGCACCCGCCACAGTGATCTTGCGGGCGTAGCCGATCTGGGGCAGTCCGAGGAGTTCCGCCGTGCGCGATCCCACCTGGCCGCTGTAGTTGTCGGTGGAACCTTCACCGAAGAGCAGGAGATCGCACCCACCACTCAACTCGACCGCCTTGGCAATAGCGAGCGCCACGGCGCCGGGATCGGCACTCTCGAGTGCCGCGTCGGCCACCACCACGGCTTCATCCGCACCCATGGCCAAGACCTCTTTCAAGGTCTCCTTTATCTTGCGGTTGGCCTCTGCCACGGATAGGGCGACGATCTGGCCCCCTCCGGCGGCGTCGCGTAGCTGGATGGCCGCCTCTATGGCATTCTTCTCCAGGTCGCCCACCTTGTAGGGAACGGCCTCCAAGACCGGCTCTCGGTTCTTGATCCGCACCATCTGCAGGTCCGGGTTCGTCTTGACACACACCACGATCTTCACCGATGCATCACCTCGCGCGTCGTTCGGGTGGTCGGCATCGGCCCGGGGCACGGAGGCCCGGACCGCCGAGCCATCAACCCATCCGGTACTGGACCCCGTATTCGCCCCGGGGGTAGTGCCAATCGAGGGCCCTATGATCGCAGCAGATGAGGCAGGTGCCGCACTCCAGGCAGCCCTCGAAGTTCACGGTGTTGTTGCCCTGGTCGTCGATCTCGTAGAGGTTCGCCGGGCACACCCACAGACAAGCCTTGGTGGTGCACACGGTGCGGCACTTCTCGGTGTCGATGGTTATGTGCCGTTCTTTGTCGATCTTGAAGACATCGAGCCCCAACTTCGCTTCTATGCTCATAGTCATGAGCGAACCCCTCCTAGGCGGGCCGTTGAAGAGTGACGCTTCGCCACCAAGGGCGATGGGCGAGCGCGAGCCCCCTCATATCTTGCGCATACCGAGAAGCTCTTTGACGGTGGCCACATTGAGGAAGTCCTTGCGAACCCCTCCGATGACCGTGCTGGAGAGTTTCTTGGACGGTCCCGGGCCGATGGTGAATACCTGCTCCATGAGCCGCGACACCGCCTGCGGGTAGTGGCTGAAGAGCCGCGGATTCTCGATGGTGTGAGGGATCTCGCGGGCGGTCTCTAGGTCTTGGAGCACGAAGCTGCTCTTGAGGGCTTGGTCGTACTGGGCCAAGGAGGCGGCCGAGAAATCGCCTCGGGTGCGGGCGCCGACCACCGCCCGGGCGGCGTGGTAGCCCGAAGCAATCGCGAAATCCATACCCCGCACCGTCACCAGCGCGTTGAGTGACAGGCCGGCGGTGTCGCCAACCAGCAGGTAACCATCGCCTGAGAGCCTGGGTGACTTGGCGATGCCGCCCTCGTAGATGGCATGCGCCGCATACTCGACCGTCGTGCCGCCATCGACCAGGGGTTTGATCATCGGCATCTCTTTGAAAGCGTCGAGGAGTTTGTACGAGTTCATCTGCTCCGCGTCTTTCCGCAGATGCTCCATGCCCACGACGATGCCCACGCAGAGTGAGTCCTTGTTGGTGTAGATGAAGCCGCCGCCCAGCATGCCCCGCGTCACGGAACCCATGAAGAGATGGGCGGCGCCCTCCCCGTCGTTCAGGTGCCAGCGGTCCTGGATGACCCCCTCCGGCAGTTCGATGATCTCCTTGAACCCGACGGCGTGATCCTCGGGCCTGAGCCCTTCGCGCAGGCCGGCCTTCGTGGCCAACAAGCCGAGTACGCCCTCGGCGACGATCGTCACGTCGGCACCGATGTCGTCGCCGCCGGCCCGGATACCGATCACTCTGCCGTCTTCCAGCAGGAGGTCGTCGACCCGGTTCTTCGTGATGACCATGCCGCCCTTTTCCATGACCTGGTCGGCGAGCCACTGGTCGAAGCGGGCACGCAGGACGGTGTACGACTGATGCGGCGGAGTGGCGAATCTCTCCGAGGCGAGTTCGATAGTCGTGTGCGCACCGTCACCCATCAGGGTCACCAGTTCGCGCACCACCGGCCGCTCGAACGGCGCCGTTTCCCATAGTTCGGGATAGATCTGGCGAATGGGGCTCACATACAGACGGCCGCCGGTGACGTTCTTGGCGCCCGAGTAGTCGCCGCGCTCGCTCACCATGACCTCGAGCCCTTCCGAGGCGAGACCGTACGCGGCAGAGAGCCCGGCGAGACCTCCGCCGACTATGATGCAATCGACCTTTTCCATTGCTGTGCTCCCTCGTCCGCCTGTCCTCGCCCGGCCGGCTAGGCCCGCGCCTCGGCACTTAGACTCCCGGGGCCGTCGCCGGCCCCGGGAGAAGTAGCCGCTACGCTGTTACTCGTCGGCCTTGAACGGGTTGGCGGCTTCGCCCCAGAGATCGCGGGCGATGATACCGCGCATGACGTTGAGACCGCCTTCGGCACCCACTTCGTACGACATAACACCGCGGAGCAACATCTCCAGCGGAGTCTCTTTCGTGTAGCCGAACGCGCCGTGGTAGGTCATACCGTGGCGGGCCGCGTCGTGACCCAGCGTCGGGGAGAGACACTTGCAGGTGGCGATCACCTTGTTGATGTCCTTGCGGCTAAAGGTGCCTGGATTCTGCCCTTCATAGCCGATCATCCACGCGCCACGCTGCAGGTTCAGCTTCAACATGTCCAGTTGCATCCAGTCGTTGACCATTTCGAACGAGACACCCTCGTACTTAATGAGCGGACGGCCGAACGTCATGCGCTGCGTGTTGTATTCGGCACTGATCTCGATGGCCTTCTCGGCGCCACCGAGGCAGGCGGCGGCCACGAGCACACGGGCGGCGTTGAAGCCTTCCATGACATGGTAGAAGCCCTTGCCTTCTTCGCCGAGCAGGCAGTAGGCGGGGATCTCCGCGTCTTTGTAAAGCCAGCCGCCGGTGGACAGACCCATGCGACCCATATCCTCGTACACGGTCCAGCTGATGCCGGGAAGATGGGCAGGGATGAACATGAACGTGAGGCCCTTGTGACCGGTGCTGGGATCGGTGACGACCAACGAACAATGGCCACTGGGAGGACCGAGCTTCATGCACTCCTTGGGACCGGAGACGTAGGCCTTCTCGCCGTTCAGGACGTAGTTGCCGGCCGCGTTCTTGGTCGCGGTGGTCGTGATGCGGGCCAGATCGGAGCCGCCTGCGGGTTCGGTGGTGTTGATGCCGACGAAGGCCTTGCCTGCAGCCGCCGCGGGCAGCACTTCTTCGCGCAATTGCCGGGTGCCGAACTTGTTGATCAAGTACGACCAGCCGATCGTCAGCAGCGTATACACCGGGGTAGACATGGACAGGTCGGCGCGCGCGATCTCCTGGATCGCGATCATCCCGTAGAGCAGTTCTTCGCCGGGAACGGCGCAGCCGCCGAGTTCCTCAGGGATCGTCACACCGAATATGCCCAGGTCGACCATCCCTTGGACGATATCCTCCGGGATGCCGTTTTCGGCCTGGTCGATGCCGCGGGCGCGCGGCTCCAGATTCTTGACGGCCCACTCACGGACCGACTGCCTGAAGAGATCCTGTTCTGTGCTGTACCTGAAATCCATCCAGCCCTCCTAACGATGGTTGTTACCCAAGCCCCTCCGGCTACCGTGCCGGCCAGGCGGTCTTGGCTTGTTGCGGGCGCCTTTCGGCGCCCCTGCCCTCCGGATGTCGTATTCCCAGCCCCTCCTTGCCTCACGCGGTCCCGTGTGACCCCGCGGAGCCGCCAAGGCCCGCACAAGGTCCAGAACCATGATCCCTTGAGTGCTCTGGGGGCTCACAGCCGATATGCGGCCGGCCGAGACGGTGCCGTACGCTGGCTATGTATGCAGCTGTTTCATAATGTCATCATACGCGGGCCCGCGCAAGTAGACGGGACGACAACACAGGGCCCGACGCATGGTGCAATGGAACAACGGCCCTTACGTGCGCGGATCGAGCCCGAAGACGGCTCTGTATCCTGCGACAAGCATGCAGAACGAGAGGGGGATGGTGACGAACGAGCCCACCATGACCATCGAACCGATGCTGTTGATGACCCCGATGACAAGCACCAGCAACAACGTCTCCCAGAAGTTCTTGTTGACCACCTGCAGACTGGTCGACATAGCCTTCCAGAAGCCCATGCGGCGGTCGAGCACCAGGCCGACAGCCCAAGTCCACGCGACCGCGAGGTAGATTCCCGGGAGGATGAAGGCGATCGTGCCGAGCAGGATGAGGAGGCCCATCACCAGGCCGAGCAGGATCAGCTCACCCAACTGCTTGAAACCCCCGAAGAAGTCGTTGAAACCGTGCGGACGACCTTTCAGCATGATCAGAGGCACGATCCACAGACCGGCGAACAGGGGCAGATAGAGGAGCATTCCCACAATCGTGACCGTCAGGAGGATCGCGATGACACCTGAGACCACGGTGAAGCCGATGAACCCACCGATGTCGGCGGTGAAGAGACTCCACCCTTCGGAGAGTATCGCCCCGATGTCCAAGCGATAGCCGTACGCAAGGATGTGCTCGATCGGCCGCGGTACGTAGCCGGCCTGTGCGGGCGCATACGGCGCGGGCGAACCCCAGGTCGCGGCAACAGGATACGCCGGCGGCGGCGGCGGCGGTGGAGCCGCCCCCGGCGGGGGCAGATGCCCCGCGGGCTGCGGGGTCTCGGGCCGAGCGGCGGCGGGAGGAGGCGGTGTCGCAAGCGGGCTGCCGCAGGACTGACAGAACGCGGCCCCATCAGACACCGGCGCACCACACGTATCGCACACCCCGGCCATGGCATCATCCCTTCCTCGTAGCACTGTGGTTCGCCGACTAGAGTACTTCGCCGACTGCATACTATCCTTCAACAGCGCCGAGAACACTCCTTGTGTGTCGCCGCCGTTCGGTGTTATGGTATTACCATATGACCAAAAGGGCAGACAACGAAGGAAACGCGGGGGGCTCCGACATCTTGCAGCCGGTGCAGGCGGCCACCGTCTCGGTCCAGGTTGCCCAACAACTACGAGACCTGCTCGCTGCCGGCGGACTCCTCCCCGGAGACAGAATCCCATCCGAACGCGACCTTGCCCTGCGGCTGCGTGTCGGACGCCCGGCGATTCGAGAGGCCCTGCGGGAACTCAGGACCCATGGGTTGCTCATTACCGGCAGGGGCCGGCAAGGGACGACGGTGGCCGATCACCCCGCCCGGCACGCCTTCTCCACCGCCGTAGCGCAGGCTCCTGAGACCGGCCAGGCGAGTGCCCTCGACCTGATGGTCTACCGTAGAGCGGTCGAGTGCGAAGCGGCCGCTCTTGCGGCACGGCGCGCCGATCTGGACGACCTGCGGCGCATCAGACGAAGCATCCCTGAGAAGCGCAGCCGGCTCACATACGAGGAGGACGCCGGATTCCACCTTGCCGTCGCGGCCTCCTGCCACAATGAGTTCCTGCTTGGCGCTGTCGTGGAGTGCCACCGTCTCCTACGCGACCGGCTGCAGGCCGTACTCGCCGCCATCTACGAAGAACCGACGGGACCATCGACCATCCGAAGACAGCACACCGCGGCATACGAAGCCATCAGGAAGGGCGATGAGGAGACGTCACGCCGGAGCATGGACGTCCACCTGGCACACGTCACCCACCTGTTGGCACGACTCCTCGGAGAGCAGCCCCGCATCCGGATGGTGGTGTCGGACTTGGACGGCACCCTGTTGTCCGGTCCACGACACATCTCAGAGCCCACCCGGCGGGCGCTCGCAGAGACACGAGACGCGGGTGTGCACGTAGTCCTCGCGTCGGCCCGACCGCCGCGTTCCATGCGTCGATACCACGAGGCGCTGGGACTCACGACTCCCGTGATCGCCTGCAACGGTGCCCTGCTGTGGGATCTCCACGCCGCCATCCCGGTGGCGAATGTCGCGATGGAACGGGAGTTGGCTTGGGAGATCACGCGGTTGGGCAGGAGTCTGGGCGCCATCGTCAACCTCGAGAGCGACGACGAGTGGTTCGCCGACCGCACGAACGAGCGCATACTGCAGAACCTCCGCACCTACGGTGTGCCGCCCCCTGACGGCGTGGGTGTACTGGATGAGATGCTCGAGCGGGGCGAGCCGGTGGACAAGATCTTCCTCGACCTCAGGGACTTGACGCCCGACGAAGTCGCGGCGGCGCGCGCCACGGTCGCACGGTCGGTGGAACGGCGCGTCAACCTGACCGAGACCGTACCCGGATTGCTCGACATGGTCGCCCCGGAGGCAACCAAAGCCGCCATGGCACAGCGGCTCGCACGATCGCTCGGAGTGAAGGCGGAAGAAGTCCTGGCCATAGGCGACCACGACAACGACGTGTCATTACTCCGCTGGGCCGGAGTCGGTGTGGCCATGGGAAACGCGACACCCGCCGCCAAGGCGGCGGCCGACACGATAACCTCTTCGAATCACCGGGATGGGGTGGCTGAAGCCCTCCAGCGCTGGATATTGCAGGAACGCGGGGAACGACTCACCTGAGATTGGCAGTGTCCGGCGGAGTCCTACAGCAGCGACTGCAGCTCCGCGATGCGTCCGGTCACCCGCTTCTCATCACGCTCGAACTCCGCGCGCAGCCTGTCGGCCTCTTTAGCACCCAGATGGACCCCGGTGCCGCCCAACGTCATGCTGCGCTCATAGCCAAGGTCCTCCAATTCTTCCTCCGCCTTGGCGAGCAATCTCTCGATCTCGTCGCGCGACAGGACAGTAAGATCCTCTGACGGTCTGCTCATGGTGCGCTCCTCCTGTGACAACCTGCCGTAGTCCGGTCATTATACCCCATGGGGTATTTTAGGCTAGGTCCGGATGGGGACGGCCACGACCGCAAGAAAGTGTCGACCCACGTCCTCCGAGGACACCACCCGAAACCACGGCGCGAGAGCCTCTTCGATCTGCTGCAGGCTCATACGATGGTGGAGACTGGGGCCCGTGTCGGCTGCCTCCTGATCGCGCCGCCAGTCGACGACCACGAACCTGCCGCCGGGCCGGAGAGCGGCAGCGAGACGTTCCAGGCCGCGCGCTCCGTGAGCCTCATGGAACGCGCTCACGCTCAGAGCCCGATCCAGCGACAGAGGTGCGAGCGGCAGCTCATCGAAATCGGCCAGCATCAAGTGCACGTTTGGGCTCGGCCCTTTGGCCCGGTGGAGGTCCTGCATAGCCGGTTGCAGCTCCACTGCGAACACCTCGCCCGTGGTGCGGGCCGCCAACCGCTCAGCGTAGAACCCGGTGCCGCTGCCGACATCGGCCACGTCTTCATGGCCGTGGAGGTCCAGGAGTCGTTCGAGACATTGGAGGCTCAACTCCTCCAAGCGTGCGTCATCGTCAAGAACGGCCGCCCGTGCCGGCGAGAAAACGCACGCGTCGTGAGTAGGGTCATGGCTCGACGCCGCGTGTAACCCGCGCTGAGCACGCACAAAGACCGTGCCTGCGGTGACGCACAGGGTGACCCAGAAGGCGCCCAAGGCGAAGCCGGCAAGAACGTCGCTCACATAGTGCACGCCCAGGTAGAGCCGACTGAACCCGATCAGCGCTGTCACAGCCAGCGTGCCCAGGAGGATGTATATCCGCGTCTCCCACCGCTTCACCCAGCCCGCCGCCAAGAGTCCCAGGCTGAGGTAGAGGGCGACACTCGTGGTCGCGTGCCCACTGGGGAACGAATAGCCGCCCGCATGGACCAGCGGCACGATGAAATCGGGGCGAGGCCGCTGAATCAGTAACTTCAGCAGCGTCACCAAAAGACCCGCGCCCACGACGGAGGTGAGGAGCACCAGGGCGTCCCGCCACATCCTTCTCCAGGTGAGGATGCCCACACCGACGGCAGTCACCACCGCGGGCCAGACTCCGCCACCGAAGAAGGTCACCACCTTCATGGCCTGGGTGAAGCGCGGATAGGCCCGTTCGTTCAAGGCCACCGCTACCAGCCGGTCGAACTGGGTGATGGGTTCGCGCATAAGCACACCCTCGAACAGCACGGCGAACAACCACGCGAAGAGGGCTGCCAGAACCAATCCCATCGTGAGGGTCAGTCCGTAGGCCTGTCGAGGGGCGAAGCGGCGAAAGAACCACGCGATCTGGGGGGCGAAGCGGCGCCTGCCACCACGCACCACCCGCCATTCGAGCACCCGGTCGGCCAGATTGGTGGCCGTGAAGAGTACGGGTTCTCGGCGCCTCCAGAGCCACCTGCCCAACACCCACAGCCCCACCGCGAGCACCACCAGAAACAGGAGGAAGAGGCTGATACGGCCGAGCCACTGGTCCACCGCAGCGTAGCTCTCGCCGAATGCGTAGCCGAGAAGACACGAGCCGACGGCCCAGCTGACCGCTCCGACGAAGTCGTAGAAGAAGAAGCGTCCGTAGTGCATGCGGGCGGAGCCCGCGATAAAGGGCGTGAGCGAGCGCAGGAAACCTATCCACCGCCCGAAGAGCACGGTCTTGCCGCCATGATGCGCAAAATAGCTGTCGCCACGATCCAGGTGCTCGGGCTTGACCCGGAACACGCGGGTATGCCGCAGCAAGAAGCCGCGACCAAGCCGGCGGCCGATCCAATAGCCGGTATTGTCACCCAACACCGCCGCAACACTCACCACGATCATCAGCTCTCGGATATCCAGTACACCGCGGGCGGCGAGGGCGCCCGCCAGCAACACGGTGACCTCCCCGGGCACGAACAGCCCCACCATGGCCGACGTCTCGAGGAAGGTGACCACGAAGACGATCCAGAGGCCCCACTGTCCGGCCACCTGAGTGAAGAAGTCGAGGAACGTCTGCATGCGCCCGGCCGGTATGCCCTTCGGTCGTCTAGTAGCCCGCGAACACGGCCGCCGCGACCACGGTCGTCCAACGGCCGGCTGAGTCTCCCGTTGCCGCGGCGGTGATGTTCATGGTGCGATAGATCATCCCTTCGATCTCGAGCCGACGCAGATGCTCCAACGGGGTGTCTTCAGCAAGTTCGACGCCCAGACTGCTGGCCAGCATGCCGGCAGCCAGTCCTTCGGCGAAATTCCCGGACTCATCCGCCGTCTGTCCGAAGACCTCATGCTCGCTCAGGTAGCCGTAGCGATCGGGATCGGTGGGGAGGGCGAGCCCGATGGATGCAGCCACCCGCCGGCCGGGCTCATCGGTGGCGATCTCGGCCAGCACCCCGAACGTGATCGCCCCCGAGCGGATCAGGCCGACGCCCTCATCGCGGCTGAGGAGCTCACAGTGAGGGGGGAAGATACTCGAGACCCGCACCAGGTTGCAGCGTTCGATACCGGCCTCCCGAAGCGCGAACTCGAATGAGGTGAGCCTGCGCCCGGCGACCCCTACACCCCGGGTCAGAAAGACCCGGCGCGGAATCAAGACACCGGCATCGTCCGCGGGGGTCACCCGACCAACGAACGGGTCCGTCATGGCTCTCCCTCCTTTGTGTGGCGCCTGGAGGCCCTCCCCTGACCATCTCCAGGATAGCAGAGCCCCCACCTACGCCGACGAGTCCGGGGGGCAACACACCACGCCGCCGTCAGACCACGCCGAACAGGATAAGCCCCACGAACGTGAGGTAGAAGAGTCCACCGGTCAGCAGCGCTCCGAACCCCACACGTCCGGTGACGCGAAGACGCAGCCAGAGTAGCGAA
>Ga0172369_10005263_pt1 | contig 16009 bp, 11 predicted proteins | sample LakKiv25m_FD_114539 | JGI IMG/M metagenome (GOLD analysis project Ga0172369, IMG submission 114539) | Freshwater microbial communities from Kabuno Bay, South-Kivu, Congo - kab_022012_11.25m | ecosystem: Environmental > Aquatic > Freshwater > Lake | place: Democratic Republic of the Congo...
CACTACACGCTTGCCTTCTCGCAGGACTGCTCGACGCCCTCGCCCATCCCCGAGACACCCCGCGCGCCGCTCACCGTCGCCGACGTCAACGACGGCCTCTCCCGAGCCGGCTCCGAGATCCCGCGCAAGGGCGTCGCGAACCCCACGCTCGACGACACACTCGGCCTCGCGGTCGAGCCCTTCGGTCACGCGGTCAACGTGGCGGGCGCGGAGTGGGTGCGCGGCGCCGTCTCCTGGTTCGGCAGCCCCCTCGACACGAGCATCGCGCCCGGAGAGACGGGAGCGATCACGGGCGAAGACATGCACGCCATGAACGATCCGCCCAGCCCCGACGCGACCACGCTCGCCACATATCCGGAGAATTACTACTATATCGCCATGCGCTGGGACTACACTCCCAACGGCAAGTCGTGGTGGTCGAAGCAGCGCATCGTCGTCTATAACCAGACCACCGGCGTCGCCATCGTCGTGCGGCCCATCGACTGGGGCCCCAACACCTTCACCAAGCGTATCGGAGACTTGTCCCCGCAGGCCCTGGACGATCTGGGTCTCGTGACCGACCAGTACGCGCTGTTCGCCTTCGCCAAGCCGGCGACGCCGCTCGGCAAGGTCCCGGCCTCGCCTTGACCCACGCTTGACAGCCCTCCGCCTCGCGCTTAGCGTTGCCGGCCCTGGACGCCCGCCACGTGGACACCGGCGTCGCAAGTTCCTGTTTCGCAAGGAGTCTCCATGAACACCGCCCCCATCCAGAAGGTCGTCCTCGCGTACTCGGGCGGCCTCGACACGTCCGTGATGCTGCACTGGCTCAAGCACACCTATGGCTGCGAGGTCGTGTGCATGACCGCCGACGTGGGTCAGGGCGAGGAGCTCTCGGGCCTGCGCGAGAAGGCGCTCGCGACGGGCGCGTCCGACATTCACATCCTAGATCTTCGGGAGGAATTCGTCCGCGACTTCTGCTGGCCCGCGCTCGCCGCCAACGCCATCTACGAGGGCTACTACCTCATGGGCACCTCGCTCGCGCGGCCGCTCATCGGCAAGGCGATGGTCGAGGTGGCCGACAAGGTCGGCGCCGACGCCATCGCGCACGGCGCGACCGGAAAGGGCAACGATCAGGTGCGGTTCGAGCTCTCCGCCTACTCGCTCAAGCCCGAGATCAAGGTTATCGCGCCCTGGCGTGAGTGGACGATGAAGAGCCGCTCCGAGATGATCGCGTACTGCCAGAAGTACGACATCCCCGTGAGCGTCACCCTCCAAAAGCCCTACTCGATGGACCGAAACCTCTTTCATATCAGCTATGAAGGCGGCATCCTCGAGGATCCCTGGTTCGAGCCCCACAAGGACATGTTCCTCACGACCACCGATCCGTCGGACGCGCCGGAGGAGGCCGAATACGTCGAGATCGCCTTCGAGGACGGCCTGCCCATCGCCATCAACGGAGATCGGCTCGGGCCCGTCGAGCTGCTCACGCTCGCCAACACCCTCGGCGGCAAGCATGGCTGCGGCCGCGTGGATCTGGTCGAGAATCGCTACGTCGGCATCAAGAGCCGCGGCGTGTACGAGACGCCCGGTGGGACGCTGCTCTACCACGCGCACCGCGCCGTCGAGTCGATCGTGCTCGATCGCGAGGTGATGCGCCTGCGCGACGGTCTCGTGCCGAAGTTCAGCGAGCTGCTCTACAACGGCTACTGGTACTCGCCCGAGATGCGTGCGCTGCTCGACTTCATGAAGAACATCCAGCGCGGCGTCACCGGCGTGGCGCGGCTGAAGCTCTACAAGGGTAACATCACGGTGGTGGGTCGCAAGGCTAGAAATTCGCTGTATAATCCAGAGTACAGCACCTTCGAGGCGGATCGCGTCTACAACCAAGCCGACGCGGACGGCTTCATCAAGCTGCACGCGCTGCGGCTCAAGCTGAACACCTACCGCGAGCGCGCCATGTCGGCAGAACCGTCGAGCGCGGAGCTCCAGGACGAGCTCGCCGAGATCCGCGGCACGTTCATCCTGTAGCGAAGAGCCGCGCTCGTCTCCGACCTCGACACGCACCGCCGCAGCGGGCAGGTTGGCGCGCATGAGTGATCCCGTCACACACAACATCGCCTGGCACCCCGGCCACCTCACCGACGAAGAGCGGTTCCGCTATCTCGGGCAGCGCGGCGCCGTCGTGTGGCTGACGGGCCCGTCGGGCTCCGGCAAGTCCACGGTCGCCCATGCGCTCGAGAGGGCGCTCGTCGAACGCGGTGTGTTTGCGCTCGTGCTCGACGCCGGCAACGTCCGAGGCGGCCTGTGCGGCGACCTCGGCGGCTCAGCGGCCGACCGCGGCGAGAGCATCCGCCGCTCCGGCGAGGTCGCGCGCCTGCTCGCCGCCGCCAACGTCGTCGTGCTGACCTCGTTCGCCGCAGCCCGACGCGCCGATCGCGACCGCGTGAGGACCCTCTTCCCCCCGGGCGCCTTCATCGAGGTCCACTGCGCCGCGAGCGTGGAGGCCTGCGCTGCACGCGCCTCAGGGGCCACCACGCCGGACGAGGGCAGTTGGGAGCCGCCGCTTCAGCCGGAGTTGGTGCTCGACACCGTGAGCCACACGGTCGAAGATTCGGTCGCGCAGGTGCTCATCTACCTCGCCGACCGCGATCTGGCGCCCTGAAGCGCCCCGGAATAACCATGGAACCACCTGACATCACGCCGGAATTTTCGCCTCCTCCGGCCACGATGGACGCGACCGTCCTCGAGGCCTACGCGGGCATCGACGACGCCCAGACGCTCGTCTTCAAGGTGCTCCAGCGCTTCGGCCGGCGCGCCGCTGTCGACGCCTCGGATCCCGTGGCGGGCCCTGTCCTGCGCGACATGGCCGCGCGCACGGGACACGCGTTTCGGGACGCCGCCGATGCCGACCTTACCGGTATCGATGTCTGGATTGCCGGAACGCACCGCGACGCGGGCGGAGCGGTGCCGAGCTCGCCCCGGCTGCATCTCGTCGAGAGGGCCGGGCACGTGTGCCTTCGGGTGGCCCCGCTCCATGACTGGAAGGACGCGGATTTACAGGAGTACGCTGCTGCGCGCCTTTAGAACGGCGGCCACGGCGTCGTGAGGTAGAGGTCCGGTTTCGGCGTCTCGCTGCGAAAGAAGAGGCTGATTGTGCCGTTGCCTGGGTTGGAGGTCGCCTCGAACGGGAGGCTCTTCGCGGTGGCGCCGGCGAGCACGCTCGGTATCGCGATGATCGGGCTCGTGATGGTCTGGCGGAAGGAGTCGAAGGATCGCGTGCGCACCTGCCCCATCCAAGTGTAGAATATGACGAATGAACCTGACTTCTTCGGGTGTGGCACGACGCGCACGCTGGTGTAGCCCGAATCGAAGCGGTCCGGCGCATCGAAGCGCGTGCCGGCGATGAGGGAGACCAGAGCTCGACCCCCGCTCCGGCGTCGATCGGGGCCACGAAGAGGCAGCGCTGCTTCGACAGGCCGCTGTTGCGCGTCGCGCTCGCGAGCAGGATGGCGCGCCCGGACACCGGGTCCCACGCCGCGTCGAACGCGCACAGGCCAAGGAAGCCGGACGTGCTGACACCCGCGTCTGGCAAACCGGCGCACGGATCGGGCCCTGTCGCGTCCTGGCAGGCCGCCCCGGCGCAACCGTCCGCCAGCGGCGCCGGGCCGAGCTCGCGCTACAGGCGACCGCGCAGCCACGCAGGCCAAGAGCGGGATTGGAAACGACCCTCCAATCGCGACGGCGTCGGAACGTTGCCGTCCCCCTCGACGAGTAACGTAAGTAGATTATGACTGGTTTTCGAGTCTTCATCACGGAAGTATCTTGACTGGGATCAATTTTCCTTCGCTCCGGGGCCGGATCGCAGCACCGCCACGCGATCCAGGCGAAGATCCAGTTCGAAAGCCGCAAGTTGCGCGTCACCGAGGGCGGCAAGTGCGGCCAGGATCGCCCGCTCGCGCCGGGCGTCGGCGTGGCTCCATTGCAGGTACGTGCCCGAAACGGCCTCGTAGCGGCGGGAGGCGTCCTCGGTCGCGACGGTCGCCTGCTCCGCCACACCCTGCCATGCCAGGTTAGACCGGCGTGCAGCGCCCAGCGCCATGAACGCTCGCGCCACGAGCGCGCGCACCTCCTCGCGCCGCGCCTCCCGCCGGGCCCGCAGCGCGCGCGTCTCGGCCGCGTCGTCCGCCTCTGCCAGCGTCTCCCGCGTGCGCGGCCCCCACAGCGGCAGCGACAGGCCCGCGCCGACGCCGCCGAAGACGTCCTCCGCGTGCGCAGCGCCGGTGTCCGTCACTCGCGCCCAGCCGGCCGAGGCCTGCAAGACCAGGGTCGGCAGGAAGCGCGCGCCACGCGCCGGCCTGCGTGCAACGACCTCCCCGAGCGCCGCCTCCAGCGCCGCGAGCTCCGCGTCCGCCGAGATCCCCGCGTCCACGAGCTGCCCGAGGCCCGTCGACGCGTCGGGCAGCACGTCCGTGAGCGGCGACAGGCGCACGGGCACCCCCGGCGGCAGCCCCACCGCGAGGCCCAACTCGACCTTGGCCACCTCCGCGGCCTCCAGCGCCTCCAGACGTGCGGCCTCGGTCTCCGCCGCGTCCAACTCCGCGAGCTGCCGGTCCGCCTCGGGTCGTTTGCCGCCCGTAGCCCAGGTCGCGATGCGCCGCGCGCGAAGCGTCCGCTCCTGCCCGATCCGAGTGCGCACGTTCAGCTCCGCCTCCCGCAGGGCGGCCCGCAGGAACAGGCGCGCCACCTCCAGCGCCCGCTCGCGCCGCTCGGCGCGCGCCTCGGCCTCGACGCGCCGGGCCGTCGCCTCACCGCCCCGATCCCCCTCGAACAGGCGCAGCGGCTCCCACCGCAGACCCGCGCCCGCGGCCATGGGCCGGGCGAGCGCCGAGGCCACGATCGACGGGGCCAACGGATCGCCGAGCAGCGGCGCGACCAGGCCTCGACCGGCCGAAGCGCCCACGGACAGCGCCGGGAGGCCGGCCGATCGCCGCGCCTGCACGCGAGCCCGTGCGATCTCCGCCCGCGCCGCAGAGGCCTCACGCCGCGCCCCGGCGAGCCGCCCGAGCGCCGCCGCCACGCAGGACTCGAGCGTGTGGACCTGGGTCGCGGGCGCCGCCGCGAACGCCGGCGGGGCGGCTCCGAGGATCCATAGGGCGACGCAGGCGGCTCGGGTGGCGTGGTTCACGGTGCCAGTCTCGACCGGACGCAGGCGGACCGTCAATCGGCCCTTGACAGGTCGACGGACCGGCCTACTTTACCCCGCGGCTCAGGCGAGCCGAATCCCAAATGCCTTTGTCTGTGCTGACTTAGGCGATGCATGCCACGAAGAACTTAAGGCCACGAAGCCAAGAAACGAAGGAAGGAAAGGAAAATGGCACTCAGACCGCTCTATGACCGCATCATCGTCAAGCGCAAGTCCGAGGAAGAGAAGACCCGCGGCGGGATCATCATCCCGGAGACCGCCAAAGAGAAGCCCCTGGAAGGGCAGGTCATCTCCGTGGGACAGGGCCGCGCGCTCGAAGACGGCACCGTTCGCCCGCTGCAGCTCAAGGCCGGCGACCGGATCCTCTTCGGCAAGTACGCCGGCACGGAGATCAAAGTGGACGGCGAGGACCTCCTCATCCTGCGAGAGGATGACGTCCTCGGCGTAATCGAAGACTGATCGACTCCCCGCGGGGACTGTGAACTCGGGGGCGCCGGAAGCGCGCAACCCCTTGAAAGAAGGAGCATGACATGGCCGCAAAGGAAATCCTCTACTCGTCCGCCGCCAAGGACAAGATCCTGGCCGGCGTCAACGCCCTCGCCAACGCCGTCAAGGTGACGCTCGGCCCGAAGGGTCGCAACGTCGTCATCGAGAAGAGCTACGGAGCCCCGACCGTCACGAAGGACGGCGTCACGGTGGCGAAGGAGATCGAGCTCGACGACAAGTTCATGAACATGGGCGCGCAGATGGTCAAGGAGGTCGCCTCCAAGACGAGCGACGTCGCCGGCGACGGCACCACGACCGCGACCGTGCTCGCGCAGGCCCTGTATCGGGAAGGTCGCAAGCTCATCGAGGCCGGCTCGAACCCGATGGACCTCAAGCGCGGCATCGACAAGGCCGTCGCCGCGATCGTGGACAACCTCCACACGCAGGCGCAGATGGTCGCCGACGACAAGAAGAAGATCGCGCAGGTCGGTACGATCTCCGCCAACGGCGACGAGACCATCGGCAACATCATCGCCGAGGCCATGGAGCGCGTGGGCAAGGAGGGCGTCATCACCGTCGAAGAGGCGAAGTCCATGGAGACGACGCTGGAATTCGTCGACGGCATGCAGTTCGACCGTGGCTACCTCTCGCCCTACTTCGTCACCGACGCGGAGCGGATGGAAGCGGTGCTCGAGGACCCGTATATCCTGCTGCACGAGAAGAAGATCGCCAACATGAAGGACCTGCTCCCGGTCCTCGAGCAGGTCGCCCGCGAGGCGAAGCCCCTGCTCCTCATCGCCGAGGACATCGAGGGCGAGGCGCTCGCGACGCTCGTGGTCAACAAGATCCGCGGCACGCTCAACGTCTGCGCCGTCAAGGCCCCCGGCTTCGGCGACCGCCGCAAGGCGATGCTCGAGGACATCGCGATCCTGACGGGCGGCACCTTCCTGAGCGAGGACCTGGGCGTCAAGCTCGAGACCGTGACGAAGGCCGAGCTCGGTCGCGCCAAGCGGATCGTCATCGACAAGGAGAACACCACGATCGTCGACGGCGCGGGCACGATGGACAAGCTCAACGGCCGCAAGACGCAGATCCGCCGGCAGATCGAGGACACGACCTCCGACTACGACCGCGAGAAGCTCCAAGAGCGCCTCGCGAAGCTCTCGGGCGGCGTCGCGGTCATCAAGGTCGGCGCGGCGACGGAAGTGGAAATGAAAGAAAAGAAGGCTCGCGTCGAGGACGCGCTGCACGCCACGCGAGCGGCCGTCGAAGAGGGCATCGTCCCCGGCGGCGGCGTCGCGCTGCTGCGCGCCCAGGCGGCTCTCGAGGGCTTCAAGGCCTCGGGAGACCAGCAGTTCGGCGTCAACTGCGTGCGTCGCGCGGTCGAGGAGCCGCTCCGCATGATCGCGCAGAACGCGGGCTTCGAGGGCTCGGTCGTCGTCAACAAGGTCCGCGAGGGCGACAAGTCCGGCGCCGCCTGGGGCTTCAACGCCGCGAGCGAGGTCTACGAGGACCTCGTCGCCGCGGGCGTCATCGACCCGGCCAAGGTCGTGCGCTGCGCGCTCCAGAACGCCGCGAGCGTGACGAGCCTGATGCTGACGACCGACGCGCTCATCGCCGACAAGCCCAAGAAGGAGCCGGCGGGGGGTGGCCACGGCCACGCGCACGGCGGCGGCGGCATGGGTGGCATGGGTGGCATGGGCGGCATGGGCGACTTCGACATGTAAGCTCGCGTCACGACGCGCGATCTCGTGCACGCGGGGGTGATCTTACGGCTCAGGCCGGGGGATCGCCCCCGCGGCGCTTTGGGGCCGGGGCCGGGGCCCTCAGCGGTCGTCGCGCAGCGCGGACGCGCGGCCGATGCCCCTGTGGTGGTCGCCCAGGGCACGGCGAACGAAGGATTCGTCGGGAGCGTGCTCCCCATAGGAGAACCGTGCGACCGTGTCCACACTCCTGATCGGGCTCGTCTCCGGAACGCCTCTCGGACCCGAGCCACCATAGGGCGCCTGCGTGGTCAACGCAGCTTTGAGAGGGTGTTTATGTTTGAATTCGGCCGCACGCGTGAGGCTGCGCGAGTGTGTGGCTTCTTCCCTGGTGATCGGGATCTGGGCGTCCCCCCTTCGCGCGCTCCGCGCGCGAAGGGGGGACGCCCAGATCCCGCTGGTTCAACCTCTTTGCGTGCGACCTGCGCGTCAGGCGACGTGCAACCCAGCGCTTCGGGCTACGCCCACAACACGAGACAAAACATAAACACCCTCCGAGACGGTGTCTCTGTAAGAAGAGGCAAATGAGCCAAGCGCTTCCAGGGCGACATGGCGAGGATGCTGGGGCGAAGGCGGCGAGCGGTTGGTGGGGCGAGGACGGCGCGCGGCAGAAGTCTCTTCCGGCGACGCTTCGACGTCTCCCCGCGCGACGCCGCGTGCGGCGCCACCGGGGGCATGGGAGCCACGAGCACCCTTCCACTTGACACAAGTATTGCAGAGTCCAAATAGCTTATATACCCGGACGTCGCGCGCCCCGCCAAGTACGGATCCTGCCCCCAGGGCGGGCGAAGTCGCGAGCCCGAAGGGCGCGGCGTACGTGGTGCTGGCTTTTGAGGCCGTCACGATCGCGGAGAAACTCGGGCCCGGCCACCTGGCAACCGGAATGTCAGTCTCCCGCCGAACCGCCGCGCTGCCCGCGTCCGCGGCGTTCGATCTCCTCGAGCAGCACCTCGACGCGCGCTTCGGCCTGTTGTCGCCGCCGCGTCTCTTCCTCGCGCCGCCGCGTCTCTTCGTCCGCCAGCCGTGTCTGTTCTGCGAGCGCCTGGATCTGCTCATCGACGCGCGCCTCGAGCGCAGCGTAGGTCTCGCGCAGCCGGTCGAGCCACTCGGTGGTGTCGAGCAGCGGCGCGTTGGCGCACACGAAGCGCAGCCGGTCGCCCTCGAGCGCGAGGTCGAGGCCCAGCATGCAGGAGGCGTACGCGCCACTCTGACCCAGGATGGGCACGTACGGTCCGCCACCGGGCGGCAGCGAAAAGCCGAAAAGCCGACCCCGCGCGCGGTCGAACATGAAGTACTCGGGGATGCCGACGCTCGCGTAGAGAGCGACGTTGCGCTCCGCGTCCTTGCGCCGATCCCCGCCGACGTGCACCTCGAGCGCGAAGTCGATGCCCTTGCCCTCGGCGCTCACGACCCACTTGTCGCGCGGGTGCGGGTCCACGTCGAAGACCACGAGCAGATCGGGGCAAAAGCGCCGGGCGGCGGGATAATACACCGTCAACTCGGAGCCCACGTATACGCTGCGCCCTTGTCGCCGGTAGAAATTCCGCAGCACGTCGAGCGCGTAGAGCTTGGCCTCGAGGTGCAGATCGCCCTCGGGAGGCGAGAGCTCGGCCTCCGTGAGGCTCATGGGTAGCTCGGCGACGACGCGCTTGCGCTGCGCGGGGGTCATCGCGTCCCACTCGGCTTGCGTCGGGGCGCGGGGAAAGGCGGTCGTGCTCGGATCGTCGGTCAGGACCATGCCCGTAGGATCGGGTGGCGAACGGGCGGAGTCAAGGTTCAATGAGGATCTGGGCCGGTGAAGGGACGGGGAGGGGCGAACGGTCCCGCACGCCCCCTCTCCGCGTGCGCCCGCTCCCTACCGCATCCAAAGCGACTGCCACTGGTGGTAGTGGCCCGATCCACCGTAGCCATCGAGGTAGCCCTTGCCGTCGTAGTTCGCGCTCGGCACGACCTGCATCCACCAGCAGCCTGACGAGTCGCCGCTGTCGGGATCGCTCGTGAAGCTATAGCCCTGGTATTTCGCGTGCAGGCCGTTGAAGCCGCCGCAGGTCGCGCTCTGTTCGCCCGAGATGAACTTGTAGTCGTTGCCCGCCGAGGTGGCCGTGAAGGGGTCGTGCTGCTGCTCCCAGATCGTCTGCTTCGCGACCGGACCCGCGATCCAGCTTCCCTGCGCGCCCGTGACGAAGCGAAACCGGTACCAGCCCTGCGCGGCGACTAACAGATCGCGCTTGCCGACGATGGAGTAGTTCGACTGCATCGGGTCGGAGGCGTTGTAGCTCGTGTAGTTGCCGCCGTTGAAGAAGAAGCCCCACGCCGCGCTCTCGATCTTGGTCCAACCGCCCCCGTCGGTCGTCTGGTCGCAGTAGACGGTGAAGGCGTCCGCCGGCGGCGCGCTCGCCCCGTTGATCCAGTACAGACCGCTCTTCTGCTCGCCCGTGGCGGTCAGGATGTGCTGGCAGCTCGTGCCCGGATTGGTCTTCGATCCGATGGGCATGGCCATCGCGAACGTCTGGAATTTCGTCCCATTGCAGACCATGAGCGAGGACGTCACGGTGTTGTAGTAGAGCAGGCCCGTGGCGGTACTGTCGCAGGTCACCGGATCCTTGTCGGCGTTGTGAAGGCGCATGAGCAAGGCCTGGTGCTTGTTGAACTGGACGTCCTTGCCGAAGGTCTGCGCGTCGGCCCAGGTGTTCGGTTTGGCGAGCAGGCCGAAGACCGAGAGATCGGGCTTGTCGCCGAGATCGCCGTAGCCTCCGCTCTTCGCGACGGCCGCGAGCTGGCCCCCCGACACGAGATCCGCGACGAAGCCCGGCGCCACATCTGCCGCGCCGATGCAACCCGTGCACTGCACGTCCTTCGCGACATCCGCGCTCGTGGCCGTGTCCGCCGCCTTCGCAGCGTCCGCGGTGAGCGCGTGCATGGCCTCGTCGGCCCCCGTGGCCTTCGTCGCGAGATCGGCGGCCGCGGCGTGCGTGGCCTCGTCCGCCGCGAGCGCCGTCGTGGCAGGTCCGCCCTTGGACGACGAACCCGCGTACGCGAAGTCGACGTGCTGCGCCTGGATCGCCGCCGGCGCGAGCATGGCGCCCGTCACGCAGCCGGAGCACGAAAGCGTAGACGCGACGGTGGCGTGGCGCGCCTGCACGGCGAAGGGCGTCTCGCGGATGGGGGTGCGCGGCATCTCGGGATCGGCGGCGATCTTGAGCCCGATCCACAGCGAGGTCGCGCCCATCAGAACGCTGTCGTCGAGCTTCTTCGACGGATCGGCCACACCCAGCTCCAGCCCGAAGATCCCGCTCTTGACCTCCACACCGATGAAGTTCTCGAGGTAGAGCGGCTCGGTCGAGTTGGCGTTGGCATAGAGCGCGAGCGCGAGTCCGTACACGCCATCGGCGACGGGCAAGTTCGCGACCGTGGCGAGGCGTCCCTGCACGGCGAGGACGGTCGGCGCGGCGTGCGCCAACGCCGGCGAGACGACGAGGGCCAGCGCGACGAGCGGGAGTGCGAGGGAAGGCTTGTGCATGGCGGTCTCCCAGTGTGAGCGCGCTATTTTAGAACGCGGCGCGCCTCGCGACAAGCCAAACCGGTCGACCTCGCGCGCCCCGCCTGCTACAGTGTGTGACGTCTCCCCCCGCGCAGCGCCGCGCGACAGGAGTACCACCATGGCCAGCAGACTCATTCGCCTCGCGACGTTTGGGCTCGCGCTCCTCGCGCTCGCCGCACCGATGCCTGCCGGCGCGGCCCCGACTTTCGGCGTGCAAGGCGCGCTCGGCGCCGGCGGCGGGGTCCCGGCCTCCGATGGCAAGTACCCGATGACGTTCCGCATCTATGCGACGAAGGACGCCACGACCGCCGTGTTCGCCGAGGTGCAGGTCGGTGTGAACGTGACCGGCGGTCTCTTCGCCGTCACGCTCGGCGCGCAGCCGGAGCTGCCGCTGCCCGCGACGGCCTTCCAGACGGGCGATCCGCTGTGGATGGGTGTGCAGATCTACGACGAGCCCGAGCTGCCGCGCGTGCGCCTGCACTTCGTGCCCTACGCGATCTTCGCCGCCAACGCGGGCACCGCGACCAACGCGGACAACGCCGCCCACGCGACGCTGGCCGATGTCGCCACGCAGGCGGAGTCGTTGACCAAGCCCATCACGGGTGATCTCATCGCGCCCGGTTCGCTCGGCGCGTCGGCCGTGGGCTTCACTTACGCGGCGTCAGACTCGAAGGGCGGATCCGCGCTCGCCGCGAAGGTCGCCGAGTCGCTCCAGTGCACCGGCTGCGTCACGGTCGAGATGTTGGCCCCCGGACTGCTCGACGCGAAGAACGTGACCTTCTCCGCGGTCGACCCGGCGATCACCGTGGAGGCCGAGCTCATCGAGGTCGTCAAGCTCACCGCGGCGCTCCACGCGTGGGGCAAGCAGGTAGGCGTCGGCGCACCCCCGGCCGCCGCGTGCGCGCTCGACGTCGTCTCCTCGGTCGGCGAGACCTGCATCGACGGTGCGCCCGCGCTGTGGACGCGCCTCGCCAAGGACGCCGCCGGCATGGACGCGTTCGCGACCGACGGCCAGCTCGTCTACCGCAAGGACACGGGCGAGTCGTTCATGCGCTCGAACGGTTTGTGGCGGCGCCTCGTCTACGCGCCCTACTGCGGTGACGGCGCCATCGAGGCATGGGAGGAGTGCGACGACGGCAAGAACAACGCGAACGCGCCGGACAAGTGCCGCACGACCTGCAAGAAGCCCACCTGCGGCGACGCCATCGCGGACTCGGGCGAGCAGTGCGACGACGGCAACTCGGCCAACGGCGACGGTTGCGTGCAGGGCTGCAAGAAGGCGGTGTGCGGCGATGGCTTCGTGTACGCGGGCGTGGAGGAGTGCGACGACGGCGCCAACAACGGCAACGCGCCGGACAAGTGCCGCCCGGCCTGCACGAAGCCCGTGTGCGGCGACGCGATCGTGGACACGGGCGAGCAGTGCGACGACGGCAACAAGACCGACAACGACCTGTGCAACAACAGCTGCGTCAAGAACGTCAACGTGTGGACGGTGGTCCTCAACACGAGCAAGGCCCCCACGATCGTCGCCGGGACCATCCCGGGCGTCGTCGGCAAAAGCATCGTCATCAACCGCATCGGCATGTGTGGGGACTCGGACGTCTCGTCGGGCGACAACCGCTTCCTGGTGCAGGGCGGCGGTGTCGACTTCTCGTTCACGGCCGGCCAGACCGCCACGAGCGCGACCCACGACCTCGGCGTGACCGGCCCGGGCGGCGCGGGATTCACGTACGCGGACGTGACCTACACGGCGAGCCAGGGCGCATCCGTGACCATCACGTGGGACTACCACAACGACTGGGACTACAAACCCTGCGTCGCGACGGACTCCGAAGGCAACGCGTACAACGATGCCTCGACCGCCATCACGAGTGTGCGGCCCTGGATCCGCTACGGCTACAAGTAGGCGCCCTGCCCCTTGAACCGCGGAACGCATCCGATCATGCTGCGCGGGTTGCGCCACACGGCGCACGGAGCCACGCCATGAAGACGACGAGCGCGCTCGGCGCAGCGATGATCGCCGCCGTGGGCCTTTGGATCCTCTGCCCTGCGACTGCCCTGGCTGCTGTGCCGCCGGCGCTGGGTGTGCAGGGCTATCTCCAGAGCGACTCGGGTCAGCCTGCTCCCGACGGCGTCTATGGCGTGGTGTTTTCGCTCTACGATGGCGCGGATCCGAGCGCGAAGAAGCTCTGGACCGAGGCGATCGTCGACACGAAGGTCACGCTCGGCCTCTTCTCCGTGGCGCTCGGCGCGCAGAATCCAGACCTCAACCCTCTTCCGGTCGCGACGTTCCAGGGCTCGCAGAGCCTGTGGCTCGGCGTGAAGGTGGCCGCGGATCCAGAGCTGCCGCGTGTGAAGTTCATGTGGGTGCCCTTCGCGCTGTGGGCCGACAAGGCGGCCTCGGCGGACTATGCGCTGACCGCGCTGACCGCGAACTCCGCGCTCCAGGCGACGCAGGCGAACCAGGCGACGCAGGCAGACAAGGCGACGCTGGCCGACAAAGCGACGCTCGCGGACAAGGCGACGCTCGCGGACACGGCACAGAGCGCGGACAACGCAGGGCACGCCGACACGGCCACGCAGGCCGACATCGCGGTCGCGGCAAAGTCCATCGCGTGCACGGGCTGCATTACGGCCGACATGCTCGTCGAGGGCACGTTGACCGCCGCGTCGATCACGCTCAAGGACACGGTCGCCATCCCCGGCAAGAACGTGCAGGCGGCCTACGATGCGCTCGCCGCCGCCCTGTACGTGAGCGGCAAGACCGTCGGCCTGGGAGGTGTGACCGCCGCGGCCAGCTGCAGCGTCAACCTACCCGAGGGCGTGTGCTATGGCGGCGTGCCCGGCATGACGGTCGTCACGCTCGCCGACAAGAGCGGCCTCGACGCGTACAAGGCCCCGGGGACCGTCGCCTACGTGAAGACCGAGGACGCGTTCTTCGGCCTCTACGCCGGGGGATCGTGGCGCAGGTTCCTTTCGGAGCCCGTGTGCGGCAACGGCAAGACCGAGATCGGCGAGGCCTGTGACGACGGCAACGCCAAGAACGGCGACGGCTGCCAAGCAAACTGCACGATCACGAACGGCTACGTGTGCATGCTCAACGCGCAGTGCGCGAGCGGCCTATGCCGGGGAGACCTGTCGGACGGCAAGTCGTACTGCGCGACGGATGGCACGAGCTGCCCGGACGCCGGCGGCGCCCAGCCCGCCAACATGCGCGCGAACGGCTACATCGGCTGCGCGGTCGGGGCCGAGCGCACCTGCCAGATTGGCGCGTGGTCGGCCGCCAAAGCCTGTGTCGTGGAGTCCTGCACGAACGGGATCCACACGAAGGCACAGAGCTGCCAGGCCTCGCTCGGATGCCAGCCGGCCCCCGTCGTGACCGAGTCGTGCGGCGTGTACGCGTGCGGCACCACGACCTGCAAGACGAGCTGCTCGGGCCCGAGCGACTGCGCCCCGGGCGTGCCGTGCGCCGGCAACGCGTGCAGCCTGCCCATCAACAAGACCGGCACGATCCTCTCGGGCAGCGAGGTCTACGGCCCCACGATGACGGGCTACACACAGTGCGCGGGCTTCAAGAACACGAGCGCCTGGGACATCGCGGGCAACGACTGGGTCCACACCTGTGCCGGCAACGGCTCGAAGAAGTGGCGCGTGCAGGTCTACGACACGGTCGGCAAGACGGTGGTCTTCACCGACGACTTCCCGTCGTGGACGCAGACCGAGCTCTCGAACAACATCTCGGGCTGCGACAACAACGGCTACGGCACCTGCGGCAAGATGAGCTCGGCCGGCTCGGGGCGCGCGCTCATCGTCTACAAGCCCAACAACGGCAACGGCGGCTGCCACGGGGACGACAACTCCCGCGGCGCGCTCCGCATCACGACCGGCGTGAGCGGCGACGGCACGATGGGCAAAAACCACCTCTTCGTGGGCGGCCACGTGGGCGGCGATCGCCAACACACGTACGGCAGCACGCCCGAGTCCGAGATCCGCTATCCCGGCGGCGGCACGTGGGACGGCTGCGGCGGCGACGCGCGGACCACGTATGCGGTGCTGGTGTACCTGGAGAACTAACGCTCCACCTCGCGGAGCAACACGCCCGCCCGCGCATGGCCCGCATCCAGCTCCAGCGCGCGCCTCGCGAGACGCGCCGCGGCGACCGCATCCCCTGCACGCACGGCGGCGAGCGCGAGGTTGAACGCGGCCTTCGCGGACGGCGGGCGGGCTGCATCGAAAGGCGGCACGAGGGCCATCGCCTCGGCGTTGCGGCCGGCGTTGACGAGCAGGCCCGTGAGGTTCGACCACGCGCGTGGATCCTCGGGGCGGAGCGCCAGCGCGCTTCCGAGCGACGCGATCGCCTCATCCGTGCGGCCTTCGCGCCCGAGCGCGACGCCCAGGTGATAGTGCGTCTCGGGGTTGTCGGGGTGGTTGGCGACCGACACCGTGAACGCCGCGACGTCGCCGGAGAGGTCCTCGACCGAGGCCGCGGCGGCCGCTCCCCGCAGCACGAGCAGGGCCGCCAGCGCCGCGATCGCTGTCTTGCCTCTCCAGGTGGCGTCGATCCCGGGGATCGCCGTCGCGATCGCTGCCCAGACGAGCGCGAGCGGCAGGTAGAGGTAGCGATCGGAGGCGATCCCGGTCTGCGCGGCGATCGGGCCGTAGAGCGCGACAGCCGCGAGCGCGCATCCGATCGCGGCGATCGCATTCGCGCGCGATCGCGAACGCCACACGACGAGCCCGACGATGACGCCGAGCACCGCGCCCCCCCGCAACGCGTCCGCGGGCGCTTCGAGCAGCGGACGACAGACGTCCGGCCAAGGTGGCAGCACGAGCGCCTCGCCCAGCGCTGCCACCATCGTCAGCGTGCCGTCGAGCGAGGGAGGCACGCTCGCGACCGGCAGCGCGAGCGCGCGTCGCCACAGTGCGTAGGCGATCGCCACGCCCCCGAGGACGCACGCGACGGCCACCGAATCACGCGCCTTGCGCGGCCTCCGAGCGAGCCCAAACACGATCGCGACGACGAGGGCGAGCGCGCCC
>Ga0172369_10005264_pt1 | contig 16008 bp, 12 predicted proteins | sample LakKiv25m_FD_114539 | JGI IMG/M metagenome (GOLD analysis project Ga0172369, IMG submission 114539) | Freshwater microbial communities from Kabuno Bay, South-Kivu, Congo - kab_022012_11.25m | ecosystem: Environmental > Aquatic > Freshwater > Lake | place: Democratic Republic of the Congo...
GAACGTAACCATCGCTGCCTGCCTGTAATGCCTGCACCACAAACTCGCGCCCGCTGTGCATTGAGAGAACGATCACGCGGACTTGCGGATTGTCACGGCGGATCTGGCGGATCGCCTCCAGCCCGCCCATGCCGGGCATCCCTAAATCCATCACCACGATGTCCGGCTGTATTCGCGTCACCACGCGGATCGCCTCTTCGCCGCTGCTTACCTCTGCCACCACCTTTATATCCTCTTCGCTCTCTAACAGAGACCGCAGCCCCTCGCGCAGCACTTGATGATCATCTGCCAGCATGATGCGGATCGGTGTCGTCGCCGTCACAGTGACTCCTCTGGTGTTTGAAATGGCACGCGGATTTCGATTGAAGTGCCTTGCCCCGGCGTGGAATACACCGCCATCGAACCGCCGATCATCTCCGCCCGCTCCTGCATACTCAACAACCCCAAACGCTGTCGCCCGCCAGAGTTGTTCGTGGCAGAATTGGGATCGAATCCTTTGCCATCATCCTCCACGCGCAAGCACACGGCGTAAGGCAGCATCACCATCTCCACCAACACCCGGCTCGCCGCGGCGTGACGCACGACGTTGGTCAACGCCTCTTGGGCAATGCGATAAATAGCGATCTCGATTTCGGACGGCAAACGTTGATCGCCAAAATTTAATTGACACTCGGCGGCAAGCCCGCCCTTCTCCGTCATCTCTTGAACCAGAGTTTGCAGCGCCAGCTCCAACCCAAACTCTTCCAGCGCGGCGGGGCGCAAACGATAAGAGATTCCGCGCACCTGCTCAATAGTTTCTGACACATCTTGGCACAGACCCGCGACATTGTCGCGCAGAGACTCTGTCGTCTGTTTCTCCAACGCCTTGAGGCGCACTAACAAACTGGTGAGAGTCTGTCCGGCGCTGTCGTGTAAATCTCGCGCCAAACGGGATCGCTCATCCTCCTGCGCCCGCACCAACGCGCTCAACAACGTCTGTCGCGCCATCTCTTTCTCTTGCAGGCTGGTGTGCAGCCAAGCGTTTGCCACCGCCTCAGAAACTTGCGCGCCAATCGTCGTCAGCAAGTCCATGTCATCTTCTGTGAACCGTGACTCATCGGAACAAAGCAAATTCACCAGACCAAATTTTTGATCGCGCGCCTCAAGCGGGATCACGACGTGCGAATAGTGCGTCCCTTCCAAAGCGATGCGTTTGCAAGGGCGGACGACTGCCGTGGGACCAAATTCGCCGGAGAGCAACCCTTGTTGGCAAGCGCAGAGTTGATCGGATGTTTTCAATAATTCGATCCTGATCTCTGTTGGCACGCCCATAAAGCTCGCCAAATGAAACTCGTTGCTCTCATGATCCCATATATAAATGTAACCGCTTTGCAGCCCCATCACGTCGAGCGTCGTTTTAAGTGAGGCGTCCAAAACTTCTTGCAGCTCCAAATTCCGGTTGGCTGCCGTTGCCACGCGGTTGACGGCGGACAGTCGCCGGTTGGTGCGCTCCAAATTTTTTTGACCTGCCACCAACTGATCGATCATCAAATTAACCGAGCGTGCCACTCCCCCGATCTCATCCTTTGCCCAGATGCGCGCCCGTGAAGTGAGATCGCCGTCAATCACGCGCTGCGTCGCGCGCCGCAACTCTAACAACGGATGAGTCAACACCAGCATCATTAGAAACGTCAGCAAGATAGACGCCACCGCCGCCAACGCCGTCACCAACAACACGCTTCGGCTGCCGGCTTCCATCGCCACTCGCACCCGCTCGTCGGGCAGCAAATACGACAGCCAATCCGAGAGACCCGTTTGCACCCAATAGTTGAGTGTGAAGCCCAAAATCAAAACAGGCAGCACGATGATCCCGGCGATCTTGATCCGCACCGGCACCGCCAAAAAAAATTCAACAAGCAAATCGGCAAGTTGTCGTCGCATGGCAATTTCCAGTGTATAACTTTTCTATTCGGCGTTCATCTATCTTTTATCTCTCTTCTGCGTGACACATGACATATCGTGCGGATCTTGCCCATATGTTGCCAGTTCATCCAACACTTTCTCCGGCAACGTTTTCGGCGCATAGGTGCGACGAGTTGTCTCGATGCTCTCATGTCCTAAAAGCGTTTGGAGCGATGTGATAGACATCCCTTCGTTAGATAGGGCCTGTGCTCGCAGATGGCGGAAAGCGTGGGGTCCGACACGCATGAGCGGACGACCTTTGCGATCTGTGCCAAATACTTTCTTCGCCGTGTCGTTGACGATCCCCCACAAAGCGCGTGTGCTTAAGGGTTGTTCCTTGTTTGCCCCATGTGAGACAAATAATGCCGGTGCCGAATCGGTGCGTTCTTTCAAATACGCCTGGATAGCGATCTGAGCAGGTGCGGGCAAAACCAACATTCGTTTCTTGTTGCCTTTGCCCGTAATCTCGAATTGCGTGGCTTGACCTTCGGCGACATCAGCGCGTTGTAAGGAGACCGCTTCGGCTGCTCGACCCGCTGTAGCCTAGAGAGTATGGAGTAGCGCATGATTACGCAACGCCACTAGCCGATACTGCTTGGCGCGCGGTTGTTCGGGATCCAACGGTTGCTTGAGTTCTTCTTCATAGCAACCCAGTAACGCGCCAACCGCCACATCAGAGCCGCGACGTTCGGGTCGCAGTCGTCGCCCGCGTTGACTCTTTTTGTTCAACACCGATTGCATCTCAGCCACACGCAAACGAGTGGGGAAGAGCTGGCTAGCTTCGAGCCACGTTAGATACTGCCCAACCGCGCTGAGATACAGACGAATAGAAGCATTCCGGTAGCCTTCTTGTTTGAGCCACGAGTAGTAATCAGCAAGTATTTCCCGATGCAGAGTGCGATGGGGGAGGGGAGTCTTTTTCGGGGTGAGGCGGTTGGCTTCGGCGAAACATTGGAAGTTGACGAGGGCGCAGCGATAAGAGGATTCTGTTTTGGAGTGCGGTTGACACGCATCCTGTAAGAAGCCCTCTGTATGTACTTGGTTGACTACCCTGCCCCACTTGCTTACTCGAACAAGCCTACACCGAAGTGATAAATTTTTGCCCGTATCTTGAATGTACCCCTTTAAGACCTGTCAGGTGTTTAAAAGCTTTATCACTTCATCAAACTGTTCATGGGTTATCGCCCCCGAATCTCGCCACTCATTTAGCAGCTCCCGCAATGTCGCCACTGCATGAAACTTGTATCCAGCCTTCGCCAACATTTCCTTCGCGCCTTGTTCGCGATCAATCAGCACCACAACATCTTTTACCTTCAAGCCTGCCGCTTCTAATTTTTGAATCGATTCGATCTTTGTGTCACCCGTCGTCGCTAGATCATCAATCACTACAGCCGTCTCGCCCGCATTGTAATCACCTTCAATTGTTGCCTTCGTCCCATACTCTTTCACCTCGCGTCGCGGATAGATCAACGGGCGATTCATCTCCAACGAGATCGCTGTGCCGATGGGCAGCGCGGCGTAAGGCAGTCCGGTAATGCGATCAAACTCTAACTCTTTTAATTTCTTGGCATAAAGTTTTGCCACACGACGCATAATTTGTGGATGCGAAACTAATCTCCGCAGATCGAGATAGATCGGCGAGACCTTGCCAGACTTGAGCGTGAATTTCCCGAAGCGCACACAGCCAGATTCCAAAAGATCGTTTGCCAACTCTGTCATTCCGAGCGGCGAAGCCGCGAGGAATCTCTGGGGCCATTCAACGAGATTCCTCGTCGCGCTCCGCGCTCCTCGGAATGACATGTCTCGCAACCTCTTCGCCTCATCTCCCGGGTTCGCCGCGTGAGCGATGGAGCGCGAAGCGTTGATGATCAGCCCCAAGCCATCGTCGCGCAACCCGGCTTCGAGCGTTTGTTTTAAATCTCCGCCCTGCGCGCCCACGCCCGGCACCAAGAACCACAAATCGGGCGCGAGTTCTCTCACGCGGGCAATCGCCTCTGGATACGTTGCGCCGACCACCAAGCCTACATTATTTTTTGTGTTCCACTTCTGCGCGCGCTCAGCAACGACTTCGTAAAGCTGTTTCGATCCATCTACTGTAAGCGATTGAAACTCATCCGCGCCGGGGTTTGATGTTTTGCACAAGACAAAGATGCCACGATCCGCTCGATCCATGAATGCGCCCAGCGACTCGCCCCCCAAATACGGGTTTACCGTCAACGCGTGCGCGCCCAGAATCTCAAAGGCGGCTTGAGCGTAGGCTTCACTCGTGTTGCCGATGTCACCGCGCTTGGCGTCCAAGATCACCGGAATATCTTTTGGAATTGACGCGATCACCTCACGCAAGACTCTCATCCCGTCTGCGCCGTGCGCTTCAAAGAACGCGCTGTTGGGTTTAAAGGCGAGCGCGTAAGAAGCGGTGGCTTCGACGAGTCGGCGGCACTCGGCGCGGAGTTCGTCGGCGGTGTCCGCGCGGGGATCAAGCCCCACGCACAACAACGAGTTCACCGCGCGGGCGCGATCTTCAAGTTGCGCGAAAAAACTTTTTATCTCGTTCATGCTTTACCCAATACCATCGCCAGCAGCGCCATCCGCACGTAGAGCCCGTATTCCATCTGGCGGAAATACGCCGCGCGCGGATCGCTATCCATCTCCGGCGAAATTTCGCCCACGCGCGGGAGCGGATGCATCAACGCCATTTTTGTCTTTGCCTGCTTCATCGTCTGCGGGGTAATGACGTACGCGCCTTTCACCGATTCGTAGTCGTCCAGATTCTCAAACCGTTCTTTCTGCACGCGAGTGACGTATAGCACGTCGCTCTCAGCTAAAACCGAATCTAGATCGCGCTGCTCGCGTTGTGGCATGCCCTTGCTGTCGAGCTGTTTGATCAGTTCGACGGGCATCCGCAAAATTTCCGGCGAGACGTAGTTGAGTTTGATCTTGAAGAGCGACAAAAGTTTTGCCAGCGAATGAACCGTGCGCCCGTACTTGAGATCGCCGAGCATGGTCACGGTGAGACCGTCTATTGTTCCCAACTCTTCGCGGATGGTGAACAGATCGAGCAGGGCTTGAGTGGGGTGTTCGCCAATGCCATCACCGGCGTTGATGATCGGTTTGCGCGCTGCTTGCGCGGCAATGGCGGCAGCCCCTGTTTCGGGGTGGCGCAGCACGATCACGTCGGCGTAACATTCGAGCGTGCGAACTGTGTCGGGCAGCGATTCACCTTTGGAGACCGACGAGTACTTCACTTCGTTGATCGGGATAACGCTGCCGCCGAGCCGTTCCATCGCCGCCAGAAACGACGACGAGGTGCGGGTGGACGGCTCGTAAAACAAGTTCGCCAAAATTTTTCCTTTGAGCAGATCAAACGTGCCGATGTGCGCCACCATCGTCCGCATGGCTTCGGCAACGCCGAAGACGTATTCCAGATCGTCGCGCGTGAATTGGGCGACGGATAAAATATCCTGACCATAAAATCGTCCGGTACGTTGATCGCCTAATGGCAAATGGTCACTGTGTAAATGTGTTGGTAGAGTCATGGTTTGTCCTCATTAATGTCATGCCCCGTCCCCGGCAGAGCTAAAATTTTTTCGCCGTCATACACGAGTTGTTGCCGCAAATAAACGGCTGTCACTTTGCCTCTCATCTTCCATCCTTCAAACGGAGTCCACTTGGCGCGGGTGAACATCGTCTCGCCGTATGCCGCCCACGCCAGATCAGGGTCAACTTCGATCCACGTATCGGCTTGCGGCGGCACGCCGAAAATTTTTTTCGGCTGGTCGTACATTCGTTTTACGATGTCGTCGAGCGTTAAACGATTTTCGTGAATTGCCGTGAGCCACAACGCCAGCGCGGTTTCGAGTCCGGGGTAGCCGGGCGGCGGGTTGTCGCTTTCTTTTTCTGCGCGCGTGTGCGGCGCGTGATCGGTGGCAAAGCAATCAATCGCCTCAAGATTCGCCCACAACGCCTCAACATCTTTTTGCGTGGCGAGTCGCGGACGCACTTCAATATACCCTCCCCCATTGGTGACTTCTCCAATGGGGGAGGGCAGGGTGGGGGTAAAATCTTGCGCGAGAAACAAATGATGCGGACACACTTCGCACGTCACTTGAATCCCTTTCATCTTCGCCGCCGCGATCAACTCGATCTCCTCTTTGCGGCTGACGTGGCATAAGTGAACGGATCGATTCGCCAGATGCGCCACCATGATCGCCGCTGCGACCGTGCGCCCTTCGGCGTGGCAGAGCAGGGGGCGGTCTTTGTCCCAGCGTTCGGCGTGTGCCACGAGCGAATCCAGATCGTCGAGTCGCAAGGGCCCAAAAGTTTGATCGAGATACAGTTTGAGGCCGCTGGTTTGTGAGGCGAGCGTGTACGCCGTCTCGATGTTTTCGATCCCCGCGCCCAGGTAGATTCCGTAATCGCATCGGGCGCGAGCGCGAGCGGCGTCCTGTTGCATCTTCAGCGTTTCAGCATTTGTGATCGGCGGCTGCGTATTCGGCATCGCCATCATACAGGTGATGCCGCCCGCCAAGGCGGAAGCCGTGCAGCTCTCCCAATCCTCTTTGTGGCTCTGGTTAAGATCGCGCACATGCACATGCGGGTCAATGAGGCCGGGGAGTTTGATCGTCGTCATGCGGCACACAAAAAAAGAGAGCTGATTTTAGAATCAGCTCTCTTGAAATTGAAGCAGAAAACATGAACCCCGACAGCGAGTCGGCGTCGCCAATTGGGATGGGTGGATCGAATTCCTCTATCGTTCATGCTCGTCGTTCTCCGGTTTTAAGTCGGCGCAAGTTTACCACATTTAAATTTCGGATAGTTTGACCGGCCGATTCTCTTTATACGATTTCAACGCTGCCATGCCGATGACAACGGGGGCGCGGCCATCCGCTCCTGTCACCGGAGTCGGCGTGTTGCTGCCGACACTTTCTATAAACTCGCTCATCTCGTTGACAAACGATTCGGTGTAACGTTCCAAGAAAAAATAAAGCGGCTTCGACGATTGCACGCCGTCTCGGTTGCTATAGACGTGCGTGTCGGGCAAGTTGTTGCTCACCGCCGCCATGCCCTCTGACCCTAACACTTCCACGCGCTGATCGTAACCGTAGACGGCTTGACGCGAATTATCAATCGTGCCAATCGCGCCGTTAGCGAACCACAGTGTGGTGATCGCCGTATCAAGGTCGCCTGCCTCACCGATCTTCGGGTCCACCATCACGCCACCCGCTACGAACACTTGCGTCACCTCACTGCCCATCAAGTAACGCGCCATGTCAAAATCGTGGATCGTCATGTCCAAGAAAATTCCACCTGACACTTTGACGTACTCAATCGGGGGTGGGGCGGGGTCGCGGCTGGTGATTCGTAAAATGTGCGGCTGGCCGATCTTGCCGCTCGCCACCAACTCGCGCACCTTTTTAAAATTAGAATCGAAGCGGCGGTTGAACCCGATCTGCAACTTCACGCCGGCTTTGTTCACGGCGGCGAGTGCCGCATCAATTTTTTCCAGCGTGTGATCAATCGGCTTCTCGCAAAAAATATGTTTGCCCGCCGCCGCTGCTTCTTGCACGATCTTGGCGTGCGTATCGGTTGACGAGCAAATGGCAACGGCTTGAATTCTTCTGTCGTCTAATATCTTATGGTAGTCGGCGACGGCTTTGGCGTTCCACTTCGCCCCAAGTTCCTCGGCGGCTTTCGCGTTCACGTCGGCAACCGCAACCAGAGTCGCGCTTGGGATTCGCGTGGCGATATTTCCGGCGTGAATCTTTCCGATACGTCCCGCGCCGATCACGCCGACGCGCACTGATGTGGTAGTCATAGAAAATTTCTCCTTGTTGGGGCAGGGCTTGCCCCTGCCCAAGAGGGGCGATTGCCCCAGACCAAAGGGCGATTGCCCCAGACCAAAGGGCGATTGCCCCAGACCAAAGGGCGATTGCCCCAGACCAAAGGGCGACTGCGAGAGTCGCCCCTACGGATTTTGAATCGGCAGCTTCAACAAATTCTCCTCCCACCGATCTTTGATCCACGCATAGTCCGGATCATCAAACGGCGGAGTCGCGCGCGCCTCGTTCAACAAATCGCCCGCGAGATAATTTAAAAAGTAGACATTCGATCCCGGCGCGGCGGCAACCGGATGAAACCCTTGCGTGACCAACACCGCGTCGCCGTTCTGCACGGCGAACAGTTCGTCAAAAATTTTGTCTTTGCGATAGTTGCGATGAATGGCAAAACCGTTTTGCGGCTCGATGCGATAGTAGTAAATCTCTTCGAGATACGGCGACCCCATGTAACCATCGTGGCAGTGCGGCGGCCATCCCGACCACGCGCCGCCCGGCACATACACTTCAAACAGAATCAAACGCTCCGCCGGAAGCGGGTGCTGCAAAATGTGATTGACCTGCCGCCGCGCCGCGCCGCCGCCACGAATTTCCGCTTTCATTTCAGAGGGGGCGAACAAGCGCGTGGGATACTTCCCCTCTGCAGGGGCGCCGCCGATGGCGAATTCGGCGTCGGTCATCGCTTCAACGTTGATCGCTTTGCGCGGCGGCACATACAGGACGCGTGGCATTTCGGCGAAAAGATTTTTGCGCCCCAACTCGAATCGATCTTCATCCACTTCGACTCGCATCTCGCCCTTAAGCGGCACAAGCGCGAACTCTTCACCCTCTGTCGCTTGTCGAAACTTTTCGCCCGCTTTAATCGCCATCACCTTAAAACCCAAATACTTCCACCCCGCCGATTGCGGCGTGATGTTGATCAAGATATTTGAGTCAGTCTTCGGTTTGATGAAATGCTCCATTTACTAATAACCTAACTTCCTCAAATACTCCCGACTCCTCTTCGCGCTCTCCTTCGGCTCACCCATGCCGGGCAGCACGTCTTGCTCTACCACGATCCAACCGTCGTATTTCATTTCGTTCAAAACTTTCAGCACAGCTGGGAAGTCCACATCGCCTTTACCCAACTCGCAATAAATGCCGCTGCCCATGGCTTTGACGTAGTTCCAATTTTCTGACAACACCTTCGCGTGAATTTTCGGATCGTGATCTTTGAAGTGAACATGCCACACGCGCGCTGCATGTTTCCTCAATCCTTCCACGGGGTCGCCGCCGCCGAAACGATAATGCCCGGTGTCGAAACACAAACCGACGTACGATGGATCGGTGAGGGCGAGAAGTCTTTCTGTTTCTTCGGGCGTCTCGATCCACGTGCCGCAGTGATGATGATAGACGCAGCGTAATCCTGTTTTCTCTTTCACCGCGCGGGCGATGCGGTTGACTCCTTCGGCGTAAATTTTCCACCCGTCTTCGCTTAAGCCATGCGCACGCTTAATTCGTCCGGCATTGTTTCCTCGTGCAGGCATTAAACTATGATCATCACCCAACACAATAAAACAATTAACACCCCCCACACCAACCAACAACCGCGCGATCATCAACGCGCGCCTCTCACCATCTTCATGCACCATGCAATCCACATAATGAACGCTAATCCACGAAGCCATCAACTTTAATTTTCGCGCCGCCAACTCTTGCGAAAGTTTTTTCGGATCCGTTGGCATAAAACCCCAATCACCTAACTCTGTCCCAGCATAACCCGCCTCAGCGATCTCATCAATCACTTTCACATAACCCGCCCGCTCACCCACAATATTCTCTATCACGCCCCACGAGCAGGGGGCATTGGCAATTTGAATCATTCTTATTTCTCCAGTGTAACTGTTCAGTAAAAATCAGAGATCACCGCAAAGACGCGAAGGACGCAAAGGAAAACTCAAAAACCGCGGTTAATAATTTTCGGTTTAACTCAGTTCGCTCAATTTAACTGATCGCCCCTCATCAAACGACTTCGTCGCCGCAATGCCAATCGCGGTTGCTGCTCGCCCATCCCGCCCTGATACTTGCGGCGGACGATCATCGCTAACGCAATCTACAAAATCACGGATCTCCGCCGAGTACGCTTCAACAAAGCGCTCCATAAAATAAGGGATCGTATCGTGCGAGATAGCATTCGGCGTCATCATTAACAGGGGCGTTTGTTGCAACTTGCCAATGAATAACGAACCCTTCGCGCCGATCACTTCCGTCCGCACATCGTAACCGTAAACCGAGTTGCGGCTCAAGTCCACATTGCCCACCGCGCCGTTAGCAAACTTTAAATTCACGACAGCATTATCAATATCGCCCACGTCTTTTAATTCCGGATAGACTAAACACCCGCCTTCGGAATACACACGCTCTACCTCACTATCCATCAACCATCGCGCCAGATCAAAATCGTGAATACCCATATCCAGAATCAAGCCCCCACTATTTTCACGTTTAGCAAACTCCAGACTGGTACGCTTCGGATCGCGCCCCATAGATTTAAACATCACCGGCGTACCAATCGCACCCGAATCAATCTGCTGTTTCGCCGCCACGTACGCCGGGTCGTAATGCCTCATAAACCCCACCTGCAACTTAACTCTCACCTTTTCCACTGCGGCAAGCGCCTCATCACAATCTTTCAGTGTAAGGGCAAGTGGCTTCTCGCTAAAAATATGTTTGCCTGCCGCCGCCGCCGCCTTGATCACTTCGGCGTGCGTACCGGTAGGTGAAGCGATAACCACTGCTTCTATATCTTTCTGATCAAGCAAAGCACTGTAGTCGTTAAAATATTTTTTAACACCGTATCGCGCCGCCACTTGTCTTGCCGTCTCGGCATTCGAGTCGGCTACCGCAGCAAAGTCGGCATCCGTTACGGTAAACGCCAAATGGTGAGCAAACGTTCCGCCCATTCGTCCCGCGCCAATCAAACCAATTCGCACTGTCATATAATTCTTCTCCTCGAACAAATAGAAGCATCTCGAGCAGAGCGATACGATACGCTCTGAGCCTCGCACAGTCGAGGGATGCAATGAACACTATTTATCACCGCGCCCCTCGACTGCGTTTCTCGCTTCGCTCAAAACTCCGCTCGGGGTGCTTCCTTACAAAAAATATCTCTCCTTCTTCAACGCTTCTTCGTAAGCAGCCCGCGCTTGCCGCACGCTTTCAATTTCCGAAACTTCAGCGACTGCCACGTCCCACCATGATTCATATCCGCCCACGCGCTGTTCGCGATCTGTTTCAATCGCGATCACCGTTGTGCGACTTTCTTTCTTTGCTGCATCCAACGCTGATGTGAACGATGGCAGGTCGGACGCTTCGATGACTCGCGCACCCAAGCTTCGCGCATTCATCGCAAAATCTACGGGGATGCGGTCACCACTTAATTGCCCTGTCTTCTCATCCCGATACTTATAATGTGTACCAAAGCCGCTGCTGCCAACCGCATTCGACAGCCCACCGATGCTGGCAAAGCCATGATTATTGATCAGGATGATGATCACTTTAATTTTTTCTTGAATTGCCGTGACGATCTCTTGCGACATCATCAAATACGATCCATCGCCGACCATCACGTACACCTCGCGACTCGGGTCCGCCATCTTTGCGCCTAAGCCACCGGCGATCTCGTAGCCCATGCACGAGTAGCCATACTCAAGATGATAGCCTTTGGGGTTGCGAGTCCGCCACAACTTGTGAAGGTCGCCCGGCAGACTCCCCGCCGCACAGAGAACAACATCTTCCGCGCGTGAGGCGGCATTCACCACGCCGATCACTTCACCCTGACTTATCGGAACGCTATGTTCGAGTCCATAGATTCGACTTACTTCGGCGTCCCACTCCTTATTAAACTTCGCCGCGCGTCCACGATAGTCTGCTCCCGTGTCGTAACCCTTCAACGCTTGCGACAAATCCTCAAGCGTCACGCGCGCGTCGGCGACGAGCGGCAACGCCGAATGTTTAAACGCATCGAACTCGGCGACGTTGATGTTGATGAATCGAACATCTGGGTTTTGAAACGCAGTCTTTGATGCCGTTGTGAAGTCGCTGTATCGTGTCCCGATTCCGATAATCAGGTCTGCCTCACGCATCATGATGTTTGCGCCAGGTGTGCCAGTGACGCCGACGGCGCCAAGCGCAAGCGAATGATCGTAGGGCATCACCCCTTTGCCCGCTTGAGTCTCGGCAACGGGGATTCCGGTTCGCTCGGCGAAGAGTCGAAGCGCCTCAGTCGCTTCACTGTAAATGACGCCGCCACCGGCGATGATGAGCGGCTTGCGACTCGCTTTGATCTGATCTACCGCGCGTTGAAAAAGAGTCGCGTCAGCTCTTGGTCGGGAGACAAACCAGCTCCGTTTTTCAAAGAGGGCAGGGGGATAATCGTATGCTTCGGCTTGAACGTCTTGGGGCAGGGCAAGAGTGACCGCGCCCGTATCAGATTGTGAGGTTAGCACGCGCATCACTTCGGGCAATGAGGTGATGATCTGATCGGGGCGATTGATTCGATCCCAATAGCGCGAGATGGGCTTGAAGCAATCGTTGACGGAAATATCTTGCGAGTACGCTGCTTCGAGTTGCTGTAACACAGGCGCGACGTTGCGCCGCGCAAAAATATCGCCGGGCAAAAGTAAAACGGGAAGGCGATTGATCGTTGCGCCTGCGGCGGCGGTGATCATATTCGTCGCGCCGGGTCCGATGGAGGTAGTGCAGGCAAATGTTTGCAGTCGGTTTTTCATTTTTGCAAACGCGGCAGAGGCATGAACCATCGCTTGCTCATTGCGCGTTTGGTAATAGCGGAAGGTCGGCGTTTGTTGTAACGCCTGCCCGATGCCTGCCACGTTGCCATGACCGAAGATGCCCCAACATCCAGCGAAGAACGGATTCTCTTTGCCATCACGTTCAACATATTGATTTTGAAGAAAACGAATAATTGCCTGAGCGGTTGTAAGGCGAATTGTTTTCATATACTAAAAACCTCCACGCTCTTCAATGAATTTCAGCACTTCATCTTCGTATCCCATAAAGTTAGCGCAACCGTGCCGCGTGACGACGATTGCGCCGCAAGCATTGCCCATGCGCGTCGCTCGATAAAAATCCCAACCTTTGATCACGCCGTAGATGAATCCGCTCGCGAAGGCGTCACCCGCGCCCAAGACGTTGTACACCTCAACGGGGAAGCCAGGTACGTCTCGCGACGATCCATTTTGTAGAAATAACGTTGCGCCTTTTGCGCCACGTTTGACGACGAGCAGTTTGGGTCCGCGCGCGAGCAAACCACGAATAGCAACATTGATATCGCCCGTGATCTTCGGCGCGGAGACTTGCGAGTCGGTGATCTGCACTTGCGCGGGATCGGTGAGCATCGCGGCGAGAATCTCTTCTTCAGTGCCAAGCACAATATCTGCCATCGGCAACAGGGCGCGGATGTTCACACCGAAAGCGCGCGGGTCGTGCCATTGATCGGCGCGGAAATCTATATCCATCACAACGGTTGCATTGCTGGCTTTGGCTTGTTCAACCGCAAAAAAAGTTGCGCTGCGACTCGGCTCTTTGCTCAAATTGGTTCCGGCAAATTCAAAAATGCGGCATTGATTAAGCGGCGCAGCAAGAACATCGTCAATGGTTAATTGAATGTCGGCGGCGTTGTCACGATAGAAGATCAGAGGAAATTTATCGGGCGGTTCGATCCCCAAAACAACCGCGCTGCTGCGAGCGTGACTCTTGCGGGGAATAAATTTTGTCTCGACGCCTTCGTCGTTAAGAAATTTCAAAATAAAGTCGCCGACGGGATCATTGCCTATTCCTGTGAGTAGGGCGGTCTTGAGCCCGAGCCGCCGCGCGCCAACGGCGATGTTGGTGGGCGAGCCGCCGACGTAGGCGGCGAAGCTTTTGATGTCAACGAATTTTACCCCGACATCGTTGGCATAAAGATCAATAGAGGAACGACCCATCGTGAGAAGATCGTAGGGTATCATAGCGATGTCAAACTCAGACTTTCGATGTTTGGAAAACTTCGGAAGTCTTATAGTCTTGCGAACGATTCGCTGCGCCCAACACTTGGCACTTGTGCGCCACGAGTTGAGCGTATTCTCTCATATAAATTCTTCCCGGTTCAATGGGGTCAAAGGCTTCGGGGTTATCGCGGAAAAATTCGCGATGCGCGCGCGTCCACAACAAGCGGGCGTCGGTGGCGATGTTAACTTTCATCACGCCGAGCCGAATGGCTTCGGGTAGTTGCGCTTCATCCATGCCTTTAGCGTTTTCTTTAATTGCGCCGCCTGCGCGGTTGATGCGCTTCACATCGTCGAGATTGACGGATGACGCTCCGTGCAGGACTAACGGAAAGTGCGGCAAGCGTTTTTGAATCGCGGCGAGTCGATCCAAATGTAAACCTTCTGCGCCTGAAAATTTATACGCTCCATGACTCGTGCCAACGGCTACTGCCAAGCTATCACATTTTGTTCGCTCGACAAACTCCGCGGCCTGATCGGGATCGGTCAGCAACGCCTTCTGACTCTCAATGTCGTCTTCAACCCCCTTCAGCAGGCCCAGCTCTGCCTCTACGCTGACGCCCTTCTCGTGCGCGCGCGCCACAATGTCGCGGGTGAGAGCGATGTTTTCTTCAAAGGGCAAATGTGAGCCGTCAATCATGACAGAGGAATAGAACCCCGAAGCGATGGCATCAAGGCAAGTGGCGGCGTCACCGTGATCGAGATGAGTGATGAAGATCGCATCGGGAAAAATTTCTTGCGCCGCTTGAGTCATCGCTTGCAGCATCTTAGGCTGGGCATATCCGCGCGCCGCTTTGGTGAAGGCAAGGATGAAGGGGGCGTTCACCGACATCGCGCCTTGAAAAACGGAAATGATCTGCTCCATGTTGATGACATTGAAGTGTCCGAGTGCGTATTGAGAATATGCAAGAGAAGAGAGCGCGCGTCCAGTGACGATCATCGTGAGGTAATTCTACTGTATTCTGCGTTATGATCAGAATCAAAAAAGCCACCTATGAAGGTGGCTTTTCTGAACTTGTGGAGATGCCGGGACTCGAACCCGGGTCCGTATGACTCGACAGCAGATTTCTACAAGCTTAGTCAACCTATTTAGCCTTAGTGAATGATCCCCGATTGACAGGGGAGCTCATCCACCGCGCCTCTGTGGTCTTTCACCGCGCTAGAGACATTGCGCGATGGCACACCAACTTTTGTGTCGCCTACTTGCCGCGCGGTTGGTGGCGCTCGGGGTAGACGGACTCTCGAAGAGAGTCTGGTTCAACCTACGCTGTTATTAGGCAGCGAGAGGAAGAGCCGCATAAGCAGGAGTGCGGTTGGCACTTAAGCTTTTGCTCTGAGTTAACGAGATCGGAGCCTCTCGGCTTGCAACCTGATGCCAGCCTCATCCGTCGAAGCCTGTCATCCCCGGTTGTGAATCCATTTTATCACATAGAACAAAAATAAAATTACCAGCCTTCCCCACTAAACGTGCTAATCCCTGCGTGCTGCCCCACGCGCTTATACATTGTCACACCCGTGTACGGTTCGCCCAAAACATTATCGTGGATTGCCCAGCTGCGCCCACGCACACTCTGTGCTGCTCGGGGCGCGCGAAAAACAGTGGAACCATCTAGTTTGGGAATCACGTCGCCGCCCTCGCTGAAGCGCGTGTTGAGACTCTGCATCCAGCGCCGCCCTTGTTGATACGCAAACCCGTAGCGTTCAAAGATCACCGCGTTATGATAAAAAAGTGGCTCGACGAAATACATGGTGTGACCGATGCGGGTGATAAATTTTTCAAAAGCAATGATCGACTCGCCAAGAATTCGCATTCCCCGTTTCACTTGCCCCGGAGCGAGTCCCGCCGCGAATGCCGCCTTCTCCGCCTCAACATTTCGTTGAAAGATTCCGAACTTCGTCGGCGTCCCATCGGGCATGTGGTCAACGTCGAATCGTGGCGACTGCGGATCGTTGATCACCGAGAGCAAGACGTGAATCTGTCCAGAGATCGTATCCGTCAAATGAAAATAGGCGAGCGGGTCGGGTGCGCCGAATTGGTGGTGCAGGGTGATCTCCACATCGCTCGTATCTTTACCTCGCCATTGAAAAAGTGAGCGTCCTTGCGAGTCCGTTAAATCCTTCTCATTGATTTCAAAACGCTCAAACAGGGTAGGGGGGACCATCAACTTCATGTACTCCAATTGCTCTTC
>Ga0172369_10005266_pt1 | contig 16005 bp, 8 predicted proteins | sample LakKiv25m_FD_114539 | JGI IMG/M metagenome (GOLD analysis project Ga0172369, IMG submission 114539) | Freshwater microbial communities from Kabuno Bay, South-Kivu, Congo - kab_022012_11.25m | ecosystem: Environmental > Aquatic > Freshwater > Lake | place: Democratic Republic of the Congo...
CTGAATATATAAAAAACGGCTCTCCATTTAACACAAACCCGCTGTCCGCTAATTCCATAGCTTGATTTTGCTTTTTCATTTAACTCTCCTTTAATAAGTCCCTCTTTTTGCTTTTGCAAAAAAAAACAGGAAAACAGATTTCCTCTGCCTTTTTGTTTCGTTTTACCTGAGCCCGCTGCTTCGTTTTGCGAAGCAAAACAATGAGGACGGGCAAAATGAAAACAAAGCCCCTGTTTTTATGGCAGGCTAACCATCAGCCTGCCATAAATTTGGTCAATGCTTATTAACTTTGTGAAGCTCCGCGATTTTTTACAGCCGCGGCATCTTTTACTTCGCGAGGTCCGTCCAGCGAACCCCGAACCAGCCTCATTCACCCCGGGGGTTTATACCCGGGGCTTTCTGGTAAGGGGGTAAGACTTTTATTTAATTGCTACGTCTTTATCTGTTGCTACCATATAAAATACGTCATCCCATCCCTTGGCGCGGGATACAAACGCTGCTACAAATCTGCACCCTGACACTGGATCTGCGGTTAAATCTGCAGGGACATCGAGAGAAACAACGATTGTTCCGTTGGATTCAAAACTATCCACCTCTTCCGTTACCACAATGCCCGGAGATACATCCCAATTTTCCAGCTGAACAAGCAGCTTATAATTGGTACTGAGGTCTTTTGGTAAATTTTCCAATTTTACTTCAACCTTTGCCGCTTCTCCCTGGATGATTGCCTTGGGATAACTGGATACTTCCAACAACCCTTTCAGCGTTACATCTTTTTTTGTATTGGTCCTGCAAAGGACATCTTTCCACTCCTGAGTATTGGAAATAAAAGCTACGACAAACCTCAGGCCTTTAGTCGCTCTTATATCGCTTGGAACCTTTAAAGAAACTGCTGCCGTGCCTTTGGTTGTAAACTCTGTAATATCTTTCATAATGCAAATGCCGGGAGAAACATCCCAGTTTTCCAACTGAACTCTTAATTTATATCCTTTATCAACAGGAATCTCGTCCCAGGCTATTTCAATATCAGCTGAACCGCCTGCTTTGACAAAGTTAGGGTAATTAATAATCTTGACCGATTCTTTTTGAATAGGTTCTGTGTTTTTAGCAAAGATAACATACGAAGTTAAACCCAAAATCATAACTACCAACAGTCCCATTATGATTTTTTTCATTTTCGCACCCTCCTTTTTGTAATCGTAATTTCTTTCCTCTTTACGGTTTTTGCCTCTTGCAGATTTATTATAATTGCCCTGCACCACCACCTCCTCCCTTTAAGATATATTTCAATATTTTAGCCTGTTCGGACACGTTGCGGCTAATCTCATCGTTTCTTCCATCCCATGTTAACGGGTCATATAAAAATGCAACATGCCTGCCATCCCTGCTTTGAATTATAGCCGGCTTATCATTGCTAAAAGTGGCTAAAATTTTACAATCGCCTACATCCTCCTTATCAATAGATATCATCCATGGCGTAAATCCGGAATATTTAATTTCTCCCATAGATACTGTAACCATGCTATCTTTAATTATAAGATCTTTGAGAGGGGCCTTAAGTTTTAACCCCAATAAGCTGATGCAGATATATTCTGTTTCATTATATCTTTCATCGCTAATACCGGCAAGAACCATTGTTATGGTCTTCTTGGAAGCCAATCTGTTTCTATCGAACAGGGAAAGCTGCTCCAGCGACCTTCCGGCCAATATTACAGGCAAATCATCATCCGGAATGCTGGAGGTAAAATTAAAACCCAGCCATTTTTCATTAAATACCGCAACCATCTCATCTAATAATTGGCTATACGCTATTTTATTATAATTTAAATCCGCTGTATTTTTAACTTCTTTTTTGATCATTGTTTCATATTGAGACAGAAAATCATCCTCCAGCATTAAAACCAAAGACTTATACTGCTGATAGCTTGGATACAGAGAAGCGAGATCGTATATCGGATAATATATCCAGGCCAAAGGTTTTTGTTTGTTTAGCGTTTTTAGCGAGAAACCCTTATTTATATATTGCCCTAATCTGGAAACAGGCTTTAAACTTCCATTATCTCTTATATATCCAAAATCGCCTTCCACCGCCTTATCATACCATTTGAAATACGACCAGCCTAATAGCCAGGGATACGTGTTCATAAGCGTCTGGCATCTTAAATATATCTCTGCAACGTGGTTTTCATCGTTGCTTTTAGCTGCAGCGTACGTCATATTCGGAGGATCCTGCTGTAAAGGAGACGTCCTGAACCCCAGTTCGTTTATAAATACAGGCATGCCGTAAAGATCACGCATCCATTTGGTCATATAGATTAATTCGGCATTGCCGGTCCAATCCCTGTTAAAATCCTCGATAGAATTATAGTGCACTGCTGATATAAAATCTATTCCGCTGTTTTTTACAGTCGATACGGGGAAGGGAATCACTTCTGGCAAATCAGTAGTATAAGTAATCAGATGATTCGGATCTACCGTCCTCATATGCGCTGTCAGTTCTTTCAAGAAATCATTCATAGTCCACAATGTGTATTCTACAAAATCAATCCTCCACGGAAAACTGCTGAGAGGCCTTATATAATCGCCTATTATAACATCCACATCATTCAGAATATCGCTGAAATTAACATATTCCTTTTTCCATATTCTATTTAATTTGCCGATATCTTTATATTTATTTTCCAACCACGCAGGTAAATATTCCAGGCTTTTTGGCCCCAATTTTGGGCTCTGGCCCCTCTCTCTGCCGCAATAATCTACGTCAAAAAGCCACCTTTGATCCATATCCAATGCCAATACTGAACGATGGTCCTTTGTAATATTCAGCATTTTATCTAAATTCTGTTTGGCTATTTTCCTGAACTCCGGGTCCATAAAATCAGGGAATTCCGCGCGTTCTTTTGTAAGGTTGGCCCAGTTTGTATAATCCAGCCTTGGATAAACCGCTATCTTATTTTTATCGCACCATGATAGTATTTCATCAAAGAACAAGTCTCCGTAAAGATTCAATGTATTAAAGCCGTTCTTTTTTATCAAGCCAAGGTCTCTGAATACCCTGTCTATATTAACATTATTAATCAAGGTCATTTTATCAGGCCCATAATCATATACCATTCCTTTTGAATAGAACGCCTTTCCTGAAGGGTCAATCAGAGTATCCCTGCCTTCCGCTGATTTTAATTTAAAATAATCTCCTTTTGTCCAATCACGGGAAGAAAACATTCCTTTTTTAAAACCATAAGCACTGCCAAAAGTAACCATTGCTAAAACAGCTGCTATTCCTATTATGCTTATTACAAAACTTTTGTTTTTCATTTTATTCCCTTATGCTATATTCATCCTTTTATGCCCGTCAGCGCGATACCTCTCATGAAATACCGTTGCAAGCAGATAAACACCAAAAGTACAGGCACAAGGACTACTACTGACCCGGCCATTAATAGTCCCCATTCCGTATTGTACTGTCCGTTAAGATTCGCCAATGCCACAGGTAAAGTATACATTGTTTCCTTAGTCATGATAATAAGGGGCCATAGAAATTCATTCCATGAACCCATAAATGTAAAGATAGCGAGCGTTGCCAGGGCTGGTTTGCAGAGCGGGAGCATAATATTCCAGTAAATCCTGAATTCAGAACAACCGTCTATCCGCGCACTGTCTATTAAATCATTCGGAATAGTCAGCATAAACTGCCTCATAAAAAATATCCCAAAAACTCCGCTGGCCCCTGGTATGATCAGCCCCATGAAAGTATTCAATAAGCCCAGGTTTTTAAGTATCAAAAAAACCGGCATCATTGCCACCTGTCCCGGGACCATCATTGTAGCCAAAAGTAAAGTAAACAGCTTTTCCTTGCCCGGGAATCTATATTTAGCGAATGCAAACCCTGCCAAAGAATTAAGGAACAGATTCAAAAAAGTTATTGAAAACGCTATGGTAATGCTATTCTTAAAATAGGTAATAAACTTTATTTTTTCGAACAAATTCTTATAATGGATTAAAGTAAATTGCGACGGTATCAATTGAGGCGGATATGTAAAAATAGAGCTGGAGGACTTAAACGAGGTGGACAGCATCCAGAGAAAAGGCGCTATAGTAGCAACCAGCCCCACGGCAAGAAGAACATGTATCGGCGCCAGCTTTACGATAGAACCCAGTGACAGATTTTTCTTCATCAATATGCTCCTCGATTATCTAATACTCAAAACTAGCCTTGCTCAATTTATATTGAAGCAGGGAAAAAAGCCCTATAATCCCGAATAAGACATATGCAATTGCGGAAGCGTACCCTAATTTAAAATATTTAAATCCTTCCCTGTACATAAACAGCACTATGGAAAGGGTGCTGTTCAAAGGGCCGCCGTCCGTCATGATATACGGCTCGGCGAAAAACTGGAAATAACCTATGGTCGTTATGATGGTGACAAAAAACAGCGTAGGCCTTAAGAGAGGCAGGGTAATATACCAGAAAGAATTATTTTTAGTCGCCCCATCTATTTCCGCCGCCTCGTATACCTGTACAGGTATAGTCTGCAGCCCTGCCAGGAAAATAACCATATTATAGCCGAAGTTTTTCCATGCAGCCATAAGGATCAAAGCCGGCATGGCAAAATTGACATCTCCCAGCCAATTTTTCCCGCCAACCCCTATGCACTCCAGAAGCCAGTTTATAAGCCCGAAGCGGGGGTCATACAGCCATCTCCAGATAACGGCCACCGCAACCATGGTAGTAACCACGGGAGTGAAATATCCGGTCCTGAACGTGGTTTTAAATTTAACCAATTTGCTGTTTAACGCTATAGCCGCCAATAAAGACATACTGACGGATAAAGGCCCCCCTACTAAAATAAAATAAAACGTATTCCCAAGCGCCTTCCAGAACAAAGGATCGCACAGCAATATCTTGTAATTTTTAAAGCCTACCAGCGCCAGATTGTTAAAATTGTTTAACGCGAATATGTCATAATTGGTAAGGCTCATTATAAACGATAAAAATATCGGGGCAAAAAGGAATATCACGAAAAGGATCATGCTGGGCATTATAAAAAGGTACGGGATATGATAAGTTTTAAGGATATTCCATATGCCCTTAAAAGAGGCCGCGGATACCGTGGAATCTATCCCTTTCGGTTTTACTTTAAAATAAGCGATGAATAAAATCATTATTAAAATAAAGATTATGGAAAACACGAAAATCTTATAAAGATTGCTCTGCTTTTCCAGCTTGGTGGTTAAAATAACGTTTATATCCTCGTTGGAATTTTGTATAAAGCTGTCTATGCTTATCTTTTGAAAAACAACCTGCTCCATATAATTATTTATAACATCCCCGATCTGCTCCCATTCCGGGATAGCTGGCGGAGCCTTGGCGTCTTTCAACTGCTCTCCGAATATATTTAATTTTGTATTGCCTCTCAGAGACGCATCCTCCCACGCCAATTTCACAGAAGGCAGATCTTTCGTCTCATGGTACCATTCCACCTGGATACGCGGCTGGCTTACGAACTCTATGAACCGCCACGCGATATCCCGGTTTTTTGATTGTTTAAAAATAGCCAGGTTGGAGCCTCCCACAAAAGAAGTAGAACGCGCTTTTTTAGGCAAAACGCTTACTCCCCATTTATCGTCTATTTCAGGTATTTGCTTATGGATCTCTACCAACATCCAGGGCCCGCTGATAAACATAGGCAGGTACCCGGTTTTAAAAGCGTTAAATATATCCGTGCCTGCGGTAACGCCCAGAGGGGCATAGCCTTCTTTGAAAAAATCAACGTAATATTGGACCGCTTCTCTGACCTGAGGCGTGTCCAAAAGAGACGAAGAATTGCGGCTATTCAGGATATCGCCATTATTCTGCCATATAAACATGGCCAGAAGCCCCCAGTCTTTGGCTCCCAGGCTTATTCCGTACCTGTCTATCTTGCCGTCATGGTCTATATCTTTGGTAAGCTTTTTGCAAATATCTTTTAATTCATTCCAGTCTTTCGGAGGATTGTCGTAGCCGATCTGTTTAAGCAGGTCTATCCGGTAAAACAGCACCCTTGTATCAACATACCAGGGAATACCGTACATCTTTCCGTTAATTGAATTTGTATTCCAGGAACCGGAAAAGAACTTTTCCGGTTTAATTAAAGAGGACTTCTCGATATACTCGTCTAAAGGCAGCAGGGCATCTATGGCTTGAAATTCAGGGACCCACGTAGTCCCCATCTGGCATATGTCAGGAACCGACTCCCCCGCTACTCCCGTAACAAGCTTTTCATGGGCCGCCCCCCACGGAATAGCCTGGGTAACAACCTTGATATCCGGATTAATTGCTTCAAATTTTCTTGCGATCTTGCCGATCTTTTCCCCTTCTGCGCCCATCGCCCAGACAGTGAGAACTTTTCTATTATCAGCCGCATCCGCTTTGTGCGATAATAGGATAGACAGCAGAATCGTACAGCCGATTAAAAATATTTTTTTATTTCTTTTATTAATATATGGCATAATATTAACGTATTTTAGCACTTAGAAATTTTAGAAGCAACTACTTTTTTGAGGGTATACAACAAGACTCACTACCAGTGATACATATCTAATATAATAGTAGTAGAGTAACTATCTGCCGGATTACCTTCAAATTTGCCGCCTAAATAAAATGCCACCGGGCTGATAGAGCCGGTCGGGCCATCCGCTCCGGGATAGCCTTTCAACCATGTATGATCAGCATTACCCGCAAGCACACATCTATAATCACTGCTTGACGCCCAGTCAGGATCCCCTTTATCCTTTAACCATGTCCAGTTCCCGTCGTCCACCTCTGATTGGCTCAGCGCAGGATGTGACGCCTGAGCGTTATTATGTACTTGCCAAAGCATAGGGACTCGCATATTAGTATTGATCTGCCCAATCAATCCGCCGCGATCCGATTCTTTTGAGCCTGTCCAGGCTGCATTATTAGTATAAATCTCCAGAGCCCAGTTGATTTCATTGTTATTATACGCTATCTCAATATAGGCGGAAGGTGTAACATACATCGCTCTGCCTGATACGACGCCAAATCCTATTTCTGTAGCCGGTTTGCCGTCGCTTACATTTTTAGGCGTTGCTTTTAACTTATGAATAACGGCGTGCGGATAATAAGGCGACGGAAGATCTTTCGGATCCCAGGTAAATTCCACGCCTTCTTCAGCCGCTGGCAGATATTCCGCCGGCTGGCTGACCCATGAAGCCTCTTTGAAATACCCCTGGCTTGCGTCTATTATCAGGACAACGGAAGTCAATTTTTGATCCCCTGCCATCTTTTCAAACGGCACCAAATAATAATCGGAGTTGTCCTTATCCGTCCTTTTTACATATACAGGGTCTCGCGCAATAGTATCTTCAAAAGCCGCCATGAACTCCGGATCCCTTAATAAGGACGGGTCTATAATATTGGTCCAGGAAGAAAAATCCATGCCCTGCATTTGAACATTATCCAAAACTAACCCGGCGCTTAATAGCATCTTTTCTCCAAAAACAGGCTCCTCTACCTTATTTTTTTCATTTGCCTTGATAGCGCAAATCAATGTATTATTTGCATCTGTTACAGCGGCTTCCGGTATGATTACTTCCGCGCTGCTAAGCGTTGCGGGCGGCTCGGCAATCATCACGTATTTCCCTCTCCACGGGTCCGATGTTGCAAGCGGCAATAAATACGTAGCCTCAAGTTCCGCCGCGGTTTTATAAGACTTCGCGCCTATCCCGCTTACGGACGGGTCATTAACCCACAGCCCGTTGATTGTAAATTTATTAGCCTCCGAGGGGTCAATGCTGGCGCTGGCGCCTCTGGCAACCATCCAGTTCCCGTATCCGCCGTAGCTGGGAAAAATCACCGGCGTATTAGGCCTATTTACGCCCGGAACCTCGTAGTCCATCCAGTAGCAGGCGTCTCTTAGCGACTCATTTATAGTAGCCATGCTCCTTATGGCAAAATTATATTTTACCGGCTTATAATAGTTCATCGCGGCGCAGGCGCCTTGCGCATCCATGTCCGGGATATCGATATTTGCGGGGTTATTGTGGTTATAGCCGTAATTATGCAGCTCTGCCTGCGTCAATACATTATTTTCTTTTATATAATCCAAAGTCATCTTACAGCTTGCCGATGCGCTATAATGGTCCTGTTCTTTTTTATAGAATGGTGCGCCAAGACGCAATATCCACGTCCTTTCGTATGGCAGAAACTGCTCTCCGGATAGATAATTACTTAAGACAAAATAGGCCCACGAGCTTTCTCCTATATGGAGGCCATGCAAGCGGCTGTAATGCCCTTTATCAGGGTCGTCTATTATGGAATGGAACCATGCCCTGTTTGAATTTCCGGAAACAGTAGACAGGTTTTGGACATCCATCAGATAATCCAACCAGTATCTTAAATCCACGCCTGGCGACGGAGAATAATTCAGATAGCCCAGGGCTATGCTCTCGTGAGCTGTTCCGCCGTTCCAGATATTGGCTAAACCTGACGGAGAATCGTTTTCAAAACCTTTGACCGTAATCGTACCGTGCAAATCTGTAGCAAAATTAGAGATTGTGGTTATTAGCCCGGATCCGGCGCTGTGGGAAAAATTTAAAGAAGAATGCGCTTTATTCTGATCGTGATTAATATAAGCTAAGATTGCCCCCCAGCTCTGGCAATCTTCCGCTATTAAAGTATAAGGTAAGCCGTTAGCGTCCAAAGACGCGTTCCATCTGTTTTCGCTTATATTCCAGTATCCGTTATCGATATCGGATAATTCCTGCCATAAAAGCTTTGCGTATTCAGTCATCGTCCTGTTTTCATGAGAATAGCTGTCACCCAATATCTTAAACATCCACCAGATATCTACGCTTTGTTCAAAGCTTTTGAAATTAAACAGATTTCCCGACGAATCGTACCCGCCCCAATAGTCAAATTTTCCGGAAGAACTGTCCCTGAAATTATCAATGCAATAACCCGCGTAATTTTCCGCCGCCCTGATCGCCTCTAAATCCCCGTTATTAAACCCGTAAAAGCTAAGCGCATACGCCATCCACGCCTGTACCCCGGAACCTCTGCTTGTATCCGTATATGGGGCTCCGTTCGCGGTATCATAACCTTCCCACCACCACGCGTTATCCTGCTGAGCCGTAACAAAAGCTGCCGCAAGGGCCTGCGCCGCCTGTCTGGCTGCGGCATTGCCCTTCTTACCCGCGTCAGTCAGGACAATCAAAGCTAAAGCATTATCATATAACCAGCCGACCGAACTATTGTCATCTTCATAAGAGTCAACCATGCCTGACGTTGGATTCTGCTGGCCTATTAAAAAATTAACAACATCTTCTTTTGCGGCATTATAGGCGCTGTCGTCATAGCGGCCATCCCCGTAGGCTGAACTTCCTAAACTAAAAATCCCGACAAATAGTACTATAATAAATAATTTTTTCAATTTAGTATTTTTCTCCGGCGCCTTCTTTATTTAACGGAAAAGAAAGCGTGCGTTTCATAGTTTTTATTAAGCTGATACATATCCCCGTATTGAATAGAGGCTACGATCTTATATTTGCCTTTCAGTAAATCCATCCCTTCCCATATCGCATCATAAGCGTGGCCCGCGTTGGGCATAATAGGATACCCATACGGCAAAGCCAGTTCTTTTACGGTATTGCCTTCCTTATTTTTTACAAGCAGCTTTCCTCTGGGCCGGATATGCACATTGCCTTTATTTTGAACAATAACGCTGAATTTAATATTTTTATTATCCGGCGCTTTAGAAACATCTACCTCCGTAATCTTTGCCTTAACAACCTCGGTGCCTTTTATCGCCACATAAACAGCCACGCCAAATCTGTTCTTGATTCCTATGCCTCCCGCAAAGTCGGCATTTGTAGCAAAAAAAATCTGGCCTCTCAACTCTCCTCTTTGTCCTTTGGGAACTTTGATATTATATCTTACGCTCTTCGTTTCCCCCGGGCCGATATCGAATTTCTCAGGCTCAACTTTAAACCACGCATTGACATCAGCGCCTTTACCGTCTTCGGACGATTTCAGCAGCTCTTCCTCCTGAACCTCAACGGAAAGCTGTTTATCTCCGGCATTATAGACTGAAAAAAAATCGCTTTTTTCTTCGCCTGAGGCAAGAGAAAGCTGCGTTATCGTAGGAGAGACCCTGACCTCCGCGCGTAAAGGCGCGCAGAGGCCAAGAAACAATATTAAAGAAAAAAACACCGCCCTTTTTTTCAAATAATCCCCTTAATTAAAATCGTGCTTTTACCAGTGATAAATATCCAATACAACGGTAGTAGAGTAGCTATCCGCCGGATTTCCTTCAAATTTGCCGCCTAAATAAATCTCCACAGGGCTGATAGTGTTGGTAGCTCCGCTTCCTCCCGGAAAACCCTTGAGCCATGTATGAGTAGCGTTACCCGCAAGCACGCGCCTGTAATCCTGGCTGGCTACCCAATCAGAATCTCCTTTATCCTTTACCCATGTCCAGTTGCCCTCATCTACCTCTGATTGATTTAACGCAGGATGCGACGCCTGAACGCCGTCATGCACCTGCCAAAGCATAGGAACACGGCTATTGGTATTTACCTGCCCGATCAATCCCCCGCGGTCCCCTGTTGGTGAGCCGGTCCATCCGGTATTATTAGTGTAAATCTCAAGAGCCCAGTTGATTTCATTGGCGTTATACGCTACCTCGATATATGCGGAAGGTGTAGCATACGTTGTACTGCCTGATACACTGCCAAATCCGACTTCCGTGGCTGGCTGGTTATTGCTTACATTCTTCGCCTGTGTAGTTAAAGTAGCTCCCAACACCGTGGCGCTTACGCCTACACTGCTGGTCGCATCAGCGCACTCTGCGCTTCCTACATTAATAGCGCATACCCCAAGAGCTAAGATCCCGATCATCATTGCCACCACAACACTTCTTTGCATCATTTTACATCCCCTCCTTATTTATGTCGCTGTATTATTAGAATATAGCGACAACATTTACTGCAATAACAGGTTTTATTTGCCTTGTCCTCACCCCTTTCCATTGACATTCTTTAAGATTAAATTATACCATAAATTAAACCGGATTGCAAAGTTTTTTAATAGTTTTTAAATAATAGAAATAACTATGTTTATTAAACATTGCCAGCCAAATTTATTCTTTCAGATCGTTGTATTTTATATAATAACTGTGATTCGACGCCGCTGACCAGGAAATATCCCCGCTCCTGACAGCGACGGAATTTGAGATATCTGTTCCATCGGTTAGATCTTCGACTTTGATATATGAAGAATTGGCCCACCCGTCCGGGCGTTTATAGGAAACACTGACAGGTTTATCTGATACGTTATAAACTATTCTCGCAACAGAAGCTTCGTTACAATAATTCCCGACCCAGGCTACCAGGCTATCCAAAAATTTATCGTCTTTCAATAAATTATTATAAACATAGTAATCATGGGCAACAACGCATCTGACCAGAAAAGCCGTGCACGTGTCTTCCACATCCGGCCCGGACTTCTGTCCCTCCAGTGTAATATTCAGGATAGATCCCGGATGGTTATCGCTCCCCACCCAGAACTTCTCGGTAGTATATTGATAACCATAAACATTTTCCGCCAGGTTGAATTTAAGCTTATCATAGCCATATTGCGTATTTATCAGGTTATGCTCATACCGGTAAATATTGTAAATATTGTTCCTGCTCTTTTTTTGATTATCATTTTTCAATACTATGATGTTCTTCCCCCCTCTTAGTTCTATATCCACGCTTTTCTTAATGACAGTGGGCGTGTCCTTTACTTCGGAAGGCGCTATTTGAGCGGCCTTTTTGCCATTCAATAAAATTATCAGGTTCCCATACGGCGGATTATTGATTTCCGGTATGCTGGTAATGATAGAAATGGATTTTAACCTCGGAGGATTGGATGTTTTAATATCCTTATCTATGCTGAAAGAAAAACTCTGCGCCATATCTCCGTCTTCTTCATCCTTTGGGAAATTGCCTATATATCCATTGGCCATCGGCATATGCCCGTATGTCCAATAAAAAAGGCCTGTATCGTAATATCTCCAGATACCGTGCCCTGCGGTAAAAACCTTTTCCATCACAGGGGCATCTTTATAGAAATACCAGGTCAGCGCGGGAGTAGCTTCGTTGCATTCAGTATTAGGATAACCGTTATTTTCCCGGAGGTCTTCCAGCTTGCCCTCTCTCATCGGCATAAATATCAAGCCGTTTTTGCTTATAAATTTCTTGCTGGCTTCAACAAAATTATCCCATGATTTTTTATAATAACCCACTTCCGGTAATGCGTAATGCAGATGGGCTATATCAAAGTTAAAATTCTGCCACACGCTTAAAAACTCATGCCCTTCCACGGACTGTAAAGGCGGTTCGTAATCCAGATACCATGGCTTCTTATCGCCTGTAAGATAAGTATACATAAAATAAGCAATCTTTCTTTCGCTGGCAGGGAAGCCTGAATCCCTTCTGAGATTGGAAGGGCCTAAAGGAATCGGATACATCCCCTTTTTCTGGACAGTATCGTAATCTCCGTACAAAAAACACGCCGCTTTATTGAAAGTCAAAGAATAGTTTACCTTCAACAGCTCGTCGCATAACAGGGCCAGTTCCGGAAAAACCTGCTTCGTTACAATCAGAGAAAAAAGATACCAGCCCTGGAACCCTATTTCAGTTGATGATGGTTTCTCCGTAGCTAAATCATAATATTTATACAACCATCCGCTGTATTTAGGCAGCTTCTCGATGCCTTTCAGCATCCTTGCTACTTTTTCCAACGCTAATTCCCGGGAGATATACCCGTTTTGATAAGCGGCCACCATGGAAAACATAAAAAGGCCCCACGAGTAATCCCCTCCTATCTTCTCATTGGACTGATAAGAGGTAAGCCCGTTTTCCATCTGGTAAGTCAATATGGTATAGATCAGTTCTCTGGCGGAAGAATCTAATTGAGCCCCTTCGTTAACTATATTTTCCTGCCGCGCTCCGGCGGAAACAGGAGCGATTACTTCAGCTTTGGGAGAATCTATAACAGGCGCGGGCGCGTCGTTTGTTTTATCCGAAGGCCTTTCTAACGTAATCCCGAATATATGCATAGTATCTTTTAACGGCAATTTAACGGCGTGAAGATTTTTTTTGGAATCCAGCGCGATATTCAAATGAGCCAGGTATACCGTATGGTCCTGGATCTGGCCTTTATTTACGCACTTTGCCTTTAACGCGGCTTTACCGAAAAGCGGCTCGTTCCACCAGTCCCCTAATTTAAAATCTTTGATTTCCGTTGTGCCATCGTCATATATCACTTGAAGCTCATCCTGAAAATTTCCGTTATGGGCTACCGCTAAAAAATGTATATTGGAATACTCTCCGGATTCAAGCTCGATCTCCTGCCCGAGGCATTCGATATCATTCTGCATAAGCGTTCTTCTGTCCGGAAAAATAAATTTTGTATTATCATCCATGGAACTGAAAACGGTATTGGCCTCGGGTAAATCAGGCCCGTAAAACCCCCACCCGTATCCGTCGATATCCGCGTCCAGCCCGTTTTTATCGGTTATCCCGTCGTTATTTACAAAAGAAACTATGGGAATGGTTATAAATCGTGCGACCGGCGCTCCGGAAGGCGCGGCTTGATACAGCTTGATTTCCGCGCCCTGGCGCTTATTCCATCTCTGAAGAGCCAGCAGGGCTTCCAGATTACAAAACGCCCAGCCGTCTTTACCGATATATTTGCCCGCGTCTTCTGAATTTCCATTATCTTTAAAAGCCCCGAGATAATTGGACAAACTTTTATCGCTAGTTATATCTTTTACCTGACAAGGCAGTATCCTATTTTCCAAAATTTCTTTCGCAAAGCCATATTCATTGAATTCCATGGCTAATCTTGCCAGCCTGGCGTAAATAGCTGTATTTTCCAACATAGAAAACTGGGCGCCGGTATCTATAAAATAAGAGGCATAGATATGCCCGTCTTCGTTGTATTTTTTAATCATAAAATCCAGGTACTTGCGGGCCATGTCCTCGGTAACTATATTCTCGGACAGCCTGCCGTATCTGACCAGGTCCAGGCTAAGCTTCAGTCCAGCCAGGGAATTGCATCTTAAATTATTGACGGGCTTTGAATCAAACTCGTATTTTTTTAAATCAAATTCCGTCCTGAAAAGGCCGGAGGAGGCCTGGCTTGATTTTATTAACTCTACGCCGGCTTCAAGCGCTTTTTGGTAATAAGGGTCTTTAAGCCAGGTAGCTATATAATAATAAGCTTCCAGAGAATTGCTTTCCAGGTTAGAAAAATTCGTCAGCGGTTCTACCGGCTTTGAGGAACCAGCGTCCCATTTAAAAAGCGGCCTTAATATATAGTTATTGGTAAACGGCGCCACGTCTTCCGGAGCGTTTTTAAATCCTCCCTTAAGGCCGTCGGCAAAATACCTGGCCAGGCGTTCATATTTAGAGTTTTTTTCAGCGGGGGTAAATTTTTGGTGTGCCAGGTATAAGTTTATTACTACTTCCAGTTGTTCAGCCGTTGATGATACATAAACCTTGTTCCCGAACTCATTTTCCGGTATCTTCCTGCCATCTGCATCGAGAAGCCAGTGCGCAAGCGGTAATTCCTGGGAGATGAAATTATTCGCTTTGCCTCCCAAAGATTTTGGGGCCCATAATTTGAGCATCTCATCAAACCTTGCCCGGTCGCCTATTGACAAAACATAACGCGCCAACAGGTTCACTGATTGTATGGACACATTATGGTTCTTAGTCTGGCCTTCTATTGATTCATCGTTTTTATGGCTGGGAAGATAAGTGGAAAATACGCCGCCCCAGTTTGCACATAACCCCTGCGGATAAACGCCGGATACAAATTCTTTATAGCACACTTCTTCGGCCTGCTGAAAATCATTATCCTGGATTGCTTCTGCTGTTTTAATGCTGCCGATGAGAAGAAATCCTATAGCTGCTGTATAAATAAGGAGCTTGATGTTGCGCATTTTTAAAATTTATTTGCCATTTGTCTATTCAGACTTAAGGCAAGGCTCTCCCATTACTATCTTTAAATGATGGCACTTCTTATCATTAGAAGGTTTAATAAGGCTGCAATTTAATTTCTTTTCATCTAATATGATTTCCGCAACACCTCGCTCAACATGGTGCGGGTTTTCTATCGTTATTTCATACCTATCCCCTCTGAATACCCTTATCACCTTATAGCTATCCCAGGAAGAAGGAATGCATGGGTCGATAAGTAACCCTTCAAATTCCGGGCGTATGCCGAGTATCCCCTGGGTCGCGGCAACGTAAAACCAGTCAGCGCTTCCTGTAAGCCAGCTGAATGCGCCTTCGCCGTACCTGGGATTGCCCGGCCCGACCAAATACTCAGGATAGATATACGGCTCTGTTTTAAAAACTTCTATATCTTTGTTCGAAGCAGTTGACAGAAACTGCTTAAAAGTTTCATACGCTTCTTTTGCCCTTCCGATCTTAAGGTCAGCTGTTACCTTGAACGCGCCTCCGTGGCAGAATATAGCCGCATTCTCTTTAGTCCCTATCGCAAAAGCTGTAATCCTGCCGATTCTTTCGTTATACTCGGTATAACCCGGCGTAAATAATACCTGTCCGTAAGGAGTAGCCAGGTCTTTATCGATCGTTTTCAGGATCTTTTTGAGCTTATCCTCGTCCGGAAGGCCGGCTAAAATAGCCCATGTCTGGGCGTTTAGCTGAATCTTTCCCTCTTTGGTAGAGCGGGATCCAAGAGGCTCTCCGTAATCATTGAAAGCGTAAATATACCAGTTCCCGTCCCATGCGACTTTATTAATAATTTTTTTCATCTCTTCATATCTTTTGCGGCAGTCGCCGGCTGTTTTTTTGTCTTTCAGGAAATTCGCCAGCTCTTCCATATTTCTCAGGGCTACGCACAGGCCCATGCCTAACCATACGCTTTCTCCTTTGCCGCCAATACCTGTCCTGTCAAACGCGTCATTCCAATCCTGGCTTCCCATTAAC
>Ga0172369_10005268_pt1 | contig 15998 bp, 16 predicted proteins | sample LakKiv25m_FD_114539 | JGI IMG/M metagenome (GOLD analysis project Ga0172369, IMG submission 114539) | Freshwater microbial communities from Kabuno Bay, South-Kivu, Congo - kab_022012_11.25m | ecosystem: Environmental > Aquatic > Freshwater > Lake | place: Democratic Republic of the Congo...
AAATCGACCACCACGCACGGGCCCCCATAAGCCTCGAACGCCGCCACCGCGTCGACGATGAGGTCGGCTCCCACGTCGCGGGGGTTGTTGGTGAGGATGGGAATGCCGGTCTTGACGCCGGGCCCGACGATGAGCGGCTCGAAGCCGAGATAGCGGACGCACCACGCCTGGTACTCCCGATTTAATCGCGGCACCACCGAGCAGAGCGCGAACGCCTGCACGTCGGCGAGCTCGCGGCCCTGGAGGCGCATGAGCCCGCCGACCAATACGGCAAGCTCGTCGCCGGTGCGCCGGGACTCGGTGGCGAACCGCCACTGATGAACCAGCCGCGTATCTCGGAACAGTCCGAGCGCCGTCTGTGAATTACCGATGTCTGCGGCGAGCAGGATGGTCCGTCTCCCTTCCCTACCGGCCTGCTATTCGAAATCCAGCCCGATGTCCACCGGCGGGGCACCCACCGTCAGAGCGCTCGTGGAGATCAGGTCCACCCCGGTCTCGGCCACCGCGCGCACCGTGTCGATGCGGACGGTGCCCGATGCCTCCAGCACCAGCGCAGGCCGCAGGCCGTGGGCGATGGCGACCAGCCGTGGCAACTCCTCGATCCCGATGTTGTCGAGCATCACCACGTCCGCGCCGGCGGCGGCGGCCGCCCGCAGACCCTCCTCCCCGCCGACCTCGACCTCGACCTTCATGCCCAGCGACGCATGTGCCCGGGCCGCTGTGACCGCCTGTTCCACGCCGCCGCCCGCGACCAAATGATTGTCCTTAATCAGCACCATGTCGAACAGCCCGAAACGGTGATTGCCGCACCCGCCGTGACGCACCGCCCGTTTTTCCCAGTAGCGCAGCCCCGGGGTCGTCTTCCGAGTATCAATGACCACGGCACCGGTCCCGACGACGGCGTCGGCGAAGCGACGTGACTGCGTAGCGACTGCGCACAGCCGGGCGAGCAGATTGAGCATGGTCCGCTCCGCCGTCAGCAGGCTCCGCGCAGATCCCTGCACCTGTGCAAGTATGCCGCCGGGAGCCACCATTGCGCCTTCCCGGGCCACCGATATGAAGGCTGCTCCGGCATCGACCTCGTGAAGCACAGCGGCCGCGAGCGGAAGACCGGAGACCACCAGCTCGTGCCGGGCGCCGATGGTGCCTCGGGCGATCGTGTCCTCCGGGACGGTGAACTCCGTGGTAACGTCACCGAAACCGGCGAGATCCTCCTGCAGTGCGAGTCTGATCAACGCCAGCGAGACCTGATCGATCACGCCTCTCCTCCCCGGTTCAGCATCTTGACCACAGTCTCATCGGTCTCGGGGTCGTAGCGCAGCGTGACATGACGCTTCCAGACGGCGTCGTCGCGCGAGGGGAAGTCGGCGCGCAGGTGGACACCTCGGCTTTCAGTCCGGGTCGACGCGGCCGCGATCATAAGGCTGGCCACCGTCAGCAGATTGAACAATTCCATCTCGTCCGTGGACCGCCGCGGCGGCTTCAGCGACGCGTGCAGGTCGGCGACCGTGGTGCGCGCGGCCAGCAGGCTGTCGCTGGTGCGTACGATACCGCACGCCCGCATCATCGTCTCGCCGAGCCGTCGCCTGGCGTCCGCCGTCGCCTCGGGTCCGTTGCCGGTCCACTCCTCCTCGGGGAGATCAAGCCGGATTCGCCGTACCGCCTTCTGAGGGCTCGCCAGATACCGGTTCAGATCGCGCACGATGCGATCCCCGAAGACCAGCCCCTCGAGCAATGAGTTCGATGCCAGCCGGTTCGCGCCGTGAACGCCGGTAGCGGCGTTCTCGCCGCACGAGTAGAGTCCGGGAAGCGAGGTCTTGCCCCAGTTGTCGGTGGCCACCCCCCCGACGTAGTAGTGGGAAGCCGGGGAGACCGGCACCAGATCGTGACACAGGTCGTAGCCCCGCTTGGCCAATCCTAGGAACACAGTCGGGAAGCGCTCCTCCAGGAACCCGCACGGAAGGTGTCGCGCATCCAGATACACGTGGTCGGACCCCTCGGCATCCATGACCGCCCGCATCTGGCGAACGACCACGTCCCTGGGCGCCAGTTCGGCGCGCTCGTGCACCCCCACCATGAACCGCCGTCCCTCGCCATCGAGCAGGTGCGCGCCTTCTCCGCGCAGAGCCTCGGTGAGCAGAAGAGTGGGGTTCTCATCGGAGTGCAGAGACGTGGGGTGGAACTGCATGAACTCCATGTCTCGCAGTACGGCACCGGCGCGATAGGACATGGCATGTCCATCGCCCGTGGCGACGTCGGGGTTGGTGGTGTGAGAGAACACCTGCCCGGCGCCACCGCAGGCCAGCACCACCGCCCGCGCGTAGTTCACCACCAGCTGCCCCTCGCGCCCCAGCGAGAGCACGCCGACGCAGGCTCCGTCGTCGGTGATCAAGTCGATCACGAACTCGCCTTCGTGCAGTTCGACTCGGCTGCCCGACACCATGGCATCCACCAGGGCGCTCGCGACCACGCTGCCGGTGGCGTCACCCCCTGCGCGCACTACCCGCGGCACTGAGTGGGCTCCCTCCGAAGCCAAGATCAACTGACCGTCGCGGCGATCGAACTTCGTGCCCAGATGCTCGAGTTCACGAACCCGCGCAGGGCCGTCTTGCACAAGGATCCTCACGGCCTCCTCGTCGCAGAGACCGCACCCGGCGATGAGGGTGTCTTTCAGGTGCAGCTCCGGCGAGTCGAACGGACCGACAGCTGCGGCTATCCCGCCCTGCGCCAAGAAGGTGGTGGTGTCGTCCACGGTGCTCTTCGTCAGCATCGCCACATTCCACTTGCGCGCCGCCCCCACGGCCGCGGTGAGACCGGCGATGCCTCCACCCACCACCAAGACGTCGTAGCTGCGGTAGTCGACACGGGCATGGCCCCGTGACACCAAGTATGGGCGACGCAGGCCCGCCATCTAGCCGCCTATCTCCACCATGCGCCGCACAGCTGCCAGCGCTTTCGCCCGTATGCCTTCCGGCACCGTCACGACCGGTCCCTCGGTTCGCAGAGCCTCGATGGCCTTGCGTAACGTGGTGAGTTTCATGGTCGGGCAGATGGTGGCCTCGCTGGCAAGGTGGTAGCGCTTCCCCGGGACGTCCTTGCTCAGGCGATGGATCATGCCCATCTCGGTGCCGATGATGTACTCCTCACCATCGTCTTCGCGGCAGAATCGAATCATGCCCGATGTGCTCTCGACCGCGTCGGCCAGAGCCGTGATATCCGGCCGGCATTCGGGATGTACGACGACCTTGGCCTCAGGATACAACTGCTTCGCCGAGAGGATGTCGTCAGGCGTGATGAGATCGTGTGTGGGGCAGTAGCCCTGCCACAAGATCATCGAGCGACCGGTCTTCTCCATCACCCACGCGCCGAGGTTGCAGTCCGGCGTGAAGATGATATCGCGGTCGCCCGGGATAGAGTCCACGACCTGCGGGGCATTGGCGCTGGTGCAACAGATGTCCGACAGGGCCTTGACCGCGGCGGAGGTGTTCACGTAACTCACGACCACGGCGTGGGGATGCTGCGATTTGAGTTCGATCAGTCCACGGGGGTTGACCATGGCCGCCATCGGGCATCCCGCGCGGGGCTCGGGGAACACCACCTTCCGATCGGGAGCCAGGATGGCCGCCGTCTCCGCCATGAAGTCGACTCCGCAGAAGAGGATCAGCCGGGCGTCCGAGGCGGCCGCCTGGCGAGAGAGACCGAGGGAGTCGCCCACGAAGTCGGCGGCGTCCTGAATCTCGGCACGCTGGTAGTTGTGGGCCAACACCACTGCATCGCGTTCGCGGGCCAGGGCCCTGAGTTCCGCCTGCATCCCCGAGTAGTCCATGCCCGTCGTCATACCTCCGTCGCGTCACATCGCTCGACCGTCTGGTCGACGGTCTTCCTCAGGGCTTCGGCGACGGTCTCGCCACCCGCCAGCACCAGACCGGGCGCCAACTCGGCAAGCGGTTCGAGGACGAAGCGGCGTTCCTCCATCCGCGGATGGGGCAGCTGCAGCAGCGCGTCGTCGACCTGTGTGCCATCGTACCAGAGAAGGTCTAGGTCCAGCGTACGCGGCCCCCAGCGCGGGCCCGCCTCACGGCCCGCCGCACGTTCCAGCCCTTGGGTCACGTCGAGCAGAGAGTGGGGAGCCAGCCTCGTGCGCAACGCGACCACCTGATTCAAGAACTCCGGCTGGTCGAGGTAGCCCACCGGCGCCGTGCGGTACAGCCCCGACCGCGCCACCACCCGCGTACCGGGCAGATCGCCCAGCGCGCGCACGGCTTCTTCGAGCAGCCTCCGGCTGTCCCCCCGATTCGATCCCAGACTCAGGTATACCAACGCCTCCGGGTCAGACTCGTCCATCTCCGACCCCCCCGATCCTCCTCCGCTCCAGGGAGACTCCCACCCCGGCGACAGAACAGGGAATGGGTGGGTGCGGCTTCGTCACCCTCACCCAGACACCATCCACGGGAAAACGTCCGAGAAGCGCCCCGGCGATCGCATCCGCCAGACGTTCGAGAAGGTTATAGCTGCAGCAGCCCGCGATCTCAGAAACCACGTCGATGACCTCGGTGTAGTCCACCGTGTCGCCGACCTGATCGGTGGCGGCTCCGGCACAAGCGTCCAGGGTCAGCCTGAGATCGAAACGGAATATCTGCCCCAGGCTCTTCTCTTCGGGCAGGACGCCGTGATAGCCGTAGATCTCGAGTCCATCGATGGCGATCTCCATGCCTTACTCCCCCCGCGCCGGATAGACCGCGCGCGCCAAACGTACCGCCTGGACGTTCTCCTTGACATCGTGGACGCGCACGATCTCGACCTCTTGGAGCGCCGCGATGACCGACGTGGCGACAGTACCGTAGACGCGGTCAGGAGGATCGGCGAGGCCCAGGATCTCGCCGATGAATCGCTTGCGCGAGGCGCCAAGTACTACCGGCCGGCCCAGACTCCGAAAGCTACCGAGCCCGCGGAGGAGGGCCAGGTTGTGGGCCAGCGTCTTCCCGAAGCCGATGCCGGGATCGACCAGCAGGTTCTCCTCTTTCAGCCCCTGATCGACCGCCCACGTCAGGCGTTCGACGAAGAACCGATAGACGTCCTCCACCACGTTGTTGTAGACCGGGTCCGCCTGCATCGTCTTCGGTTCGCCCAGCATGTGCATCAGGATCACCGGGCATGCGGCATCCCGCAGAACCGCAGTCATCTCCTGATCGAAGCGCAACGCGGACACGTCGTTGATCATGAACGCGCCCGCTTCTAGGGCCCTCGCCGCCACGGCGGCCTTGTACGTGTCGATCGACAGGTGCGCGGGAAGGTCACCCGCGAGGGCTTTCACCACAGGGACCACGCGGCCGACCTCGTCGTCGAGGGATGTGGGATCGGATCCCGGCCGGGTCGATTCGCCCCCCACATCGATCAAGTCGGCGCCCTCGTCCACCATGCGCCACGCTCCCGCGATCGCCGCTTCGCGGTCGAAATGGACTCCGGGATCGGCAAACGAATCGGGAGTGACGTTCAAGATGCCCATGATCTGAGGGCGACGGGACAGATCGAGCCCGGGGTGGCACGCCGGTGCGCCGCCGGTGGAGGACTTAAGGACCTCCGAGAGGGCATCGGCCAATGCACGCAGGCCGAAGGGCTGTTGACGGAGCTTGGGCAGGAGACGCTCGTACTGTACCAACGTGCCCATGATGAGGCACTCGGCGTTTCGGCCCTCCAGCTCGTAGACCTCGCGAGAGGTAGCCACCTCGCCGCCACGCGAGAGCATCTCCTGCTTTAGGATGTTGGCGGCGCGGATATCCAGCCCTTTGACCCGAACCACCCGGAACAGGCACTTCTTGTCCATGAGACGGATCCCGCCGCCCGACACGCGCATGTCGTGCAGCAGGGCGCGCACCTCCGCGAGGTCACGCAGTTCCACTACCTGCGGCAGCCCCGCCGCTGGAATCACCCTGCCCCCCTACTTCCTCGGCGCCTCGATCAAAGCCAACACCTCTGCCCGCGTGGCCGAGCTGGTGCGGAAGATGCCCCGAACGGCCGACGTGACCGTCTGGGACCCCGCGGTGCGCACCCCCCGCATCGACATGCACAGATGCTCCGCTTGAACGAGCACGAGCACCCCTTCGGGATCGAGCGTCTCGACCAAGGTGTCGGCGATAGTACTGGTGAGTCGCTCCTGCAATTGCAGCCGGGCGGCGGCCACCTTCACCAGCCGAGCCAGTTTCGACAGACCGGCGATCTTCCCGCATTTCGAGGGGATGTAGGCCACGTGGGCGAACCCGAAGAACGGAGTGAGGTGATGCTCGCACACCGAATGGAACGGGATGTCTTTGATGAGCACCAGCTCCTGGTGCTTGTCGGACGGGATAGGCTGGATGATCGCAGCCAGATCGCGGTGCGTGCCATCGAGGACTTCAGCATACATCTCGGCCACGCGCTCAGGCGTCCGACGCAGACCTTCCCGCTGAACATCTTCACCCAGGCCCTCGAGCACGAGCCGAATGCCCTGCTCGATCTTGCCCAGGTCCATGCCGCCGCCGGGCACCGGCCTAACCCTCTCCCCCGCCGAGCGGCGGCGAGGCGGACCCGCCGGCCGCCACCGCAGGCGGGCCGGCCGCCGTCCGATCCCGAGCTTCACGTTCGCGGGTGTCGTCGCGGGCCTTGCGCTGCCGCTCGCGGCGCTTTGCCTCTTCGCCCTGACGCGCACGTTTCTCATCCTTGGCCCGGAAGACATCAGCCGGATCGTCACCGTCGAGCAGCGCTTCGAATTCTTCTTTGTCGATGGTCTCTCGCTCCACCAGCAACTTCGCGAGGGTGTCAAGATCGTCTCTGTGCTCGCGGAGGACGCGCGTGGCCGTGTTGTGAGCCTCATCGATAACCCGCCGGATCTCCTGGTCGATCTTCTGAGCCGTCTCCTCCGAGTATTCCTGACCCATGCCGTAGTCCCGGCCCACGAACGGCTGATCATGGTCGTGACCGAACGTCAGCGGGCCCAGGTTCTCACTCATGCCGTACTGCGTAACCATGCGCCGAGCGGTCTCCGTAGCTCGTTGCAGGTCGTTCGAGGCGCCGGTGGTGATGTCCTCGAACTGGATCTCTTCCGCCACCCGACCGCCTAACATATGCGCGAGCTTGTCCATGATCTCTCCGCGCTTGACCATGAACTTGTCCTCGGTCGGCAACGTGATGGTGTAGCCCAGCGCCTGACCGCGGCTGATGATCGAGACCTTGTGGACCGGGTCGGCGTTCGGCAGGAAGTGCGCCACCAGCGCGTGTCCAATCTCGTGATAAGCGGTGATAAGCCGCTCCTCTTCGCTGAGGAGCCGAGATTTCTTCTCCGGCCCGGCGACGACGCGCAGGATCGCCTCTTCCAGCTCCTCCATCTCGACTATCTTCTTGCCCTGGCGGGCGGCCAACAGGGCGCCTTCGTTCACCAAGTTGGCAAGGTCGGCGCCCGTGAAGCCGGGAGTGGCCGAGGCCAGAGTCTCCAAGTCGATGTCGGGGCTGAGGGGCTTGCCTTTGGTGTGTACCTCCAAGATCGCCCGCCGCCCCTCCCGATCGGGTCGATCGACCACGATCTGACGATCGAACCGCCCCGGGCGCAGCAGCGCCGGGTCGAGGATGTCCGGCCGGTTGGTGGCCGCGATCATGATGATGCTTTCGTTGGCCTCGAAACCGTCCATCTCCACGAGCAACTGGTTGAGGGTCTGTTCGCGTTCGTCGTGACCCCCACCCAACCCGGCTCCCCGGTGACGCCCCACGGCGTCGATCTCATCCATGAAGATGATGCAAGGCTGGTTCTGCTTGGCCTGATCGAACAAGTCGCGCACCCTGCTGGCGCCGACCCCAACGAACATCTCCACGAAGTCCGAGCCCGAGATACTGAAGAACGGGACGCCGGCCTCGCCGGCGACGGCGCGCGCGAGCAGCGTCTTGCCCGTGCCCGGAGGGCCGAAAAGCAACACACCCTTGGGGATACGGGCGCCCAGCGCCTGGAATCGCTTCGGGTTCTCGAGGAATTCCTTGATCTCCTGAAGCTCTTCCACTGCTTCATCGACTCCGGCCACATCCTTGAAGGTTATCTTGGGAGCATCGATACTCATACGCTTTGCGCGCGACTTGCCGAAACTCATGACTTTCGATCCTCCCCCCTGCATCTGATTCATGATGAAGAGGAAGAAGACGACCATAAGGATGATCGGCAAGAACGTGCTCAACAGCGACAACCACACGGATTGCTTCTGCACATCGGTACGGAAGTCAATCCCGGCCTTGGACAGGTAGTCGATCATGTCGAAGCGGTCGGTGAAGCCGACCTGGAACCGCTCGCCCGTGCCGGTGACCTTGCCTTCGACGATGAGGTCGCGCGTCTTGACGACCACACTCTCGATCTTCTTCTCTTCCACCAGCTTCTGGAATTGGGGGAAGGTCATGGAGTTGTCGGTGGGGGAACGATACAGCCCTTGCACCAGCGCCAAGAGGATGACTACTACCAGGAGGGGGAAGGCTATGCTACGCAGCAACTTGCTCAAAGAGGGCTCCAGATGTCGATGGCCCAGGGTACGGAATACTAGCACACGGGGTTAGTCGGACTTGGCGGGCTGCTGAAGAAGACGTTTCGCCGTCAGAGCGCGATGTTCATCCGCAAAACAAGGACGTAAAGAGCCTGAACAGCAGCGCGATTCACGTGAATGAGGACGCCGTCGTGTGCCGTACAGTGTTTTCTGGCGGCCGGGACTTTGTTCGTCCGCAGCCTCCTAAGCTTCCCCTTCGCCCAGGATGCCGATAAAGGGCAGATTGCGATACTTCTCGGCGAAGTCGAGGCCGTAGCCCACTACGAACTCGTTGCCTACCTCGAAACCCACATAGCGGCAGGGCAGCAACGCCTTGCGGCGCCCGGGCTTGTCGAGCAGCGTAACGATATCGAGGCTGGCCGGATGCCGGGAGTTCAGATTCTTGGTGAGGTACTTCAAGGTCAGACCAGAGTCGATGACATCTTCCACGATGAGCACGTTGCGACCCTCGATATCCATATCCAGATCTTTGAGGATCCGTACGACACCGGAGCTGTCGGTGGACGATCCATAGCTGGACACGGCCATGAAATCCATCTCGAGTTCGATGTCGAGACGGCGGGCGATGTCGGCCATGAAGAAGACCGCCCCTTTGAGCACGCAGATCAGTACTGGGCGCAGGCCTGCATAGTCCCGGTTGATCTCCGCAGCCAGCTCGTCGACGCGGGCCTGGAGCCGTTCAGAGCTGATCAGCACTTCCATGGTTCCCCCAGAGTGGTCACGCAACCTCCACGCATAGTCTGACGGCCCGGTCGGTATCGCTGCGTATTCTACTCTCCTCGGCCACCGCGAGACCACAGAGCCACACCGGTCTTCCACCGGACAGCACGACGGGCACCCGGCCCCGCATGGTCCGAGGGACCCGGAGGTCGACGAGAAGGTCCTGGACGAGCCGCCTCCCCGGGGCCCCGAGAGGCCGGAAGCGGTCGCCGGCGCGGACGCCTCGTACCGTCAGAGGCCACGCAAGCGACCGAGCGTCCAGGTATGCCTCGGAGCGGGTGTCGTGCGCCTGCACGCGTGCCGCCGACTTCGCCGAGATCCGGAGGCCGCTCCACACGATCGACCCCGGGAGAGAGAGTGGCAGCTCCGCGGCGACCGTCCTCGTGCCTCGGCGAATTTGCTCCCCATCGAACGCCCGCGCAACGCGGACGCGATCGTACTCCTTGACCAGGGCCCATCCCCCGCCCAGAGGCACATCACCCGATCCCCTGCTGCTCAGGAGCCGTTCCGCCGCGAGCACCAGGTCCCGCCCTCCATGCGCCCCATCCAGCCCGCCGAGAAGGCCGTGAAGGAGAGCACGGCGGATCGGACCGGCGAGTCCGCCGAGTCGGCCGGCGGAGAACTCCTCGCGGCCGTGGCTTCCAGAGACCGACTGGGCCCGCACTCCGCAGCGGGCCCACGCCTGCGCCACAACCCCGTCGATGACCTCGGCCGTCTCGGCGGCGACCGCCGCCGCCCGCCCCGCACCGACCACCGCCCCGGGGAGCGCGTCCTCCCACGCCGGAATGACCGATCCACGGATGGCCGTGCGCACATAGGCGTCGTCGAGATTCCCGCGGTCGATGGCATACGCGAGTCCAAGGGCGACGCAGTAGGCCAGGGTCTCGCTTCGCCGCCGCGAGAGGAGCGGCCTGACCCAGGGTCCCGACCGCGGATGCATTGCCGCGAGTGAGTCGAGACCCGCGTAGCGGCCCAGTCGGTAGAGCATCGTCTCCACTTGGTCGTCGAGCGTGTGACCGAGCACGATGCGGTCCGCCCCCACAGCGGCGGCGGCGGCACGCGCCACCTCGCGGCGCGCCTCGCGCGCCGCCGCCTGCAGGTTGCCCGCTGCCTTGTCTATCGGCCGGCGCACCACGGTCAGGCCGACGGACAGAGCGGCACAATGCGCGGCCACCAGCGCTTGATCATCCTCGGATTCTTGACCCCGGAGCGCATGATTGATGTGCAGCACATGGACCCGCTCCGGTCCCGCATCGCCCAGAGCCCGCGTCGCCAGCATATGCAGCAGCGCGACCGAATCCTGGCCGCCCGACACCATGATCAGTGCCACGGCGTCCCGCGGAAAGAGGTCGTCCAGCCGAGACTCGGCGCGCACGCGCCGGACCGTCTCCGCCGGGCGAGACGACCCAGGGCCGGAATGAGGATGAGAGCCTGCGGGGGATTCGGACGCCATCGCCTCCGAGCATACCGTCCTCCCGAGGCACCGTCCAGCATCTCGCAGCTCGCGGTGACCGGACGCACCGTGCTCGGCGCCGCTTGCAACCACCCGGTGCCTCTGCTTATATTGCGTCGCTGTAAAGCCCCAAGAGGAGGAAGAGCATGGCCACCCCTAAAGTCGACCCCGATCTGTGCACCGGTTGCGGCATCTGCGAAGACATCTGCCCTGACGTCTTTGAGGTCGGTGACGACGGTGTCAGCCACGCGATCGACCCCAACGGTTGCGAAGAAGCCGGCTGCTGCGAAGAAGCCGCTGACGAGTGCCCGGAGGGCGCCATCAGCATCGAGTAGCCCTGCTCCCCGGCAGGCCTACGGGCCGCCATCGGGCGCTACTCGCCTCTGAAGGGCCGCCTCGAGGGCGGCCCTTCGTGTCAGGCTGCTACCGCAACGCGACCAACGTGTACCCTTCCGCGCGCACCTTCCGGACCAACGCGGGGAGGACGGAAGCGGTCTGCCGGCTCCCCACGTGCATGAGAATGATGGCCCCCGGCTGCAGATGCTCGAGTACAGCAGCTTCCACCTGCGCGGGAGTGCGCTCCGGCTTCCAGTCGAGCGTATCGATAGTCCAATACACGCTCGCATAGCCCGCGTCCCCGACCTCCCCCAGTGTGCGGCGGTCGCGTGCTCCATAGGGGAAACGGAACAGCGGCCGCGGGTCGGCGGCCCCCGCATCGGTGATCAGCGCGGCGGTCCGCTCGAGTTGCGACCGGATCTCACCCGCCGACAAGGTGGTGAAGTCGGGATGGGAATACGAGTGATTGCCGACCGGGTATCCCCCCTGCACGATCTTCGCCACAGCATCAGGGAAGTCGGCGGCGAACTCTCCGGTAAGGAAGAACGTGGCCGGGGCGTCGGCGGCGGCCAACGCGTCGAGAATATCCGCCAACGGTTCGGGATCATACGAAGCGTCGAAGGTGAAGGCCACAACACGGGCCTTTCCCGGTAGTTTGGCGTATTCGGTACCGGGAGCGAGTGCTCCCGGCCGCAAAGTCGTCGCCGGTCTCGTGGTGGGCACCGATTCGGTGGTCGGCGCGCTGGTCGATGCGTAGGGGATTGTCGTGGACGAGGCCGTAGCGATCGTCGTAGAGGATCCCGTGGCCGGTGGCGTCACCGAGGTCGACGTGGCACCGTCACCGCGCGGGCCTGTGCCGTCGGCACATCCCAGCGTTGCCGCCATCAGTATCCAACCAAGCATCGCCGTACATGCGAGCGCCCGCCACCCTGGACCGATCATTCGACACGTGCCTCCTCTTACGCCGCGACGGCATATACTGTACCTCCCTTGTCTCGATAGCAGGAGACTCCCGGCCTGACGTCGAAACGTCCATATCAGGAGAAAAGGGAGAGGAGACATCCATGATGGGATGGGTCTCCGGAGCCGCGCTCGTGTTTGGCTTAGCTGCGGTCCTGGTTGTAGTCGTCCGCGCACCACGCTACGACACCATGAGCCGTGCCTGGCGGAACGTACCGCTGCTCGCCGCCGGAGCGGCAGTAGTGGTGGTCGCCGCCGGTTCGTATCTCGTCGCCCAAGCGGGGGGCGTCGATGGATGGAATCCGGGCTACGAGGCGCTGGTCGCGCTCACTGCTGCACTTGCCGCCGGCTGCGTGGCCACCCTACGCGCGCGACAGCCCACTGTTCCCGCGGAGCCGACGGGCGACGCCACCGTCGACGCTCTTACGCTCATGGCCAACCACCGGGCGTTCCAGGATCGGCTGGAACATGAGTGTGACCGCGCCTATCGATTCGGCGACTCGTTCGCGTTGCTACTTCTGGACCTCGATCAGTTCCATCTGGTGAATGAACGCCACCGCCACAAGACCGGTGACCACGTGCTGACGGGGCTCGCCGGGCGGCTGCGGGGCATGATCAGAGAGATCGACCTGTGCGCGCGATTCGGGGGAGATCAATTCGCGATCATTCTTCCCCATACGTACCAGAAGGGAGGCGTCGAAGCGGCCGAGCGACTACGCCAAGGAGTGGCCGCGTGGAGTTTCCACACGCCCGAGAACACGGAACTGCGCCTCACCGCCAGCGCCGGTCTGGCCTTCTACCCCGGGGACGGCGCGGCGCCGACCGAGCTGGTCCAAGCCGCGCGTGACGCCCTCGCATTCGCGAAGAGCCTCGGAGGCAATCAGATCCAGCTCTACCCGGAACTCTCCTCTGCGGGCAATCACTCCGATAATGTAGTGAATCTGGCGGGTGCCGGTTACGGTACCATCGTACGCAGCCTAGCGGCAGCCGTAGACGTGCGCGATCGCTATACCCACAGCCACAGTCGTCTCGTCTCGGAACTATCCGCGGCAACCGCACGACGAATGGGCTTCCGTGGACACGAAGTAGCGCGAATCAAGACGGGCGCGTTGCTCCATGACGTCGGTAAGATCGGGGTTCCCGACGCGGTGCTCACCAAGCAAGGCGGGCTTACGCCCTCGGAATGGGACAGCATCCGCCAGCACCCTGTCCTCGGCAAGACGATCATTGAACACGCCCCCGAACTCGCCGACGTAATACCCCTCGTCCTGTACCATCAGGAGCGCTTTGACGGCAGCGGCTATCCCGCCCGGCTCTCCGGCGACGCCATCCCCATCGGCGCGCGCATCATCGCCGCCGCCGACGCCTACCATGCCATCCGCTCCGACCGTCCATACCGTTCGGGTCGTACCCACGCCGAGGCGGTCCGAGAGCTGCGGCGGTGCGCGGAGACGCAGTTCGACCCTCATGTGGTCGCCTCCCTGATCTCCGTGCTCGAGGCGGACACTGACCTGACCGACCTGCTGCGGGCGCTGGAAGAGCCGATGAAGACCTCCGACACGTACCCCGGCAGCGGTACACCCGCCCATCCCGCCCGCCCGAAGTGGCGCCCCGCCGCCGCAGGCTGAGATCTCACTCCAGATGTGCGCTTCGGAAACGGGACACACGGGTAGGATGGGTCCCGTAGGTTCACGCAAGCATACAAGTCAGCAAGGGAGGGGCGATGCCGGACAGCGTGTATAAGGTCATCGAACTCGTGGGGACCAGCAGCATCGGGTGGGAAGACGCCGCGAAGCGCGCCGTCGCGACGGCGGCCAAGTCCCTGGAAGACCTGCGCATCGCGGAGGTGGTCGTGCTGGACATGAAGATCGATGAAGACCAGGTGATCCTCTACCGGGCGAAGATCCGGGTGTCGTTCAAATACCACACCGAGGACTAGCGTCCTCTATCACTTCTACGCTGACACTAGAACCCCAGCGACTCAAGGATCCGGTCCGCCGTCTTGCGCCGCTCATACAGCCGCGGATGAGCCATGTGGTGGTAGGTTCGCCGAACCGGAGCGCTCCACCAGATTGAGCCAGGACCTGCACGTGGGCGTGAAGTGCAGGACGAAACGGGGATGAGCGAGGAGGAAGCGTTTCGCCGTGGGGGGTCTGAGGAACCCCGACGAACTCCGCGGGGAGATGTCCAGGAGTGAGATCGGCGATCACCTGCGTCCGGTTCGAGCGTCTCGCGCCCGGCCCCGGAGAGAGGTGGATGGCGTCTGTTGGTCGTCCTAGAACTCCGACGGCCCATCAGGTGATCGTCGCCTGTTCGCTTAGCGCCCAGCCCTCAGATGCGGTGGTCTTTCTGCCCCTGGTTTCCCACATCGGCGTCAATCTGGGGCGCCGGCCGGAGAAGGTCTCAGCCGACTCCGGTTTGCTTAGCGCCGCCAATCTGGCCCCGAAGCTGGGGGCGTCGACTCCTGTCTTCCTCCGCAGCGGCGGAGTGCGGACACCCTGGGACGAGGGGATGCGGGAGAAACGAAAGACGGAGGGGCCGGCGCCCAAGTCTACCGACAGCGTACAGGCATCGTGGAACCGCCGCACACTATGCTCACACTGTTTCGAACTGGACTGAGTCCCCGGCCGGCCAAGCCCGGGGTCGAACCCGTACGAGGTGTGATCCTCACTGGAGTATGAGCGCAGCGCGGCTGCCGGTTCCGCCACTTCGGCGTTGGATGGCAGCGGTGCTGCGGAGCGATCATAGTCGAGGCGCCGCCCAAGGGGAACTGCCTTCGACGAGACAGACGCGCCGGCGTCCAGACCTCGGAGAACGGCCTTGACGCGTTCAATCCACGCGGGTACTCTGTGGGCGGTCGTGCCCCCTAATGTCTAGACAGCCGAAGGGTGCGGCACGGGGGGAGTAGTGTCGAAGTGCCGATCTGCGGGAGGCCGTCTCCGGCCGTTAGCGTGAGGTCGGCTGGTGTCCGGCCGTTCCCTGGTCACCAAAATGGGGGGCACTCCTCGCCATGGCATCGGAAAACCAGGTAAGGAGGTGAGTGCATTGAATCGAGAAGAGATCCTGGCCAAGCTGGCCGATTCCGTCTCCGAGATGGAGCCGGAACTCGCCGTTGAAGGGGCACACGAGGCCTTGGCAGCAGGGATCACGCCTACAGAGGCCATCCAGGAGGGCCTCTCCAAAGGGATGCAGAGGGTCAGCGACCTGTTCGACGACGGGGAGATGTTCGTTCCCCAGATCCTGATCGCAGCCGAGGCGTTCCAGTCGGCGGTCGAAGTGCTGGTGGAAGGATTGAGCGCCGAGGACAAGCACGCGATGAGTCGAGGTAAGGTCATCTGCCACACAGTCCAGGGCGATATCCACGACGTGGGCAAGAACATCGTCAAGACCATGTTCCGAGCAACGGGGTTCGAGGTCATCGACATGGGGCGCGACGTGCCCGTGGACGATGTCGTGAAGAAGGTAAAGGACGAACAGGTGGACATCGTCACGGGATCGGCCCTCATGACGACGACCATGCCGTCCCAACGGGACATCGTGAACGGACTTATCGAAGAGGGCATCAGAGACAAGGTCAAGTGCATGTTCGGGGGCGCCCCGGTCTCTCAGGAATGGGTGGACCGCATAGGCGCCGACGGCTACGCCGACAACGCAGCCGACGCCGTGAGGGTAGCCATCGAGCTTATGTCCAAGTAGCACGTGTGCTAGGTCACCGCAGGTGCGATCGAGTGTCCACGACGAGTAGCGAGAAAGGGGTGAGAGACAGTTGGCACTAGCGCAGAAGGTCACCGTTTTCGAGGCCTTCAACCGTGCGAAGAGTGGTCAGAAAGTGGCCGAAGATACTTGGGATAACGAGATCATCCCCAAGACGGCGTCACGGTTGAAAGAGAAATACGGGATCAAGATGGACAAGAAGGTCCTGATTCCGACCGACCCGGTCATGGTAGACAACTTGTTCAAAGCCGGCATGGAGATGT
>Ga0172369_10005271_pt1 | contig 15995 bp, 18 predicted proteins | sample LakKiv25m_FD_114539 | JGI IMG/M metagenome (GOLD analysis project Ga0172369, IMG submission 114539) | Freshwater microbial communities from Kabuno Bay, South-Kivu, Congo - kab_022012_11.25m | ecosystem: Environmental > Aquatic > Freshwater > Lake | place: Democratic Republic of the Congo...
AAACAAAGAATAAGTATTTTCTTTTAGTATTTCTATTTTTTTTGGGTCGCCTTCAGCCAGCATAAATTCAAAAAAAGATGCCAAATTTGGCTGTCTTTTAGTTACTTTTTCATACTTAAATTATAGCAAATTTTAGCGTTAAAATCTAGGGGTAAAATACATAAAATCCCTCTTATATAAAAGGGGTTTTATACTAAAAAGTTATCAACAATTTGTTAGCGAAGTTCAGCGTTATAAATTGTTTTTGTCTGTTCGTAAAGCTTGTTATGAATGGCGTCTACTTCCTCGCTTTTTAGGGTTCTGTCCGCGCTTCTGTAAACAATGTGGTAGGTGTAGCTTATACGGTCTTTGCCAAATTTGGCTTCGTTTTCATATTTGTCCATTAGCTCTACTTCTTCTATTAAGTCCCCGCCAAGTTCGCGAATTAAATCAAAGTAGTCATTTGGGGCAAAGCTCTTATTGACCACAAAAGAAATATCTCTGGGTACCGGAGGAAACTTGCTAACATCCACAAATTTTTGACCCAAGACAAGTTGTTTTTTTACCCTTTCGTCTTCGCTCCAAAGTAAGCGGATGTCCGGTAGTTCCATACTGGAAATTGCCAGACGTTCCAAGCCAAAGCCAAAAGCCCAGCCGGTGTAGTTTTTGGAGTCAACGCCAAGCTTTTCCAGAACGCTTCCTTTTACTACCCCGCAACCGACCACCTCAACCCAACTTCCATTTATATCAACTTCCATTTCCAAAGAAGGATCCGTGTATGGGAAAGTATCTTTGTTCAGGCGGTATTTGACTTCCGGTCCGAAAACCGCTTTGGCAATATTACCAAGCGCGTCTTCCAAATCGGTTTGGCCGATGGTTTTAACGCTTTTTGGCGCCAGGTACCAGCCGTCTATTTGATGAAAAACATTCATGTGTTTCCTATCTATTTCATCTTTGCGGTAAACTTTGCCAAAACTGAAACAGCCTACGGGTTCATTTTGAGCCATGCGGTTTTTTACATCGGTGTCGTTTAAATAGTAATACCACATAATTGTGGTATGGGTGCGCAAAATATTTTTGTCATCTATATAATAAGTATCCGATTTGCTTCGGGCCGGGTGATCTGCAGGGAAATCGAACAAATCAAAACTTATGTCTGCCGGCAATATTTCGGGCGTTTGAATAACATCCAAATCTTTAAAATATGGGCTAGCCAAAATTCTTTTTACTATTTCCGCCACTGGACTGCCCGGGGTGCGCGATAAATCCGGCATACTTAAATAGCGCCTAATTCTTTGCGCTTCAAAGTCTGTTCTTTTCTCTAATTCTTTTTTTAGACTAATTTCTTTAGTCGTATCTATAATAATATTTTCCGGCATATTTAAATTGGATAAATGTAATTGTGTATTATAATATCATCTCCGGACTAAATTGTCTACCGGGACGGGCATCATTTCTCAAAATCATAATCCCCTCTCCCGGTTTATCAGCCAAACCGAGTTCAAAGGCCGCGCATATCATTCCTTGGCTTTCAATGCCGCGAATTTTGGCTTTCTCCAAAACAAACGGTTTATGGGTCTCTGAGTGAATATTTTGGGCTATAGTTGCTCCGGGCAAAGCCAACACCACTTTTGCTCCAGCTTCAAAATTAAAGGCTCCGCAAACAACAGGATAAATTTCTTTTCCACCAACCTCAAGTTTAACAACCCTTAGCCGGTCAGCATTGGGGTGCTTTTCCACACCTGTCACTAGTGCGGAAATAATTAATGGGTCGGGAGCAAATTTGAGTTTAGATTTTGAATAAAATAATTTTTTTAGAAAGTCAAACATAAGTGTTAATAGTTTCTGCATTCTTCCTGATTGCATAAGTAACCACTTGTGCCAACAGGCGGGCTGTCCAGCAAAGCTTTTAAAGTAAAGGTATTAAAAGTTTCCGAAACTTGGTATAAATAATTTTCGCTGGTTTTCGGATCTTTGGGAATAACCGAAACAATTTCCGGGACGAGTGAAATACTAAATTTATCCGGAGAGGGGAAAACATATTCCTGGGTGCCAGCTATGTTTTTATTGGAATAAATTAATAAAGCCGAGCGCAAGTTTTCAAGATCATTTTTTCTTTGGTCGTCGTAAATGCCTGCTTGTTCGCTTTGAGCGTCTTTTTGAGCGTCAACGGCATGTTTTTTAATTAGCTGGCCGGCCACTTCGGAATAAAAAGACAAAGTAAAATCTTTTCCTCCCGACTCGGCTAAGTAGGAATATATGTAAATGTCTTTATTTACGGGGTCAATTGGGTTTGTGGCGACTTTTAAATATGGCTTAACCATGTTGTACATGGAAGTAAAGTCGTTCATTGCCGGGTAAGCTTGATTGTCGGAATAGTATTTAACCAGAGCGACTTCCAAATTTTTAATCGTTCCCGACCGTTGGGTATCGCGGTCCTGTTTGGCTTCTACCGATACGTCTAGTCCGCTTAAGGCGCTGGAAGTAGAAGTTGGGGTGGATGAAGCGGTTTGGTCATTATTTTGAGGGGTAAAGTTATATATTTTAGGTAGTACTTCAAGGAGTGTTGTAAATGTCGGTTGGTGTAGTCCCAATGTTTTCATTTTATCGGAGAGTTCCGCAATTTTTTTTGCATCCATTAATTTATTGGTGGCTAAATCATAACCTCCTTTTACAAAATCGGCATCGCTGTACTGTGGGTCTTTGGCTGTATGATTTTCTGTCGGACTGCTTTGGAAAATTGCAACTTCGTCGCCGTCGGCCAATCCGTCTTGGTCGGAGTCGTTATTGTTTGGGTCGGAGTCAAGTTCTTGTTCTTGTAAGTTTGTAAGTCCGTCGTTGTCCGGATCGGCATCGTCTCCGCACATTTTTGCATCCGCACAGTCGGGAAAATATTTATTTCGCCATTCCTCGGGCGTTTTAAAATCTAAGTTAGACTGGTTTTCAGAGGCAGGGTCTTGTTTGTTTTTGTTTTCATTTTGGTCAACAAGGAAACTTTCCGGTTTATATGAGCTCTCTCCAAGTTTACTGACCAAAAAATACACTCCGGGTGCGGCAACCAGTAGCAATATACCGACGATAATATATAACTTATATTTTGCCCAAGCATAGCCGGAGGCGGTATTTTCTAAAGGTTTTTCCGACTGAATTTGAATTTGCGGTTCAACAATTTTACCGGCTTCTTTTTCTTTTGGCATAACGTTGAAAAATTGATATTCTTCGGCTTCGGGCTCTTTGGCCATTTTTGGCTCGGTATTTTGAGCCGTGTTTTGCTTGGGTTCTTTAATTAAATTAGGGTCTTCCATTTGGGTTTTTGTTTAAATTTTTAAATTTAAAAATGCTTCCACGAACGCTAAAAATAAAATAAGACTTGCTTCAACCCACCAAAACATAAGATTCTTGGACAATAAAAAGAATGAAACTACCACCAGCAAAGACAATAAAAATGCTTGGCGGAAACTGTTGCTTAGGTTGTTGACATAAAGCCCGCTTGGTAGCCATTTTCTAAGGAGTAAACCCAGTAAAGTAAAGCTTCCCAAAGAAAGCAGGAACAAACTTAAGTAAAAAAAACAGAAAGTTATTGGGGAGGCCGAAAATGGGTCCGTAAAGTTTAAAATGGACGCCAAGGAGAACCCCGCTAGAAAGGTGCTAAAGGCAATAAGTCCAGCTTGTTGTTTTAAGTTTGATGCCATATATATTATACCATAGTTTGCGGTTTGGTTACTCTAAATTTTGATACGCGCATTTATGTTGGGGGGCGTTTTCGTGTTCTTGATTAAACAGGTCGTGCTTGGTTGTGTATACTATTTTTTCAATAGTTTCCAAAAGCCTTGCTTTTAATTTTTCAATATCCGCGGTTTTGGCTACATTTTCTTCCAAAAATTTATTTTTCTGTAAATACCAATAAGACATTGCCCCAACTTTTTCACCTAAAAATTCTTCCGCAGCCCACTGGTATACGTAAAGTTGGTCGAGATCTCCTTTGACATTTTTGCCGGGGATTTTTTCTCCGGTTTTATAATCCAAGATGCAAATCCCCCCGCCGGAAAGTTCGTCGGCCCTATCAATTTTGCCAGTAAATTTGTAAGCGCCTAACGGCAAATAAAATGACTGTTCCAGATATTTTGGCTTGGGCGGGTGGCTTTCCGAATAGGCGTAAAAGTTTTTTAACAATTGGAGGCCTTTTTTCCGGTAATCTTCCTTTTGTTTTTTATTGTCATACCACTCGTCAACCCAATTTTTTTCGTATAGTTGTTCTAAAATTTTAAACGGCGCAAGTTCCGGGGAAGCATTTTTTTTTGTGAACAAATCTCCTTGGGTTAGATTTTGTCTGGATCTAAATTCTTTTAAATACAATTCACAAACCTTGTGGATAGTTTGACCGAAACTGAAATAAGCACTGCCCGGGGAAGGAATTTTTAAATAGTACTGGTATTTATATTGTAAGGGGCAGTTTTCAAAAGCTTTAATTGCGGAAAAAGAAAATTTGTCCGGCAAGATTTTAAACACCACGTCTTTTTTTGGGTTCGCGGAAAAGAAAACTTTACCGGTAGCTTGGCTGGCTATTTCTCCCGGGACAAGCTTGGTTTCCTGCAAGAACAGAGAAGGTTTTTTGGTTTTTGCACCGCCATAGTCTTTGCCCCAGGAAAAATACAGCCGGCTTTTGGCGCGGGTAAGCCCGACGTAAAACAAACGGCGCTCTTCTTGCAGGTGAAAATCGCCTTCCGGAAGAATGTCTTTAATAAGGCTTTTGGGAATTTCTATTGTTTCTCCCCTGGATCTGGTTGGGAAGCGCTGGTCAACCATATTTGGTAAAAACACATATTCAAATTCCAGACCCTTGGCCGAGTGAACGGTTAGAACTTTTAAACTTTCAGGACCTAAGTTTGGGTCAAATTTAATTTGCCCTTCGTCCCCGGCTTCCATTTCCATAGTTAGCAAATGCAGAAAGTAATGCAGGCTTTTGTCGGTATTTTCTTGTACAAAATTTTCGGTTTTTTTGTAAAATTGTTCCAATAATTCCCTGTTTTCAGCGTTTTCCAAAGTGTCTTCTTCCAATAGCAATTCAATTTTTAAGTCGTGAATTATTTCCACAAAAACTTCATTGACCGATTTTTCCTGAGCCAAACGCGCGTGGGTGTGTATGGTTTCAAGGATTTTTTGAATAATTTTTTGACTGCCTGAGCCAATTTCAGGGTAAGCGCTTGCTGTTTCCAGCATCTCAAAAAGGGACAGGGTTTTTTTGGCGGAAAGTGAAAGTAGCTTGGCTAAATCCGCTGTCGGAAGCTTAAATTCCGCAAACCCTAAAACGCGGTAAAGCGCAAATGAATCGTGAAAATTATTCAGACAGGAAAAATAAGCAATTAAATCGGCAATAAGCGGCTTTTTATACAGCCCGGTATTGGCTACAAAGGTGTGAGGTATGCTGTATTGAGCCAATATTGGCAAAAGCTCATCGGCCGCTGAATTACTGCGAAGCAGTACGGCAAAATCATTCCAGGTAGAGGACTCGTTTTCCCGCTTTATTTCAAGAATTTTTTTTGCCACTAAATTTAGCTCTTCGCTTAAGTCCTTGCCCTCCAAAACTTCTATTGTTGCCTGGCTTGTTAAATGACTTTTAAGTTTTTTATTAATTTTTAATTTGACTTCCAGCCTGTCCGGATTGTTGGATTGAATAAAAGAGTAAGCCAGGTTTAAAATTTGTTGACAACTGCGGTAATTTTCCACCAATGTGATTTGTTTGGCGGATTTGTAGTCTTCCCGGAACTTTAGAATATTGGAAACCGATGCCCCGCGGAATTTATAAATTGATTGGTCGTCATCGCCGACCACTGTTAAGTTGCCCGTGTCCCCTGCCAAGAGTTTGATTAGTTGATATTGAGCATAGTTTGTATCTTGAAATTCATCTACCATTAAATACTTAAACTTATTTTGGTAAAGGTTTAAAATTTTTGGCCGTTTTTGAAATAAGGACAGACAATAATTTATTAAATCGCCAAAATCTAAATAATTGTTATCCAGTAACAATTTTTGGTAGACATGAAAAGCATTGGCAATTTCGGATGTTCGCAGAATCTCGGAGGGGTCTAATGTCGGAGTGTCGGAGTGTAGCAGTTTAGTTTTTTGTGTTTTTGCGATTTTCCGATTTTCCGATTCTCCAAAAACTCCTTCAGCATTATCCGATGATAACTTTAGCCCTTCAGAGTAACTTAAGTAATTTTCCGGAGTAATAACTTCATCCTTACACCGAGAAAAATGTTTAAGCAGGGCGGAAATAAATTTTTTCGGGTTTCCCAGGGGCTTATAATAATCCAGATTAAATTTTTCCAGGTTGTTGTGTACCAGCATCCATGCTTTGGTCTCGTCCAGTAATTTAAAATCTCCGGGGAGGCCAATATCCATTCCGTGTTGCTGTAGAATTCTTTCACAAAAGCTGTGAAAGGTGGAAATCCACATATCGTGGTAGCCAAGCGGCAGGAGTAAATCTGCGCGTTCCTGCATTTCTCCGGCCGCCTTTTCGGTAAAAGTTAAAGCCAAAATTTCGTCCGGCTTGGCAAGTCCCGCTTCAATTAAATACGCAATACGTTTGGTAATAACCGTGGTTTTGCCCGTGCCTGCTCCGGCCACTATTAAAAGCGGTCCAGCCGTGTGCGTGACCGCATCCAGTTGTTCTTTATTTAGGTTGTCTAGAAGAGTTTTTTGGGACTTCTCCATTTATTGTTTCGGGAGTTATTGATGAAAATTTAAAGGCCCTTGTTTGATTTTTAGCGCTTACATATTCGATAAATTTATATCTGAGCAGGTAAACGGAAATTTTTACAGCCACCGCGGAGGTGACACCTAATGCCTGGGAAATATCGTTTATTGTAAAAATTTTATCTTGCCCTAATTTTCCTTGTAAAATTTGCAGGTGTTTTCGTCCCTTTTTTTCTGAATATAAATAATCTGTTTCAGCGGGCTGTTTGAATTTTATCAGCTTATAATTACCTTCTTTAGTTTTTTCCCAAACTATTCCCCTCTTTTTGGATAAGTTTAAATATTTTTCAATTTGAGCAGGGTCGCGTAGATCGTACATAAATAAAAGCTCTTCAAGATTGGCGGTTTTACCCAAAAACTTTGTTCTTTCCAAATAGGTTTGGACTGAGGTGATAATTCCGCTTATTTTGCGCAGATCATCAGGTTCGGGCTGCTCAGCGGCCTTGCTATTTAAGTAACGCAATTTGTCAGGGAATTCGCTCATTTTGAATTTTTAATAAAGTTTGTCCATTGTTTCCATAAGTCCATTCCTTCATCTTTATAAATATTCCAAAACTGGGAAGGATTGACTATTTGAATGTTTTGATATAAATTAAGGCGCAACAAATCATTATCACTGGTAATTAAATATTCAGCCTTGGCTTCATAGGCGCTTTCTAAAATTTTATTATCTTCCTCGTCTCTAACAATTTTTATTTGCCTTTTATTTGCCACCCAATTAATTATAGAAAATAGATTTTTCAAATCATTTTGGTATTCGTCGTTTTCTATGAGTTGGCTGGAAATGAGCTTATTTTCTTGCAAGGTTTGCCTGTTGGCAAAAGCTTCCACTTTGCCGGAAATAACTTCGTTTATTATCCGTTTTTCAAAAGAGTTTTCGTCTTTGAATCCGTTAATTAAAACATTTGTATCTAATACTACTCGCATATATTACTTCCGTCCGACTTTTATTGGCATTAAATATTTTTTTGGGTTTTCGTCCAAGTCTATAAAGTAGTCGGTAAGTTCCTTAATTTTTCCACTGCAAGATTTTCCAAAAGCTACAGTTTCGGTAAACTGGCCGGACATTTGCAGATATTCCAGCAAAGGCGCGTAGTCGCCGTCTCCGCTACAAAGAACTACTACGTCCAGCTTGTTCATTAGTTTTACAATATCCATGGCAATTCCTACGTCCCAGTCCCCTTTTTGGTGCCCGCCGGCAAACGTTTGCAGTTCTTTGCGCTTAACTTCAAAACCGGCTTTTTCCAAAGCCTCAAAAAAACTTTCTTCCTCGGGCATATTAGCTTCTACCACGTAAGCTATGGCGCGGATAAGTTTTCGTCCCGCCACGGCTTCATTTAGTACCTCATTAAATTTTACGCGTGCGGAATAAATATTTCGCGCGGAATAGTACAAATTTTGTACATCCACGAATACTCCGACTCGCTGATTAGGATTGCGGATTGACATATGTTATTTCATCTTCCGTTATTTTATAAAGTGTTTTATCTAGCCCTAAAAGGGCCAATTTAAATTCATCAAGTCTATTATCTTTATCTACAATTGGCTGGCTTGGGAAACCAGGTTCACCAAATAATTCTCTAAATAGTGTCTCTTTTCTAACCGTTCCGTTTAATTTAATTTTATTTCCAATTATAAATGTCAAATTTTTAATCGAATCCAGTCTTTCGGGGGTTATTTTTGAATAAGATTCTATGGACATGGTAATAGTATAATTAGTTTATGAAATTAATAATTGTTCTTCTTTTTTTCCCGGCGCATCCTCCAGTTTTAAAGACGAGGCATTGGTGATGCTGGTTTTAAGTTTCGCGAAGTCATTGGTTACCGTTCCCATAGTATTGCCGGCGTTTTTTATGTGGTTTCCGAGCACATCTAAATTGCGTCCAAATTTGTCGGATTCCTGTTTTATCCCCGCGATCATTGCTAAAATTGCTTGGGCAGCCTCGTTAACTTTTTGTCCGCGCAAGGAAAGCAAAATAATTTGCAAATGATGGTACAGGGTGTTGGGGCTTACAAAGTAAACTTTCTTTTCCCGTCCATAGGTTAGAACCGGGGTGTCGTCAAGTACTTCGCTAAAAACTCCCTCGGAAGGAATATACATTAGCGCAAAGTCAAAAGTTCTTTCTTGGGGCAGAATATATTTTTTGTGGATTTCGTCCACGCGCTTTTTAACGTCTTTTAAAAATGTTTTTTTTAAGGCTTCGGCGGCTTCTTCGGTGGTAGCTTCCTTGTAAAGCCTAAAATTTTCCATGGAAAATTTGCTGTCAATGGGAAGGATTTTTTCGCCAACATAAATAATGGCGTCGACCACTTCGCCGTTTTTAAATTTGTGCTGGATTTCAAAGCCACTTTTTGGCAACGCTTGTGAAAGCATATTTTCCAACATTTCTTCGCCAAAGTTTCCCCGCAGTTTAGGGCTGGCTAAAGTTTCGGTTAAACGGCGAATGTCCGGACCGACTTGGGAAATCCCCCCAAGTTCTTTGGTAAGCTGGGCTATAACCCGGCCAGCATTATCCAAACGTTCGTTTATGGCTTTGTTGGTTTCGTTTATGCTCTTTTGCACCCCTTCGCGTGTACTGTCAGTGCCCTGCTTAATTTCCTTCATCCATTCCATCATTATCTTTAAACTTTGGTCGTCAGCCGGTTTTTGCCCTTGTTTTTTGAGGCCAATTAGAAAGTATAAGGCCAAGCCGAAACCAAAAATCAAAATACCTAAAATAACGTATATTATTGCGTAATTCATGATATTATTGTATCATAAATTTAAATATTGTTTAAATTAATTTGAAAGGAAAAATATATGGGTTGGGAAAAACCAACTGGAGAAGAAGTGGATTCAACTTCGCTTGAGCATCAACCACATGGAGGCGCAGTAGGTGTAGAAGGTCAAGCAGAATGGATAGCGCACGAGGCTAAACAAAGAAACAGCGCTGATTTGCAAGACGAAGAAGCGTTAAAAGAATAATTTTTTATAAAAATCCTGTTTTTTAGACAGGATTTTTAGTACTTGACAAATTATCACTCTCTGGTATAGACTGATAATAGATAAGTAATGCCTTTGACTTGCAGGCGGAAGTTAGGAGGGGTTAGGAGCAGAATTTTAAATATACCTGCTTTTCCCGTCCTCCCCTAGCCTTCCTCTGCAAGAAAGGCCAAAAAGGAGAAATAATATGGTGAATTTAATACCTAAGTCGTTTTTTGAAACGCCTCGCTTTCCGGCTTTGTGGGAAGACGATGGTTTTTGGGATTTTTCTTCCCAAAATTCTGGGCTGGCAATTTCCGAAGACGACAAAAGCGTGTATGTTGAGGCTCATTTGCCGGGAGTTGATCCGGAAAAAACCGAAGTGACTTTTGACAAAGGGATGTTGTGGATAAAAGGCCAGCAAGAACAGGAAGAAAGTGGTAAAAAATATTATCGCAAAGCAGCTAGCTCGTTTTCTTACCATGTCCATGTTCCGGAGAATGTAGACAATACAAAAGAACCCCAAGCAACCTGCAAGAATGGCGTGATGAAAATAACTTTTTCCAAACAGGCGGAAGCGATGCCAAAGAAAATTAGTGTAAAGGCTGAATAGTATTAAATTGATGATTAAAAAACACCCCGCCAGCGGCGGGGTGTTTTTTTATGGCGGGACCGGCGGGGCTCGAACCCGTAACCTCTCGCGTGACAGGCGAGTGCTCTAACCAATTGATCTACGGTCCCTTGGTGCCGGAGAGAGGAATTGCACCTCTGACCTTGGGCTTATGAGTCCCACGCTCTAACTAACTGAGCTACTCCGGCGTAAATAAAATATCAGAGATGATAGTAAAAAACCTGCATATGGCAGCAGGAAAATAGCTGTCACGAATTGTTTTAAACCAAGCTAAACTTCGATATTTATCAAAGGCTAGCTTGGTTGCGGGACCCGGACTCGAACCGGGAACCTCAAGGTTATGAGCCTTGCGAGCTGCCAATTGCTCTATCCCGCGATATAGCTTAGACCATTATACAGAAAAGTGCTTAAATAATCAAGTATGCATTTTATCTGATGAATTTTAAATTATCTCTGTATAGTTTTAAATATACAAGCAAATAATGGCAGGCCGGATGCAGACTTCACATCCGGCCAAAAAGTTCATCCTACATGTCTCGGCTGTCGGTCTTTCACAGTAAAACGCGCCGTCCAGACTTTGGAAGTCTTTGTTTCGCTGATTCCTCCGCCATCCTTTTCGTACTTAGCCAGGGCGCCTATTATCTGTTTTATATGCAGATTATACAGGTTCATGGCTGAGTGTGGTTGTTTGGTTCTGCGGTTAATGGGTGGAGGAGATTTGAGTATTTGTTGTGCTCTTGAAGCCAAAGAGCCGTCAAAGTAGGTTTGAACGAAGGGGGAATTAAGGCCTTTATGGAACTTGTAAATAATCACAATTTCCCTAAGGTCGTGGAACGGTCCATTAATCCGAAACATTATGGCCTCCTCCTGATATCTCTCAGGGTTTGAGTATAGCAAATCCCCTACTCCTTTCAAGTGTTGTATATTATTGACCTTAAAACTGTCACAAAATAACAAAAACCATCCTATTTTTGAGGATGGTTTTTGTGCTCAAAGAGAGCGAAAGAAATTAGGCGCGCTTCTTTTTTCCGCCCTTTTTCTTTGCAACTTTCTTTTTTGCTTTTTTCTTAGCAGCCATTGTGCTAGTCTCCCTGAAGACAAACTGATTTTGGTCTGTCTTCTTAATTTTCTACAACCCCGATAAATCGGGATTAAGTAGCATACTAAATTTATTTCTGTTTTTTCCCCCAAAAATTTTCGTTTCTTTCTTTTCTTAAACTATGAATTAATTTTACCGCTATTTAAAATATTTGTCAAGGATTTTTTTGTTGTCAAGGATGTTTTTTACAAGCAGTTTAATTTTTTTACCAGAAATTTTATTTAATTCTTTTTTTATTTTAGTTTGCGTAAGTTTTTTTGTTAAATTAAAATCTTTTTTTATTGCACCCAGAGATTTTTTTTCTATTGTAAAATCTAAGGTTAAAGCAAACCTTAAAGCCCGGATAATCCTTAAAGGGTCTTCTTTAATCCGGATTTTGGGGTTGCCTACAAACCGTATTATTTTATGTTCTAAATCGTTTAAACCATTATGAAAGTCTAAAATCTTCTTTGTTTTTTGGCTGAAATATAAGGAATTTATAGTGAAGTCTCTCCTTTGACTGTCTAGTTTGGGGCTGGATATAAAGCGGACTTTGGGGTAGCGATTTTGACTTGGGAGGTCTGCTCTTAAAGTTGTTATTTCAACTAACAAGTTTTTATGCTTTGCTATAACCACTCCAAATTTTTTGTATTTACTGTCGCAAATAATTCCGGCTTTTTGAAGAAGTTTTATGACCTGTTCGGGCCTCGCTACTGTTGCAATATCAATATCTACTGTTCTTTTTTTCAACAAAAGGTCACGGACAGTCCCGCCAACAAAAAAAGTTTGGGAAAAGTTTTCCACAAGTACGGAAAAAACTTTTTCACCAAACTTTTCTAGTTTTGTATGTTGTTTAAACATTTTTTATCGGTATTCCGGCGATATATTTTTTTACCGTTATTCTTTAAAAGCACTTTGTCCGGTAAGAGGGTTTTTTCGATGAGAGTGTTTGCGTTTTATATTTATTCTACCCAAACTTCGCTCCAGTGCGGCGGCAACTTTTGCGTAATCTTCATCGGAAAGTTTTTGTTCAGATAAAGCTTTTTGAGCTCTTGCGTGAGCTTCCTCGGCTCGTGTAAGATCAATATCAAAATAGTGCTCAGCCGCATCCGCTAAAATTATCACTTCGCTGTTGGGGTTGATTTGAATAAATCCTCCGGAAATGTAAATATACTCTTCGCCGTTTTGGCTCTTTGTTATGAGCTCTCCGGGCACTAAATTGGCGACAAGTGGAATATGGTTTGGCAAAATTGTAATTTGTCCAAGTTCCGTATTACAGCTAATGCTGAGAAGCTCTTTGTTTGAAAGAGTTTTTTCAGGAGTAACTAATTGAAATTTAATGGTAGTCATATAAAATACCTTGGAACAATTAAACCTTTTACCTTATTTAACTTGGTCAATGCTTCCTTTCATGTAAAAGCTGGATTCAGACATACTGTCGTATTTGCCTTCTAATATTTCTTTGAAGCTTTTTACCGTGTCTTTTAAAGGTACGAATTGGCCTTTGGTGCCTGTAAAAACTTCGGCGACCGCAAAAGGCTGTGACAAGAATCTTTGGATTCTACGCGCGCGACCTACTATAATCTTGTCATCATCTGGCAATTCTTCCATGCCTAAAATAGCAATAATATCTTGCAAATCTTTATATCTTTGAAGAGTTTTTTGTACAGCACGAGCAACGTCGTAGTGTTCTTGTCCGACAATGTTTGGATCTAGAATAGTGGAAGTTGAATCCAGCGGGTCGACTGCTGGGTAAATACCTAGTTCAGTTAATGCGCGAGATAATACCACGGTTGAATCTAAGTGACCGAAGGTTGTTGCTGGAGCAGGGTCAGTTAAATCATCTGCAGGAACATAAACAGCTTGTACAGATGTTACAGAACCTTGTTTGGTTGAGGTAATGCGTTCCTGAAGTTCTCCCATTTCCGAAGCTAGGGTTGGTTGATAGCCTACAGCTGAAGGAATGCGACCTAAAAGGGCAGACACTTCACTTCCAGCTTGGGTAAAGCGAAAGATATTATCTATAAATAAAAGCACGTCTTGCTTTTCTTCTTCCCTGAAATATTCAGCCATGGAGAGAGCGGAGAGAGCGACGCGTGCGCGGGCTCCTGGAGGTTCATTCATTTGCCCGAACACCATAGCAAGTTTGTCCAATACGCCTGAGTCTTTCATTTCATGGTATAAGTCATTGCCTTCACGGGTTCTTTCCCCTACTCCGGCAAAAACAGAAACTCCACCGTGCGCCTTGGCAATATTGTTAATAAGTTCCTGAATTACCACGGTTTTACCTACGCCAGCTCCCCCGAATAAGCCAACTTTTCCACCTTTTAAAATGGGGCAGATAAGGTCGATTACTTTAATTCCAGTTTCTAAAATTTCAGTTTTGGTTGATTGATCTGTAAATTTTGGAGACGGCCTGTGAATGGTATATTTTTTTTCTGCCTGAGGGGTAGGTTGTCCATCCACTGCTTCTCCTAATACGTTAAAAATGCGCCCCAAAGTGTTTTTACCAACTGGTACGGAAATACCGGTGCCGGTATCTGCCACTTCCATCCCGCGTTTAAGTCCGTCGGTAGAAGACATGGCCACTGTTCTAACAACATTTCCCGGAAGCAGTTGCTGAACTTCCAGGGTAAGTCTATTTTTTTCCATTTGTACTTCCAGCGCATTGAAGACCGCCGGTAATTTTCCGCTTTCCGCTGAAAATTTGACGTCTACTACAGGACCGATGACTTGTGATATTATTCCTTTGTTCATATTTTTGATTAAAGTAGTTAATAAGTTATTAGTTAAATTATGAATGTGTTACATTGTTATCCGAATCAAAAATTATATTTTCTATAGAGATTTGTTTTTCTCTTTGAATTTCCTCATCTGTAATTTCAAGACCATTCTCTAGTGCGATTTTTTTTAATACTGCAAATTGTTTCCGAATATGTTTTGGTTGATGCAACTTTATTATCCGTGCTTTTTATAAAATTTACAATTTTTTGAAGCGACTCCGGAACTTTGCTAATTCCCATAAGTTGTCTTCCAGATTCGTCGGCAGCATTGTTAGCTAATTCCGTGCCAAATTTTTTTTCCGCAATATTTACTCCCCATCCAATTTTAAACCATTCCAAAAATTCAGGGTTATTATCAAATTCCTGCCAATTATGTTCATTGTGGTTTCTTGGTATATCCATGGAGGTTATTCTAAAGCTATTCTCCCGGCGGTAATTTCAGAAAGTTCGGTAGTAATTTTCCCTTGCCTTAACTGGTTAAAAGTTAATGTTAGGTCGGACATCAAGTCCCCTGCAGCATCTGTAGCATTTTTCATCATAATCATTCTTGCTGAGTGCTCTGAAGCGTCACTTTCCAAAACCGCCTGATAAATTTGGCTTTCAATAATTCTAGGAAGTAAATGGTTAAGGACAACCTCTGGCTTTGGTTCAAATTGGTAGTTATAACCGTAGGTTTTAGAAATTTTTGCTTCTGTTTTTTCTTTTGATTTGTGATCTGACAGAATATCTTTTGCAAAGGGCAGTAAAGTTTTAATTACCGGTTTTTGTGAAATTGTGGAATAAAAATGGTTATATACCAAATATATTTCTTTAAATTGCCCTGTTTGATAATTTTCAGATATAAATTTTGCAATTGAATAAATGTCTTCAATCTTGGGTGTTTTATCTATTTTGGGAAAGTCGGCTACAAGGTTTTTGCCCAATCTTGCAATTAAGTTTTTTGCTTTTTTTCCATAAACAATAAGTTCGCATAAAACTTCGGCCTCTGATTCAATCTCTTTTAGTTTGCTAATTAAGTTAAGATTTAAACTGCCAACCAATCCCTTGTTTGAAGAAATTAATAAAACGCCAACTTTTGAGCTTTTTGGGTAAGTTCGTAAAAGCGGAATATCCTGCTCAACGCTTTTTGAAAGGTTAGAAATTAAATTCCATGCCAAGGAAGAATAAGTGCGACTGGAAAGTGCCGCGTTTTGGCTTTTTCGCATTTTGGCAGCAGAAACTAACTGCATCGCACGAGTAATTTTACGCGTGCTTTGAATTGACTTGATTCTGGTTTTCAGTTCTTTAATCCCGGCCATGTAAACTATATTAGCTTAATTAAGGGTTTTTTGAAAATTTCCAATAGTTTTTTTCAATTTTTCTTCTGTTTGTTCAGTCAGTTCATTAGCATCTCGAATGGCTTTTAAAATTTCTCGTCCTTGAGTTTCTAAATATTTGTGGAATATTTTTTCGGTTTCAGAAATTTTTTCGGTGGAAATCGAATTAAAATATCCATTATTAACAGCATAAAGAATACAGACTTGGTTTTCCATCGGCATCGGCTGGTATTGAGGTTGTTTTAAGACTTCTGTGAGTCTAGCTCCGAGTTCCAAAGTTTTTTTGGTGTTTTCATCTAAGTCTGATCCAAATTGAGCAAAAGCTTCCAATTCTCTGAATTGTGCCAACTGTAGCTTTAGTTTGCCCGCAACTTTTTTCATTGCTTTTGTTTGCGCGCTTGAGCCTACCCGAGATACGGAAATTCCAATATTCAAGGCTGGGCGAATGCCTTTATAGAAAAGATCTGTTTCTAAAAAGATTTGTCCGTCA
>Ga0172369_10005273_pt1 | contig 15990 bp, 12 predicted proteins | sample LakKiv25m_FD_114539 | JGI IMG/M metagenome (GOLD analysis project Ga0172369, IMG submission 114539) | Freshwater microbial communities from Kabuno Bay, South-Kivu, Congo - kab_022012_11.25m | ecosystem: Environmental > Aquatic > Freshwater > Lake | place: Democratic Republic of the Congo...
CATAAACTTGACAAAACTAACATTGTCACAGTGTCAAGTTTAGGGGATTAGATTAGGTTGCCTTTTGCGAGGCATTCTCCGTTCCAGCAATACGTGCAAAGTTTCTCACGGGGAAGGCCTATAGCTTTTATCATGTCCTCGAGCGTCTGGTAGCGAAGGGTCGTAACCCCTATGTCATTTCTAATCCATTCTACCATTTTCTGGTATTTTTTGGTAGTATGATTTATATACTCCGACACGTCTTCTATGTCATGGCCTTCTATATCCTTTATAGCTTTTCTGGCGGACAGTTCGTGTATGGACCTCGTTGATAGGCAAAACTTACACGGATACATCAGAGGCGGACAAGCTGGCCTCACGTGTATCTCTTTCGCACCGTTTTCCCAAAGCTTTTGAACGGTAAAGTTTTTTAGCTGGGTGCCGCGCACTATAGAATCTTCGCAGACAACTATTTTTTTGCCGTCTATCACGTCTTTAACGGGTATGAGCTTCATTTTAGCAATACGGTCTCTCATTTCCTGAAGAGGAGGCGTGTAGCTTCTGCCATAACCCGCGGTATATTTTACAAGAGGCCTGCGGTAAGGTTTGCCTGATTCTATTGCATAGCCTATCGCATGAGCAATACCCGAATCAGGTACGCCTGAAACTACATCCACCTCTATGTCTTTGTCGTGCTTTGCCAGGTAAGCGCCGCATCTTTCCCTGACTACTTCAACATTAATGCCTTCATAACTTGACGCAGGGAAACCGGTATATATCCACAAAAATGAGCAAATCTGGTTGGTAGTTTTATGCCCGGGCTTGACTTCTTTAAGCCCGCTTTCGCTTATTAAAACTATTTCACCTGGCAGTAAATATTTATATATCTTAAATCCGGTATTCGGGAAAGAGCTGGATTCAGAAGCAATCGCGAAACTTTCTTCTCTCTTTCCGATAACTAAAGGCGTATATCCAAATCTGTCTCTTGCAGCATAGATTCCGTCTTTGCAAAGTATCAGGAGGCTGCAAGACCCGATAATCCTTGTAAACATATATTCTATGCCGCTTACAATATCATCTCCCATGCTGACAAGCTTGGCTATCACCTCGACAGTATTAGGATAACCGTCTTCTGTTTCGCTGAAAGAGCAATCTTTTTTATGAAGCTCCGCGATAAGCTCCCTGGTATTTTCTATCAGGCCTGTCATACATATCGCAAACGAGCCGAATTTTGTATTGAGGAACATCGGCTGCGCGTCCGAGTCGCTTATAACTCCTATGCCACAGCGGCCTTCGGACTTTTTGTAATCCTCGAAGAATTTTGATTTAAACTGGCTCTGGGATATATCATGTATCTGCCTGTAGATACGTTTTCCGTTCAGTATGGCAATGCCGCCGTACTGGGTCCCGAGATGAGACTGATAATCAACTCCATAAAATAAATCGCTTGTGCAGTTTTTTTCCGATACCACTCCGAATATTCCGCTCATATATTCTCCTATTTAAGACTTGTCATTTTAACCATTCCCGTTCGGCGATCGGGATTAAGCCCCGATCGCCGAACGGGATAAATAACTCATCAAATATTAAAAAACAAACTCGAAGACGGGATTGCGTCTGTTGTAAAGTTTATGCCGAGTTTTCTGAGGCCCGCTTCATCGCCGGGCGTAGGTAAATGTGTGCTGTGAAGCTCGCAATTCCTGAGTTCCTTAAGTTTTGAAAGCGCCTCTTTCGCGTTAGTATCCGCATGAGCGCTTATGGACAGCGCCACAAGTATCTCGTCCAGATTCAGGCTTTCCGAAGACAAGGCTAATATCTCTTTTTTTAAGCGCGACAGATCTTTCATAATCTCCGGCTTCAGGATATGTGTCGCGTCATCTATCCCGGAGAGAGATTTTATCGCATTTATAATCGCGCTGGAAGCGGCGTGCATAAGGGGAGAATTTTTTCCCGTAATAATCTTGCCGTTTTTCAGCTCAATCGCGGCCCCGCAAAAATAGCCTTTGTTGCCTTTATTTTTAACCTTACATTCTTCCGCGGCTTTCCTGGCAGGAAGCACAACAGCCCTGTCTTCTGGCTTCACACCGGATGACTCCATAATAGCCTTTGCTCTTTCGAATTCTTCTTTAGTGCCGCTTCCTACGGCAAACTCCAGATTGTGCCTGAAAAATCTTCTGATTATCTCCTGCTTAGCTGAGCGCTTAACGCCTTCATCGTCTATAATCCCGAAGCCTGCCCGGTTCACTCCCATATCCGTGGGAGAATTATAATAGCTGTCCTTGGACCCTGTTATTTTCATTATTATGTTTTTTAAGATAGGGAACGCTTCCACGTCGCGGTTATAATTCACCGATATCTTATTGTAAGTTTTCAGATGATGCGGGTCTATCAGGTTAAAATCTGCCAGGTCTACCGTCGCTGCTTCGTACGCAATATTTACAGGATGCTTCAGCGGAAGATTCCATATCGGAAATGTTTCAAATTTTGCATAGCCTGAATTTACGCCACGCTTATGGTCATGATAAAACTGGGACAGGCATACCGAAAGCTTGCCGCTTCCCGGGCCGGGAGCAGTAACTATCACGACCGGATTTTTTGTTTCAATATAATCGTTCTTGCCATATCCTTCCGGCCCTACTATCTTTTCAACGTCAAAAGGATAGCCTTCAATCCTGTAATGCCTGTAAACCTTGATTCCGAGGCGCTCGAGCTTTCTTTGAAATTTAACCGCCGCAGGCTCGTCTTCAAACCTTGTGAGCACTACAGAGGTCACGTTGAGCTTCCACGCTTTTAAGTCATCAATAAGCTTCAAGGTAGCCAGATCATACGTTATTCCGAAATCACCTCTTACCCTTCCCTGTTCAATATCCTTAGCGTATACGCTTATAATAATCTCCGCACAGTCTTTCAGCTTTTCCAGAAGCCTCATCTTTACATTCGGGTCATAACCCGGCAAAACCCTTGCGGCGTGATAGTCAAAGCAGATCTTGCCTCCGAATTCAAGGTAAAGCTTGTTATCAAACTTCTTAACCCTTCCTAGGATTTCTTTTGTCTGTTCTTCGAGATATTTGTTATTGTCAAAACATGCCATAACCGCCTCAACTGATTCCCGATCGCCGAACAAGTGTTGATCCCGTTCGGCGATCGGGATAACAGTTACGTTATATCTTTATGATATTCCTGCAATGATTTCACGCCGCCTTTATTTCCGAGAAAAGCTTTTATCCCTTCACTTGCCGCCAGGCTGGCCGCTATTGTGGTAAGATAAGAAATTTTATATTTTATAGCTGCTTTGCGTATATATGAATCGTCGGAAGCGGCGCTTTTCCCTATAGGCGTATTTATAATAAGATTTATTTCTTTATTGTGAATTGCGTCCACTATATTGGGCCGGCCTTCCTGCATTTTGTTTATAAGCTCGACCTCTATATTATTTTTTTCAAGATACTTTTTTGTGCCGCTAGTAGCAACGATTTTAAACCCCAGGTCTTTAAGCCTCTTTACAACCTCTACTATATTTTTCCTTTTATCTTTTTCGCTGACAGTCACAAGCACCGTGCCTTCTACAGGAAGCTTCTGGCCGGCCGCTTCCTGCGCCTTGTAATACGCCAGGCCAAATGAATCGGCTATTCCAAGCACCTCTCCGGTAGAGCGCATCTCGGGCCCCAGAATAGGATCCGCCTCATGAAACATGTTAAAAGGGAACACCGCTTCTTTTACGCCAAGATGGCTGTACTTTTTTGGCTTCAGGTTCATGTCTTTTATTTTTTTACCAAGCATTATTTCAGTAGCGATCCTGGCCATTGAAACACCTGTTACTTTGGAAACCAGCGGTACGGTCCTCGAGGCCCTTGGATTCGCTTCCAGGACATATACCTTGTCATTTGCAATCGCGTATTGCATATTCATGAGCCCCACTATTTTTAATTCCAGGGCAATCTTTTTTGTATATTCTTCAATTGTCTCGATATGTTTTTTAGGAATTGTCCTGGGAGGCAAAACGCACGCCGAGTCCCCCGAATGTATTCCAGCTTCTTCTATATGCTCCATAATAGACGGAATAAAAACTTCTTCGCCATCCGAGATAGCGTCCGCTTCCGTTTCCATCGCGTCTTCTAAAAATTTATCTATAAGGATAGGCCTGTCCGGGGAAATTTCCACAGCCTTGTTCAGATAATCTTTCAGCATTTCCTCGTCATAGACAACTTCCATCGCCCTTCCGCCCAAGACATATGAAGGCCTTACCATAAGAGGATATCCGATTTTTTTAGCGATATTAAGCGCCTCGTCAAATGTCTTAGCCATGCCACTTTCCGTCTGAAGTATCCCGAGCTTTTTCATCACCTTTGCAAATCTTTCCCTGTCTTCCGCCAAATCGATGCTCTCGGTCGAGGTGCCAAGTATCTTAACTCCGGCGTCTTCCAAGGCCTTTGCGATATTGAGAGGTGTCTGGCCTCCAAATTGGACTATTGCTCCTATGGGCTTTTCTTTATTATAAATACTTAACACGTCTTCAACCGTAAGGGGTTCGAAATATAATTTATCAGACGTATCATAATCAGTCGAGACCGTTTCCGGATTACAGTTTACCATGATGCTTTCGTAGCCCATTTCCTTTAGTGCGAAAGATGCGTGGCAGCAACAATAGTCGAATTCTATACCCTGGCCTATCCTATTCGGCCCGCCGCCCAATATCATTATCTTTTTCCTGTCGCTTACCTTAACTGAATCTTTCGCGTTGTAGGTTGAAAAATAATACGCCGCGTCTGCACCGCTCACAGGCACAGCTTCCCACGCTTCCGTCTTTCCAAACTTGATGCGCCTTGACCTGATTTCATCTTCCTTCAAGCCAAGTATCTGGCTAAGATATCTGTCGGAAAAACCGTCTTCTTTTGCTTTGATCAAAAGCTCATCAGGGAGCTTTTTGCCTTTATATCTTAGGATCTCTTCTTCCAACTCCACGAGCTCTTTCATCTGGCTTATAAAATACCTGTGGATCCTGGTTTTTTCATAAAGCTCATCCACCTTCATCCCTTTCCGAAGCGCCTCGTACATAATAAACTGCCTCTCGGACGTAGGATACGCCAGTAGATTTTTTAGCTCTTCCAGGGATAATTTATTGAAATTTTTAGCAAACCCCAGGCCATACCGACCTGTCTCAAGGCTCCTTATAGCTTTTTGAAACGCTTCTTTATAGGTCTTGCCTATCGCCATCGCCTCGCCGACTGATTTCATCTGAGTACCGAGATGGTCTTGTACATTTTTGAATTTTTCAAATGCCCAGCGAGCGAATTTTATTACGACGTATTTCCCTGAAGGCGTATATTTATCCAGGGTCCCATCGCGCCAGTACGGGATATCTTTTAAATCGTCTCCGCCTGCTAATTTGGAAGAAACGTAAGCTATTGGAAAACCTGTCGCCTTGCTAGCCAAGGCAGAAGAGCGGGACGTCCTCGGGTTGATTTCGATTACAACAATCCTGTCATCTTCCGGATTGTGCGCAAACTGGACATTTGTTCCGCCTATTACTCCTATAGCGTCTACTATTTTATACGAATATTCCTGAAGCTTCTTTTGGAGCTCCGACTTTACGGTAAGCATCGGCGCCGCGCAGAAAGAATCGCCTGTGTGAACACCCATTGGGTCTATATTTTCAATAAAACAAACCGTGATTTTATTTGATTTTGAATCTCTTACGACTTCAAGCTCCAGCTCTTCCCATCCTAAAACAGATTCCTCGATTAGAATCTGGCCTATCAAACTTGCGGATATGCCCCTTGAAGCTACAGTTTCAAGCTCCGCGTCATTATAAACAGCGCCGCCTCCGGTTCCGCCCATAGTATAAGCAGGCCTTACAATAACCGGATACCCAAGCTCGTGCGCAATCTTGAGAGCTTCTTCCACGTTATAAGCGGGGGAACTTGCAGGCATAGGAATTTCAAGCTTGTTCATTGTTTCCTTAAATATTATCCTGTCCTCGCCTCTTTCAATAGCATCCGCCTGCACCCCTATTATCTTTACGCCGTATTTTGCAAGCACGCCGTTTTTTGACAACTCGCTAGATAGATTAAGCCCTGTCTGGCCGCCCAGATTCGGCAAAAGCGCGTCTGGTCTTTCTTTTTCAATTATAGCCGTAAGAGAATCTACGGTTAAAGGCTCTATATAGGTATGGTCAGCCATACCGGGGTCTGTCATAATAGTGGCTGGGTTGGAGTTTACGAGCACTATTTTATATCCAGCGCTCCGTAGCGCCTTACAGGCTTGCGTACCTGAATAATCAAATTCGCACGCTTGTCCTATAATAATCGGGCCGGAACCTATTATTAAAACCTTATTTATGTCTTTTATTTTTGGCATATTATTTCCATATTTATGCGGTTATTCAATAACATTGATTATAATTATCTGTGTTTTTCTCGCTCAGGTCAAGCAAAATAAGCCCCATAAACTTGACAAAACTTACATTGTCACAGTGTCAAGATCTTAGGTGAGATTGAAGGGATTTTACCTGAAAATCACTTTTCATAGTAGACTCTATGCCGTTTACCGCTGCCTGAGCGCCTGAAATAGTTGTTATACATGGGATCCCGCGCATAACTGCGGCGTTTCTGATCGGCTTTGAATCAGACTGGCTTCTTCCGCCTGACGGAGTGTTTATAACAAGTTGCATCTCGCCTTTGCGAATATGGTCCAGTATTTCATTGTGCCCCTCTCCTATCTTGCCTACTAAATGAGCTTTTATATTATTTGAGCGCAAGGCTTTATGCGTCCCTTTTGTAGCAAGAATTTCAAAGCCCATGTCCTCAAGTTTTTTAGCAACAAAAACTATGTTGCGCTTATCCTGATTTTTAACGCTTATAAACACTTTGCCTTTTTTAGGAAGCGCCTGGCCAGCTGCTATCTGAGATTTGTAAAAAGCCATGCCAAAAGTATCGTCTATTCCCATTACTTCTCCGGTAGATTTCATCTCAGGCCCTAAAAGTATATCAACTCCTGAAAATCTTGAAAAAGGAAGCACTGACTCTTTAACTGAAATATGACCGGGCTTTTTCTCCTCGGTAAAACCAAGTTCCTTTAATGTCTTTCCGGCCATAACCTTGGCGGCTATTTTAGCCAGAGGCACGCCTATTGCTTTGCTTACAAAAGGCACTGTCCTCGACGCTCTCGGATTAACTTCCAAAACATATACCGTGTTTTGTTTAACGGCAAACTGTATATTCAGCAGGCCTTTTACTTTCAGCCCCCTTGATATGGCATGAGTATATTTTCTTATTGTCTCTACAGTGTCATCGCTTAATGTATGCGGCGGCAGAACGCAGGCTGAATCCCCCGAATGTATCCCCGCTTCTTCTATATGCTCCATTATCCCGCCTATGACTGTAATCTCGCCATCAGAGATCGCGTCAACATCCACCTCTATCGCTTCTTCTAAAAATTTATCTATCAGGATCGGGTGTTTCCCCGAAACCTCTTTAGCCTCTTTTATAAATTCAAGCATTGAATTTTCTTCGTAAATTATCCTCATGGCTCTGCCTCCCAGGACATAGGAAGGCCTCACAAGAACCGGAAACCCTATTTTCTTCGCTATGCTTAAAGCCTTTGCAACCGAGGTCGTGGAGCCGCTTTCGGGCTGGGCGATCTTTAATTTTTTCAGAAGCCTGGAAAACTTTTTCCTGTCTTCGGCTATGTCTATGGATTTAACGCTGGTGCCGATAATAGGAGCGCCGGCTTTTTCAAGTTTCCTCGCAAGGTTAAGAGGGGTCTGGCCCCCAAACTGGACAATCACGCCATCAGGGGTTTCCCTGTCTATAATATTCATCACATCCTCAAACGTAAGAGGCTCGAAATATAATTTATCAGATGTATCATAATCAGTCGAGACTGTTTCAGGATTCGAATTCACCATTATTGTTTCATACCCAAGCTCTTTCAGGCTGAATGCGGCATGGCAACAGCAATAGTCAAACTCAATGCCCTGGCCGATCCTGTTCGGCCCGCCGCCCAATATCATTATCTTTTTCTTTTTTGAAGGAATAGCTTCGTTTTTCGTTTCATACGTTGAATAATAATACGGGGTATACGCCTCAAACTCTCCCGCGCACGTATCGACCAGCCTGAAAACAGCCTTTATAAAATGATGTTTTCTGTAATTACGTACCTCGAGCTCGCCGGAAGAAGCCAGTTCGGCTATCTGAGCATCGCTGAATCCGCACTGTTTCGCCTTAAGCAATATCTCGGATTTTATCTTTAATTTTCTTTTTAATTTTATTTTTATCTTTAGTTTTATCTTGCTTCTGGATTTATGCCTTGAGGTTTTGACTATCTCTTTTTCCATCTCCACGATATCTTTTATATTCTCAAGAAACCACGGGTCTATCCCGGTCAGTTCATGTATCTTTTCTGCGCTGTAGCCTTTTTGCAAAGCGTATTTAACGTAAAAGATCCTCGAGGCATTAGGTTCTTCCAGGCGCTGCCTGATTTTCTCGTCGGAGATATTTTTGTAAGATTGTTTATTATCAAGGCCTATGTGGCCTATCTCAAGCCCTCTTAGGCCTTTTTGCAAAGCCTCTTTGAAAGTCCTTCCTATAGCCATGGTCTCGCCGACCGATTTCATCGATATGCCCAAAACGTCTTTTGCCTCAGGAAATTTTTCAAAAGTAAACCTCGGAATCTTCACCACGCAATAATCTATGGCCGGCTCAAATGACGCGGGAGTAACTCTCGTAATATCATTTTTTATTTCATCAAGCGTATAACCGATTGCTAATTTAGCCGCGATCTTCGCTATGGGAAAGCCTGTGGCTTTACTTGCCAGAGCAGAGCTCCTGGAAACCCTTGGATTCATCTCTATGACAACCATTCTCCCGTCTTTCGGATTTACCGCAAATTGTATATTTGACCCGCCTGTTTCAACGCCTATTTCCCTGATGATCGCAAGGCTTGCGTTACGCATCTTCTGGTATTCTTTGTCAGTAAGGGTCTGAGCCGGAGCAACAGTTATTGAGTCGCCGGTATGAATACCCATAGGATCAAGGTTTTCTATTGAACAAACTATAACGACATTATCCAGCCGGTCTCTCATCACCTCTAATTCGTATTCCTTCCAGCCTAAGATAGATTCCTCTATGAGGATTTCGCCTATCATGCTGTTCTGAAGGCCTAACGCGGCCATTTTTTCAAATTCCTCTTCGGTTTTAGCAATACCTCCGCCTGTTCCCCCAAGAGTAAAGCTTGGCCTTATAATCACTGGCAGGCCTATTTTTTTCATTGCCTTTTTGGCCTCTTCCATATTATAAGCCATCTCGCTTTTCGGTAGGTCGAGCCCGATCTTTAGCATCGCGTTTTTAAAACATTCCCTGTTTTCGGATTTTTTTATGGCATTATGATCAGCACCTATCATTTTAACATTATATTTATCAAGGACGCCTGCTTCCTGAAGCTTCATGGCTGTATTAAGAGCAGTCTGCCCGCCCAGGGTAGGCAAAAGCGCATCAGGCCTTTCTTTGGCAATTATTTTTTCAACAAATTCCGGAGTAATAGGCTCTACATAGGTAATGTGCGCTGTTTCAGGGTCGGTCATGATAGTGGCTGGGTTAGAATTTATAAGCACTATCTCAAAGCCTTCTTCTCTTAAAGCCTTGCAGGCCTGGGTACCTGAATAATCAAATTCGCACGCCTGGCCTATGATAATAGGGCCTGAGCCGATTATTAAGATTTTGTGGATGTCTGTTCTTTTTGGCATAATTATTTTTTCATCATTTGTATAAATCTATTAAATAAATACCTCGAATCATGCGGGCCGGGGGATGCTTCCGGATGGTACTGTACGGAAAATATTGGTAATTTTTTATGCGCCATGCCTTCAAGGGTATTATCATTCAAATTTACATGAGTCAGCTCTACCTCGTCTTTATTCAGAGAATTTATATCCACGCAAAAACCGTGGTTCTGCGAAGTAACTTCTATTTTGCCGGTCTTGAGGTCCTTTACGGGATGATTCGCGCCTCTATGCCCGAATTTTAATTTGAATGTTTTGCCTCCGAGGGCAAGGCCCAGAAGCTGGTGGCCGAGGCAGATTCCAAATACAGGCTTTTTGCCAAGAAGTTTTTTAATCTCTTCTATTGCGTAAGTAACCGCTGCGGGATCTCCCGGGCCATTTGACAGGAAAATGCCGTCCGGGTTTTTTGCTAAAATCTCGCTTGCAGTCGCACCCGCGGGGATAATTTCTACATCACATCCAGCGTCTATAAGGCATCGCAAAATATTGTATTTAATGCCAAAGTCCATTGCGATTACCTTAAACCGGGTATTTGGGCATAAGGCAGGATGCAGAGGGTATATCGTTTTAGCATTATAGGATTTTTTGCACGTTACTTCTTTTACCAGGTCCATGCCAATAAGCCCGGGGGAATCTTTTGCTTTTTTAATAAGGCTTTTGGGGCTCTGGTCTATTGTTGAAATAATCCCTTTCATCGCGCCTTTTGTTCTTATATGCAGCGTAAGAGACCTTGTATCAACGCCTTCTATCCCGACAATATGATTTTCTTTCAGGTATTGGTCCAGGCTTTTCTCGGAGCGCCAGTTGCTGGCAATTTTGCTTCTTTCTTTTATTATAAAGCCCTCTATCTTCGGGCCGGAAGATTCTACGTCTTCTTTATTTATCCCGTAATTCCCGATAAGAGGGTAGGTCATTGTAACTATCTGGCCTTTATATGAGGGATCTGTCAGTATCTCCTGGTAACCGGACATGCTGGTATTAAAAACAACCTCTCCCAGCCTCTCTCCTATAGCCCCAAAAGAGACGCCTTCAAAGATCGTTCCGTCTTCTAAGGCAATAAAAGCTTTCATAACTACCCCGTATACAAAAAAAACGCCCTGCTTTGTTAAAGCAGAACGTCTTTGTTCATCATAAATACATGCATTGTATTTTTAAAGCCCTACATATTATCTATAAATACCACTATTTAGTCAAGCTATTTCCCTCAATAAACTTGACAAAACTAACATTGTCACAGTGTCAAGATTATTGGATGGATTCGACGCGGACAATTTCTGGGATTTCTTTTTTTAGCGCTTTTTCAACCCCGTTTTTAAGCGTCATCTGGGACGTGGGGCAGCAGCCGCAGGCGCCTTTCAGCCTGACCGTTACCACTCCGTCTATCACGTCTATAAGCTCTATATCCCCTCCATCTTGCTGTAAAAACGGCCTTATATTTTCTATCGCTTTCTGAACTTTTTCCTTCATAACCCCTCCTAAATTTTGTGAAACATTTTAAGTTACAAAATTTACATTATTTTGTAACTTTTGTACCTCAGCCCTATTCTATCGGCCGCTCTTTTAGCGCTTTAAAGCTTACTCCTGACTCCGCTCCCGGTATAGGCGCAACAGGCTCTGTTAAGAAAAACTTTTTATCCTTTATAGAACCTTTTAACTTTTCAGCTATCTCGACTGCCTTGGAATAGCTTGAAAGGGCTCCGGTGGGGACATTTTTACCTTTTACCGTAATCTTACCGGCTTTTAACTGCGCGTAATTTACTTCTCCCAGGCTTCCGGGTATACAATTTGGATATGCCTCGCTATAATCAATGATCTGCGTCCAAATATCCTCATCTTTTACTGAAGCATACTTACATATTTCCTCGTTTAATATAGGTATAGGGACGCCTATCCCGACTGTAAGGGTAACGCCATACCCCTGAAAAGTAGTGCCAACCAAATAATCAGGGGACATCTGTTTCAAATCGCCTATCACAGCCAGCGTGCCTGCGGGAGCCTGGGGAATTCCGGTATCTTTACGCTTTACAGTAGGCGAATGCTGCGTACCCTGCCACGCCACGTAGCCTACTCCTCCTCCCAAGAAGATCTTCGTGCCGATACCTATTGTTTTATAATGCGGGTCTTTTAATAAAGGCGAAAGCTGGCCAGCTGAACAATAATAAGCGTTTCCTATCTCAGGCTTTAACGCGCCCATATAAGTGTAAATCATTTTTTTGGATAAATTCACGGCGCAGTTATAATTTTGATAAGCATTCCTCATATTAAACAGCACTGCTTCGTTCAGGTCTTTGATATTGATCAGGGTTTCTATTTTTTTGCGGGGATAGCAGTCTGTGCCATATGCTGTTCCTTTAAGGGCAATATCTTTCCCGGCTACCAGTTCCTGTATAACATGGGCTCCACCGTATTTAAATTCTCCGGGATATACTTTGTTCCTCGGATCATCGTCGGGAAGAGCTGTCGCGCCTAAGTACAGATCCACTGCCGCGAAACCCGTATATACAGGCACATCATTTACAGTAACTACCCCTCCTCCAAGCTTTATCCTCGGCTTTGAATGGCCTACGTTAAAATACACCCCTGAAGAACACATTGGCCCGAATGTGCCGGTAGTAACAACGTCTACTTTTTCAGCCGCCTTTTTAATCCCATCTTTTTCGACAAGATCGATTATTTCTTCTGCGGTCACAACGACCGCTGTCCCTTGTTTTATCTTCTCGTTTATCTCTTTGATTGTTTTTGCCATATTTAACTACCCTCCGTTTCTAAAGTTTGAACATGTCAGTAGAGAGGTACCTTTCACCGGTATCGCAAATGACAGTTACTATCACTTTATTTTTATTTTCAGGCCTTTTAGCAATCTCCATAGCCGTGAATACGTTTGCCCCGCTTGATATGCCGGCCATGATCCCCTCTTCTTTGGCAAGGCGCTTTGTTGTTTCCAAAGCTTCTTCATTTTTTACCTTAAAGATCTCATCTATCAGGCTTTTGTCCAGTATATCAGGCACAAAACCGGCTCCTATACCCTGAATTTTATGCGGGCCCGGCTTTCCGCCGGATAAAACAGGAGAGTCAAACGGCTCAACGCCTATTACTTTAAATCCGGACTTTCTTTTTTTTAGAACCTGGCTTATGCCTGTGATTGTGCCGCCTGTTCCGATCCCGGAAACCAGGATATCCACTTTACCACCAGTATCTTTCCAGATTTCTTCAGCTGTTGTTTCTCTATGAGCCTTAGGATTCGCGGGGTTTTTAAACTGCTGAGGCATAAAAGCGCCCTTTGTATTCTTTGTAAGCTCTTCGGCTTTTTCAATAGCGCCTTTCATGCCTTTTTCTCCCTTGGTCAGGACTATCTCAGCCCCGAACAATTGCAAAATCTGGCGGCGCTCAATGCTCATTGTCTCCGGCATTGTAATTATAAGTTTATAACCCCTCGCAGCCGATATAAACGCGAGGGCAATGCCTGTATTCCCGCTAGTGGGCTCTATTATGGTACCGCCCGGTTTCAAGATACCCCTCTCTTCAGCGTCCTTTATCATTGAAAGGCCGATCCTGTCCTTCACGCTCGAAGCAGGGTTAAAAAATTCTAATTTAGCCAGGATGCTGGCGCCGGCACCTTTTGCTATTTTATTTAATTTAATTAGCGGCGTATTACCGATAAGCTCTGTTATATCATTATAAATTTTAGCCATAATCTGCCTCCCGGCGCAAAGCGCTTAGATAGAGTAGGTTGTATTTTCACCGTTATTTTTTATATTTTCAATTCTTCTTATAAGCTCCGCAAATGTAATAGTATCCACCACCAGGGATGTGGCAGTATAAACCTGCGACCATATATCCTTAAATACGCAGTATGGGAAGTCATGGCATTTTTCGTATTTCTTTTTGCCTGCGCATGCTATCGGTTCTATCGGCCCTTCTATAAATCTGATCACTTCTCCCACTGTTATGGTCTCGGGAGGCCTTGCCAAAAAATAACCTCCGTCTATGCCGCGCTTACTTCCCACAAAGCCGCCTTTTTTTAAAGTTAGAAGTATCTGCTCTAAAAATTTATTAGGGATATCCCCTTTTTTAGCCAGCTCCTGAATAGGCAGCACTCCTTTATTATAGTGCAAAGCCAGATCAAGCATGGTTTTTAAACTGTAGTCGCCTTTATAAGTTATCTTCATCGCAAACCTCTAATCTATATAATCTTGATTAACTTGGTATAGATTATAACATAATAAAAAAATGTGTCAAGAACATTTTTTGGGGACGTGTCAAAAAGAAACACGTCTATAGAGGTGTGTCCCTTTTTGACACGTCCCCGTTGTTTCTACAACAAGCTATTAGATTTTATCTAACAGCATAGACACCTGCTTCGGTGAAGGCAACTTGTTGACTAGCTCCATAGGCAACTTTGTCATTATTCTATAGGCGGATACGCCTATTGGCCTTTTGCTTTCCCGAAGCGCATATTCCACTATGGTTTTATTCTTTGACTTGCAAACGATAATTCCTATAGACGGATTTTCATCTCCTGAACGAACTCTATCATCCAGGACCGCAAGATAAAACTGCATTTTGCCTACATATTCCGGAAGAAATTTTCCAGTTTTCAGTTCGATCGCTACGAGACACTTCAAATGGCGATGATATAAAAGGATATCGATAAAGAACTCATTCCCTTCTATTTCCATGCGAAACTGGTTGCCCATAAAAGCAAACGCCCCGCCCATTTCCACAAGAAAACGGTTTATTTTCACAATCAGCGCTTTCTCAAGTTCTGCTTCTCCATGCTCTTCGCCAAGCTCAAGAAAATCAAATGTGTATTCATCTTTTACCGCAAGCTTCGCCTGATTGCGGATTTTCTCCGGCAAGACTTTGTTAAAATTTGTCTGGTTCAGAATTGTTTTTTCATATGTCTTATTGTCTATCTGATGAATAAGGACATTTTTTGTCCAGCCAAATTTACGGGTTATGCGGATATAAAATTCGCGTTCAAGGTTATCCTTGCATCTCTCCATTATAATGATATTATGTGTCCATCCGATTTCTGCAACCAATGGTTGCAGTTTTTTGTTTTGGCTATAAAACATAAAGAAATTCCTCATATACCAGATATTGCGAGCAGAAAACCCCTGCATACCAACAAATTCTACCTGCAGGTCTTTAGCAAGATTTTCAACTATAGATTTGCCCCATCCCTGCTCCGCCTGCTTCTTGACTATTAACCTCCCAATATCCCAATAAAGCGCAATAAGCTCTTTATTGACCGCTTTTAAGGCCTCATACTGCGCCTTATAGACACGCTGCTTGATTTCCTGCAATAAAGCCTCATAATCTTTATTGCCAATTACATTGTCCATAACCGCCTCCTTTCTCCTCTACTATATAAGACACATCTCGAGGCGGGATTCTTTCAAATATTTTAAAAATAAAAAAGCCGTAAGGCAGGTTTGAATCTGCCCTACGGCTCTATTAATAGAGGTGTGTCCCTTTTTGACACGTCCCCGTTGTTTCAAACAAACTCTACTTTAAGCCCTTTATCCAGCGCTCGCGCTAACTTTATCAATGTTTTAAGAGAATAGCTTTTATTATGGACATCTTCCAATCTTGACACAGTCTGCTGAGTAGTGCGAAGCCTTTTGGCAAGCTCTTCCTGGGTAATCCCTTTCTCCTGCCTGATATTAGCTGTCTGTATAGCTAAAGAGGCGTAGACATCTTCTTCATTAAAAGCTTTTTTGAATTCTTTATTCTTCAATTCCTCTTTCAGGTAATCTTTGAATTTTATTGTATTTTTCATATCTAAACCCTCCTTTATTGGCCTAATCTCATAAAATCTTCCATTATCCTATCTGCCATTTCAATATCTTCAACAGGCACTTTATCTGTTTTCTTGATAAACCCATGCGTTATTATTATCTTTTTGCCGCGGAAGAAATATAAAAACCTGTATTCATTTGTCCCAAACCCTATTCTTAACTCCCTTATCTTCCCTTTTATAATATCTGCGTATGGCCTTGGTAAATCCGGGCCTTGAGTTTCCAGCATCTCTATCCACTTTGCAACCTTCGCTCTTTCCCTAATCTGCAGCTTCCCAAGAAAATCAATAACAGGGCATCTGCCTCTACGATCCCTGTAGAACTCCACCTCATACATCCCAGCCTCCTTTCTATAATACACTATTTTTAGTGTATTGTCAATGCCTATTAAATCACTGCTTTATACTATAATAGACACATCTCGAGGCG
>Ga0172369_10005274_pt1 | contig 15989 bp, 12 predicted proteins | sample LakKiv25m_FD_114539 | JGI IMG/M metagenome (GOLD analysis project Ga0172369, IMG submission 114539) | Freshwater microbial communities from Kabuno Bay, South-Kivu, Congo - kab_022012_11.25m | ecosystem: Environmental > Aquatic > Freshwater > Lake | place: Democratic Republic of the Congo...
CCAGCAGCAGCCCTCCGGCGTTTGCCTTTTCTGGCGGCGGCTGGAAGACCGGGATTGGGACGTAGCCTATCGCCTCGGCGAACCCGATCACCGCCGCGTCAAACAACGCCGGGCGCTCCAGGTTCGCCGCATGGCCCGCGCCCTCGATCGTGAACGTCTCTACCAGGTGCGCTGGCAGCCGTTCCACGAAAGCCGGGGCGTTCTTCACGAAGTCGAGGTCCCGATCCCCCACCACCACCAACGTGGGGACCGACAGCTCTGGCAGGCGTTCCCAGGCGTTTGCGTCGATGACGAGCCCCTCGGCGGTACCCGCGAGCCCATCCGGCCGGGCGCGCTCGAAGTCGGCCACCAACGCGTCGCGTGCGTCCGCGGGCAGCCGCTTGCTGTTGCCCGGGTAGAGGCGCGTCTGCTTCATGAACCCAACGCCGTGTTCCCGGATCGAAGCGGCCATCTGGATCATGTTTGGCCGGGCTGCCTCGCGCCAGGCGGGCGACCCCGCCGCCGAATTCGAATTCAGGATGATAAGCCCCGCCACCCGATCCGGTGCATCCAGGGCGAATCGAAGTGCCAGCGCCGCCCCCAGGGAGTGGCCGCAGAGCAACACGCTGTCATACCCCAGTTCGTCCAGCAGGCCAATAAGCCGTGCAACGGCCGGCCCCGGCCCGTAACGCGCTGCGTCCGCCGGGGCATCCGAATCCCCGTGTCCGAGCAGTTCGACCGCGATTACCGTGAAGCGCTGCGATAGGCCGGGGACGTTCGACTGAAACGACGCCCGGCTCGCTGTGAACCCGTGGATGAGGACGATCGGGGGTGCACCGGCTGGCCCGGGAGTGACCTCGTAGGCGATCCGCTCACCCGTAAGTCCGAACAACGGCATGTCCTGACTCTAGGGCCACGGTCGTCCGAAAGGAAGAGTTGCGGCGGATTTCGCGGCTATTCCGTTCCCGGCATCCGCGATTCCGATTCGCTCGCCGTCCCGCCGCGCGTACCATGAGGCGACTCTTGCTGTGGGAGAGCACCGTGGCACGCACTGTTTTCGTCGTTCCGCACACGCACTGGGACCGTGAGTGGTATCAGCCGCACGAGCTCTTCCGCTGGCGTCTGGTCCAAATGATCGACGAGCTGATCGACCACATGGAAGCGCACCCCGACTACCGCTGCTTCAACCTCGATGGGCAGTCCATCGTTATCGCCGACTACCTCGAACTGCGGCCCGAGAACGAGGGCCGGTTGCGCGCGCTGATCGAAGGTGGACGCATCCTCATTGGGCCGTGGTGGGTACAGCCGGACGAGTTCCTGCCCTCGGGCGAATCCCATATCCGCAGCTTCCAGAAAGGGATGCGCTTTGCCGGGGGGCTGGGTGGGACGCTCCGCATCGGGCACTGCGCCGACCAGTTCGGCCACATCGCCCAGATGCCGCAGATCATGAGCCAGCTTGGAATGACCAGCGCCTGCCTCTGGCGCGGAGTGCCGGATGCGGTGCCCGGCTGGAGCTTCTGGTGGGAAGCACCCGATGGCACCAGGCTGCCCGTGCTCTATCTTCGCAACAGCTATTCCAGTGGCTGGCGCCTGCCATCCGATGTTGACGATTTCATCGAGCGTGTCCGGCGGCAGGAACGAGAACGCCGCGACGGCGAGCCTGCGCTCCTCATGAACGGCACGGACCATTCCCGCGCCGAGTTTCAGGTGCCCGGCCTGCTGGCGTCAGCTTCCGGTCGCGGATACGACTTCCGCATAGCTACCATCGCCGAATACGAACGCGCGATGTTGGAGGCCGGACTGGATGAACACGTTCATATCGGTGAACTTCGGTCGCCCGATCGTTCGAATGTCCTGCCGGGCGTTCTCTCGGCGCGCGCGAATATCAAGCAGCGCGATTTCCAGGTTTCCACCGCTTTGGAACGCTATGCCGAACCACTGGAACTGCTTTCGTGGTTGCACGGTGGGCCCGGTGGCCAGCCGGCCCTGCGTCAGGCGTGGCGCCTCCTCCTCGAGAATTCGCCGCACGACTCTATCTGCGGCTGCAGCGTCGACCAGACCCACCGCGAGATGCTCCCGCGTTATGACCGGGCGGAGCAACTGGCGAGGCAGGTTGCCCGCGAAGCCGCGACGCACCTGGCGGCCCGGATCGAAGTGCCTGCGGGCGGCGGGATCGCAGCCTGGCGGCCGGTACTGCACGCCGCCAGTGTCCTCGAATGCGAAGTCTCCGCGGAGTGGGAGGCACCCGGCCTCCGCCTGCCCTCCGGTGAAGTGGTGGCCTGTGCTCTCGGGCCCGTCGAACCTGGCGAGGTGCTGGTCCACGAAGAGGTCTCGCCCCGCGGTGCCGGGCGCCACCTCGATTTCATCCGCGACGGCCGCTACGATGCCCACTTCGTTGAGGACATGCGCTGGAAGCTGAAGGGCCGGCACTTGCGCGTCGAAACCATCGTTGGCGACGCGCTCAACGTCGTTGACGACGCGGGTGTCCGCCGGGAGGTGCGTGATATCGCCGCCAACGGCCTCGCCGACACGGCCGAAGTGATCGTTCGACGCAGTGCGCGTCGGACCATCCGGGCTGTGCTCCCTTCATCCAGTGCAATCGGACTTGAGCTGCTAACGCCCTCCTCGCTCCTCCCTCCTCCCTCCTCGCCCGTCCCGATGAAGGATGGCATCGCCAACGAGTTCTACGAGGTCCGCCTGCGCAAGGGGAGACTGCAGGTGCGCGATTGGCAGCACGGCATCGATCTCCCGAATGCGAACGCTTTCGTTTCCGAGGCTGATCGCGGCGACGAATACACCGCCGACATCCTGCCCGGAGGGGTGACCGCCCCGGCGCGCGTGAAGCTGTTGAAGGCCTGGGGCAATCCTGTGTCGGCGACCCTCGTGTACCTCTCCGTCTTCCAGGTTCCGGCGCGCCTGAACGCGAAGCGTTCCCGCAGGGCGCGGAGTGCGGAGGCGACCGTGGCGATCGTGACCGAGGTGACGCTCTGGGCGGGGATCCCGCGCGTCGACTTCCGCGTCACGATCGACAACCTTGCCGAGGACCACCGCCTGCGTGCGCTCTTCCCGCTGCCGTTCGCAGTGAACGCGGCCTGGACCGAGAACCAGTTCCACGTGGCCGAGCGTTCGGTGGAGCCGCCAGCGTGGAACGGCGCCAGCCCCGAACTCCCGGTAGCCACGTTCCCCCAGAAGACCTTCGCCGCTTTCGAAGGAGACGGCATGGGGCTCGCGGTCTTCAACAAGGGGATGCAGGAAGGTGAAGTGGTCAGGCGCCGCAAAGGGCGTCAGGCGTACGCGCTCACGCTCCTGCGTTGTGTCGGCTGGCTCTCCCGGCCCGACCTCGTCTCGCGGCGCGGGGGCGCTGGCCCGACGATCGCCACTCCCGACAGCCAGATGCCCGGCGTCCACACGTTCGAGTATGCCCTCACTACTTACCGGGGCTCGTGGCGTGAGGCTGGCGTTCAGCCCATGGCACACAGCTTCGCCTGGCCGCCGGTGGCGTGGGTCACGAACGAGCACGAGGGCTCGCACCGGGGTGTGCTGGAGCTGGCCCGGATCGAACCCGCGTCTGTGGTCCCATCTGCGCTCCATCGAAGTGACGCTGACGGGTCGCCGGTTGTGCGTGTCTACAGCAGCGCCGCGAGTCCCGTGGCCGCCGAGCTGACCGTTCCGACCGCCGCGGACAAGGCGGAACTCGTCGATCTGCTGGAGCGCCCCACCGGAGAGCTGGAGAGAGCGGATGGAGCCTGGCGGGTCGACCTCAAGCCCTGGCGCATCGCATCCGTGAGGTTGCGCCGCGGCTAGTGCGGCCGGAGCGCGCCGACTTCTGACATGTCATCGATGCTGGCTGCCTCTTGATCAAACCGCCGACGGTCGATAACACTGTTACTGATGCGCACCACTGTTGCCGCGCCATCCTTGCGAAAGGACGCAGCTATCGCCCCGGACTCGCCGGGGCGTGCCCTTTAAGGCTGCCTCCCGGCGGGCGCCGCCCGCCGCACACTCGAATCTCCCCAAACGCCGCCATCCTCCCCTCGGGACGTCGTCGCCGACCCCGAACGGACTCTTGATTCACCTGTAAGGAGATGAGTCGCGATGCCACCTATTACCGTCGCCCGCAAGAGCATGCCGTACCACAAGTACCGCGGTTTCAGGCCGCTCCCGTTAGGGCTCCCCACGCGGCAGTGGCCCAACCGCCAAGTCGAAAAGGCCCCCCTCTGGTGCTCGGTCGACCTACGCGACGGTAACCAGGCGCTCATCGATCCCATGGACCCCGCCCGCAAGCTGCGCCTGTTCGAGGCGCTCGTCCTGATGGGCTTCAAGGAGATCGAAGTCGGGTTCCCGGCGGCGTCCCAACCCGACTACGATTTCGTGCGCCAGCTAATCGAAGATGACCTGATCCCGGAAGACGTCACAATCCAGGTGCTTGTCCAGTGCCGGTCCGAGCTGATTGAGCGCACCTACGAGTGCCTGACCGGTGTGCGCAAGGCGATTGTGCACTTCTACAACTCAACCTCGATCCTTCAGCGGCGCGTGGTGTTTGGGCTCGAAAAGGAGGGCATCACCAGGATTGCCACCGACGCGGCAGCGCTTTGCGTGGCGCTGGAGAAGAAGTACCTGCCGGACGCCGACGTGCGCTACGAATACTCGCCGGAGAGCTTCACGGGCACCGAGCTCGAGTACGCACTCGAAGTTTGTGAGGCTGTAATGGACGTCATCGGGCCGACTCCGGAAAAGAAGCTCATCCTGAACCTGCCGGCCACTGTGGAGATGTACACGCCCAACGTCTACGGCGACGCCGTCGAATGGTTCCTCCACAATCTGCCCAATCGCGAATCTGTTCAGCTTTCCCTGCACCCACATAACGACCGCGGCACGGCCGTGGCGGCCGCCGAGATCGGCGTAATGGCCGGGGCTGACCGAATTGAAGGAACGCTCTTCGGGAACGGCGAGCGCACGGGTAACGTCGACATCATCACCCTGGCGATGAACCTCTTCAGCCAGGGCGTCGATCCCGAACTCGACATCAGCGACATCGACGGGTTGCGACGCGTGGCCGAATACTGCACACAGATGCCCGTGCATCCGCGGCACCCATACGCGGGAGAACTCGTCTATACCGCCTTCTCGGGCTCGCACCAGGACGCGATCAAGAAGGGGTTCGAAGCGCTGGGCGAAGAGTATCAGCTCTGGGAGGTTCCTTATCTCCCTATCGACCCGAAGCATGTTGGCCGCACCTACGAAGCGGTTATCCGCGTCAACAGCCAGTCGGGGAAGGGCGGAGTTGCGTACATCATCAAGGCTGAACACGGGCTCGATCTTCCGCGGCGGCTGCAGATCGAGTTTTCGCGGACGATCCAGGCGGTGAGCGAGGAGACCGGGACGGAGGTGAGCCCTGCACAGATCTGGAAGGCGTTCCAGCGTGAGTACCTGCCTGAGCTTCCGCCGATGGAGCTCGTTTCACACGAGATGTTCACGGTTGACGGGCTGACGAAGATTGTGGCGGAGGTGAGGATTGGCGGCGACGTGCGCACCATCAAGGGCGAGGGGAACGGGCCGATCGCAGCGTTGGTTCACGCACTTCAGCGGGAACTGAGCCTGGCGGTCGACGTGCTCGACTACTCGGAGCACGCGGTCAGCGCGGGCGCCGAGGCGATCGCGGTCGCATATGTCGAAGCGAGGAGTCCTTCAAGCATTCGCTGGGGCGTGGGCATGGACGAGAGCATCCTCGCGGCCTCGCTAAAAGCGGTCGTCAGCGCGGTGAACCGGCTGCAACGTCTCGCCTAGTGGGATTGCCCCGCTTTGACGGACACATTTCTTAGGCGGGCGGAGCCGTCGTTTTGGTACTGGGCCTACAGGCCTCGTAGGCTGAGGGGCTTTGATAGCCGAGGGCGGAGTGGAGGCGTTGGCGGTTGTAGAAGACCTCGATGTACTCGAAGACGGATGTGCGGGCGGCAGCGATGGTTGGTAGGGGGTGGCGGTAGATGAGTTCCGTCTTGAGGGTGGCGAAGAAGCTCTCGGCAACGGCATTGTCCCAGCACTGTCGCGGCCGGCTCAGTGACTGGCGCACATGGTGGCGGCCGAGGAGATCGCGGAAGGCATTGGACGTGTACTGGCTGCCACGGTCGGAGTGGAAGATGAGGCCGGGAGCGGGCCGACGGCTTGTGAGCGCCATCTCCATCGCCTCCTGGACGAGACTGGTGCGCATGTGGTCGGCGACAGCAAAGCCGACGACGCGGCGGCTGGCGAGGTCGATGACAGTTGCGAGGTAGGCCCAGCCCTGCCAGGTCCGGAGGTAGGTGATGTCGCCTGCCCAGGCCTGGTTGAGTGGGCGGCTACTGGTCGCAAAGTCCCGCTCAAGCAGGTCTGTCCACGTTCCTGCAGCTTCGGCATCTGCGACCGTGGTCCTCTTGAAACGCCTCTTCTGGCACCCATAGAGGCCCTCGGCCACCATCACCCGGGCTACTCGCTTTCGCCCCGTGTGCACGCCTTCCTGGCGCAGTTGCTGGTGAATACGCGGCGCCCCATAGGTGCCCCAGCTCTCCGTGTGGATGCGCCGGATACGCTCCTGGAGCCCTTCCTCCGCCCGATCACGGGCTGATGGTGTGTGCGTGGACCAGTCGTAGTAGGCGGCCCGGGAGACCGAGAGCAGCACGCAGGTGCGCTTCACGTTGCGTTCTGCTGGCTTCTCCGCCGCGATGAAGCGATACGCCTTCACCGGGTCTCCTTCGCGAAGAAAGCCGTTGCTCGCTTCAGAATGTCTCGCTCCTCGCGCAGGATCCGATTCTCCCGGCGCAGGAAGGTCAGCTCCTCCCGTTCGTTCGTCGTCAGTCCCTGCCGCTGGCCTGCATCCACCTCGCTTTGCTGCACCCAGCGCTGCACCGCCGAGACCGTCAGGTCGAGTTCCTTCGCAATCTCCGTCACCGTCTTATCGGTGGTTCGGTAGAGTGCCACCACTTCTGCTTTGTACTCCGCCGTGAACGACCGCCGCGGTCGTTTCATGTTCATCCTGGACATCCTTTCGAGGACTCTTGCCCTCATCGTGGCTGTCCGTCCATTCGGGGCAACTCCATAGGAGCCTGTCGGTCTATTCATAAACGTGGCACTTATGTTTGGAGTGCCGGAGTCTCAACTGGCAGCCTCGCCGCGTTTCGAGGCCTTCTCGGCGACTCTGTGAGGTCGATCACGTATCGTCATGGGCGGAGCCCAAATATCCAGACAGGCTCCTAGTACTCTTCCAAGTTAGCTAAACGGATGAGATGCTGTACGCGGCAGGCGGGGGCCGGGAGCAACGCACGTTGGGAGCCCCACGGTTGGTCTTGCGGCGGCTGACGAACGCGGAAGAAGCGACGCTGTCGGAGCGACTGGGCGAGAAACGGTTGCCGGCGAAGATCTACGAGCGGTACCGGCTGATCGCCCAAGTTTGCGGCGGTGTGACACCGTCGGCGGCTTCACGGTTGGTGGGTTGTAGCGACGGGAAGGCCGAGCACTGGGTACATCGATTCAATGCGAGTGGCTTTGCCACCTTCGAAAAGCAGCCGAATCACCCGGGCCGCCCGATCATCATCGATGGGCAGCAGGTGCGGGCGCTCATCCGCGTGGCCCTGAGCCGCCCGGAGGATCTTGGTCTGCCGTTCACGCAGTGGTCGGTGAGCAAGCTTCGCGCGTACTGCCTGAAGGGAGGGCTGATCCCGCCGATCACGGATGAGTGGGTGCGCCGCCTGCTACGCCGGGAAGGCGTCTCGTATCTGCACACCAAGACGTGGAAGCAGTCACCGGACCCCGAGTTCGAGGTGAAAAAAACTGCGTCCTCGACCTCTACGAGTGCTGCCCGGAAGGTGGCGCGGTCGTCTGCTTCGACGAGTGCGGCCCGCTTGAACTGAGGCCGCTGGCAGGCCGGGGCTGGGCGCCGGTCGGCCACCCGCAACGCTTCCGCGCGACCTACCGGCGTCTCCAGGGGACCGAACAACTACTCGCCTTCTACGACGTGCATGCCGATTGCCTCGTTGGCCAGGCGCGCAAGCGCAAGACCGCAAAGGATCTCCTCGCGGTCTTCGCGAGGCTACGAGCCTGCTACCTCATGACCACCCGGATCTACGTGGTCATGGACAACCTCAATACGCACACGCACGCTCGCCTGAAGTCGTTCATGGCCACGCACAACATAGAACCGGTCTACACGCCCACCTACGCCAGTTGGCTGAACGCCATCGAGTCCCATTTCACTCGGCTCAAGAAGTTCGCCATCACTGGAACGGACGACCCGTCGCATGAGTACCGCCGCTGGCGCATCGCCCGCTACCTGACATGGCGCAACCGGAGCAAGGGCAGCACCAAGGCTGCCCTCGCTAAGTTCTCACGGGTTAAGTTGTGCCGGCACTAGTCTGGCGCGCGACGCCGGACCCACCGAAGCACGACAGATCGATGCCCGGATGGACCGATCGCGCGGATTGAGAGTGGGCGCCCGGCGCCGGGGGCCGCGGGCTCGCGCGAGTTGTGGCCCGGTTGAACTTGAGGTCAGGTTCTGATCGGCCGGCGTAGCTCGGCGGCAACGCGGGCCGAGGCCCGGCCGAACTGCAGGGCGCAGTCTTCGTGGGCGAACACGGCGCCGCCAAGGCGGGCGACCGATAGTTCGAAGAGGTCAACCGGGAGCTGGCAGATTGCGCAATTCACCGCTCGGCCCATCGTGGCGACGGGCGATTCGTGGGCGATGGGGTAGTTCTGCATAGCACAGACCTCTGAGAGTGGCGTGACCCGAACTCTACGTTGCCCGCGAACACGGGGAAGGGGCGGATGGCCCCTTTCCGACGGACCAATGAGTCGCCGCCGAATGGCGTCGAGGGGCCTTCGTTCGAGCTCCCGCCCATGATGAACCACCTGTGGCAGAATGGCGGCAACCTGTCGAGGAGTGAACCGTGCGCGGATTCTATGTGTCCGTAGGCTCTCCGGGGCCACGGTCGCCGGGTTTCGGTGAGCGTTTGGTGGCGTTTGGCGTGCGCTGGGCGCTGCTGTCGGTGGGGGTGTGGGCGGCCGCCGGGGTCGTTGGGGGCATTCACCTTGATGGCTGGGAGAGCACCGTCATCGTTGCGCTCATCCTCGGGCTGCTCAATGCGGCCGTCCGGCCCGTGCTATTTTGGGCTTCGCTGCCAATCACGTGCCTCACGTTCGGCTTTTTCGTGTTCGTGCTGAACACGGCGATGCTCGGGCTTACCGCCTGGATTGCGGGGAAGTTCGACCGCATGCACTTCTCCATCGACGGTTTCGGGGCTGCATTCTGGGGCGCGATCATCATCGGTCTGGTGTCGTGGGTGCTTGGATGGTTCGTGCGGCCGAAGCGGTGGTCGAGGGCCTCCAGGTGACGGCGACGCGCCATCCATGGGACGGAATCGTCCCCGAGGCCGATATCGCCAGTTTCCGTGAGGACCGTGAGTTCATCGATCGGCCGATCGCTGCCGGAAACAGGCTTGCGTTGCTCGTCATCGACATGACCCGGGCCTTCGTCGACGACCGCTACTTTACGGCCTGGAGCGAAACCGCTCTGCCTGCCGCAACGCAGATCCGGCGACTTCTCGACCGTGCGCGAGCACTGGGCGTTCCCGTCTTCTTCACGAAGAACTTCGCTGCGGCCGATTATGCGCCGACAGCCGCCGAGCGCGGACTCTGGAAGATGGGCACACGTCGCCCGCCGGATCCATCGCTACCGCCGGGCGACGTCATCATCGAAGAGCTCGTTCCCATCGCCGAGGAGGTCGTCATCCACAAAGGCGCGAAAGCAAGCGCGTTCTTCGGCACGCCGCTGGCATCGCTGCTGATCCACGCTTGGGTCGACACGGTGATCGTCACGGGTATGACGACGAGCGGTTGCGTCCGCGCCACGGCCCTGGACGCCTTCCAGCACAACCTGCACGTCGTCGTGCCGCACGAGTGCTGCGCCGACCGCAGCCAGGTCTCGCACGCTGTCAGTCTCTTCGACCTGCACATGAAGTACGCCGACGTGGCATCGACCGACGCGGTGCTCGCCTACCTGGATGGGCTCCTCGGGCAGCGAATCGGCCATCTGCAAAGGACCGCGCGAACCACCGGGGACGGGCCCATCGATCGAACGTAGCCCGCTACTTCACCTTCTCGATATTGCACCGCGTTGCCCGCATCACGGGCGATGGCTGCCACTCCGTGACCCAGAACTTGAGGTGCCCGTAGCCGCCGGCCAGGTGGAGCCACTTGACCATCCCCGGCTCGATATCGTTCGGACCGGCCCAATTGGGGAACTGGTATGGCTCGAAGCCGTTGTACATCACGACCTGCCCCGGGCGGGCGCTCGCGGACACCAGCGCGGGCACGCTGAACTCACCCATGTCGTTGTAGACCCGTAGCATGTCGTTGTCCTTGATGCCCAGGCGCGCGGCGTCACGGTTGTTCACCACCATGTGGGGGGTTCCGCGATGTGTCTCTTGCATCATGTCGTTGGCGATGTTCAGCGAGTGGATGCTCCAGCGGTTGTGTCCGCTGGTGATCATGAACGGATAGTCGCCGCCGCTCGCAGGCGGGTCCTTGTGCCGCGGCAGGTGCTCGTCGGCCTCGATGAACCACTCGTGGTCGATCAGAAACTGCGCCCTGCGCGTCAGCGTTGGGTAGGGTTCGCCGTTCTCGACGTGCTTGCGGAACGGCACGAACGTCTCGTCCGGCTGGGGGTCGGTGGCCTGCCCAAGTGCGCGCGGCGAGATACCAAGCCCCTGCCACCGGTAGTACCCGTTCTTGCGGACGTCCTCGAGGCTGGCGTTCGGCGGCAGCGTGCCGCTGATGGTGCTGTCCCGCAGCATCTCGTCGGCTAGCACTTCCTCTTCCAGGAAGACGCCGTTGCGGGTGTAGTTAACGTGCGCCTTCGTGGGGTCGTGCTCGACGCCGCGTGAATCCTTCACGGGCTGGAAGTCGCGGGCCTTCGCGCGCTCTTCCAGCTTCTCGGACATGCGGCGGAAAGCTTCCCATTCGTTCAGGGCCTCGCCCGGCGGTTCCACGGCCTTGTCGCAGAAGGTCAGGTTCATGGTGTGCGTGCTCGGGATGCCGAACCCGATCTTCTCGTACTGGTGGGCGATCGGCAGGACGAAGTCGGAGACGAGGGCGGTGCTGCTCATGCGCACATCGAGGGTGACGACCATCTTCAGTCCCGGCCAGAGGTGCTTCAGGAGCATGTTGCCCCCGCCTCGCGTGCGCCGAATGACGTTGCCGCCGCACTCGATCAGGACCCGGGTTGGGTGCTCCTGCCGGGGAACGTCCACGCCCTTCCACCAGCCCTTGTCCACCGCCTCGGTCATGTAGTCGTCGAATTCGCGCACCATGCTCGGGTCGTGCCACTCGCGCCGGTTCCAGGCTTCGCGGTAGCCCGCGTGGCGGTACCACCAGAATACCGGCGGAATCATGCCCCCCGCCCCGCCAGACCCGGCGTTCTTCGTCATCTCGATCGAGATGATCGACGGTGTCAGGGACGGGTCCTGCGCCATCAGCGCCTTCATCCCCGCCTCGCGCATGTCGAGCATGCGCGTGACCTCTTCCGGACCGCGCTTCGTCTTCACGCCGAGAGTCATCGACCCATCGAAGAGGCCGGTGAGCCAGGCCCGAACGCCAGTGCCGTGCTTGCCCCAGTTCCCGGTGAGCGCCAGCAGCAGTAGTTGACCGCGTTCGATGAGGTCGCCGTGATAGAACTTCCCGGCGTTCCCGAGCGACCCGAGGATGTTCGTACGCTTGTGGGCGATCTTCCGCGCCAGCGTGCGAATCGTCTCGGCATGGACGCCGGTGATGCCCTGGGCGAACTCGGGGCTGTACTCCTCCAAACGCTTGCGCATCTCGGTGAAGACCGTGGTGACCGTCACCGGGCCGTCGTTGGTCGCGACGGTGAAGTTTCCTTCAAGCGCAGGTTTCACATCGCCCCAGAACAGCGTGCCTTTGGGGGCCTGGATGATTGTGTTCGTGGCCGAATCCCAGACGTAGAACAGTTCTGCGTTGCCCGTGGGCAGCAGGTCGCTCTCCCGCAGGTACCGCTTCGTCTTCGGATTCATCAGGAGCGCGAGGTCGGTCTGTTCGCGGACGAAAGTCTCGTCGACGAGGCCTTCGTCAATCACCACTTTCGCCATCGCCAGGGCAAGTGCCCCGTCGCTGCCGACCTTCACCGGGACATGGAGGTCCGAATGAACCGATGAGGGCGAGACATCGGGTGAAATCGTGACCACTTCGCAGCCGGCATAGCGCGCTTCGAGCACGTAGTGGATATGGGGAATGCGCGTGTAGAACGGGTTCCCAAACCAGATGATGAAGACCTCGGAGTGGAACCAGTCGTCGATCGAGCTGACCGGGTCGAACGTGCCGTAGGTCATGTAGAGGCCGGGCGCGAAATCGTTCATCTCAGCGTTCACGTCGGTGACTAACCCGCCAACGGCGCTCAGGTAGCGGCCACGACCGACCCCGCCCCAGGAGCTGATGTTGCAGCCGGACGGGGCTACGATGGACTCCGGGCCGACCTCCTGGACAGCGTCGAGGACCGCGTCGGCGATCTCGATGCAGGCCTGGTCCCACGTCACCCGCTCCCACTGACCAGAACCACGCTCGCCAACGCGCTTCAGCGGATAGAGCAATCGCTCGTCGCCGCCCCGCATGTGGTTCCAGCTCACGCCCTTCTGGCAACCCATCGGGTTCATGTCGGGCACGCCTTCCTGGATCGTCGGGAAGACGGCCGCCGACTCCTCGCGAACGACCTTGCCGTCCTTCAGGTAGACGCGCATTGGACAATTGCCCGGGTAGCAGTCGATGCAGTGCGACGCCCACAGGACCTTGTCCCAGGTCCAGCGGTCCTTGTAGAGGTCGACGCTCGTGGCGGAGGAGGGTGTGGCTGGTGTCGTGGTCATGCAGAGACCCTATGGGAGACATAGGCCATCGCCGCAATGATCGGGATCACATCGTCGCCCTGCGTTCGGCCGCCACTTGCGCTGTCTTCTCGCCTTGCAGCCGGTACAGTACCGCTATGGAAGTTCTGCGCACCCCCGATGACCGCTTTGCATCGCTCGATGGCTACCCGTTTGCGCCCCACTACCTGGACTGGCAGGGGATGAGGATGCACTACGTCGACGAAGGCGCTGGACCCACAGTCCTGCTTCTCCACGGCGAGCCGACCTGGAGCTACCTCTACCGGGAGATCATTCCGCCGCTTGCCGGGGCCGGCTTCCGCTGCATCGCCCCCGACTACATCGGCTTTGGCAAGAGCGACAAGGTCGTGGACGACGACTGGTATGTGATCGAACGGCACGTTGAGTCGATCCGTTTCCTCATCGACGGGCTGAAGCTGCACGACATAACCATCGTAGTGCACGACTGGGGCGGACCGATCGGGCTGCGTCAGGTCGTCGACACGCCCGGGCGCTTCGGGCGGCTGGTCATCCTCAACACGTGGCTGCACCACGTGGGATACGAATACAGCGAAGGTATCCGCCTCTGGCGACAATGGGCGGGCAACTTCGAGCCAGGAACAGGAGACCTGCCGGCAGGGTTTGTGGTCGTCGACATGAACCAGTTGAGGCTCGACGACGCGCGCAAAGAACGGGTTCGGGCCGCCTACGACGCGCCCTTCCCGGACGCTCGCTACAAGGCCGGGATCCGGCGCTTCCCGTGGTGCATCCCTTTCGGGCAGCCCGTCGAAGGTAACGGCGCCGATCAGGATCGGTGCTTCCAGGCGCTGAAGTCGTGGACGAAGCCTGCGCACCTCATCTTCGGCGACCGCGACCGGGTGTTCACCGGCGAGTGGCAGCAGCGGTGGGCCGCCCAGATTCCCGGCGCGACGGTCGACACGGTGTCAGGCCCGCACTTTCCCCAGGAGGAGAGCGGCCCGCGCATCGCCGAGATCATGTTGGGTTACATGAAGTGGGCGTAGCCGCGATTGTGGCTCATTCTCCGGCGCGCGCCACCACCGTCCCTTCGGGCGCGCTCTTCGCGGGTTCGAGCGCTCGGGCGGGGCGAACAAAGAGGATTGCCCCGGCCGCTGCATAGGTCAACAGAGCCGTCACCGTGAACGGAATCACGTATCCGCCTGTCTGGTCGCGAAGGACGCCCACGCCGAATGGCCCGGCACCCGCGCCAACCTGCGCGACCAGGTTCACAAGACCGAAGATGGCGCCGAACGAGACCAATCCAAAGATCTCGCCCACGAGCAGCGATTGCATCATGTAGACGTTCCCGATGGTGAAGCCGAACACAAGCGTGAGCGCCCATGTCGCAGCGAGGTTGTCCGTGTGGATGATCAGCAGGATCGCCGTCGCCTGGACGACAAACAGAACGACGGTCAGCAGCCGCTTGTCGACGGCATCCGCGAACGTGCCGACGACAAGCCGCGCGATGATGCTCCCGCCGGCAGTCACGCTGAGGGCAAACGCGGCCGTGCTCCGTGATCCGAGGCGGTCTTCGAGGAACGAGATCTGGTGGAAGACGTAGCCGGTCTGTGCCGACAGGACGAGCAGAAAGGCGATGAGGATGCTCCAGAACCCGACCGTCCGGGCTGCATCGCCAGTGGTCCAGCGGCGCATCTGGACGCTGTCGGCCAGCAGTGTCGCCGATGTTTCCGCCACGGGCGGCAGGTCACCGTCGGGCTTCAGGCCCATCTGCCGCGGGTCCCAGCTCACGACCAAAAGAAGAACCGGCATCGACACGACGATGACCAGCGCCCCCATGACGGGCGCGGCAAGCCCGATCCCGCCGATGTCGATCATCTTACTGATGAGCGGCGAAAGGACCACGCCGCCCAGGGAAACGCCCGTCGACGAGATGCTCATCGCCTTTGCCCGCCGGCGCACGAACCAGCGCGTCATGATGGCGTTCACCGCTACCGAACTGGACATGCCGAAGGCGACGGCGAAAACCGCATAGACCGCGTAGAGCTGCCAGACGGAGTCGACAAACCCGATAACTGCCGCGCTCGCTCCGTTGACGAGCGTGCCGATGACCATGAACCGCATGGGCCCCGACCGGTCGATGCGCGCCCCGACGAACGCCGATGTGAGCCCCGAGATGCTGAAATACAGTCCTGTCGCACCGCTGACGACCGTGGTAGACCAATGGTGCTCGTCCTTGAGGGGCTTGAGAAATACGGCCAGTCCGTAGTACCCGACGCCTACGCCGACAAACATCAGCAGCCCGCAGGCGATCGCGATGTACCAGCCGTAGTAGAGGCTCCGGGGGAGTAGGCGGGTGGCTGGGGGCTGTCGCGTCGCAGGACCGAAGGTCATGGGCGGTAGTCTAGCGGAACCGGGGTCGTGGCGGTCCTGCTATCGCCCCGCGAACCGGGGCTCGCGTTTCTGGACGAATGCAACGGCGGCGTTGCGGTGGTCCTCGGTCAGCCCGCTGGCGATCATGTTCTCAGCCTCGTGCGTGAGCGAGTCGGAGAGGGTGTTGGTGGCGCCGTAAGCGATGTTGTCCTTGATGCGCCCGAGAGCGATTGTCGGTCCCGCGGCGAGGCGGTTCGCCAGGGCCATGGTTTCGGCCATCAACTGCTCGTGGGGCACGAGTTTCGTGAGCAGCCCCAGCCTCATCGCCTCCTGCGCGTCGAAGATCTCCGACATGAAGTAGAGTTCCTTCGCCCTGGCGGGGCCCACGAGCCGCTGAAGGAGCCAGGTGCCGCCGAAGTCGCCGCTGAAACCGATCCTGGCGAAGGCGGTTGTGAACCGCGCGTGTTCACTCGCGATACGAAGGTCCGCGGCTAACACGAGGCTGAGGCCGGCTCCGGCCGCAACGCCGTTTATGGCAGCGATCGTCGGTTTGGGCATCTCGTAGAGCAGCCGCGAGATCTCTTCCTGCTGGCGGAGCGCATCAACGCGCCCCAACTGCCCGCCACCTGCGCTGCCGCCAGTCGATGCGGTGGCGCCTTCCGCCATTGCCTTGACGTCGCCGCCCGCGCTGAACGCTCGTCCGGCGCCAGTGATGACGACACACCGGACCGCCGGGTCATCGGCAAGTGCCTGCCCCGCCGCGCTGAG
>Ga0172369_10005277_pt1 | contig 15988 bp, 10 predicted proteins | sample LakKiv25m_FD_114539 | JGI IMG/M metagenome (GOLD analysis project Ga0172369, IMG submission 114539) | Freshwater microbial communities from Kabuno Bay, South-Kivu, Congo - kab_022012_11.25m | ecosystem: Environmental > Aquatic > Freshwater > Lake | place: Democratic Republic of the Congo...
TATATCAAGCTCCATTAAACAGATGGCTGATACCCTCAGGTTTTCAAGGCAGGAGCTTGCCGAGGCAAACAGGAATCTGGCATATCTGAAAGAATTCAGTGAAAATATAATTGAGAGCGCGCCGGCCGGGATTGTAACGGTTGATTCTACGCTTCGGGTTAAGTATTGGAATAAAGAGATGGAGGCTATTACGGGCATAAAGAGGTCTCGGGCTTATAACAAGTCTATTACACAGCTCCTTCCGTGGATTACTAGGGAACTGCTCTTGCAGAGCGCGTTAAAAGAGATGACTGTTCAGCTTTCGTCGCAGGTGTTTAAAATAAAAGTCAGCCCGTTTAAAGACCCGTCAGGGGGATATGTTGTAATACTTGAGGATATCACCGAGAAGAAGAAGATGGAAGAACAGCTTTTACAGACGTCAAAACTCGCGAGCATAGGCAAGCTTACCGCTGGCATATCTCATGAGATTGGCAACCCGATAGCCTCGATCTCATCCCTTGTCCAGGAGCTTAATTCATTGAAGATGGATACTTCGGAGGATGTAGAGTTCACAGGGAAATCGCTTGTTAATATCAATAATCACATTGAGCGGATTGCAAAGATTGTAAGAAGTCTTGGTGATTTTGCAAGGATTTCCTCAGCGGAGAAAATATCATCGAGCATTTCGGAAATTCTTGACCGGACCCTCAACCTTGTAAAATACGATAAGAGATTTAAAGATATACAAGTCACAACCGATATAGGGGACTTGCCCATGATAAAGGTGAATCCGGATCAGATACAGCAGGTTTTCCTTAATCTTATGCTTAATGCTCTTGACGCCATGCCTGACGGAGGCAGGCTTAATATATCGATGAAGAAAACCGGTTCTTTTATAGAGATAATTTTTAGCGATACTGGCGTTGGCATGGACGAATCCGTATTAAGCAGGATATTCGACCCCTTCTTCACGACTAAGCCGTTGGGCAGAGGCACCGGGCTTGGGTTGAGTATATGTTATGGTATAGTGCGCGAACATGACGGCACAATATCCGTTAGGAGCAAAAAAGGAGAGGGAACCACATTTACGATAAGGCTCCCTATAGAATAGAATGGCTGAAAGACTTCTAATAGTTGAAGACGAGGAAACTCTTTGTGAATCGCTTGGAAGGGTTTTTTTGCGCGAAGGTTATGAAGTGGAGACAACCGGCAGCGCCGAATCCGCAGTTAAAATTATCGAGAATGCGTCTTATGACCTTATAATCACGGATATAATTTTACCGGGCATTAATGGAATCGAATTCCTTAAAAAATGCAGGGAGCAAAATCCGGAACAGATAGTCATAATCATCACGGCATTTGCCTCATTGGAAACAGCTGTTGAGGCCTTAAGGGCAGGCGCGTATGACTATGTAATAAAACCGATAATACACGAAGAGATAAAACGGGTTGTAAAGAACGCCTTGCGGGAGAGGTCGCTTCGGATAGAAAACCTTTTGCTGAAAAAGCAGATAGAAGAAAGATATGATTTTGAAAAAATAATAGGCCAGAGCAGCGGGATTACGGCATTGTTAGGTGATGTAAAAAAGATTGCCGGCTCAAAGAGCAATGTTCTTCTCCTCGGGGAAACAGGCACAGGCAAGGAATTATTCGCGAGGGCAATACACTACAACAGTTTAAGACGGGATAAGCCCTTTATCCCGATAAACTGCAGCGCGATTCCCGAAAACCTGCTTGAATCAGAACTCTTCGGATATATGAAGGGCGCCTTTACCGGAGCTGCTGCCGCAAAGAGAGGGCTTTTTGAGGAGGCTGACGGCGGAACGGTTTTCCTTGATGAAATAGGAGATTTAGGCCAGCCCCTGCAGGCGAAACTTCTCCGTGTTATAGATGATCGCGAGATAAGGCCCTTGGGAGGTGTTCTGACAAGGAAGGTGGATATACGGTTCATTACGGCGACCAACAAAAATATAAATGAAATGGTAAAGAGTAACGCCTTCAGAGAGGATCTTTATTACAGAGTTAATGTTGTGACACTTACATTGCCATCGTTGAGAGAAAGAAAGGACGACATAATCATACTTGCGAGGCATTTTCTTCTGAAATATTCTTTTGAGATAGGCAAGACCGTGAAATTTATTGACGATGAAGCGCAAAGGCTGCTGATGAACTATAATTGGCCCGGCAATGTAAGAGAACTACAGAACATTATTGAGAGGGCCGTGCTTATAACCGATAGCAATACAATTTTCCCGGAGCACCTGCCTGAGGGGCTGAAAGCTTCTGCCTCGTTTGTAGCCGAGTCACTTGATAAAACTTTTTCCATAGAAGATTACACCAAGGAGTTTATATTGAAGTATGAGAAGAAATTCAATGAGCAGAAACTTGCGGATATGCTTGGTATTACAAGAAAATCATTATGGGAAAAAAGAAAAAGATGGAATATGGAGAGGAAATAGGCTAAGAAAATCAAGATAAAGGATCTGAGCCTCTGCCCCCTATTGGAAATTCCAGGAAATTGCGAAATCTTTAATCTTGCGTTTGCTCGGTTCAAGCTGGCGGCTTCCACGAAAATGCGACATTAAGCTCTTTCAACATAGCGAAGGTATCTACGTAAGGAACACCGAAGGCTTTACAGACGTTTGGGATCGGGACTTTTCTGCGGGCATCCGGCGTGAATATCTCATGCGTTACCAATATAATATCTTTAGTCTTGGCATAGGCAATTAACCACCCGTCTGTGCTGGCTGCAAATTCTGCTTTCGCTTCTGGGGAAAACTGCGTTTGCTCCTGCACCCACGTTACCATCTGTCCGAATACGCTGGTAACGGACGCATCATCTGTGGAAGCAAAGCATGTCCCCGGCATGACAGATGCTACCCAATTCGATAGGTCATCTCCGCCATTTTCCAACTCCTGTTTTACTCTATCGATACTTTGAATCTGATTGGACCCATGATGCCAAATTAAACAATTCCAGAATCCGGGACATAGATTAAATGCGTAATAGCGTCTCTTTGCCTCAATAAATACGTTAGCGTCAAGCAGGAATATTCTCGGCATTATTGACGCTTCTCCTTGAAACCCTCGGAGTATCGATCGAATGTTTCACTATTAAGGCCAGTCAATTGATATGCATCCCGATAAAGAAGATGACCCTCTACTGCGGCGCGAACAACTGTTTCGGCAAATCGCCTGCCAAGTCGCATATCGAGATTTGTATAAAAATCCCCTCCGCCTGCATGGGCAGCAGCCCTTCGGCGGCTATCTTCCATATAGTCATTATAAAAATCAAAAAAAGCGGATTTACTCAAAAAAGCAAGATCAAGCGCCCGTCTTGCTGCAACCAGCGGGCTGACCTTAAAATGTCTTGCCAGATATTGGAAGGGCTCATATTCCTGTTTTACCTTTGTCCAATAGGCGGCGAACTCCTTTTCGGGTACGAGGAATTCGGCAGCAACCGTGTTGCAGAATTTTTCCACATCGTCATCTGCGGGTTGCAGGTTGCGGAGATTGAATACGCCATCCTTTCCGAGCCACAAATGAGCAAGCTCATGCACTACCGTAAACATCTGCGCGGCCTTCACGTCAGCGCTATTTATAAATACAAGTGGAGCATACTCGTCGCATAATATAAACCCGCGAAACTCATTAACATCCAACTTGCGATGAGTATTGTTGCCTACTACTCCATTGAATACCGGCATTATTCCCACCCTTTCCATGACCATGCGCAAGTTGCGCAATGCATCTGTCCAAGTTGGATGGTGCCGCGCCCAATCAACCGCCAAATCAAGAACTTTCCGAATATCCGCTGCAACATCTTTTGGATCGTCTTTAATCGATGCGGAAGAGACAAAAGAGAGAGGCTTTTCCCCTTCCTCTATCAGATATTCCCGCATCCATTTCTGTCTTCGCTGCATCGTTTGCACTGTTTCAAGCAGATTGGGGCTTGGACGTTTAATGGTTTTATCCAGAACTGTGCGAAAATCAGGAATAGGTAGCTTGTCTTCGGGAGGTTCGGGAAGGAAGAAATAGCCGAGAGGCGTCAATGTCTTCTTCGCGAGATTTTCGAGTTGCTTTAACGTTGGACGCAATTCTTCCCGCTCCCACTGTTCCAACTTTGGGAATCGCTTTAGTAAAACGTCCGGCGTTATTCCGGAACGCTCACGCGCCCATCGAATCAATTCAGGTTTAACATCTACTCTGCTCATAGCCCTATTATATACTGTTCTGGCATTCCAATCAGGAAATTTTCTTTCTCATAAAATAATTTAGGGAGGTTTTAACGGTCAGTTTTTCTGGTATCCACCCTCCTGGGGGGGATTCAACTTTCGCCTTTGTCGTCCAGCCCTCCCGAGCACCATATCAATCGCCTTTAAAACATTCGTTTTCCCTGCGCTGTTGGACCCGATTAAAGCGCATAGGTTTTGAGGTTCTATAGTCAAATCCTTTATTGACCGAAAATTTTTAATTTGAATTTGCTTAATCATTTTTTCTTTAATTTAAACCATTGGAACTCGATCGCCTCGAGTTTTTTAGCTCTTTCTGAAAATAATTTATCGTCCCTAAAAGCTATCCTTTGATGCCTTTGCCACTTCCCGAGAAAAAATCCGGTCGGTGATACGTAGTGCGTAGGCGCATTAGGATTTCCGAATTGTTCTTTATATTTCACCGTTTCATCTATTCCTCTTTCAAATGCTGCCTCATCTTTGTTTAGACGCTTCCATTTAAATCCTATTTCCTCAAGCCGCTGAATTTTTTCGGCAGAAAGATGGCCGTTCTTATATGCCCGTTGTTGTTGGGCTTGCCATTTACCGAGTTGAAAACTGTCAGACTTCTTATAAATATCGGGTGCATTAGGAAATCCAAATTGTTCTCTATATTTAATCGTTTCGTCTATTCCTCTTTCAAATGCTACCTCATCTTTGTTTAGACGCTTCCATTTAAATCCTATTTCCTCAAGCCGGTTGATTTTTTCCTTGTCGAGTTTTCCCTTATCATAGGCTATTCGTTGGTGCGCCTGCCATTCACCAAGAGAATACCCATTGCTCGTTATATAGTTTACGAGCGCGTTAGGATTACCAAACTCCTCTTTATATTTCAAGGTTGCAATGTATCCTATTGCAAATGCGTCTTCTTTACTGACTCGTTTGCAAATAAATCCTATTTCCTCAAGCCTTTGAATTTTTTCCTTATTGAGTTTCCCTTTGTTGTAGGCTTTTCGCTGATGAGCTTGCCATTCTCCAAGGGGATAACCATTAGATGTTTTATAACTAACAAGTGCATTTGGATCGCCAAATTGATCTCTATATTTAAGAGTCGCAGAGAAACCTCTTTCGAAAGCCTCTTCGCTTTTGCTGCCGTTATTCACTTCCCATTTAAACTCTATATCTTCAAGCCTTTGTATCCTTTCTTGATTTAACTTGCCTTTTTTATAGAGCCACCTTTGAAGCTGCTGCCATTTCCGAAGGGGGAAGCCATCATCAGTTTTGTAGCCTTCCGGCGCATTTGGATTGAAGAATCGCTCATAATATAAGAATGTTTCAGCAAACCCGTTCTCAAATCCTTCGGCGTCACTTTTCGGTTGCTGCCACTGAAATTCTATTACTTCAAGCATTCCGATTCGATTTTGAGACAACCACCCCTTTTTATAGAGTTGTCGTTGACTGCTCTGCCATATCCCGAGCGGATAACCCTCTGCTGTTTTATATCCCTGTGGTGCATTGGGATTTCCATGCTGCTTTTTATATGCATAAGTTTCTATAAGTCCTTTATAAAATTTATCTTCGCTGAAAGTCCACTTGAATCCTATATCTTCAAGTCTATTTACCCTATCTGAAGTCAGTAAGCCTTTTTTACATAGACTTCTTTGTGTTGTCTGCCATTTTCCAAGCGAATATCCCGTATCTGTTTTATAGTTATTAGGAGAATTGGCATTCCCAAATTCCTCTTTATACCTCAGCGTCAACCCATACCAAAAATCCCATGTCTTTGCGGTCAGCTCAATTGTTTTGGTATTGAGTTTTTCTACGAATCGCTTATGCTCTATCTTCTTTGTCAGGGTGAATAATTCAACTTTTTCAGAATACTTCTGCATTGTGTCATCCCATTTATCCGTGCCTTCCTTTTCCGCGCCCTGCATCGTCCTCAACTGCGAGACTATGGATTCAAGCCTTTGGTCTTGGTCCATCATCGCCTGAAGGACTTCCCAAACAGTATCAAAGTCTGAGCTTTTTATAAGGTCTTCAGGATTGGCGTACTCATCAACTACAACAGGAATAAAAATATAGCCCTTCTCTTTCCATTCTGCTTTTCTCAATGCCCTGCCTGTTGCCTGAACAATATCAATGATGCTCCTCTTGGGGTCAATGAAGGCAACTGTATCAACGGTAGGGACATCAACGCCCTCAATCAGGCATCTTGCGTTGCTCATAATCCCGATTTCTGATTCCCTGAATTCCTTCATAAGGCTGTTTCTGTAGCCGGAGGACATTGTGCCGTTTACGTGAAAGAGATTTATTTTGTCATTTGGCGTTGAACCTGCTATCTTTAAAACTTCCCTTATCCCATAAGGCGAGTCTGTTTTTGTGAATGCCTTTGCATTTGGGACTCTCTGATGGAAAGTAAAAATCTTTTTGAGCTTATACGCCTCTATTGCCTTAACCAATGCAACCTGTTTTGCAAATGCCTTTGCATCCCATTCCTTGTCATCTGTGATGACCTTTCCGCCTTGTTGTATTATCTCCCTGACTTCTCTGTCTGTTACGCAGATGATAACTACCTTGTAATCTGTAATCAGGTTTTTTTCTATCGCCTGTCCGAATGTCATCTCATAAAAAGGCTTGGCGTAAATCTCATGGTCATCCATGCTGTAAAGGAGAACGTCGTTCTCTTTTGCCTTTCTTGAGATATGAGGCGCATAGATTCTTGGAGTTGCCGTCATAAAGATTCTATTTTTAACCGGCACATGCTTGTCACTTAGAGCCAGATTCCAGACGCCCACATCTGAGCCTGTTGTCCTGTGGGCCTCGTCAAAGATTGCGGTATCAAAATCAATCCCTGCCTTTTTTATAGCCTCTGAAAGAACCCTGCTTGACTGATATGTGGAAAACAGGACAGATGACATTGAAGGTTCATTTTTAAGAAATTCCGAAACAACATCCGCATCTGTTGTAACAGGGACATCCATTTCATATAGGTGCTCGACAGGCGAGTCTTTGCCCAAATCAACTGTCGTATCGCTACAAAGGCATAAATAGCGGAACGGCCTTAATGATGTATTAGCTGCCCATTCCCTTAATGCCTGAGACATTAAGGAAAGGCTTGGAACCATGACAAGAATGCGGCTGCCTCCGAGCCTTTCTGCAATCCACATTGCAATAAGTGTTTTTCCTGTCCCGCAAGGAAGGATGAGCTGGCCTGTGTTATTTTCGCTGAAATGAGAGAAAGCCTTTTCTATTGCGTCAGATTGGAATTCACGCGGAGTCTTTTTCATTTGGGGTTCGATACGCTGTTCTTCAAGATAGAGCCTGAGGCGGTCAAAAAAATCAGAATCAAGCTGGTCAAAATGGTCGGCAAGGATGCGGCTCTGATTAGTTCTGTCATTTATGGCAGTAGGAAGGCTGTTTGCATTCGTTATTGTTATTCTCCAGTTAGCCCTATCTGAGACAGTGAGGAAGGTTGAAAGCTCCCTTAAAGTCGGAGTATCGTTTCTGTTACTTCTGAATTTACATTGATATGCAAAAAGTTTTCCATCAATGGTTATAGCAAGGCCGTCTATGCCTATGTCCTGAATTCCCGGATATCCAAGCTTCTGCCTTAAAGATTGCGGAATTTCATTATGGCGATAGACTTTTTCGAATTGGAATACTGGGTCAAGGACAAAGAAGGCATGGCAGAATTGCTCGAAGGCATCGCCTCTTTCCCACTCTGAAGAAAGGCCTATTATACGGGTTTCTAATTCAGCCCATGAAGAAACGCCTTCTGTGAATTTAAGAAGATCGATTCTCTGCACAGAGAAAGTTTAGCTTAATGCAGAAAAGAGAATCAACTCTTCAGCAAATTGAAGATTGGTTATTAAAGATTCAAGAAAATGTTTTCGGTCGCTTTCGTTACTTTTCTTCCCTACAACTTTGAACCTGCGTTACTTTTTGTAGCATGGCATAACTCTTTGAAAAATAATTAAAAATCTGCTAAATACTGACCCATGTTACTTTTTGTAACCAAGGCAACTTTGCCCCCAAATTAAGACTTTAGATTAGCGGCTTTTAAAATCAGGTATGTCCTTATTTTTAAAGCTTTTTTATTGTCTTGCCAACTGGTTTTATTCAGGCATGGGAGTTGCTCAATAACCTTTGATGATTATTGAAGAAATAATAGATTTTCTTAAAAATGTGCCGCCATTTCAGGTCCTTGATGAGGCTGCCCTAAGGCGCGTTGCAGGTGACATCTCAGTAGAATTCTATCCCAAAGGCCACACCATACTTCATCAGGATGGCCCGGCAAGTGAGTATCTCAAAATTATAAAGAAGGGCGGGGTAAAGGTATTTATCAAATCCGATGAAGAAGAAATTGTTATTGATTACAGAAGCGAAGGCGATGCCTTCGGGTTCCTTTCGCTGGTCAGCGGCGACAGGTCAAGAGCGAATGTTGTTGCGGTTGAGGATACGATTGCCTATCTCATAAACAGAAAAACAATAACCGGACTGCTTGATTCAAATCCCGCATTCACGGAGTTTTTCCTTAAATCATTTCTTAACAAGTATATAGACAAGACATACAGGGAAATGCACAACAAGAGCCTTCTTTACGGCGGTGGAGACAAACTGCTCTTCACGACTCCGGTCGGAGAGCTTGCTACAAAAGACGTTGTAACGGCATCGCAGGACATAACCATAAAAGAGGCTGCCGAAATAATGTCCGAAAAGAGAATAAGCTCGCTTGTGCTGGTTGATTCGGAAGGCGTTCCCGTTGGAATAGTCACGGACAGGGATTTACGGGACAAGATAGTCTCCAAAGGCAGGGATATTAAAGACAAAGTAAGCAGTATTATGAGTGTTTCCCTGATAAAGGCAGAGGCTCGCGAATATTGTTTTGAAGCGCTCCTGAAGATGATCCGTTACAGTATTCACCATCTGATTGTAGTCGACGAAGGAAGGCTGAAAGGCATAATAACAAACCATGACCTGATGATGCTTCAGGGCACTTCTCCTATCTCTATAGCTCGTGAAATAGAAAGCCAGCAGACCATAGAAGGGCTTGTCCCTGCGGCCGGAAAAATAAACGCGATTATAAGGATATTGCTTAAGGAAGGGGCGAAGGCAAGCAATATCACGAGGATAATCACGGAAATAAATGACAGGCTTGTAAGAAATATACTTGAGATAGCAGAGAGAAAATACGGCAGGCCGCCTGTTGAATACTGCTGGATAGTGCTTGGCAGCGAGGGAAGAAAAGAGCAGACATTCAAGACAGACCAGGATAATGCAATCATCTATGATAATCCCGCCTCTGAAAAAGACGAAGCGGAGATCAGAAAATATTTCTCCGAGTTTACGGGTTTTGTCAGAGACGCTCTTGTTTCATGCGGTTTCCCGCTATGTCCTGCCGGCTATATGGCGAGCAATGCCAGATGGTGCCAGTCCTCTAATTCATGGAAAGAATATTTTTCAAGATGGATAAGCAACCCGACTCCCGAGGCAGTTCTCCTGTCGCTAATATTTTTTGATTTCAGGCCGATACACGGGAACCTTAAGCTTGCTGAAGATTTGAGGGTGCATCTTGAAAATAACCTTAAGAACCAGAACATATTTTTTGCAAAAATGGCAGGAGTTATTACTAAAAACAGGCCTCCGCTCGGATTTTTCAAGTCATTTATAGTTGAAAAAAGCGGCGAACATAAGGACGAACTTAATCTTAAACTCAGAGGCATAGGCCCCTTGTTGGACATCGCAAGATTATTTGCACTTGAAAGAGGCATCCGCGAAACTTCAACCCTTGAGAGGATAAAAGCATTAAGAGGAAAGCATCCGATAATTTCGGAATTAGGCGCCGAGCTTGAGCAGGCATTTGAATTCATATCCCTTCTCAGGGTGCATCACCAGATAGAGCAGATAGAAGGCTCGGCCTCTCCGGATAATTTTATTAACCCCGACAGGCTGTCAAATCTGGAAAAGAAATCTCTTAAGGAATCCTTCCAGCTCATCTTTAAAGTTCAGGACGCCATTATTGAAATTTACAGGCCCGGGATGGTGAACCAATGATGAATTCTTTAGTCTCTTACAGGGAAAAGATAACAGGCATTTTAAACAGTAAAAAACCGTTGGCAGATGCCGCTGCGGGTATAGAGAACGGTCATTACGTTGTAGTGGATACCGAGCTAACAGGGCTGAACCGGAAAAAAGATTCTATAGTTTCCATTGGCGCGGTGAGAATGAAGGGCGGGAGAATAGACCTTGGCGACATATTTTACCATCTCGTAAATCCATCCTCGGCTATGAAGCATGAGAGCATTATTATCCATGGTATTACCCCTTCCGAGGTGGCGGAAAAGCCTTCTATAGACAGAGTGTTGTCCGATTTTATCGATTTCTGCGGCGAGGATGTGATTGTCGGGCACTTCATAACCCTTGATATGGATTTTATAAACAGACAGGCGAGACGGATTAACGGAACTCCGATGAAAAATCCCGTCCTTGACACCGGCAGCATACATGAATGGATAAGATTTAATGATGGAGATTTCAGCAGGCACTATGGCGGACTGGCTGAGGAGCTAAATCTTTTTTCGCTCGCAAAGAAATACCGCATTCCTTTCAATAATGCCCACAACGCCGTGAGTGATGCATTTATAACAGCGCAGCTTTTCCAGAGGTTTTTAAGTTTTCTTCCGCGTTTTGGCGTTAAGACTCTGAAAGACCTTATTCGGATAGGAAAACCATAGATAAAGGAGGTGGCGATAAAAAAGAATCGCAAATTTCAAATCGCAAATTTCAAGTTTAAAAACAGGAGGAAAGATGGCAGAGGAATTAAAAGGTTTGGATAAAGAAAAACTCCGGCAGTACTGGAGTTATAACAAGAAGCTCACAACATTTACGATGATTATATGGTTTGTGGTCACTTACGTTGCAGCTTTTTTTTCGCCGCAGCTTAACGGCATTGTCATATTCGGATTCCCGTTCGGATATTACATGGCCGCGCAGGGTTCGTTAATCATTTTTGTCTGGCTTATCTTCAACTATGCTTTCAAGATGAATAAGGCTGACAAGGAATACGGCGTAGGGGAGGAAGAATAAATGGCAAAAGAAAAATCAGCATTTCTCGATAACCTTGGGAGGATATACCTCATATACACCGGAATATTTATCCTCTTTGTCATAGGCCTCGGCATAGGTGAAAAGCTGGGCATGTCGAACAAGATGATAGGTTACATGTTCATGTTTGTTACGATTGGCGTTTACGCCCTTATAGGCATTATGTCAAGGACCGCAAAAGTATCAGAGTATTATGTTGCGGGGCGTTCGGTGCCCGCATTTTTTAACGGCATGGCGACGGGCTCTGACTGGATGTCGGCAGCGTCATTCATAGGTATGGCAGGCACGATATTCGGCCTTGGCTATGACGGCCTCGCATACATTATGGGATGGACAGGCGGCTATGTTCTCCTTGCCGTATTCCTCGGCCCTTACCTGAGGAAATTCGGACAATATACGATCCCTGACTTTCTAGGTGCAAGGTATGGAGGCCACGCCGCCCGTACCATTGGTATTATAGCAGCAATAACAGCATCATTCACCTATCTGATAGCACAGGTTACAGGCGTCGGCATCATTATGGGCCGGTTCCTCGGGATAGACTTTGCAGTCGGTGTTTTTGTAGGTCTCGCCGGAATTCTTGTCTGCTCAATGCTTGGCGGCATGAAGGCTGTTACATGGACGCAGGTTGCTCAGTACATAATCCTGATTGTTGCGTACCTTGTTCCTGTTACGGTTCAGTCTTATAAGCATACGGGAGTGCCTGTCTCCGAAATAATGTACGGGCAGGTTCTTCAGAAGATTGACGCAAAGGAAAAGCTGATCAACCAGGATGCGAAAGAAGCTGAGGTTCGAGATTTATGGAAGCAGGAGGCTGCCAAGGTTGATGCCGACATAAAAGGGCTCCCGGGCAGTCTTGATGCGAAAAGGGCAGGACTGCAGGCAAAACTTGCAGCTTCGGATATTCAGGCTGCTGATAAAGAGAAGCTTGAAAAGTCCCTGAAGGCGCTTCCTAAGACACCTGAAGAGGCAAAGGAAAAATGGACAGAGACAAAGAAGAAATATGAGGCAAGTTCAAAACCAATGAAGCCTTATCTTGAGCCGTTCGCAAGGCTTGATATGAAGAACATGCTTGCGCTTACCTTCTGTCTTATGGTCGGAACAGCGGGGCTGCCGCATATACTTATGAGATATTATACGGTCCCTTCCGTTAAGGAAGCGCGTATATCGGTGGGGTGGTCGCTTTTCTTCATATTCCTTCTCTATTTCACTGCTCCAGCATATGCCGCGTTTGCGAGATACGAGGTGCTTAACTATGTTGTAGGCCTTCCTATAGATAAGCTGCCCGCATGGATGGCAAACTGGGGAAAGGTCGGGCTTGTCTCTTTCAAGGATTTAAATGCCGATGGAATCCTGCAGTTCTATGAACTTTCAATCGGTGCGGACGCTATAGTGCTTGCAATGCCTGAGATTGCGGGCCTTCCGTATGTTGTATCAGGACTCGTGGCAGCGGGCGGTCTCGCGGCAGCTCTTTCAACAGCGGACGGCCTTTTGCTCACAATATCCAATGCGCTTTCTCACGACCTCTACTACAAGATAGTAAATCCGCAGGCATCTATTCTTAGGAGGCTTACAATATCAAGAGTTCTGCTTGTGGTGGTTGCTATTATCTCGGCATACGTGGCGACATTCAAACTGACGATTATTGTTGAGCTCGTTGCGTGGGCTTTCTCAATAGCTGCAGCGTCATTCTTCCCGGCGCTTGTTATGGGCATCTGGGACAAACGCGCTAACAAGGCAGGGGCCCTCGTGGGAATGTGGGTGGGATTCCTCACATGTGTTTTCTACATGATCGGAAGCCGTTTCTACGGGCTTAACTGGTGGGGAATAAAGACCATTTCATCCGGTCTTTTCGGTATCCCTCTAGGGTTCATTACAATATACATAGTATCAAGGCTGACTGCCGCTCCTTCAAGAGAAATGCAGGACTTTGTTGAATCAGTAAGGATTCCGAAGGGCGCGTCGCAGGCAGGAGAACACTAAAATAAAGCAGGCAGTCCCAGTCCCGCTAAAGCGGGATTCGGGATTGCCTGCTATTCTTTTACAATGGAAATAATAATATTTCAGATAATTAACTACACACTGTCCTTTGCCATGTGGATGGTTCTCGGAAGAATCATTCTTACGCTTATAATCGGCAACAGGCAGAATATCATGCTGGCTGCTTTTGTAAAGATAACAGAGCCGGTATTCAGGGCTACGCGCGTAATTCTTCCGTTTGCAAAGGAAAGCTGCATTCCGTTTCTTTCCGTATTGTTTATCGTGATTTTGCGTGTTATGCTTATTATAATTTTTAAAACGGGAATACAACCTAAATAACATAAAGGAGGGTAATGTGGGAGAAAAGGGCATTGAAGTTCTGATGGCAGAAAAGAGAACCTTTCCGCCATCGAAGGAATTCAGCGCAAAAGCGCATATAAAAAGTTTTAGCGAATACGAAAAACTCTATAAAAGATCTGTAGAAGACATGGAAGGGTTCTGGGCAGAGATGGCTGAGAAGAACCTTGCTTGGTACAAGAAGTGGGATAAGGTTCTTGAATACGACTTCGAAAAGCCTCAAATAAAATGGTTTCAGGGCGCGAAACTGAACGCGTCATATAACTGCCTTGACAGGTTTGTGGATACGCCGACCAGAAACAAGGCGGCATTAATCTGGGAAGCAGATGACGGCAGCTATAAGACATACACATACCAACAGCTTTATTACGAAGTGAACAGGTTTGCGAATGTCCTGAAAAAACACGACATCAAAAAAGGCGACAGAGTTACCATCTATCTTCCTATGATTCCGGAGCTTGCTATTTCAATGCTTGCTTGCGCTAGGATTGGCGCAATCCACAGCATTGTTTTCGGAGGGTTCAGCGCACAGGCACTAAGGGACAGGATTCAGGACTGCAAGGCAAAGATTATTATTACGTCTGACAGAGGAGCAAGGGGCGGAAGATTTGTTCCGCTGAAGGCGCATGCTGACGAGGCATTGCACGAATGCCCGACAGTCGAAAAGATGATAGTTGTTAAGAGGACAGACGGCAATGTCGACATGGAGCCCAAGAGAGACCTCTGGTGGCACGATGAGATTAACGCTACTGACATCGCCAAGTATTGCGAGCCGGAGCAGATGGATGCCGAAGACCCGCTATTCATACTTTACACCTCAGGCTCAACAGGTAAACCAAAGGGCGTTCTTCACACAACAGGCGGATACATGCTTTACACAAACCTCACCTTCAAGTGGATATTTGATTATCACGAAGAGGATATTCATTTTTGCACTGCTGACATCGGATGGGTTACCGGCCACAGCTACATTGTCTACGGTCCCTTGTCTGCGGGGGCAACAAGTCTTATGTTCGAAGGCATCCCGACATATCCTAATGCCGGAAGGTTTTGGGACATAGTGGATAAACATAAGGTTAATATCTTTTACACCGCGCCTACCGCGATAAGGGCTTTGATGAAAGAAGGCGAGAGCTGGATACAAAATCATGACCTCTCGTCCTTGAGGCTTCTTGGAACGGTCGGCGAGCCGATAAACCCCGAGGCATGGATGTGGTACCACAACAACATAGGGAAAAGTAAACTGCCTATTGTTGATACATGGTGGCAGACAGAGACGGGAGGCATTCTTATAACACCGCTGCCCGGCGCGATGACATTAAAGCCCGGCTCCGCGAACAGGCCGTTTCCGGGAGTTGTCCCGGGGGTTGTTAAAGAGGACGGTTCACCTGCGGGAGCGAATGAGGGCGGTTACCTTGTGATTGAAAAACCTTGGCCGGGAATGATAAGAGGCACTTTCGGCGACCCTGAGAACAAGAGGGTAAAGGAAATATATTTTTCCAGATTTAAGGGCAAATATTTAACGGGCGACGGCGCCCGTGTTGACCAGGACGGGGATTACTGGCTCATGGGAAGGATAGATGACGTCATAAATATCTCCGGCCACAGGCTCGGGACTGCGGAGGTAGAATCTGCGCTTGTCAGCCATGAAGCGGTTGCCGAGGCTGCTGTTGTCGGTTATCCTCATGAGATAAAGGGAGAAGGAATCTATGTTTATGTAACCCTGAAAGAAGGAGTTCAGCCTTCAGATGAATTGAAGAAGATACTTGTCGGCCATGTAAGGACTGTCATAGGGCCCATAGCAACTCCGGATAAATTACAGTTTGCTCCGGGATTGCCGAAGACCAGAAGCGGCAAGATAATGAGAAGAATCCTGAGGAAGATAGCGCACGGACAGATAGAAGACCTTGGCGATACTTCTACCCTTGCCGACCCTTCAGTTGTTGATAATCTATTAAAGGGAAGGTTGTAAGAATACTGTGATTGTAGATTATAGAGGCGGGCTTTAACCCGCCTCTATACCAAGTGCGAGTTATGGAAAAATTCTTTTTGGATAAAGACAAGGCCGTTCTTGTTATCGTTGATATTCAGGAGAGGCTTGCGGTTGTGATGGAGAAAAAACAAAAGGTCATTGACAACTGCCTGCATCTCATTGAGGCGGCAAAGCTCATTCGCATACCCGTAATACTTACAGAGCAATATTCTAAAGGGCTCGGCCCGACTGTTAAGGAAATAAGAGAGGCGCTGCCTTCTTACAAGCCCCTTGAGAAGATGACATTCAGCTGCTGCAAGGAACCTTCTTTTACGGAATCATTGGCATCAACAGGCAGGAAGAAAATCATACTCGCTGGAATGGA